>JRYH01001742.1_pt1 | contig 52569 bp, 59 predicted proteins | sample 235351 | NCBI WGS metagenome assembly JRYH01 (sample SAMN03074221, study PRJNA261480) | activated sludge metagenome | biome: Wastewater Treatment Plant; feature: Wastewater; material: Activated sludge; isolation source: activated biomass of a wastewater treatment plant treating wastewater... ... | reverse complement strand
CGGTGTAGTTGTATATAAAGTCAAGCCCGGCGCGCTGTGTGGCCGTTGTGCAACACCTACTTTTATTCTTGTCTATACTTTTATTATATTGCCCGCCGCTATTCTTTATTATTCTACTACTTTTATTCTACTGCGGCTTTACTTGCCCTTGCCTACCCATGCAATCCGCGCATCCCTGTTGCGCCAATTGCGCATATTTCATATTGCATAACGCTCTAACTTTTATTTTTCTCTTGCCCTGCCCGGCAACTCCTGTATAATACAACCATGGTTTCAACGACTTAGGGACTTACGGCCATGGCGAAGACCCTCACGCTTGATGAGATGCTCGACTGCATCGAACTCCTTGGCGACAGAGAGTTGGCGGCGACCTTCGCTCGTCGGATGGAGGCTATCGGAGATGAAATGCGTGACTACCTGTCAAGCCGACTGCAAGTGCGCTCCACTCCTGCCCGCAGGGAAGAAAGCGCTTTCGCCGGAACGTGCGCCACCTTCGGCCCGGCGGAACCCGGCCAGCCATGCCCCTATCCCCTTACGCACTATGATGTAACCGAATGGGACGATGCCTCATGAACTATACGGTGGAACGCACTTCGGATGGGCGTTGGCTGGTTATCGATGCGGTTACTCGCTCGCCCTATGGCCAGCCCGTCTCATCGCCGCAGGATGCCCAACGGCTCATGATTGAGGCGGAGGCTTCAGCCAATCTACGACGCATGGTCGAGTGCCGATCCGGCTCTTGCTCGATCTGATACCCTCAAACTCAACGAGATCACCACCCATGGCTTACTACAAGGCAACTATTGAAATTCTGGTCGATGTAGGCTGCGAGGCCGAAGCCTGCGACTGCATCTCGGAGACCATGCGGCCATTGCTGCGCGAGTTTGAACCCAAATCCTCGGTAATCGACTGGCGCTATGTTGACCCGGCCCGTGACCCGGAGCCGCATGACGGCAGCGGCTTTGAGTATGCCGCATAAGACCCGAGGGAAAAGTCTCATGACAATGATGCAGCCGACAATCAGCCTCAACGGCACCAGCGCAGCCGATCTGATCCAGATGCGACTTGATGCCCGTGAGGCTCTTCAAAACGCGCGGGAGGCGCTTGGAAACGTCGCCCCCAACATGCGTGACTACATCGGCAATCCCGATGGATTTCGCCGGGATCGTGAAATCCACGACGCGCGGATGATGCAGATCGGACAAATCTGCGACGATCTGATGGCCGAGGCCATAGCCATTCAGGAAAAGGCACCATGACCCGCGAACAGAAATCTGGCGCTCCACCCACGACGACTTTAAGGGAAGCATCAACGGCACACGCACGCTCTTGGTCTATCGTAACGCAACCTGCCTTGTCCGGCTCGCGGACCTAACAGACGATGAGATTTCGGCGCTTCTGCCGAAGACCCGAAATGGAGCCTGATCCTATGACCCGCGAGGAAGCGATTGCCCTGATCATGGCGAGCGATAATGCCGAGTTCCGGAGCGAGGTCGATTACCTGCTCGATGTGGACCGCGAGTATCCCTATGACGCGGTTGATGCAGCCCTCGACGCGCTGGACCGGGCGGAAGGATGGGTTCGCGACGGTTCAAGCCCCGGCGCACGTGCTGTCCTGCGCGGTGCGCGCGAGGCCCTGATAGCCATCGGCTTCTTTCGGCCCATGGCAGACGAGGAAGTCGAGAATACCTTCACATCAAGCGGTCGTGCCCCGTGGGCTTTCAAGCTCAAAGGAGTGGCCTACACGAGCGATGATAGCGCCGAAGAATGGATGAGCGCGAAGGACGAAGACGACTCCGGAGAAGAATGATGACCACCGCAACCGAAACCATCGAGAGCAGGGCATTGCAGGTTCGACGTTGGATGATCGAAAACGTCGCCATCGACACGCTCAAATTCCCGAACGACGATGCTGTTTGGGAGTTTATCACGACGACATGGCCGAGAATATCGACGGAAGACGCTGAGCGCGTTCTGAACGAGGCAATGAGGCCGTTGGACAGATGAAACCCCAGCACAGCATTCCAGTCCCGGCCAGAATGCAGCAGCTTCCCCGCGATCAGCGAGGCTATCCAGTCCCTGTGATCGTTCTGCGCGACAACTCCGGTCGCCCGCACTTCACGATGAACGACGAGGCAAAGCGCCAGCGCATAATCCGCGAGGATCGCTGCGCCATTTGCGGCGGCAAGCTGTTTCGCGGACGCTGGTCGGTCGGCGGACCTCTGAGTGCCTTCCATCCCTTTGGACGGTATAATGACACGCCTTTGCACCACGAATGCATGACATATGCCCTACAGGTGTGCCCCTATCTCGCGATGCCGAGCTATTCCAAGCGGCTCGATGCCAAAACTGCGGCCAATGCCGAATTCGATGCCACACTCATCAACATTGATCCCACTGTGCTCGATGGCAGGCCGGAACTGTTCGTTGCCGTCATGCACATTGGGCAGAGCTATTCGCCCGGCCCTTATGGGCTCGGATATGTGATCCCGAAGCGGCCATACCGCCACATAGAATACTGGCAAAACGGCGCACGCATCGATCCTGATAAGGGGAAAACCCTGTCTGATCGCATTCTAGCCGATTATATAAAAAGAAATCCTTTGCCCGCGTCCACTTAAATAAAACTATTGTGTCTTGTTTTTATTTTGGTACTCTCTACCCCATCTACGCAAATAGGATGATCGCAATGGCCGAGACAACCGCTGAAACCAAAAAGGAAGCGCCAAAGCGCATGGGGCGTCCATCGGTAATTGCCGACGCTATTCCGCAATTCGTGGAATCCGTTCGAACGGTTGAAGATGGCTATGAAGACCTCTGGCAGAGGGAATGGGACGAGCGCATATCTGGCAAGGCGCTCTCCACCCGCTCTGCCTATGTGTCCCGCTATCGAACTGCCATCAAGGAAGCACTCGGGGACCGCCACCCGGCGCTGGCGTTCATAAAGGTTCTCGAAAGCCGCGACGAGCCGCTGCGAACGGCTCCTGATCGCCGGTCGAATGCTGGGCGGAAGCCTACTCGCCGCGAGGCCATCGAAACATTCGTCCAGCAGGTGCAGGCGCTCGACAAGGAGCGCCAAGCAATCATCAAGGCCGGGAAAAAGACACAGAAACAGGCCGACTATCTTTATAGGCGTCAGCTTGCCAAGCTCTGGAAAGCCATCACCGACGACTGGCGGGGCCGGATTGAGTCGACCACGGTCCTCGCCAATACGAGCTTGTTCCGCAATGCACTGCGCGAGGCCAAACTTGCAGACGAGGACACCCTATCGGTGGTGGTCGCGCCCAAGGACATCCAGCAGGCCGTCTCCGAGACGTACCGGGACTCGGTGATCGAGCAGCACAACGAATTGATTGCTGTCCCCCATTGGCGTGATCTAGTCGATACAGCAAGAGACGCATTGCCGAAAACAGATGCCAGTTGGTCCAAGCTGGAGGAAGCAGCGACGGAGATCGCCGCAAAGGCCCAGCGCGGGGAACTGGTTCGCTACGGTGTTGCTCTCGGCCTTCTTACTGGCCGTCGCCCCTATGAGGTATTCTGCCAAGGAGCCATCGCCCCGATGCCGCTAATGTTTGACCAGCAGAACCATGTGGCCGGACGGGGCTATGAAACGTGGCGCGTTCTCTTCAGCGGCCAATCCAAGACGAGAGGCCGGGAAGGAACACAGTTCGAGACCTCATTCGCCATCCCGGTGCTCGCACCTGCCAAGGAAATCGTTCTGGCGTGGACGGTCTTGCGCATGAGCGAAGACGGCCAGATTTGGCGTCAGATGTCCAACGAGGAATTCAAGAACGACCTCTTGCGCCTGCCGAACACCCTCTTCCGCGATATCCGCACTGAAATGTTCGCCCCTCTGTGGCCAGCACCGGCTCTGGACGATAGCAAGAATGCAACCGAAGGGAAGCGGCTGACCGCCAACAATCTGCGGGCGCTTTACGCCGAGATTGCGGATCAGTTCTTCCGCCCGAAGTCCAAATCGAAGGCTGCTTTTTTTGCCGAAGTCCTCGGTCACACCGAAAAGGACATCGAGACGGCTACCGCCTACATGAAATACTACCTGCCCGACCAGAAGACCGCAGGCCCTACCAAAAGGGTCAAGGGAAGGCTTGCACAGAAACAGGCCGAGCGATTGGACAAGCTTGGCCTTTCACACGAGTCAGACTGACCATTCCCGCTGCGCCAGTCTCAATGGCGCAGCCGTTTTCATGGCTCTTCAATCACGGCAACGCACCAGCGTGGTCTCATCTGGCTTTCCGTCTTCGCCCGTGATGACCTCCCGCATCGTATCCCCCTCCACATAGAGGTCGTATGTCAGGGGAAACCTCTGGCTCTCGTAGACGCCTTGGGCCTCGATCCGCCAGTGGCCGGGGGATACCTCCGAATAGCTGTCGCTGTCATAGACGGCGAAAGATTCCATTGTTTCGATCTCGTTCGCCTTGTAGGTCGTTACATTGTGATGAGCGCAAGCGTCCGGCTCTACGCCCGCCACTCCCCATGTTCCTATAAAGGCCGGAGCATCGGCGCGGGCCGTCGAACTCACCAGAATGGCAGCTATCGCAAGAATGTAGCGCACTTCGACTCCTTTCCTCGCAATCCCGCTAGAGAGCCTGTCTCACCCAATCGGCCAGATCGACCGTCCCCTTTGCCGCGAAGGTCTTACCAGCACCAGTCGTACCCACGATGGCGCTGGGCCGGTCGAGGAAAGCGGCGACATCCAATGCTTTCCTTTTCATTGCTCTTGCCCCTTGGCAGCGCATATTTCCTGCCAAATATGACGTGCCTTTCGTAAAGTTTCAACTCGTTATTTTACCGTGGGAAGTGCAGCCGGATTGGAATTTGCCTATATTGAGCAGGCGAAACAAGTTCAGTCGATGGCTGTTTAGGATTCGCTTGGGAACGTTGACCGGAATGGGAGGCGAGATGCCTAGAACGATGCGATTTGTATTCCCCACCTATCGAGGCGCTGATCCATGGAACATCAAGCTCATACTTGCCGGTCTCATGCTCCTCTGTGGCTCCGCCATATCCCTGAAGCACCCTGTTGGTGGGGCTATCATTTGTGATCATGGTCGATGTCAGCAGACGCAGTTCGCCGCCTTCGGAACGGAGACGGAAGCCCTCTCCTATGACGCCAGCGAGATCGAGGGCTTCCGAGTTGAGGTTGATCCCTCCAATTCGGCACGATCCCGCGCCGTAGCGAACGTTCGCGGTGAGCCGATCCCGCTCACAGCCGGTTTTGGTTTCGACGGACGCGAAGTCGAGCGTATTGTCAGCGACGGGAGCCGCTTCATAGATGGCGACAAAACCGAGCGCCTGACACTGCGATATGAAGAGCGAAGCGTGCCCATGCTCATCTCTTTGTTGCTGATGCTGGGCGGCGCTGCCTTCGGCGGTTGGCTATATCGCCAGCGCTACGCCAACGATGGCTGATCCGCGCACACACCAACGCTCAGGACTGCTAGGACAAAATTCCTCTTGACTCTTTTCCGCTTCGGGTGTTCTTCCTTTGTTCTCATTTGGCATTTGGAAGACCCCATCATGCGGAAACCAGAGACCATTGAACGGCTCTATCTGGATTTTGACGGCTTCTTTGCCTCTGTTGAACAAGCCTGCGACAAGCGCTTGCGCGGTAGGCCAGTGGGTGTGGTTCCCTTCGATGGAACCGACCGGACGGCGGTAATCGCTTGCAGCCGTGAGGCGAAAGCCTATGGCGTAAAGAACGTAATGCCCATCCGCGAGGCCAAGCGGCTTTGCCCCGAACTCATTCTCGTGCCGCAGAAGCCGGACCTGTACCGACGCGCGCACAATGCGCTTCTGTCAGAAATCGAGACCGTGATTCCTATCGATGCCGCCAAGTCGATTGATGAACTGACCTGCCGCCTAGACATGACAGCCCGCGCCGATCCGGTCGATCTGGCGGCGCGGATCAAAGTCGCAATAGCCGATAATTTCGGGCCATGGATCACTTGCTCCATTGGGTTCGCAGCGAACCGGCAGCTAGCGAAGATCGCCTGCAAGGAGGGGAAGCGCTCGGGCAAGCGCTATGGTGATGGGTTGGCAATTTGGAGACCAGAAGACCTTCCTGCGCCCTTGTTTGCGGTTCCCATGGAAGACATTCCTGGGGTCGGCGGGAACATGGCGCGGCGTCTTAATCGAGCCGGCATATTCACGACCGAACAGCTTTACCGCATAGAGCCGAAACACATGCGCAAACTCTGGCGCAATGTGACGGGCGAGCGGCTTTGGTACGCCTTACATGGCTATGATATTCAGGCCCCGCCTTCTGGCCGTGGGATGTTCGGCCATGGTCGCGTGCTGCCCCCCGAAGCACGATCTATCGGCGGCGCACGTGAAATCTCACGCCTGCTGCTGATAAAGGCCGCTCGCCGCCTTCGACGCGAGCGCTTCTATGCACGCGGCCTCTGGCTCTGGCTCGCCTTCCGGAACAAAGCTTGGATGGGAAAACGCCGTCTGCCGGTGGTCAATGATGATCAGGCCGTCCTCACGGCTCTTTCCGACTTATGGGATCAGGTAAGGCAAAGCTCATTGTCTGGCAGCACAATCTATCGGGTTGGCGTCACATTGTATGATCTGTCACCTGCTGACGAGAGACAGCTTGATATGCTGCTCAATGACGACCGCCAACGCTGCCGCTGGGAGCGAGCCAGTTCCACAATAGATGGCCTCAATTCCCGCTATGCCCGCACTGTGGTCAGTCTCGGCTACTGGAATCCGCCGAAGTCCGGCCATGTAGGAGGCAAGATCAGCTACACGCGCATCCCTTCAGCGGAGGATTTCTGGTGACAAGCTGGAAACACAAAATCCGTGTTGGCGATCTGGCGGATTCTCAGAAGCTTGAAGCACGGTGCAGGAAGTGCGGCCACATTCACTATCTCACACGCGAGGCGATATGCACGTCTCCCGAGCGGGAGTTTCTGTACATCGATGAACTGGAGCGAGAGACTGTTTGCCGGGCACGGGGCTGTCGCGGCCCGGTTCGCCTCTCGATGGTGCGTCTCGATGAACTGAGCGGATTCGTAGGTGGTCTAGCCTAGCCCACTCGCTTCATACCATGCTTCCAGAGCCCCACTCGCGCTGGCGAAGCGGATTTCCCGCAGGCTCGGCAGACAAAAGAGCTTGCGATCTCATCGACCGAAAGGTCGAGCTTGGACGCAGGCAGGGTTGCCAACGGCTTCTGCACCACATGACAACACATAATCTGGATGTGCGTATAACCACCTGCCTTCATCAGGACTGATATCGATTGGCTCCTTTGCATGCTCCACCTGTAATGGGGGCTTGCGTGCGCCTAAAACAGATCGATTATGCGCCCGTCACGCCGTGCCCTCGCTTCGGCCTGTTCCTCGAAGCAACCTTTTGCAATCCACTCACGGTCTTCTAATGCCTCTTCGCGAGTGATGCCAAATGTCCAGCGGTGGCACCAAGGGCTATCGACTGCCGGCACATAACCCTCGTCCATGCCGCAATACAGGCACCAGACCAGCTTACGTTCATATCCGAAGGGTGCCGAGATCGTCCGCCCACACCTAGCGCAGTGGCAACCGAAACCTTCGCCTCTGCGCACAGGGGCATCGCCGGCATGGGCGAAAAAATCCGGAGCGGACGAAACCAGCCTCAGCACGGAATTACTCGGCGGCACGCAGGATCACGTCTCGACAGGACTGTGCCGGGAACCCTCGGCGAAGCAATTTCCAGTGAGCGCCAATATCATCGCACCTGTACGCAATAGAAACCGCATTCTGCACTCCCCTGCTATGCTTCGCGCCAATTCTCCGGCACCGCGCGGCTCCACACCGCCATTGCACGCGAAAATGTGTCTGCGCTTTTCTGGCAACAGTCAGCTTTCGAGGCTATCCTCGTATTGTCGGCGGTAGCCGCCTCTTAATGTCATCGCCGGTCTCGCCAAGCACGCAATATCGATAAACAGCCCTTAGAACGTCTGGGGTCTCGGCCCCGCTGAACGTCCAGCGGGTAGCGAAGTAGTCGGCATTCTGGATGCGATCCTCAGCACTCTCTGGTCGGTTCGCTCGTTTCCCTGAAAATACCCGTTTGATCCCTCGGACCGTAAGAGCATCCATCAGCTCTTTGTCGATGAAACCCTGCCCGTCAAATCTGACGCTTTCAGCATCTATCGGCTCCTCCACCGCAATGATGTTGCCATCAATGATCATCGCGCTCGTGACGAGCATTCCAATCAATTTTCCTGCAAAGTCCGGCACGCCAATTTCCCTCGTGCGCACCTTGCGCATCATCTCCATGCTGGCGACATAAACACGCTTCTCTGCCCAATCGTAGAAGAAGCCACGAATCCGATCATCAGTCCTCCAATGGTCTTCCGCTTCCGTGGCATACCACTCCGCCAATGCCACTGCGTTAGCATCGACTGGATCGACAGCCTCGACTTCCACGGTCGAATACGGGAGGGGCGGCTTTACCTCTTCCTTCACCTGCCTGCTCTTCATGATCGCGCCAAGAAACTCGATGTTGAGTTCCCGATCAGCCGGTCGAAGATCACGATCATCGAAATAGATATCGAGCGTAACGTCCTGCATCATGATGCGAACTGCGCCGTCTTCATCTGGTCCACGCTCATTGAAGATACCTTCGATAAAGCTGACCAGATCATGGAGACCTTCCGGAGCCATCCAGTGGCCCCTCGCGCGCCCCATCTGCCAAAATATCTCGACCAGCAGATGCTCAGAAAGGCGTATGCTTTCCATCGTCATCGTTGCGAGCCTTATCTGGCCTAACCCACTTCCAAGGTCTCGATGCCACTAACATCGATCTCGCGCTCAGCGTGCCATGTATCGTAAGCTGCCTGCATCCTGATCCAGATGCCGGGACCGTCCCCGAAAAGCTTCCCAAGCCGAACGGCAATGGCAGGCGTTACCGGCTGCTTCTGGCTCAAAATCTCATAGAGCGTAGACCGCGAAATGCCGAGCAGGCGCGCGATCTCCGCCTTGCTCTTGCCGGTGGCCGGGATCATGATCTCACCAAGCATCTCACCCGGATGTGCAGGCTCAATGGACTGGTGGCGAAGCGTATCAGTCACCATGATAGTCCTCCATCTCGACTTCCTTAGCGTTCTCACCGTTCCATGAGAACGTGATCCGCCAGTTCCGAGAGACCCAAACAGCAAATCGCCCTGCCTGATCGCCCTTCAATGCGTGAAATCCGAAGCCGGGAACATTCATCTCGGCGGGGTCTCGGGCCATGTCGAGGCGAGACAGGACGATGCGAACCTTCTTCCGCCATTCTGGCCTGATCCCTGCATCGTCACCCTTAGTCCAGTAGCGTTTCAGGGCCTTGCTGCGAAAGCTCTCAATCATGGGCAATATGTACGGCATCGCCGGACAATCTGTCAACCATCGCCGGACACTTTTCGTTATCAAGCCCCATTGGAAGTCGCTAGACCTTTCCCACTCGGTTATTGCTCTTTCTAGCGGATGGCCGGCACTGGTTTTATGGAACGTGATGTTTATTCCGGAATACTGTCATTCGACACTACAAGTCGAAGATGCGGCCCGCGTGGCTTACTTGAGATGTATCCCGCAATGTTGTTGTTGCGGTCGAGCAGCAGTTCGCCTTCACTGGCCACCAGCAACATTGCTGCGCCAAATTCGCTGTCCTGACCCGCTATTTTTGGCATGTAGCGCGCGGGGTAAAAGCCGCGTGCCATAACCAGCTTTCTTGCCCTTAAGAGCCGATTCTTTTCTGCGCGACGGCGCAGTACATCCATGACCAGTGAGAAAACTCCGCCCAGCAATACACCGACAACGGCTCCAAAGACGAATTCGGGCGAGCTAGTAAAATCCATTCTCCGCGCCTTGAACCCTAACTGAGACCTCTGGCTGGCGCGATCCGCCAGCCGTTCATTCGACCGCCACCGTGGACGCGCCCCTGTCTTCCTGCTTCGAGACCAAAACGCCGGCCTTCCTCAACGCCAGCAGTTCGGCATAGGCGCGCTTTGTGTCCCACCCAAATCTATGTGATACCGCTGCTGTCGTTACCGCGCCCTCGCGCCTCACAAACTCTGTTAGGCTTTCAGAGGCGTTCCGCTGCCCTATCGGAATGTTCACTTCTTGGAGACAAGAGCGACGTGGCCCGAATGCCATCCGTGGGTTTCCATCCCCAGATAAAGCCCCTTCACAGCCAGACATTCCTTGACCTCATTGAGACACTTTCGTCCGAAGTTCGGCATCCGGAGCAATTCACTCTCAGTCTTCTGGACCAGTTCACCGATGAAGACGATATCGTCGTCCGCTAGGCATTTTGCCGGGCGGGGGGACAGAGGGAGTGAAGAGACCTTCTCCGAAAGTGCCCAAGAAATTCCTGATTCTCCACACTGGTCGAACCCGTTCGGCCCCTCACCTGCTACCAACCAAGCGGGCATGACCCCAAGGGCCTTATTCAAACGATAGATGCCCTCAACTGTCATTTGCCTAGCGAGGCCGTCTTCCCCTTTCCATGGAAGCGGTTCCGGTCGCCAAGTATTGCGTTGCCGGGCGGGGTCTTCGCCCAGAGCAATAGCGCTTAAATCATTGAAGGTGAGACCGTATCGCTGCATAACGGCTCTAAGACGTTCCTTCACGCCCTTCAAATGCTCACTCTGCATTTTCTCTCGCGGCATCCCAACGTCCTTCTCCGCGCCTTTTCTGGCCCTATTGGATCGTCCATGTGTCGATCTTTTCGACCTCGCGCGCTCGCTGGCGGATCGCTTCCGCCGAGGCACGCGGGCGACCGAGCCTGTCGTCTCGCCCGTTCAGCCAGCCGTGCCGGTAGCTTTCGCTGCGGTTCGCCAGCGAGGCCGGAAGCTCGTCCCGGTCATCGGCATAGCCATCGCGATAGCCCTCAATAATCTCGTCGTTCGTCATGGTCTTCGAGCCTTTCGATGATCCTGCCATCCATCCCTCACACAACGCGCCATTTCTGGAACCTTTAGACCTTGACTTGCGTAACCGGCCTTTCGGGATCGCCCGCCCCACGAACGTGTGGGCGTCGCCATATCAGCCGGTCTTGATGCCTAAAAAAATGCCCGCGCACAAAATGCGCGCGAGGCGAAGTTCGGGCACTGTCAGCATCCGGTGATTCCATGTGGCGCACACCAAGCTGACCAAGCTGAATGGTTCGACGCTGAACGAGGCGATCCTTGCCCTGCTTCTCTCTTTTTCGATTCAGCTTCTCGTAATCTGCCTCCGTCACGCGGATCGTCTCAAACTCGCGATGCTCAATCAGCAGAAACAACGGCATCCAGACCAGTCGCGACAGTTAGTGTCCGCGCACGTGGTGTAATTTCTGCGCCTTCATCGGTGTAATCCCGGGTGGCCATCGAGGTGTATGGTCGAGGTGGAGTTTGGCGACTTCAACCACGAACCTTACGGAGACCCCGATGACCAAGACCAACATGGACCTGTCCGAGCTACTGGCCAAGCACGATGAGGGCGACTTCCTGCGCAGCATCGCCGAGGCTGTTCTGCAGCTGATCATGGAGGCCGATGTCGACGGCCTGATCGGTGCTGGCCGGCATGAGCGCAACGGCGAACGCACGACCTGGCGGAACGGGTATCGAGAGCGCGCTCTCGATACCCGTTTGGGCACGTTGAACCTGCGGGTGCCGAAGCTGCGTCAGGGCAGCTACTTCCCCGGCTTCCTGGAAGCCCGCAAGACCTCGGAACAGGCCCTTGTCGCGGTGATCCAGGAGGCGTGGATCGGCGGCGTCTCCACCCGTCGTGTCGATGATCTGGTGCAAGCCATGGGGTTGTCAGGCATCTCTAAGAGCACGGTGTCCAAGCTGTGCAAGGACATCGACGAGCGCGTTGGCGAGTTCCTGAACCGACCGCTGACCGGCGACTGGCCCTATCTCTGGCTGGACGCCACCTACCTGAAGGTCCGCCAGGGCGGTCGCATCGTGCCGGTCGCGGCGATAATCGCCGTGGCAGCCAACACCGAGGGACGCAGAGAAATCATCGGCCTGGGTATCGGCCCTTCCGAAGCCGAGACCTTCTGGACCGAGTTCCTGCGATCCCTGCGCGCCCGCGGCCTGGGCGGCATCAGGCTGGTGATCAGCGACGCCCATACCGGCCTCAAGGCCGCCATCGCCCGGGTCTTCGAAGCCACCTGGCAGCGTTGCCGCGTTCACTGGATGAGGAACGCGCTGGCGCATGTCTCGCGCGGCCAGCACACCGTCATCGCCGCAGCGATCCGCCAGGCTTTCGACCAGCCCGACCGCGCCCATGCTGGCGAAACCTGGCGCAAGGTCGCCGAACAACTCCGTTCGCGCTGGCCCAAGCTGGCCGATCTCATGGACGCCAGCGAACACGACGTCCTGGCCTACATGTCCTTCCCGCGGCAGCACCGCACCAAGCTGCATTCGACCAACCCGATCGAGCGCCTGAACAAGGAGGTGAAGCGCCGCGCCGATGTCGTCGGCATCTTCCCCAACGAGGCCTCCATCATGCGCCTGATAGGTGCCGTGCTGTTCGAACAGAACGACGAATGGCAGACCGCAAGCCGCTACATGATGGTCGAAGCCTTTGCTCAGATCGACAAGGAGGAGATCGACCCCATTCTCAGCATTACAACGAAAGCCGCCTGATCATGCCCTCAGGCCATCCGGGAAATTACACCACCTTGACGGACGTGACCTTCGCGACATATCCGAGTTCTGCCGGAACACGTCTGCCACAGTGTCCATCTTGAAAGTCTGTCGCGCCCATATTCCCGCTTGTGTCGGCTGCACGCCTTCCTGCCCTATATCTCCGTCAAGCAACATGACTTTCCGGTTCATCGGGATTGAAAAGGCGAACCTCATCTTGTCTGTTTGTCCTCGTTTGGCTTCTTCCACCATTCCCAACAACCTGCGATCCAAGCCAACTTCGCCCGACAGGTCGCCTATATCAAAGTCAAAGAACTCGAACAGTTCGATGCGATCGGACTGTTTGCAGATCAACGTGCCAGTCTTCCAGTGCCCCGGCACGGTAAAGGCACTGCGCGTCTCCACGAACACACGATCAAACGGCAGGTTCACTTCACTTGCCTTGACCTGCAAGGCCATTGTGTTGGGCACTACGGAAAACAGAAATTGTAGGGCAGTTTCTTCAATGCAATAAGCCGGAGCCGATCCTATTGCAGCATGAAACTGAGTGATCTCCTCCGCAACCTCGCTCGGCATCTGGTTAAAATACCGCTCCAATCCCCACTTCAAGCGTGATCGAATTTCATCTGCAAAGATCATAGCCTCGTCTTCCGTCTATCGTGACGCGCCTTATTTGGAACTTTTCGCTTTCACGCTGTCGCGCCCGGCTCGCCATGCCGCATGCGCGAGAAGGGCCTGCCGTTCCGGCTCCATTATGCCCTCGCACCCACGGCGATAGTGATTGTGGAGATAGCTCGACCGACCTGCCTCTGGATCGTCCCTGTACAGCCGATAGACCTTCTCGGCGTCCTGCTTTGTCGTTCGTATCTCACCCATTGTCCGAGCCTATTCTGGAACTTCACGCCGGGCGGCGATTCTGTAGACCGCCCCGCGATCTCTCTTTCCTATCGCGACCACCACTACGAGGATTTCTGTCTCTCTGACCTCGTACACCAATCGGTAGCCTATGCCTCGCAACTTGATCTTGTACCTATCCTTGCTGCCCGATAGTTTGGCGGAGGCAACTCGTGGGTTTTCGCAGCGTTCAGCCAGCTTCTTCTTGAAGCGGTTCCGTGTATCGCTGTCGAGCTTGCGCCACTCTTTCAGAGCAGCGTCCACGAACCCAAGCTCATAGGTCATCCAGCGTCACCTTGGTGACGGGATCGCCTGCTCTGGCATCAGCGATAGCATTCAGTTCGATGTCTTCGAGGCGCTCCAGCATGGCCTCATAGGCACGGGCGGGAACGCAATAGAATGCGGGTTCATTTCGGTTCAGGATTGCAACCGCAGCCCCTTCGCCGGCTGCGACAGTACCCATCGGGTTCTTCTTCAGTTCCGAGACACTGGCCGTGATTTCTGCGAGGACTATGTGAGCCATAGGTTCACTCCTTGATCCTGTTAATGGTGCTTTATTTAGCACCATTAACAGGTCACTTCAATGACGCACAGGGGCCTATTCTGGAACTTACTGCGGCTTCCTGCGCTGGGCCTTCTCCATGGCCTCATATTCCGCCATCGCGTTGTCCCAAGCGGCTCGGTCGTCTGCGCTCAACCTCCGATAGCCTGCATCGTCCACGATCAGCCCAGTCTTTTCAAAAGCATAGATCAGGTGGCCCGGCGTCCCTGCCTTTGCCATGTTGTCGAGCATTTGCCTGCGCAGCTTTTCCTCGGTCATGGGAACCGGCTCGTCACCCGGCGCATCCTCATCCCAAAGCAGCGGATCGCCTTCTCTCGGCTCCCGCCCAAACCTCTTGATGAATTGCTTGCGAGCCTTGCGAAGCTGCTGCGCCAGCATCCGGTCCTTGTCGATCTCTTCTCTCGTCTTTCGTGCCATTGCCTCGCCTTTGCTGGAACCCGAGCCTTAGTTGAAACTCCGGTCGGACATGCTCCCATCCATAGAGATCAGCAAACGCCTGCTGTGACAGGTTGCGCTCGTCTCGAATGATCTTCAATCGACCATTCCATCCGCTGTTCGGAATATGCCGCACCGTCATCTCGCGCCTTATTTGGAACTCGTCAGGCCGCTTCGGCAGGCGTCACTTCTGTGGCGATCCGCGATCCAACCTCTCGCTCGGCCTGCGCAAGCTCATAAGCCGTTTGCAGGTTGAGCCAGAACCGGGCGCTGTTACCGAAATAGCGCGCGAGACGTAGTGCCGTATCCGGCGATATGCCTCGCTTGCCGTTCAGAATGTCGGTGATCCTGCCAGACGGCAGGCGCAGGGAAAGCGCAAGCTTGTTGGCCGACAGCGCGCGTGCTTCAAGCTCGCTTCTCAATATCCGACCGGGGTGAACCGCTATCATGTTCATCATCCTTTCAATGGTAGTCTGTTATCTCGACTTCCCATGCATTGCCGTCCTTGAAACGGAAGCAAATGCGCCAAGGGCCATTGATATTGATCGCCCATTGCCCTTTCCGGTTGCCCTTCAAGGGGTGCAGATTGAGCGATTTCAGTGGACTGAGATCGCTTAATGCCTCCGCTGCATCCAGCGCAGCCAAGCGCTCAAAGGCCAAATCTTCGTCCATTCCTGAAAACTTGCTTTTGCCATCGACAGCAAAGCGTTCAGTCGCACTGTTGGCCCATGTCTTTATCATGCGACTAGCATACTACGGTCGTCGTAGTACGTCAATCGTAAATTGCCGATGTCCACGCGCCTTATTTGGAACTGTCTTCTACTGACCTCCCGGCCAGACTGTGCTGTTCGCCACCTATTTTGAACCCACACCACGAGGGAGGCCGCGTTCTCCAAACCGTCGATAGAGTGTATAGCCTGCGCGCCACGCCGTTCGTTCCTGCAAGATTTGCAGCGAGACAGGATATTGGTAACGTGTCTGTGGGACACTTTACCGATCATGGCTAGTTGGCTATCCTAAGAGATGTTGGCATGAACGGAGCACGTGATGGCGGCGACTGTCTTTCTTCAAGGTCCAAATCTCGAACATGATAACGAGTACGAAGGTTTGGACGAATGGGTTGGCAGGACCAAAAATACGACCTTCGTCCTATACTTGTCTGATACTGTCGTAGATATGATCGACTACAACAACACCTATCCCGAATTGACGCCAAAATGCGATGACGGGGATGAGCCTTGCATCTGCGTCTTTCCTTCTGAAGACGAAAACCAGACCTGCGCTTTTGCTAGGTATCAGGAGATCAATGACGGAGGTGGTCGCTATCTTATCGGCCTTCCCTTTCCAATCGATCCAGCATCAATGCTCGACCTGCTCAGGAGCACTCCTGATTTCGCAGACCACCCTACCCCTCTCGAAGAGTTGGCATGCCATCGCTGGTCACTGATTAGTCACGACACAGAGGTTGAGGAAACGGTGATCTATGAGCCTTCCGAAGAGATCTTCAACTATGTCCGTGAGAACACGGAAGAATGGGAGAGCCTTGCCCGAGAATTCGAAGCCGAGGACTTCGATCCAGCCGCCAAGAGTGAAAAGGACGCCAGCCCAAATCATAGGGCCTGATGCGATAAACCAGCTTGCCTTCGAGGGCTATTCTGTTGTCGCGTCCGAACCAACCATTGAAATGGTTGAGGCTGGCTTTCGCAAAGGTATGCGCTGCGTTCCCAAGTACGTCCGAGAGGTCATCGAAAGCTGGGCTCCAAATGCGGGAGCAAAGCATCCTCATGAACCCGGACTTGTGAGCGCGCTTCGAGAAGCTATAAAAGCTGGTTCATCCGATCCGGATTGCATCGGCTAACACCCGCTCGGCCCGGCGCGCTTTTTATTCGCCGGGGTGAAGGTGCTGGCTGTCGCTCCTGCCGTAATACGCAATGATCACTCCCGCTGCCGCGATGGCGATAGGCAGAACGAACAGGTAAAAGGCGGTGCCGAATGTCATTGCTTCAAGCCTCCGAGGACATGCCTCGCACTCAAATGTAGGACTAAAGCGGCAAAAAGCCAAATGGCCGTTGAAACAGACGCCAAGAAAGAAACGCCGATAGTAACCGTAGGGGCGACAAAACCCGCGATCAGACAGCCTGTCGAGGCCCTATCCAATGCGTTCGCCAAGAGCTTGGTTCGCTCGTTGTGAATCATGCTCATCGTGGCAAACGGCCCTTTCCTCCCGGAAACACGACTGAAATAAGCATCTAACCTCTGCCCCCGTTGACCCGGTGCGCGACAAGCCCCGCCGTTCAGGGCGGGGAAGGATAGCGCGGACGGCGCAGCCGTCCTTGTCTTTGGGTTTCAGTGTGGGGTTTGCTGCTGCTCGATGTACTGGCGCACGATGGAAATCGGCGCGCCGCCGCAGCTTGAAGCGAAATAGGACGGCGACCACAGCACGCCTTTCCAGTAGCGCTTCTGGATGTCGGGCCGTTCCTTCCGCAGCAGGCGACTGGAGACGCCTTTGAGGCTGTTCACGAGATTGGAGACAGCCACCTTGGGCGGGTATTCCACAAGCAGGTGAACGTGATCGTCCTCGCCGTCCATCTCGATCAGTTGCGCCTCGAAGTCGGCGCAGACCTTGGCGAAGATCGTGCGCAGCCGGTTGATGGCGTCGCCATCGAATACCCTGCCGCGATATTTCGCTACAAAGACCAAATGGACATGCATCTTAAAAACGCAGTGTCGTCCATGCCTAATATCGTTGTCGTCGCTCATAGGCCAAATTATAATATCCGCATGCAACGCCTCCAAGCCTTCGAATACGAACTGCGACCAGACGGCCAGCAAGAGCGGCAAATGCGCCGCTTCGCCGGCTCGTGCCGGTTCGTCTACAACAAGGGGCTGGCGTTGCAGAAAGAGCGCTACGAGCGCGGAGAGAAGAAGCTGGGCTACGCCGGGCTGTGCAAGATGCTCACCGAGTGGCGCAACAGCGCGGAAACGGCTTGGCTGGCCGATGCGCCGGTCCATCCCTTGCAACAGGCGCTCAAGGATTTGGAGCGGGCCTACAGCAACTTCTTCGCCAAGCGGGCCGACTTTCCACGTTTCAAGAAGAAAGGCCAGCGCGACAGCTTCCGCTACCCCGACCCGAAGCAGATCAAGCTCGATCAGGGCAACAGTCGTATCTTCCTGCCCAAGCTGGGATGGCTGCGCTACCGCAATAGTCGCGAGGTGCTGGGCACAGTCAGAAATGTCACCGTGAGCCAGTCTTGCGGCAAGTGGTTCGTAAGCATCCAGACCGAGCGCGAAGTTGAGCAGCCCGTGCCGCAGGCCACCACAGCAGTGGGTATCGACATGGGCGTGATCCGCTTCGCCACACTCTCGGACGGCACGTTCTACGCGCCGCTCAACAGCTTCAAGCGGCATGAAACGGCCCTGCGCAAAGCGCAGCAGGCCATGAGCCGCAAAACCAAATTCAGTAACAACTGGAAGAAGGCGAAAGCCCGAGTCCAGCGCATTCACTCCCGTATCGGCAACGCCCGCCGCGACTTCCTGCACAAGACCTCGACCGCGATCAGCCAAAACCACGCGATGGTGTGTATCGAGGATTTGCAGGTACGGAACATGTCCAGGTCAGCGGCAGGTACTACCGAACAACCGGGACGAAACGTTCGGGCCAAGTCCGGCCTGAACAAGTCCATCCTCGATCAAGGCTGGTTCGAGTTCCGCCGCCAACTGGATTACAAGCTGGCGTGGCAAGGCGGCTGGCTGGTTGCAGTGCCGCCACAGAACACGAGCCGTTCCTGTCCGTGCTGCGGCCATGTGTCTGCCGACAACCGGCAGACGCAAGCCCGATTTGCGTGTGTGGAATGTGGCTTCGAGGAAAACGCCGATGTGGTCGGCGCGATCAATGTGCTAAGGGCGGGACACGCCCGGTTCGCCTGTGAAGTGAGCGATGCAGTAGGGTCGCCAGCAGCAGGAACCCACCGAAGCGACTCAGGGGCGGCTCAATGCCGCCCCTGAGCGCCGTAGGAATCTCCGGCCTTCAGGCCGGGGAGGATGTCAAGCTCCCCTTTGGTGGCACCACCTTGATGCCATCCGGCCCTAGCAGCACCCCTGCTTGTTGGAAAACTTCCTCGATCTTGCCCCTAGTCTGGACGCTTCCGGATTCCCCCACCTCAATGCGCTGCATCTGACGCAGGCTTATACCGACGCGATCCGCTAATTCCCGCGTTGACCAGTTTAGCCATCCTCGCGCTGCTCGGACTGCCTTCGAAAACCATGTCATATTTTGCGACAAATCAGTTGGCATGGGGCTAGGTATGTCGTATTTTACGACAAATATCAAGTGCGAACACCACTTAGGAAACTACCAGCGCTCGGAGTGGGGACACGCTCTATGCCAATGTTGGACCGGACGGTATCATCGTCTTCGAGAAGCACCCTGATCCCGCATTGGGCCGGCTCCCTGTGCTGCACGGGCCGGCGTGGGCAGTGCAGAAGACCATTCGCCGCTGGGCATCACTGCACCACGACGGTGTGACCTACTACCTGCCAAGCGTGTCCCGTGCCTCTGGACAGGTCGAGGCAGTTGACGCCCTTGCTTGGTGGCGAAAATTTCTTAGCGACCGCATGCCCGTGGCGCCGTAACGTTTCTATTCGAAACTTTACCTAACTGACTCGCTCGGCTATCGTATTTCCCACCTTGAGGCAGCATGAAGGGTGGAAGGAATGAGCGACGAATCCGAACGCGCCAGCAATGGGAACGCGGTCCTGTCGGCATGGGTCGAAGCCAATGGCGACCAAGGTGACGCGCAGACGAACCTCACCGACTTGCTGACCGATCTCCAACACTATGCGGCTTCGCAAGATATAGATTGGGCGTCAGTGGAAGAGCGTGCGCGAAGCCGATTTAAAGAGGAGGCGCAGCAAGAGGAAGCCGCCCGCGCTGCCGGATGGCATTGGGACCCCGAAAATTCGGAATGGCGCAAGCCGGACGAGAATGCTGCCGATGGTTATCACTATGCGGCCACCGCCGAACATGCGCTAATCGAAGAAGCGCGACTAGCTGACCCGGAACAGCGTCTCTCACAGGCAGAGTTTCCGGACAGCCAAGAGCTTGTCGAACTCGATACCCTGCTCAAGCGTACGGACTTCCTATACCCGTGGTCGGATGATCCCGATGCCCGAGAAAGAGGGCGGCAACAGGTTTCTAATGCCAAACAGGTGGCAAATGCTTTTGCTGCCCGGTCCCCCATCCATGCTCAGTTGGCATCCATTGCTTGGGACCAACGGAAACCGGCTGATATGTTTTCCAGCTTCGAAAACTATGTGCCGGCGGCGGATCGCACGGTCACTGCCGCCGACTATGAAAGATTTTTGCGCGATAGCGAAGCGACAGCAAAAATAGAACCTACTGATTGGAAGCCCGATCCCGACTATCTCGCGTTTCAACATGAGCAAGCAGAGATCGAGGACGAGCGAGACAGGATCGCGGATGAACTGCGAACAGACTACGCAGCGCAGGTTTCCGAACATGAAGGGATTGCTGCCTTCGAGGCTCAAGAGCGCGAGCCCGACTTCGGCCCGCCAGCCAAGTATGAAATTCTCTACGACCGTCCCCACCCTACTGCGATAGCGGATGGAGATGTTTTCCGGCCTCTCTACCAGATCAGGGCCTTGATCGACATTCCTGCTCATAATGTGAAGGCAGGGGATCTAGGTGGCTATGTCGAGAACATGACCAACCTTAGCCAAGAGGGACAGGCATGGATTGCGGATAATGCCTATGCCTGCTCAAACGCCCGCGTCGAGGGAGCGGCACTCCTGAAAGACCACGCCGCAGCGACGGCACACTCCCGAGTTCACGGTTATGCGGTGGCAGAGGGATACAGCTACCTCTCCGGGGAATCCGACCTGTCTGGAAACGCCCGCGTGCGAGATGTTAGCATGTATGATCGCGCTCGCCTCGGCGGAGGGGTCAGAGTCATGAGCGAACGGGTATTTTCAGGCGACGAGCAGCATATGGACACCGGAGATATACCGTTCGATTTCAGGACCGCTACGGGTCGAGAGAAGGAGTATTTTGCCCATCTGGGCAGCGCCCTCGAACTCGATCCTAAGTTTTCCGCATATTTCAAGACGCTGGGGTTCGAGAGCCTTACAGACCAGAGGGCCGCGCTCATGGAGCTATGGACTGGTCCAGACCGGCAGGTTGGTCGCGAAGCCCTTATCGAGATGGCAAGGCTCGTAGGTGGCCGCTTTGTGGGCGGCGAATATCAACCCCGTGACGCCCAGAGTATCTTCAACGAGGCAGTCTTTTCGACCATGGCGTCTGCCTATGGTATGGTGGAATACCGCCATCCTAATATGCTCATCCAAGATGGCGAGGAATATCGCCATCCAGTGACCGGGCAAACGATCCATCCTGTCATCCTGCAAGCCGAGATGCGAACGGCTCCCGATTTCACGACTAAAGACCTGTTCCAGCCCGGCTTTATCATCGAGAACGACGATCCGGACACATCTCTGCTCGTTCCTCTGCCGGGGAGCCTTACAACGCTTCCTGCCGCCTACGACAAGCGGATGGAGGCAATCGACCACGCGATCCACCATGTGCAACTCATGACAGGTATCAGCAAAGATGCACCGAACTTGCACGGGGAACCCGCCACCATTGCCAAGCTGATGGCCATGCCGGTCCTGTGGAGCGCCAACCACAATTATCAGCGACCGGGGCACGCCTATTTCACGCGCGATTACAGCTTCCTTGTTCCCAACCGAAGCAGGGAAGAGATGGACAATCCGTTCCACCCCGAGAGCCCAGAAGGGAGAGCATGGGAGGCTGGGGATCGCTCGGCCATTGGCGATGACAATGAATTTAGTGGCTTTGTGACCCTAACAATATGCCCCGATCTTCTCCAATCCGACATGCCTGATGCTGATAGGATTGATATAGCCGCAGCGATACGGCAGGCAGGCACACCCGCCCCTTCTGTTTCCAAAGCCCGCGAACAGGCTACTGCGGTATATGGCACTCGTTCTGCAACCGTGGTGCGCATGATCCAGATCGACACTGACTACGACAGAAATGAAGCCAAGAAGCTGCGTGCCGCTCTCGCCAATCATCCGGACAAGGGCACTAACGACGCCCAGCAACTGCGGGAGAGGCTTTTCAGACTGGAGCCTGCCAATCAAGACGTTCCGGTCCAAGTCGCTCGCCATTACGCAGAGATGCCGGATGGTTCCATTGAAGTACCCTGCGCCATGCAGAAGCGCCATTCGGAGGGGTATTCGTTTTATCCGGGTTCCGTCACCGTCACCAATGGGGTGATCACAGGCCAAAGCTCGGTTCAACTGGCCAATGCGCCGGGGCAGTTCGGCAGTTTTCCCGACCCTGAATACGCGCTTCAGGCGGCGGTGCGGCATGTGGATGAGCGTGCCCGGCGAGAATGGGACATCGCCACCGGCATGCCGGCGAAGCCGTCGCCTGAGCCACAGGACGGCAAAGATCGAGGACCAGAGCCTGCAATCTCATTCTAACGCTATTATATTAGCGCATATATGTAGCTTTATTCCCTTTTATCGTGTATATATGCGCTATTATGGCCAAAAAACCTGTCCCCTCCCTGCGCATGCAAGCCGAGCTTCGGAAGCTTGGTGAGGACATTGCCATCGCCCGCAAGAAGCGCCGCTTTACCCAGCAGCGACTGGCCGAAGGCGCTGGCGTGAATGTGGCGACCATCCGACGACTTGAAAGCGGCGACGGTGGTGTATCGCTCGGAGTCCTCGCCATGGTCATGCTGACCCTCGGTGAGCACAATCGCCTCGCCAACCTGCTGGACGTTGCCAAAGACGATATCGGGCTGACCCTTGATGTGAACGCCTTGCCAAAGCGTGTTCGCCCCAAGAGGAGCCGCCCTCGCCGCCCTGAAGACACAGCTTCGGATCGGACGGAGGCTCCATCCAGCCCTGACAAGGAATCCTTTTGAATGGCGCAAGCAACCTACACGATCTGCATCGGAGACGCCGGTATTGAAGTCGGCACCCTCTGGTTCGAGTCAGTTGGTGGCCGCGAGCATTCGAGCTTTCAATATGCGCAAAGCTGGCTCGATCACCATCGGGGCTTTGCCATCGCGCCGGCACTCACCATGGACGGTGGACGCAAGTTCTTCAGGGCCGGCGAGGAACAACAGTCCCCTCTCCCGCCGCCTCTGGCCGACACCACACCGGATTCATGGGGGCGGTCTATCATCCGCAAGGATGCGCGAATGAGCGGCAGCAAGAACGCTCCGTTTACCGAGATCGACTTCCTCACCGCCGTTGACGATTTCAGTCGCGTCGGGGCTCTTAGAGTGCGTGAAGCCAAGGATGGCGCTCCATTCCTCGCCGCTCACAACCAGCAGAGAGGAAGGCACTCGATCCCACCGCTCCTGCATCTGGACCAAATCGGTCGCGCTATCGCGAATGTTGAAAGCGACGAGCCAGATGCATTGGCCCTCCAACGCCTACGTCAGCCCGGCACATCGCTCGGGGGTGCGCGCCCGAAAAGCTCCATCATCGACAGGAATGGTCGCTTGGCGATAGCCAAGTTCACATCGAGGCACGATACCTATCCGGTCGAGCGAGCCGAAGTCCTCACACTGCGGCTTGCCCGCATGTGCGGCCTCGACGTTCCATCCGCTCGGATCGAGATGTCCGACGACCTTCCCGTGGCGATAATCGAACGCTTCGACCGCACTGCCAATGGCCGGTCGCCTTACATTTCCGCCCAGACCATGCTTGACCTCCCCAGCGCAACCGGAGGCACCTATCTTTACCTTGCAGATGCCATCCGCGAACACTCTTCCGCGCCTGCGGCAGAGCTAAAGGAGTTATTCCGCCGTATCAGCTTCACCATTCTCGTTTCCAATGTTGACGATCATCTCAAGAATCACGGGTTTCTTTATACCGGCGACGGCAAGTGGAAGCTGGCTCCGGCATTTGACGTGAATCCAGCGCCAGAGCGCTTCAAGGAACTGAAAACGGCGATTGCCGATCCGGCAGCGCCGGACGCTTCAATCCAACTGCTGATGGAGCACGCATTCTACTTCGACTTGGAGAGCGATGAAGCTGCCGGCATCGTCGGAACGATGGCGCGGACGATCCAAGAGAAATGGGAAGGGCTCGCACGGGACGTTGGCATGCGCGCCACTGATATCGCCACCTACCGACCCGCCTTCGAGCATCCGGAAGCAGAGCGCGCCCGCGCGCTCGGCCTGCCGAAGCCGACCGCTCACGCCACCCGCACAAATGGCCCTACTCTGGGATAGTCTCGTGCTTTTCCGCGATCATCTCCCGCAAGGTGCGGTCGAAATCCCGCGATAGCTGAAACGACACGGCATGCCGGGCCGGCACATCAACCTTGCGCCCTGCCTGCGGAGCGAATGCCTGCCTCGGTGGCAGCTTCTTCACCTTCAAAAGGCCCACGGGAGCGAAGGAAAGATTACGCCCTTCCTCGATATTCTCCCGCACGATCTCCACCAGTGCTGCCCAGACCCGCTCGGCATCCCGTCGAGGCAGATGGGTCTTGACCGCAAGCCGCTCGATGATTTCTGTCTTGGTGGATGCGCGCGTGGTCATTCTTGTGTGCCTCTCAAGCACCGGAAGGGGCTCGTTCGGCGCTCTTTAGCAATTATATAACACAACCTCAAAGCATTCTCAGCCCGATTTGCGCAAGAAAATGCGCCGCAGCGCTGGTCGGCACGCCACGGCGCTCGTGAGTTCCAGCAAATGCGGATTCAGGCTTGGGCCTGCTCCGCCTCGTTGCGGCTCCTGCTGGGGAAGCTCTCGATGGCAACCGAATGCCCATCGGTGGTATCGACACTCAGAACGACATTGAAGACGACCTTCATCTCGCCCGTTTCCCTGTCCTCGTATTCCTCCCGCTCGCCGGTAATGGAGCCGTTGGCCTCGATCAGGCATCCCTTGATCGCACCTTCATTTCTCAGCTTGCTCGCCACTTCGCTGTTGAAGACCTTGAGCACGAAATAGTCGGTGCGAACGCGCGAGTCTCCCTTGCTGTCCACATAGGGCGAATCGACGGCGACCCGACCAAATGCCATCTGGCGACCGCTGCCGTCCTTGGCCTCCGTGAACACGGGATCACGCACGAGGCGACCTCGGACATAAGCCTTGTTGTTGATCCTTGCACTCTGCGTCATCGAATACTCCTTTGCTGCTCTGCTGGTTTGGGTCTGGCCGGCATCAGGACCGGCGCTTACTTGTTGGCGTCGATCCACGCCGAAAGGCGTGCCCGGTCCTGATAGGCTTCACGCGGCACTTGGATGCGCTTGCGCTGGGCGATGCGTTCGGCAAAACTGATTGCCTTTCCTGATGGCCTGCCATCATCATCACCCTTTGGCGCACCGTTTCCGCCATCACCATTCCCCTTCGGGAGCAGCTTTCCCTTGTGCTTGTTGATCCAGTCCGAGAGGGCTTTGGCATCACTCATGGCATCGTCGGGAATTGCCACACTGGCCGCTTCCGCGATCTTGTTGGCGAACTCGATCTGCTTTTCGGAAGGCTTGTGCGGGCCTTGGCCAGAATCGCGATCAGGCATCGGCCCGAGATAATCTCGGCATTTCTCGAAATCGCTCAGCACACCGGGCGGTGGTGATTTGCGGCCTTCGCGCTGGGCCTTGGCTTTGGCTGCGGCCTTCATTTTTTCGCTCGGCGGACGTTTGAAGCTCGCCGTGATCGCCGCGCCGCCCTCTTTGGCTTGCAGCATGTTCCTCAATGCATCCTCTGCAACGGCCACGATCTTCTCGACCGCAGTCTTTGCTCCGACCTCGCCGCTCTTGACCTTCTCCAGCGTGATTTCCATCTCGCCCGTCAGTCCCACATCAAGAAGACGCGGCTCGACCTTCTCCAAAATCTCGAAGAACTGCATGCCCGCATCTGTCGCCCTGACGGAATCGCTCTTGTCGAAGGTCTCGATCAGGTTACGGTTCAAAAGGTTCTTGATGACATGGGTCCGGGTCGCGACGGTTCCGATGCCGTCTGTTTCCTTGAGCGCTGCCTTGGTCTGCGGATCGTCCAGCAGCTTCCATGCCTCGCTCATGGCGATTTCGAGTGTGGCGGTGGTATAGCGCGGTGGCGGTGTCGTAACCTTCTCCGCCACGCCGGCATCCGTTGCCCTTACCGGATCGCCATCCTTGAAAGGCGGCAGGTCGCCAGCATCGCCCTCGTCTTCGCCGTTCTCGCTGTCATCCGCTGCATCATTGCCGGGAAGCCGGGCCACCTTGCCCGTCGCCTCCTTCCAACCCGGCACGCGCTCCACGGAGCCGCTGACCGCATAGACACGCCCGGCGACCGTCACCGACATTTTTGTGCTGTCATACTCGCGATCCGGGCCTATGACCGCCAGATAGCGACGAGCTATGATCTCGAAGAGCGCCCGCTCGTCTCCATTCATGGCGTCCCATTTCTGGCCCCACTTATCGACCGTGTTGACGTTCGGCACGATGGCATAGTGCGCCGCGCCCTTCAAATCCTTGTCCGAGAATGCGCCTCGCTTCTTACGGATAACGGGAGCTTCGCCAGACCAAGAGACATCGCCTATGAAGGGAAGACGGAGTATGCCCTTCATCATGGCAGGGGCATTTGCAATCTCGGCTTCCGGAAGGCTGATTTCCGATGATCGCGGATAAGTCGCTACCTGATGTGTCTCGTACAGGGATTGCAGGATTCGAGCGGTCTTTTCCACGCCCCATTTGAGGCGGCGCGAGGCTTCGGCTTGCAGCTTGGATAGAGAGAACAGGGGCGGCGGACCCTGCTTCTTCCGGGCCTTCTCCACTGAAATCGGCCCTTGATACGCCGCCGCCTGACTGGCGAGGGACTCCGCCTCCGCTTGATCGAACAAGCGCCCTTCCTCGCCGGGATTGAAGGTGAGCCTAACCGTGCCGGCATCGCCCATGGCGTCGATCCATGGGAGATAGTATTTGCGCGGCCTGAAGTTCGCCAGTTCACGCTCGCGCCGGCAGACGATACCGAGCGTTGGCGTCAGAACGCGCCCGACCGACAATGGGCCTCGCCAGCCGGGCGGCTTGAAAGTGACAGAGGCGCTGCGCGTCAGAGACAGATTGAAAATCTGGTCGGCTTGGCTGCGAGCGACGTAGGACTGAAAAAGAGGCCGGAACTCGTCTGCGGGTCGAGCCTGCGCGAACGCCTCCTGCAAGCTCTTGTCGTCGGTGCCCAGCGGCAGGACACGCAGCACCCGCCCGTTCCATTTCAGATCGCGGCGCAGTGCAGCAAGGATATTGCCGCCGATCCCCTCACCCTCGCGGTCAGGGTCGGTCGCGATATAGATAGTGGAGGCATTCTTCGCCGCCTCCCTGATTTCGCGATACAGGCGCTGCACCCCCGGATCAGACTTGATCTCGGTCGGATAAAAGCCGGAGGGCGGTCGCAGGATGCTGGCCGTCCACTCCTTCCATTCCGGGTTCACCTTTTCCGGGGACGCCAATTCGAACAGATGCCCGCGAGCGGCAAGAACCTTGCCGTATCGAGAGCCTACGGCGCGCACATAATCCCGCGCCTGAGACGGCTTCTCCGCTATGACGATACTGCCTGACATAAAGCGCCTCGTCCGGTAAAGTTTCCATTGGATTATTTACCGGTTTGCTGCTTAATGCAAGTCCGCACTGAAATGCCATCATGTACGCAATGCGTAGTCCTTCTCGACAAGCAGCATCGCGTTCATGCGGGCCTACAGGAGAGGGCGAAGTCGTGACCGTTTCACAGGCAAGTTTTGCGATGCTGGCTGCTGTCGGGATGGGCGGATTTTCAGGGTACTTTCTGGTGCAGGGCTTCCGCACCGGCACCATTCGCATACTGCACTGGCGAGACTTCCATGCAGTACGCGACCACCAGCCCATCCTGTTTTGGTATCTCGCCTTCTACAACGCGGCCATGGGGGCATGGTCCATCTGGTTGGCCCTTTTCGTCCTGCGCCACTTTTCCAACCTGATCGGCAGATAGTTCTGGATATACGCTCTGCGTATTTTCGATTGACAGCCTTATACGCTCTGCGTATATTTCTGCCATTCACGGAGGAACGGAATGTCCGATCTTGATTCACACCCCTTCTCGCCCGCCAGCGTTGCCCGAGAGAGCGGGGAACCTGACAGGACCGAAAGCGCCTGGGCTCCAATGGGTATCAGAAGCCGCTAGATGGCAATGAAGGAAGCGGAAGAAGAGAACGAGAAGAAGACCGCCATCCGCGTTCAAAACGGGCTGCGCATAAGAGCAGCGCGGGAAATGCTGGGCCTGACCCCCGAAGAAATGGCTCCCTTGCTCGGCTATCGCGCGAGGTCGCGCATCTACGAAATTGAAAGCGGCACTCGAACGCCGGGGCCGGCTGTGGAACTGTTGCTGCGGGCCTACCTCGACGGGTATCGCCCGGCAAACTGGCCGTCGCGCCTTCGAGCTAACGGCGATGGTCAGGATCGTAGCTCTATCAAAAAGCGCCTGATCCAGAAATATCGACAGAATTAGAAGGCGCGGGCAGGCATTGCGCTGGCCAAAGACGGCCAGCCGCTCAATGCGAATGCGAGCCGGCCTGCTCCGGCTCGATCTCGATATCCTCCAAGGCGATATCAGGGACAGGCATGGGCTCGCCTCCGAAAGCTGCGATCCACAATTCGGGATCGTCAGAAACCTCCGCGATCTGGTCCAGCGTCTGCCGCAGAGTGTCCGAGACCCATTCCCTGCCCAAAGCCATATCGCGAATGGCGAGATCGCCCCTCCGGGCGTCAGGACCAACCAAGAAGCCGATGGCAAGCCCGCCTTGCGGAAGATCCAGTTCCCGACTGTTGCTGATGAAGCGGGCCGAGATTTCCACGCCGGTCCTGCCCCTTTGCCTCTCCTGCCCCCATTGGACATTGCCCAAGTGGCCATAGGCCATGAAGCTTGCCGCCTGCTGAGCCAGATGGCGCTTTAAAGCAAGGATCATTCGGCGCAGCGTGTCTGGGCTGATCCCTTCCGCCCTGTCGCCTATTGCTGCATTGGCGATGTAGGCCATGTCCACGTAGCGATCCAGAACCGCCTCCACCGCGTCCACGTCATTGCGCCGGGCCGCAGCTACCAGATCGCTGATGAAGGTGCTGGCGAGCGTTTGCGGCGTATTCGCCAACGCTCGCCCCGGATGGCCCACGCCACCGTAGAGACCGAAAACACATGCGGCAAGCGCCAGAAAGCGCCGGCGAGCCACGTCCATCAGCCAAGCGCCTCACACAGTTGAGGGAAACCGACGCTTATCCCGAGGGTGGCTCCGATGATCCCGATGATGTCGTTTATGAAGAAGCAGGCCAGCCCTCCGAAGAAATACGGCACGGCTGTGCGATAGCCGTTGCGGTCAAATCCGCGTGCCTGATCATCGGCATTGCGGTAGGCCACATAAATGGCGATCAGGCCGATCAGGATGAAGAGCAACTGGATTGCAGACGCAAAGCGGTCGCAATAGTTGGTGCCCATATCACCGCCAATGTAGCCAAGTAGGTCGCTCTGGGTGACATTGCCGCCCTGCAAAAGCGCGTCCGCCGCGCGCCAGAGCGTAACGGACGGCGTAACCATTAACCCGCCGAGAAAGATGCGGATCATGGAGCCACCGACCGTGGTGCCGTTCTGGTTCACGGTGGTGTCGTCGGAGATCATCCTGTAGATATCGAAAAGCGCGATGGCGACAACCACGGAGCCGACGAGCGCCATCAGGACCATGGCGAACTGGACGCTTGTTGGCAGTAGTTCTGTGCCGAGACCTATCAGGATTTCGTCAAGATCGGGCATGGCTGGCTCTATTCTCTGCCACTCCGCCTCTCAAGCACGGCAATGCGCCCTTCAAGCGCTTCGACGTGATTGGAGAGCACTTCGATGCTTTCTTCCATCTGCCGCATAATCGCGCGCAGCGTCTCGATTTCCAGACCAAGGAGCGGGTCCGTTTCGAGCGGATCGGTAAGGTCGCGGTCGCGCTCCATGCGCTGCATCTCCCGCTCCGTCATCGGCGGAAGAGACGGCGATTGCTGCTGATCGGCACGCTGGCGACCGCCTGTCTGCTCTTGCGCAGGGCTTTGATCGACATGCGGAGGATCGCCTTCCTGTGCCTGCACTCCCCAGCAGCCAATCCCGATGGCAAGGGACAGCGCCATAGGCGCTGCCAATGCTCCCTTCCTGATCCCAAGAACAGTCATCATGCTTCCGCCCTACCGCTCGAACGCAAAGATCATTCCCGCCCAGACGGAAGCCGCAGTGCGGCGGGACTGGCCGTAATTGAGGTTGCGCGTTGTTTCTCCAATCGAGGACAGGCCACGTTGAATAATGGCGTCCCTTCCGTCCGAAGCCGCCATATTCACGAGCGTCTGCGGATTGCTGCCAGCGGCCTGCCCGGTAGCGGCCATGCCGCCGTTTACCGTCGAGCCGCCATTATCGGAGCGAAGCGGCCCCCGCGAGAAGAAATCTGGCGGCGGCGCGCAGGTCGGCTCAAGTGTCATTCCATCGGGCCGACTGAAGCCCTGACGCCGATATTGCTCCGAATTGAGAACGTCCTGCGCAAACGGAACCCGGTGGTGGAGATAGGTTTCCGGGTTGACCATGTAGAACGGTGCCGGCGCGCTTTCGGCCAGTCCGGCACCCGATAGCCCGCCCGACCGCTTGTCGCCCCAGAAATCGCCATCCGCGAGGGGCCAGACGACACCAGCCGCCTCGCCCATGCTCTTGACCAGATCACCGGACAGAGCCGTGTAAAGATGCAGGTGGACCGCGCCTTTCGATCCCGTATCACCCATGGTGATGACCTGCGTGTTGTTCTGAACCTCATCATCGACGCGGACGTTGATTGAGTTGCCGTGGAGATATCCGAAGCGCATGCTGCCGTCACTCGTCTCCACGAAGACCGAATTGGTGGCATTGTTCTGCGCATAGACGACGCGCCCCGGCACTCCCGCATAGATCGGGTCGCCTGCGCCTGCCGAGTTAACGAGATCGAGCCCAAGATGGTAGCCGGCAGACGCACGGCCAGTCCGATCAACGCCGAATGGCGAGGTCGCCCTTTCTCCGGCCTGCGACATGATCGGGATTTGGAGGCACATGCCTCCCGATGCACCACCACCACCGCCGCCGCCGCCACTGCCGCCATTGGCTTTTGCCGCCATTGTGCAGATGTTGACGTGTCCGTCGCCACCTTCTGCCGGCGTGACGCCAGAGCAGCCGTTATTGATGGATTTCTGGCAGTTGCCGACTCCAAGCTGAATGCATGCGGCTATCATGGCTCCATCGACCTGATAACCGCCGAGAGACTGACCATTTGCCTGCATGTCCAGCAATGTCTGGACTGACGAGGCGTTCGCTATCGATTCATAGTATCTCGCATAGATATTGATCTGCTCCTGCCCGCTCATGGCTGCATATTCGGCGGGCGTGCAGTTGCAGAATGTCCTTAAATTGGACTGGTTCATCTGCATGAGACCCGTGCAGCAGCTACCGTTGTTGATGGCCGAGTTGCCGCCACTCTCAACGTTGTAGGACATGGCCGCGAATGTCGCGGCGTTCTCAGCCAGATAAGCGTTGCCGCTGGCTTCGAAGAAGCCTTGAATTTCCTGCTGACTGTATTCAATGTTCGGAGCCAGATACGACCTCGCCACCGAAGGTTGTGCTAAGGCGATCAGGATCACAAAGGCCGCAAACAGGCCCTTTATGAAGTGCCGCATGAGCCCCCCCTACTCTTCAAGGGAGAATGTAAGGCGACAGTCGGGAACAGGCGTCCCGTTCTGCATCGCCTCAAGTGAGATGATGTCGCCTTCCATCTTGGCGAACGATCCCGTGTTCGGCTCTGGCTCCACAGCTTGGCTCGGCCAAATGGCGCATGCGCCCGGCTGCTCAACCGTGGTTGCATTAGAGCCATCCTTCGGGATGGTGGTCAGTCGAGCGGGACAGACTGAATGAATTGTCGTAGCAGTCGCACTATTTGGGCCATTATCGCAGGCCGGTGGGCGCTGGCCCATGATGGAGACGATATATTCCGCCCCTTCGGCTTCAAACCGTGCCCAAAGAAAGTCGGAAGGGCGGAAACCATCGTCCGGCAGGGTTGTGCGTTCCCCTCTCACATAAATCTGGCCGTCGCCTGAGCGGATGGTGTCGGCTTCCGCTTGCAGTACATCTTGCCATATCCGCACAACCACGTTGTCCGGTGGCTTTATTCCTGTCGTCAGTTCCTGCATTGGAATCCAAGCTGGATCGTCAGGGATCGACCCGCCTTCCTGCGAGGAAGCCGGAGCACTTGTCAGCCCGATCACGCCGGCCATGCATGCGGCGGCGAGAAACGCGCGTTGCCGTAGCGGAAACACGGACCCGGCAGCACGGGATATGGTATGGTTGCGAGGCATGGCTTCCCTCTTCCGTAAAGACTGTTTCTATCGTAAACTGCTTTACAGGGATCGCCAAGTTCAAAACACGTTCATCTGAAGCCACGAGCACACACTGATGGCCAATCTCACACCTCATGACCGCGTGGCAGCAGCCTTCAAGGCTTCTGCGGCTCCGCGCTTCCTCACACAGATATTTGAACTGCCGGCAGGAGCTTTCGAAATCCACGTCGATGCGCCGGAACTGGCCGGCGACGAGCGCACAGGTACGGTGACTGTCTGGCAAGATCAGGACAGCGGCGAACGCCGCCTACATCTGCGTTTCAGTCGGTTCGGGAACAATCCACGCGCGCAAGCGGCAGGATTGGTGCCGATCTACGCCCATTATGAGGTATTCAACGACAGTCTGTGGGTCAGCTATTCTGAGGACGAGACACCCCCTGAGACGAGGGGCAATTCCTTCGCCCTTCGCGACATTATTGATTCCGAGTTGGTCATCGAGGATATGTGCGATTTCCTATCCCTCGATCTGGACAGTGAAAGAGTGGGTTCCTTAGGGGGCCCGCCCAGCCCCCGCGGAGAGGGGGGGGGGGGGGGGGGCGGGGGGGGGGGGGGGCGGGGGGGGGGGCCCGGGGGGGGNNTGGGTTTCCTTAGCCCCCCCGCCAAGCCCCCTCTTATAAAGTGTCCAGCTTCGAGGCAGCGGGGCGTCTGACCGCTTCGGACGCCCCGCTTCTCCCTCCCCTACTCCGCAGCAATAACCTTTTCGGCAGCATCCCGTGCGAGTTCCTGATGCACGAGTACCGCTTCCATAGACACTTTCGGCCTGTTTGAGGCTCCCGTGAGTTGGCTTTCCAACCCCCCGATGATCTCCTGATGCCAGTCGTTGGCAACGGATTGCGCAGCTAGGTACATATTGCTGCTGACGGGCGACGGTGCGGTGTTGGCCGCAAGCGCCTGCAATTTGCGGGACCAATTCTCATGAACCCTGTGATTTTGCTCGATGTCCCGCTCGATGAGCACTTTGGCAAGATGGTTCTTGTACCAAGCTTTCACAGCCGCTTCGCGCTCTTCAGCGCTTGTGGGCCACTCGCCTCGCTCCACGGCCTCACGGCGATGTTTGAGGAATTGCGCCATGAAGGTCGTTTCGGCCTCCGCAAGCCGCATGAGCAAGCCTTCTGGCGGATTTTCCATGACCGCCGAAAGCGACCTGCGCAATGCGCGTGAAGCCGTTTCAGCTTCCCGTATGCGCACCACTTCGTCCACGGATGGCGGCTTGACGATGACAAAGGGATTTCGACGCCAATCCTCAACATTTTCGATGTTGGCGGTATAGAAGGCCAGCATGCGAATGACGCGCTGACCGCCTCGTTCAAAACCCTTGTCATCCAAATCCTTTGCACCGACGATCAGGTGAAATTGGCCGTTCTCTTGCCTCGTCAGATCGTCGTAAGAGATCTGATATTGCTCTTGAAGTGCCGAGCGCTCTTCCAGTTTGAGAGAAGAGCCCATGACCCCAAGGTTGCGCTCATAGTGCATGGAATCCGCCACCTGCACATATGCCTTGCCCCCAGCGTTGATGGCGGTCTTTGCGGTGTCGGATTCCATGTCTGAGGCGAGGCGACCGAACAGCTTCAGCGCCGTGTTGTCGATGATTGCCTTGCCTTCCCCCTGATCGGCTTTCATCAGATCGGGAATTGATTGCGTCCCAAAATACACTGCCACGCCAAGTGAGCGGGCCTGCGCTGGAATGACCGAGACGCCCTTGACGATATAGTAGCCCACTTCGTCCAGAATGGCACCGAACGGTATCTTGGAGTTCGACGGATTGCCTTCGATGATCTCGCGCCGCGAGCCTTCCGGTCGCGTATTGAGCAGCGAGCCCAGCACCGATTTCAGCGCCAGCACGGTCAGCTTCCCAAGCTGTTCGAGGTTCGAGGTCGAACGCTCAAGCGACGGCAGGAGCACCACCAATGAGCGCCGGTTGAGCACCAAGTCCTCAAAGCTGATTTCGCCAATCTCGGCACCGTAGATGAAGCCATAGTTGTTCGACAGGTTGTTGATGGCGCGAACAAGCTGCATCGTGATGTAGCCGTGCTGCTCGGAAACCTTCTGGCGCGCTGTGGCGTCGCCATCGCTTTCCGCAGGCCCACCCCCGTATTTGGCCATCAGTTCTTCGACCATATCTTCATCCAGCCGCTGCGGCTTATGCGGCTTGGTCGGCCGGCACAGGCTGTACGATGGAAGGTTGTCCAGATACAGCATGATGCCGTTGCAGCGCTGCTGTAGCTCTTCCCACTCGGCCTTGGAGTTGTTTTTCAGGTCAATGATGCGACCGTTCAGGTCCACGAAAACACCGAACCATACGAGGTTCTCGATGTTTTCGAGCAGGAAGAAGTCGCCCAGAAGCGACGGATTGAGCAGCACATAGCCCCGCTCCGACAGATAGGAGAGCGGTGGAATGATGCTTTCGATGAAGGAGATCGCACGCCCCGACCACATATCCCCGTCGCTGTCGAGCAGCGACACGATCATTTCCGCCTTTTGCGCCGAACCTCCGAAGGCGAGCGGATTGAAAGTGTGCGACCGGCGATCCTGTTGAGGTCCAATCACGTCCTTGCCGCCTGTCAGATAGTCCATGGCGAACAGATCGACCTCACGCCCGAACAGACGCGCGATCTTATAGGTCGAATCGTAGGTGTTGACCGATGCCTTGCCGTCAACGATGAGCGTTCCCGAACCCCGCGCCATCAGGCCGAACACATGGCCCATGATGGCCTCTGTTTTGCCCGATCCCGTTGTGCCGATCATGAGTACGTGCTTGTTCACGTCGCTGGTCGAGGCCCACACTTCCTCGTTCGTCTCTTCATCCATCCCCAGATACAGATTGCCCGCTGCGGTGGCCTGTGTGGAAGCATCGAGCACCTTTGAGCCGGCGATCTTGGTGTTCAGGTAGGACGGGACACGGAAGGGCATGTCCCAGAACTTCTTTCCGAAACGGTAGTAGCGGAAGAACACGCCCAGCGAGATCAGGAATATGATCTCAGGGATGAATGGAGCCCATGAAAGGACGAGGGCCGCGCAGGCGAGAAAGCCAAACACCTTGAGGGTGCCGCCCGGCGTGGCGGTTTCCTCAAGCATCCTCTGGCTGAATGTGCGCGTATCGTCGCGCCGGGCATCAATCTTTACCCGATGCTGCCGGCTGACACCAGAAAACCGCTTCTTGCTGTCGGATCGGGCCATGGGGCTCCCCTTCCATGATCCGGGCCAGCTTTAGCTTGCCCGTAAAATCTCCGTAGGATACTTTACCGAATATGCGGGAGAGTAAAAGAGGGATTCCCCATGTCCGACACGGACGGAGACAAGAAATCGCGAAAGCGCTTCCTGCGCTTCCGCATGCCTCGCGTGCAACGCTCTCCCTTGCGGGTGGACGAGGAATTCAATCGTCTGCGCGCCGCAATCGAAGGTGCCCGCCGCACCTGCCCCAATGACGGCAGCTTGCTCAGGATAGAGGATGTCTACGACACTGCCGATTATGTGCAGACGGAGGATGGAGAGACACTCCCCGCCGCACTGCATCCACAAAGATCGCTGGTCTGCCCTGCCTGCGGCTACACGGTCAGCATCGATAAGATCATCAATGAGGCGCAATCCGACGCCGCCTATCTCAAGAGGGCATCGGATCAACTGGCGATGATGGCGTTCGCCGTCTGCGTAGGATTCGGGGCTCTCGGCTTCCTCGCAGGCAATATGTTCACCCTGATCGGTGGGCTTCTGTTCGGGACGACACTGTTCGTGCGCGCACTATCGCTACGCTACCGGCACTGGCAAGCAATCAACCGGCGCATGTTCGAAACCAGCCCGCCGATTTCAGAATGGATAAGGAGTGAACTTCGCTCCTGAAGGTCCTACGGCGTGAAGCTCGACCCGGAAGGCCGCTTAGGTTTTGCGGCCCGCTCTTCCCCGTCCTGTTGGCCTGCTTGCTGGCGCTCATTTGCATCGCGCACCAACTGCGCAGTCAAGCCGACATTTTCTAACATGAGATCGCGAAGGCTATCAGTGGAGGCGCGCTCGAAGAGCGTCTGAGCAGACTGATCGGCAATCTGGATAGCCCACAAGGGCGGGTCATTCTTGAATTCAAACCGGATTTCCCTGCCAATGGTGGCTACAGGAACATTCGAGGCTTCATAGAGCGTGGTCCTTTCAGCCGCCGAAGCAATCTGTGCAGCAATGCCCGCCTGCTCTGCCGGCCCCTGATAATGTACCTCGGTTTCAGGTTGCCACTTGAGCCATTCCAGAGCTTCTGCGGTATCCATGGCGCGCGGGAGATCAAGGGCTTTGGCTAGGGCCTGCGCTCGCTCCATTTGATCGGCCACAGCAATGCGATGATCAGATCGGGCCGCTTCGGTCGCCGCAGCGATGTACTGGTCCAGCGTGTGATCCAACCGCCGATACAGGAGATCATGAAATGCGCCGTAGTCGCCACCGGCCTGCCCGGCCTCCAAGGCATTTGTATATTCGGGGCGATCCTCCGGTCGGATAGCGATTGGAGGGTATCCGCCACGGATGAGGATCAGGTTCATGAGCAGGCGAGCCGTTCGCCCGTTTCCGTCATTAAACGGGTGAATGCCAACTAGCCGTCTATGAGCCTCGAACGCTATTTCCGGGGTATCGTCCGCCTCGGCCAGCCAGTCTGTGAAGTCTTTCATCAGCGTCGGCACGTCCACATGGGACGGAAAATGGTGCGCCCCAGCGCTGGTGTTCACAAACCGAACTGTATCCGCATAGCGGCCAGCAATCTCAGGCTTGGACTTGGCGACGACCAGTTGGTGCAAGGTTCTTATGTCGGTCTCGCGCAATGGAACACGGCCTTGCATGCCGATCTCGATCACCCAATCGAGTGCACGGGCATGGTCAACAGCTTCAAGGTGATCTTTCAGGGGCTTTCCGCTAACCGTTATTCCCTTCTCGATGACCAGCGCGGTTTCGCCAGCCGTGAGCGTGTTCCCCTCAATGGCGTTCGACGTGTAGGTGATGTCGATACGCTGTACGCTGTCCAGATTGTCCAGCGCACCGGGTCTGATCTTCGCCTTCAGCGCATCAAGCTTGCGCTTTTTCTCCACGACCTCATCTGCGATTTTCATGGTCTCGCGCCTAAACTGGTCGTTCAATGCTGGCCTAAGTTCGCTTCATCCAGTGCCGCGCTGCCGATCCCGATCACCAGCTAATGTCTGTCTTCCGGAATTCGTCCTTCCGATGGGCCACCTTGAGGCGATAGCCTAGTGCCGCCCTTTGTGGATTTCCGGGTCAATAAACCGGTCTGCATGCCTGCTTATCCGAAGGATGAAGCTGGATATACCTGATCGTCTCAATCCGCTGGTTTGTCGGGCCATGGATATAGTACATGGGCTCCTGCGCCGCTCTCATTTCGAGGGCGCGCCTTCTTTCCTCTTCGCGCCTTATTCTCTCCGCACGGCGCTGTTCAGCAATCTTCACCGTGTCCTGCACGATCCGGCCAGTATCGGACCAGCCGACCAGTTCGAAGCCGTGCATGTTGTCGATGCCGGCCAGATCAAGCTCTTGCAGCGTGCGGCACACCGCACTGAAAGTCGGAAGACCAAATCGGAAGTCTTCGTTCGCCCTGCGGACGATCTCGACTATCTGGCCCTTGAGCCTCTTTTCGAGGACAGTGAAAGCAGCGTCCCTGCCCTTCTCCGCGACCAAGGCATCAAGCTCCGCCTGCGACAGTGGCTTCATCGTCAGGCGATACAGGCGCTCGGCTTCGGTGCGAAAGGCGGAAAGACGCTCGGCGCGTGCGCGTGCCTTGGCCTCCTGACGATCCTGCCAGCGACGAAAGCCAGCGACAATCCGCCCAAAAACCGAACCCGTCTCTCTTGTCTCTACGTTCATTGCATCACTCCCGCGACGCTGAAGCCGCTTGTGATCCTATTATTGCATAATAAAGGGCGGCTTAGAGCCGCCCTTCCGCCATCGCCGTATAGTATTCGGCCCTGTAGACTGGCTTGCAGTCGTACTTGATTGAGGGATGAAGCTGCATGTATGTGATCCTATCGACAGACCGGTTGGTAGGTCCGTGGATGTAGTACATCGGCTCCTTCAATGCCGCCAGTTCGGCTTTTTCGCGCTCGGCCCTTCGCCTCTGGCTTTCCGCACGGCGCTGTTCAGCAATCTTCACCGTGTCCTGCACGATCCGGCCAGTATCGGACCAGCCGACCAGTTCGAAGCCGTGCATGTTGTCGATGCCGGCCAGATCAAGCTCTTGCAGCGTGCGGCACACCGCACTGAAAGTCGGAAGACCAAATCGGAAGTCTTCGTTCGCCCTGCGGACGATCTCGACTATCTGGCCCTTGAGCCTCTTTTCGAGGACAGTGAAAGCAGCGTCCCTGCCCTTCTCCGCGACCAAGGCATCAAGCTCCGCCTGCGACAGTGGCTTCATCGTCAGGCGATACAGGCGCTCGGCTTCGGTGCGAAAGGCGGAAAGACGCTCGGCGCGTGCGCGTGCCTTGGCCTCCTGACGATCCTGCCAGCGACGAAAGCCAGCGACAATCCGCCCAAAAACCGAACCCGTCTCTCTTGTCTCTACGTTCATTGCATCACTCCCGCGACGCTGAAGCCGCTTGTGATCCTTACAATTGCATTATATAATACGTAATTTCGTCAGATCAAGAACCTCCCGTTCCGCGTATCCTGCCTATCCGCGAGGAAATTAGACGAGCCGACCCAGCAATTGCTTTCTGCGATCCCCCACGCAAAGTGTTGCCCGCTGCACCAAAGGTGCCGCCCACCTGTTCAGCGACGCTACCTGCACTCGTTGCACCAACAGCCGCTCTGCCCACATCGAGCCGCGTCGAGAGCGCACCGAAAGTCACTCCAAGCCAGTTCATGGCCCCATCGCCAAGCTCGCTGATCAATTGCGCGCCCAGAAGCACCGTAACGGTTGTGACGATGACGTACATCGTCAGGAAGCCCATCATCGAGAAGACGTTCCAGATCGTCTCTCCCGGCACGAGGAATTCCATGAGGATATAGAACAGATCGTAAAGGTAGAGCAGCGAAAAGCTGATGACCATCATGGCAAAGATCAGCCCGACTACCGTGAAGAATGGCCGGAAAAAGATGCCAAAGATGGAAAGCAGTATCCGGTTCCACGAGCCTATCAGGCTTCCTTCGCGAGCGGGCGCAAACAAGGTCAGAACAGCCAGCGGCACGGCAAACATGCTCTCCACCACCAGCATCACCCAAGAAAGAACCGCTGAATAGAAATAGACGAGCGGGATCATGGGCACCAAAGTGCCGATCACGAACCCGAGCACAAACAAGATTGTGCCCGCAGAGATCATCCATCCGCTCACCGCATCCGCCATTTTACCAATAAACGGAACCCAACTCACACCTGATGCTGCCGCTCCGCCCAACGAGACCGCCGCACCGGAGATCATCAGAACCTTGCCCTGCTGCGTGACCTGCACCATGGGATCGACATAGCCATATGCCTCTTCCGATCCGGGTTTGGTCGGGCTGAAAAACTGAAGCATGGTCTGGTAGACCCAATTCATCATCCGACCCATCACGCGGTCATCAGAATTTCTATTCAGAGACGAATAGCTGCCTTCCTCCTCGTTTTCTCCTGTATCAGCATCGGCAAGCGAGGCCAGATACGGGCTCATCATATCCCATGTCTCGAAGTCGTCGGTGGCCTTTGCCAGCATCGCGTTTGTGGTCGAGTCTCCGAAAAAGCCAGTCCGATGCCCCTGCCCTGACAAAAACTCAACCAGATTTGCCTCGCGATAGGCTTGGATGCGCAAATCACCATCCGGCGATCCATACCAAGAGGCCCCCATGGAGATTCCTCGCTGCCATGCCGGCGCAAAAGTCCAGCCATTCTTACTGGCATCTCTAAGAAGTTCTTGGTGCAGCGAATTGGCTTGGTCGCTATCGAAGGCAAGATTCGCGCTTGCCCCAGAGACATAGTTCGCGGTGGCCTTCTGAACAGCCGCCCGTGCCGCATCGCGCATAGCCTGCACATCGCGCTGCCCGTTGTAGATCTGCATGGCGAGATTGTGGGCATCGCTCGACAGGGTGTTGATGGTGCTCACGTAGTTTTCGAACTGCGCTCTCACACGCGCGCCGGCAACCTGATCCACAAAGGAGACCACGCCCGGCACCGAATTGCGGATCAGAGCACTGTTCTCCACCCCGCCGCAGAAATTGTCGCGCCCGGAATATGACTGCGAAGTGTCCTCGAACCTGATGGCGTGTTGCAGCGCACCGGATGAAAAACTTACGCCGCCCTCTCCGAGCCACGCTGCGTCATTTTTGACTTCAACAATGCCTGAACTCTTGGCGACGATTGGAGAAGAGAGATCGGGATCGCGGTCGCCGCCAAGGACCGATGCCATGCTGTTGGCGTTGATGGCGCACAGATGCCCGAGTACCAAGGCGTCATAGGCTCTGGCGAACTGGCCCTGCACAGCATAGTTGCTAACCGTCTGGCCGGCTGGCTGCACCAACAACGGCTGGCCTCTCAATGCTACATCTGCCGTCCGCGCCCAGACCACATCGCCTAATGCGGACCCTTGCAGGACGAGGAACAGCATTGCGACCTGCGCCAGCGAATACCCACCCGACACCGGCACGAACGCAATCAGGCCGGCCATGGTCCGCATGATCGTGTACTTGGTGTCCGTCCGCTGGCCGAAGACCTTGCCATCGGATGCGGTGTCCATGATGACTGTGTAGATCGTGTAAGAGGTCACGATCAGCACGGCCAGCAGGCCGGCAGTGTTGAACAGGCCGAAGATGGTGGAGAGCCAGTTGCCGGCACCCAGATCGTCGGCGGTTCCCTGCAAGTAAGGGATAACCCCTCCGAACAACCGCTCCAACAGCGATCCGGCATAGTCGCCCTCGCTACGCTCGAACAGGCTGCTGAAATCGTATTGTTGTTCTTCCATCTCGGCCCCTCAGTAGCCCGGTCCCGCCTCACCCTCGGGTCAGGGAGCAATCGACCCGTGGATTTCCGCCATCGGGCTGGCCGGCTTGATCGTCGCGCTGTGCTTTGCTTCCTTCTTGGCTTCCAGCGTTGATTTCAGCATGTCCATGAAGCGGCTGCTGGTTTCCAGATCACCAAACGGGGCGGCTAAATCGGCACCATAAGTGACCTGCCTCCCCCCAATGGTTTCAAGCAGCTTGTCGCCTCGGGATCGCGCCAGATTGACGAAATGGGCGTCGAATGTCCGCGCGAAGATTTCCTCTTCCATGGCGAAATAGTCGTATTGCTCGCCGCCATTGGGGAAGATGCGTTCAAGCTCTTCCCTCACCCGCATCAGGACACCGGAAGATCGAAGGATATCGTGGCGTTCCTCGTCCGAGAGCTTGTTCCCCTGATCCACCAGATGGCCAAGCTCATGAATGAAAGTGCCGCCTCTCTTAACCGACAGGGAGAGCACCAGTGGCCGTGTGGCGTCGTTTTCTCCTTCCTGCCCGTCCGCTTTCTGCTGAAAGGAGGCAACCCGACCCTCTGCGCCTTTATCGGCACTCACCGCATCGAAGGAGAACCGGGCAGGCACGTTTTCCTGACCGGGGAACAGAGCATTGGGCTCCATCTCCATTTCCGATGCGATGTATCGGATCGCCTTGGCGACGGCCTTCATATTCTGAACGAGTGTGCGTGTCGGCACTGAATTGTCGCGCAGGACGCGGAAGGGCACCTTTGCTGCCGCCGCCTCGAAGCTGTCATCCGGGCCGACAGCTATGCCGGTCATCATCGCCGCCGACATGTGCGACGAATTCTTCATCACCATGCCTGCCACGAAATCGCGCGGGCGGATCAGGCTGTCCTCACCAAGCCGGAGGGATATGGCTTGGAAAAGGCGCTCCTGCCGCAGCTTCTCTTGCTGATCGCCAAGCCCTTCCGCGTTCTCGAAGATCGCATCCATGATCCACGTCTCGGCGGATTTGATCTCCGTCTCGTCGCTGGCAGCGAGCGCCCTGCCAAGCTGTGTCAGGCGTGTGGCCATGCCTGAGTTCGGCATCGCCGCTGCTTCGGCAATGGTCCTGTAGGCCAGATATGACGCCTCCAAATCCATCCAGCCCTTTTGCTGGGCGATCCTGTCGGTCAGATGATCCCCCACCGCCATACCCTTGCCGGCGAACAGCACGTTGTCCGCCCGCTTCTCCCGTTCGGCCATATTGGCAATGGCCTTGGAGACGGAGGCTCGAATGCGATCAAAATTGTTCTTTTCGACGCCGTGAATGCTGCCTTCGAGTTCCTTCAGGCTGATGATTTTCGGTGCCTCGATGCCCTCGGCGCGTTCGCCTTGCCGCAATTGAGGAAGCGGCTTGTGTGCAGCAGCCACTTCCGCTTCGGAAAAGAAGCTGCGGATCGCCGTCACGATCTGCATGGCGGTGTTGAGCGGCTGGTGGTTTTCCAGCACCACCCGTTTGTCGTCGCCCGCCTCGACCGTCCACCCCATATCCATGAGCATATCGCCAACCAGCGTGTCACCCTCCGGCTCCGGCAGGCGCGCTGTCGGCATTTCGAGCCGCAGTATGTAATGCCCCGGCGCGGTCGATATCCGCTCCAGTTTGGCATCGTAATCCTTGAAGTCGAACCATTTAGCCGCCATCGCTTCCGCTCCCCGGCAAAGAATTGGTGGAATAGGTGACGCCATCGCGCGCATCGGCCTTGAAGCGCTGTGCGTCAGCGTAGAACTTGGACTCGGATATCTCCGTCACCTTGGTGACGACCATCCCGTTGGAGGCCAGACAGGCTCCGCCGACATAGTAGAAGTTGCGCATGTCCTCGATCAGCCCTACGGCGATCTTGGTGATCGAGATCGCCGGCTTCTGATCGGCGCGCTTCTTGACCTGCCCGATACCCACGATCACCCGGTCGCCCCGGTTCTTGACGTGATCGCCTTCCATCCGGGCGATCTGATCGTCCGACCATTCGGCATAGAGCCAGTGTCCAAGATCGTTCTCATTGGACGCCTGCCGGCGATCATAGACCACCAGATAGCTGTTCTTGCCGAACAGCGTCCCGTCCTTGCGGCGGCGCAGATATTCGAGCTTTGCGGTCAGCAGGCTTTCGAGCGTGCCAGTCGCCACCGTGCGATAGGCGGTGTGGACGAGCTTTCCGATATCCTGATCGCGAAACATCTCCATTAAGTCGCCTGCCTATTCGCTCTCCGACGAATCCAGATCGTCAACAAAGGGCTCTGGTTGATAGAGCACGGTTCCCTCATCCGTCGCCGGAGCGATTTCCGGCATGGCAACTCCCCTGATCGCCGCTATGCGTCCGGCAATCACGGACAAGGGGGCGATGAATTCCGCCTCCCCTGCCCGGCCCGCCCAATCGCGATTGAGCCGGGAGACCCAATGCTCGCCGGCATAGGTCTCGATCTCTGGATCGAAGCCATCCGGGTAATAGCCGGGCTCACCCTCATCGTCCGAGATTTGAGGGAGGACGGTGCGCACAACCGCATCATGGGGAGTGAGCCGGTTCATCGGACAGCCGCCCCGGCCAGAAGGGACGCGATGATCGCCTGCCTGCGATCAGCGCCTTCCTGCCTGTATTTGGTCAGCGTCAGATTGATGGCGCGCAGCCGGGCGATTTCTTTCAACAGCCCCGGCTCCGACTTGGTTACGAGGGCTGCTGACCATTCCTCATACCCGTCGCCGCCCCCGAACTGGTTTATGTAGTAATCCAGCGCCTCCATGTAGCTCATGGAGCCGCTGCCCGCCTCCGAAGCGGCCCGCACAGCCGCCAGAGACGCGATTGCCGGGCTGCGCAGAGCTTCCCATCGCCTCACCCTCATGAACTGAAGCTGATCGGACGTGCTGTCCATGCTCTCAGGCCGTGCGAACGGGAGCCCGATCAGATTGTTCATGTAGGCATCGCGCATCGCGCTCGATGTCGATCTGTCGAAGAAAGCTGCCGCCGAGACGGCTTCCGGCGCGTCGAACTGCAACCGCCGCGCCGCCGCCTGCAAAGGCGTCGTAGCGTTGCCCGGCTGAACGTCGATGGCATCGCTCGACATGACCTCGCCGGCACGCTCTGCTCGGGAGGCCAGCGCTGCCTCCGCCTGACCAAGGCTCGCGATCATGTCGCACGCGCCCACCATCTGCCCCTGCGGGCCGTAAGTCTCGTGCGCCTGCCTGATCTGCTCTGCCGTGCGCTGCTCGATATATGCCTGCGACACCGCCTCTGCGGTGCTCGCACGAGCGTTCGCCTCTCTTTCCGCGTTCACGCTCGACTGGCGCGTGGCAACCCGGATCGCGGAAATCAGTTGCTCATTGGTCAGCATCCGCTCGGTCGTGATCTGGGCCGCAGAGGCATCGACTGCACTGATCAGCGCCGCTTGAGCGGAATTATGCCCGGATCGCCAGATCGGATCAGTGACCGAACACGTCACGCCACCTGCCTGCGCCGAAAACGGGATCAGGCCAGCCGTGGCCGTCAGCGCCGCAAAAGCCGCTTTCAGCAACACCTTGCGCATCACTGGACCCCTCCTGCCTGCTGGACGGGTGCTGGCCGGGACGCCAGATCATCGACATATGACAGGGCGAAGCTCGCCAGCGCGAATTCCTCCATCACCTGCTGTCGCAATTCCAACGCTGACATGGCGATGTTCTGGGCTTCGATCCGGGCCGTATCGAGCAGGACGGTGCGCTGATTTTCGGTCGCCATCCGTGAGGCCCATTCTTCGCCGCCGTCCGCGACCCAGTTTTCCGACATATCCTCCATTGCCGTGCGAAGCTGCTGATTGGCCGCGATATCGGCCAAGACATAGACACCAGCCGAATTGCGCGCGTCATCGCGCATCGCCAGCACCCGGTCCTGCTGTGAGCGGACGCTGCCCGTCCCTGCCTGAACAGGAGGTCGAGGCGGACCAGCCACGATGGCGATAAACTCGCGAGCCGCATCCGTATCGCCGTTAAGAACGCTGGCGATGGTTGCGTCGTCGGCATTCGCGACCAACTCGCTCCACTCGGCAAGGCGTTCGCGGAATTCCGCATCGTTCGTCGCGGTGCGCTGCTCGCGGATGCTCTCGGCCATCTGGGCGCGTGCAGAGCCGTAGGCGGCATACATGGCGGCGACGTTCCGTCCCTGCTCGACAAGCTGGCATGCGTTGTGGCCGGTGGACCCATAGTCGGCCACCGCCTGCCGCATCTGGTCGTTCACGCTCTGCTCAATGATGACGTTCGCCAACGCTTCATTCGCGGCGCGATCCGCATTCGTTACCTGTTCGGAGGAAACAGCATCCTGACGGACGAGAACATGCATGGCCGAGAGCAGGCGCTGCCGCTGGTAGATCTCCTGCGCCACCATCGCTGACGTTCTCGTCGTGATATGGCTCGTCACCGCGCCTTGTAGCTGGCTGGTGGCGCTGTTGACACGCGACTCGACACCGGCACAAGTCTGGGCGAGCGCCACGCCGGGAGCGGCCAAACCCGCTGCAAGAGCTATAAGCGCTACGCCGCGCCGCATCCATTTCGTCTTCATCATTGCTCAAGTCCTCCTTCGAGGCCGCGCATCAGCACATCGGTGAAGCCGCCTCGTGCAATGGCGATCAGCGCCATTTCGCGTCTTGCGGCGGCGCGATTGAGCAGCCCCTGCACCGAACCGGAGGCTTCCTCTTGCGTCTCGATTGTTGGGAAGGGCGCAATGGTGTCCATGAATATGGTGCCATATTGCGCTTCGGCGGTTCCATATTCGCGCCGCAGGAGCCAAGCATCGGCAGCGCTGTCACCGGCTGGCATGCCGCCCATCGACCTGCTGGCTTCCGGCAGGCACAGCCCTGCCTCAAGCTCGCTATCGGTGCAGAACGCAGTGCGTCGAATGCGCTGCGTCTGCGCCAGCGTCTGACTGCGATCCCCGCCTACGGCCAGCCAATTTCGCTCATACTCATCGAGAGACGCCGAAGCGCTGGATGTCGCGTCGGAGGCGGTCGAGACGTTCCGCTGCGCCGCCACTGCCGCGCATAGACCATTGATGTCGTTCTGCATGCTCTCGTAGCGAGCAACTGCATCCCGCAAGGCGACGTTCTGCTCCATCTCCACTACAACATTCGACAGCGCCATGTTCGAAGCGGTGGCCGAGTTGGATAGCTGCTGGCCGTCAAGCGAATGCTGGCGGGTATCGATGCGCAGTCCCGAGACAGCGCGTTCGAGCGATTGCGCGAGACCGGCCATTGCCGTCTCGAATGTCTGGGCATGCGCTGGCGCGGCCAGAAGAGCCGCCGCCATGCATGCCGATGCGAGCTGGGAACGGGCGATCATGGTCAGAAACTCAGATCGCTCCAACCATTCGACAAGATGCCATCAAGCTCGCCTGTCAGGTTCGAGTTGAAATTGCTGATGGCCCCCTGCGCCTTGCCGATGGCTCCCGAAACAGCCTCGTTGATTTGCCGGCAGACCTGCTGTTGCGCCGACTGGATCGCGTTGTTGATCGCGTCCATGGAAAGGCTTTGCATCATCCCGGCCAGATCGGGAATGGCATTGGAGAGATCGAAAGACGACAGGATATCGCCGCTGATGCACGATTCCGGTCCCCGGAAACTATCCTTCGGATCGGTGGCCAGCGCCTTGATCAGTTCGATCTCGCGCTCCAGAGCAGCCTGGGCGGCTTGCTCCACCCTGCAATTCGTCTGCGCGTAGGCGCTCACTGCCGTGCTTGTCAGAATACCAAGGCAGATCGCCATGCTGGCCAGTTGCTTCTTCATCGCTGTGCTCCTGCGTAGTCCTCGATCATCTCCGCCATCTGGCAGATGGGGGGGTTCAATAAGGTCGCGCAGAGAACGACACGGCGTCCAACAAGCGATGACCCTGCTCCGGGCTGTTCGCGGGTCTGGGTGTCCTCTTCGATGAGACGAATTGGTGCCGGTTCCTTTGCAATCCTGTCCGCCAGTTGCGCGGCCAGTGATGCGCATTCACGGCAGATTTCCGCTTCGTCCATCCTGCGCTCCAATCAACGGTAAAGTTGCCACTGCATTTTTTACCGGATCGGAGCCGAAATCACAAGCTATTCAAAGCAAGCCGTCATTCCGCTGCCATGGCCGGGGAAAGGTGCGATGTTCGCGCGAGGAACCGGAACGGCGTTGTCCAGTTGACCGCCTGATTTTCCGCGCGATGCACCATCGCGAGCAACCACGCATCCATGCAGCGGACAGGATTTGCGACGGCCACAAGCACCAGCATCGCAGCTATCAGATCACCGGCTCGTGATTTGGCTATCAGCCACGCTCTCTCGCTGCCGCCCATCCGGTTGAAGAACTGCTTGGCAACAAGAACGAATGCACTCGTTTCGTCCATTCCGGATTCGCGATATATGTCGATCCACTCGCGCCACTCAGGCGGTATAGCGGCAAGGCATGCAGCAACGTTGAGCCTGTTTTCGTTGCCCGACACAGACGTTGATGCCTGCGCTGTCCCCGCAGCTTTATCCACACGCCGCGTCGTACTTATCATTCTTTCGTTATTATCTTTTTTAGTAAGAGTATAAGGTCGGTCATTTCTGTCCGGTCCATCGGACATTTTTGGCCGACCAACGCTATACTTATCCACAGGCCGATGATCGGGTTCCGCTGACTGCGGCGTGTCGTTCTGGCTGGTCTTCGCCGGTTCTGACACGTCCGCTATCTCGGCTACGGCCCGCGCAGCTTGCCGGCGTACCTCGGTCAGCGCTTCCAGCCGCCGCTCGCATTCCTCCACCAGTCGGGCCAGTTCGTTTGGCGAGAGACCTTGATAGCGGCGGGGCAAGGTCGAGAGCCATTCCAGCACACCCATGTCCTGCAATTCCTCGCAGGTCGAGCGCAGGCGACGGCGCAGGAACGATATTGCCCGTCGAAGGCTCAAAAGGCGGCTTTCCTCCAACCGCTTGGCGTTTACGTCGCTGCATAGTTCGTCCCAGCGATCATAGGCCCTTTCGAAGCAGACGCCGAAGACGACAGTCCCACCATTGAAGCAGCCGCGCAGGCCGTTCCCGGCTGTTCGGTTCTCTACCAGCCCCGCCTTCTCCAAGGCGCGGATATGGCGGCGTATGGTCCGCTCGTCGCGCCCTCGGTCGCGGGCGATCCTCTGGACCTCCACAGCGCAGAGCGCGCGGTCGAAATCATCCTTCACATAGGACGCCATCATTGCGGCGGTCCCATACACCGCGTCTGTGATCAGGCCGAGTTCATGGGCGGCGCGCAAAGCACCCTGTATCCGGGTTCGACGGGATGTGGTGCTCTTGGTCTTTTTAGGCACAGGTCGGGGCGGCTGCACATAAGCTCTTGATAAGCTTTGCATCTTTCAGTCCTCATTGGGTTCGAAAGACGCGAATTTCGGCACGCAAAAATTCATTCCCGAAAATGCACTTTTCGGGTTGATTGGGTTCTATCGAATGCGGTAGATTGAGCGGGACTTTAAGGCGCCTCGGTCGTTATTGGCGTTTCGACCGATCTACCGCAAACGATGAACCCGATGCGTGGGAAACCCGCATCGGTTTTATCGTTTTTGGGTTCTGCTTTTCTCCATAAGCCCTCCTTTCTGGTGATCCGCGAACTGGCCCCTTTCGGACGAATCGGGCATAGTCGCGAGTATGCGCTCCTTGGCGCGCAGGGACACGTAAAAGCCCCCGACTCGGCCAAATCACCCACAGCGTAAAATATCTTCCAGATATTTGACAAGAAAACTTTTTCACCCCAGATCAAAGCCTTGCGGCGGATATGGGCGATGGCTACATTTTCCGATAACCCATCCGGCACACCTGTACCGGTTCGGGTTGGCCAAAGCGCCCGGATACCGCAACGGTTTCCGGGCGCATTTGCACCCGGAAGCGGAATTGGCGGCAGGTGCGCTGCTCGTGCGTCAACCCGGCGCATGGCTCAACCCCATCTGCGGGCGCTGCACCACCGTAGCGTCGGACTGAAATGTGGTAGGTGCGGCTAGCGAAGCCTCACGGTCGCGCTCGATTTGCGCCATTCGCTCCCGCTCTGCCGCAAGACGAGCATCCAATGTTTCGCGCACATGCATGGCAAGTGCGTTCTGCACCTGCTTGAGCGTGCCGCCGATCATGATCTCGCCGTGGTTCTCGCGGGCGGTTTCCTGCATCAAATCCGCGACCATTTGGATTTCGCGCGGATCGTTGAGGTAAAACGTGCCGCTCAGTGTCCCCTTCGTAAGCTTCTTGTTCGTGAAATTCTGGGACAGGTGACTGATTATCGGATGGTCGCCATTGCGCAGTACCGGGTGGTCCTTTTTGATGGCAACGACCGCAACCCCCTCTGCGAACATCATGACGCCCATCTGCTTCTTATCCATGCTCTCGCACAGAGCCTTGGCGATCCTCTCGGTGTCATGACGCTGGGTGATGGACACTTCCCGAACGCCCATGGCATTCGGATCGTCCGCAATCACGACCTCCATCCGGGTAGAGCCCCCCTCCCCCGGTTTGAGCGCAATCCTGCCGCCTTTGCTCTTGCTTACCGTGGCCCGCTGGCTCTCGTCAGCCGCCCAGCGCCAAATGTCGCCGCCGGCCATCAAGGAGGGCGGGTAGCTCTTGATGCTGTCCACGGGCTGCACGTGAGCGCGGATGCGGTGGATTTCCGCCTCCGGGTATGCAGCGATCTCCGCAATCCTGTCCTGCGGATACGCCTTGGGATAGAGGCGGTGAAGCGCCTCGGCAAAGGCGTGAGCCGCCTCCTGCGTGCCACCGTAGCGAGGCAGACCATAAAGGACAGCGTTGGTGACGCGCAGATAGGCAATGATATCATCCGGGGAGTTGATACCCGTGGCCAGCACCGAGCGCTGCGATGCCTTCGCCTTCACAATGGGGATCATGTCCTTCGCGCCGCGATCATTGAGAAGGATCGCGTTGCGATTGTTCCCGGCAGCATCGGTGTAGACCACCTTCTCGCCCATGTTGTTGCCGTGCCCGTTGGACACAATGGACATGGCAGCGAACAGATTGCCCTCCATGGTCAGCCGGCTCTTCTTGACCGATTTCGCCGGCAGCGCGGCTGCGATGCCCGATAGAGCCTCCACGGCCACCTTGTTCACCGTGCGGTCTGCCGAAACGACAGGCCCAAGTTCCGGCTGCGAGGCCAGTTCGGCTGCGGCCAGAAACGCCTTGCGAGCGCCCTCTTCGCCCATCAGGTCCCTGATGGCATCCGCAGCCGATTTCTTCCGCTGATCGCTCGTGTACCGGTGCGGATCAGCCGCCAGTTCCAGATCGGAGAGGAAGTTGCGGATGTTCACGAGGCCCCGCTCCCGCGAAGCGTCATTGTGCTCCATGGCGGTGCTCAGCATCGAGACAGTAAGACCCTCGATGTGCTGATTGCCCGGCACGTAGACCGAGAAGTTCATCTTCGACTCCGCGAAGGGTGCGTCTTCGTCGTAGCGCGCGGAGACGATCAGGGCCGGAATGAACCCGTCCGTATTGGCCTTCCGATAGGCGTCGGCCCACATACCGCCAACCCATGGGCTCACTGCCCGGCTGTCGAGGGCCACCATCCTGCCGGGCTCGATCTCGCGCAGGATCGGTTCGAGACGGGTTGCCTGTTCGATGCGACGGTAGAGCGCCCGTAACGGCATCGCCATCTTGAAGTCCTCGAACAACGACGAGCCGTCCTTGTCCAATGTCTGGGGCGACCGAAGGAATTCCGCAAAGGGACCAACGGACGATTTCATGGCCTGCTCGGCCACCTGTTCGCTGATCTCCCGCAGCTCCTCGTCGTTGATCGTGCGCTTGACCTTGCGTTCCTTGTCCAGAACCTCAGAACGCATTCGCCCGTAAAGGTGCGCGCTGACTTCCTGCGGCAACGGCCTCGGGAAGAGATAGCGCATGCCCTCCTTCGAGCGTCCGGTAACACCCCCGAAGAGATGGTGCTCTAGGTTCATCCCTCCCGCAGCGCGCAGGGCTTCGGTGTAACCGAAGAAATCCGCCATATTCTGGAAGGGATCGGAAAGCCGCCGTACCAGATAGTCATCAACGTGCTCCAAGGCCCGCGATACCGGCAGCGACCGGATTGGTTCGTCATAGGTGACTTGGTTGAGCACGAGCCTGTTTGCGGACAGGCCGTCAACACCTACCCCGCCACCATCAAGAACCTCGACTTCTTCGATCTTGGCTTTCCAGTCATAGCGGCCCAATTCGAGCGGGTTGCGGCCTTCTGCCGTCAACTGGTCGCTAATCAGGTGGAAGGTAGCGTCCACGTCCGAAAGCACCGCGGATTGGGTATCGAGTGGCAGAAGCACAGACCGGCCCAGCAGCTTGCGGGCCATGTCCTGCTCCTTGTCGCTGAAACCGAGCATTGCCGCGATTTGCGGGTTGTGCTGCATCACCGCACCGACCGCCATTTCGCCTACCGGGTTCAGAATATCGACGGCGTGCTTGGCATTTGTCTTGCTGTCGCGCGTGGCCGAGGTTGAAGAAGTAAGCGAACGGTTCGCCCTGTTGAACAGATTGGCAATCCGGTCGTCAGCGGCAAATCCCGTCACGGGCGTGATATAGCGCGGCGGAGACACCTGCCCGGCGCGGTGAATACGCCCTTCTACCTGCCGCTCGTCGGTGATTTCGCGCTGATAGGCCAGCTTGATCATGCTGCGCCGTCGCAGATCGGGGCCGTTATGGGGGCTGGCCTGCGCCGAAACACCCGTTGCCGACCCCGAATTCAGGCCGAGAACGTCCGTCTGACCACGATTGTAGCGCTCGACCGCATCAATCACCGGGGGAATGTCGCGATTATACGCGCGAACGACCCCATCCTCGCCCTCGATGAACTCATAGGTGCGGCCCGTGATGTCCTCGAAGGTCATGCCAAGCTCTTCGCACGCCTCCCTAACCCGGTCGAATACGTTAATCCGCAACTCTGACAGGTCGAAATGATCGATGCTCTCGAAAAAATCGGCAAGCCATCCGTCAAAGCCCTCGACCTTGAGGGTTGACTGGTTTCCCAGAGCGTCTGTGCCTTTCATGATCAGCAGTTTTTCGGCAAACCGCTTGAGCACATCGCCCATGTTGGGGTGCCCGGCGACGGGCACGCCTTGTCCGCCCGTCATGAGATGATGCTGGTTGCCGATCAGCCATTCCGACACGCTGTCCCCGGTATATTCGACAACGACCGTCGGCTTCTCACCGCGAGCGATGCTGTCCTCGATAAGCTCGCGCACGAACATGCCCTTCACCGAGCCCATGAGATAGCGCGAGAAGCTGTCCAACTGACTCATCGGGCTGGTGGTCTCGACCCTGATCTTGTCGAGCGACCCGGCAGCGGCCATCCCGCCAACGTGATCCTTGAACTGCTTTTTTGCCGCCTGCGCGATCTCCGCAGACATTTCCTGCATTTCCTGCAACTTGCTGGCGATGAAGTCGCTGGCCTTGCGGGCATAGTCCATCTTCTCGGCGGAGATATCGGCAAGCACGACAAGATCGCGATCCACCCCCGCATCAGGCATCTTGCGCTCGATCAACGAGCCGCCTTGAGCCATTTCCGAAGCGAGCACTTCCTGCATCGCTAAAGGCATCTGCTCGATGGCCAGCATCAATTCTTCATGCGCGAGGCCGGTGTCGGGCAGAGCCGGGCGGTAAATGGGCAGGTTCTTGCCCGATTTGACGCTCGTCGCGGACGAATACACGATCTCGCAATCATGCCGCTCCGCATGGCTTTGTCGCAAACTTGCCA
>JRYH01002057.1_pt1 | contig 53515 bp, 45 predicted proteins | sample 235351 | NCBI WGS metagenome assembly JRYH01 (sample SAMN03074221, study PRJNA261480) | activated sludge metagenome | biome: Wastewater Treatment Plant; feature: Wastewater; material: Activated sludge; isolation source: activated biomass of a wastewater treatment plant treating wastewater... ... | reverse complement strand
ACTGCTTACCGGGGAAAGGTCATCTCAACGAGCCGCTCCTCGTTTCACTGAGCGTTCAGAACGAGATACTGTCCTGCAAAGCAGTTAGTTCTTCCGCTGTTCTCTGGACATATCGCCGTGTAGTCTCAAGCGATTCGTGCCCAAGAATGGCGGCAAGCGCGACCAGATCATTCCCGCTTTCGGCAAGGAAGGTCTTGGCGAAGCTGTGACGCAAGGCATGTGGGTGAACATGGACGCCCGTGATCGCTGCATACCGGCGGCAGATCGACCTGATCCCCCGATCCGTCAGCGCCCCTCGCTCGCCGACGAATACCCGGTCCGTATCGAACGGCGGTCGGCAGGCGAGATACCCGAGCAAAGCTTTCCTCGCCGGGAGAGGGACAGGCACCATCCGCTGCTTGTTGCCCTTGCCCAAGACCCGTGCCCAACCCGATCGCTCGCCGAGTTCCAGGTCTCTAAGAGTTAGGCCGGCCAGTTCCGACACTCTCAATCCGCAGTAGCTCAGAACGTGAAAGACCGCTGACGCACGGAGATCCTGCCTCGCTTCCGCCTCCCTCAGCAGCTTCCGTACTTCGGGTCTGTCCAGGCCCTTGGGCGCTAGTGGCTGCCGCCTGAGTTCCTTGACGCCCTTCGCGGGCGAGGAGGAAAGCTCTCCCTCAGAGACGAGCCAGTCGAAGACCCGGCGGACCATGACCAAGCACCGGTTGACGGTGGCGACGGCCCGTCCCTCGACCCGTACCAGATGCTCCCGGAAGTCTGCGATGTCGCGAGTGACGACCCGCTCCCATGCGAAGGGCTCCTGGTTTGCCTTGATGTACCAGCGACCGAAGCGGAGCAGGTCGGAGCGGATCGCCCGGCGGCTCGACTCGGCGTAGTCGGTGGCGTCAAAGAACCGCGCGAGGGTCTGCTCCATGACCTCGACCAGAGATCGCTGGAAAGCATTATCACCCGAGTTCTGCATGGCTTGCTGATCCCTTTCAGACACTGAGTGGACAGGATGAACCCGAGACCCGACCGGGAATCAGACTTCTCGCCTGACGTTCTCGCTCTGGTTCCGACAACTGAGTCGCCTGAAGACAGCCGTCAAGACCGACTCTGGGGCTTCGGTGCCGATGCCGAACGGGTACAACTCGGCGACGATCGCCTCGACGGCGGACGAATCCGGGTCGTTCATGCCGAGTTGCTTGAGGCCGTTCAGCAGCGACTCCATCTCCGGGTCTGACCTCAACGCCTTCGACCCGCTGCCGCTCTTCCGGGTCGCCCTGGGAGCAGTCGTAGAAGACCTGGCGGCGTAGAAGACGACGGGTTCGCCATTGACACCTTCGCCCGACTCTCGTACCCGAATGCAGATCGCTTGTAGCTCCGTCGGGTAGTAGGGACGCTTCGTACGGATCAGGTACACCGGCGGCGGCATCACGCCCGACTCGATCAACTCGTAGAACCTCGCGCGGCTGAGTCGAAGCGAGCGTGCCATCTCGCTGACCGAGACTGCGGCCTTGAGGCGTACCCCAGTTGGAGCATCAGACGGATTGCTTCGGCGAACGGACATGGCGTTTCCTTTCTCGCGCGAAAGATGGATCAGACGGAGTTGACGTGGGACAGACCTGCGGCGGTGAGCGTGCGGCCTCGATCGGAGCGTTCGATCAACCCAAGCCAGATCAGGTTGCTCTCGACGACGCGCGAGACAGCTTCGGGCGGTTGACCCATGCGCGAGGCGATGACCCCGAGCCGGAGCGGACGGGATGCTTCAGCGAGGATGCGCAGGTACATCCGTTCGTCAGGTCCGAGTCCGGCCTCGTCGAGTTCTTCAAGCTCGAAGGCAGCGGAAGCATGGGTCGCATCGATGACCGTTGCGCCAACAGCCCGAGCGGAACGACGAACCGCTTCGAGAAGTCGCAAAGCCAGTCGTGGCGTTCCGAAACTCCGCTCGCTGATCGCGCTGAGGACGGCATCTTCAACCTCCCATTGAAGCTGTGTGACCTTTTGACAAAGGATCGAGACCAGATCGGAAGCCTCGTACCTCCGTAGCTGACAGATGAGACGCATCCGATCCCGAAGTGGCGGGAGCAGTCCTTGCGGATCGGTCGTAGCCAAGACCAGCGTGAATGGCTCGATGGCGAGTCGGGAGACCTTGTTGTCGGAGTCGCTACAGAGGAAGACCGCGCGTTCATCAATCGCCTTGAGCAGACCTGTTTGGACGCTCGCCGGGATTTCGTGCGCTTCGTCGATGAACAGAATCGAACGGGGTTCCGAAGCTCCGAGGAGGAAGCCATTGAGAGTCGCCACATTGACCAGAGACTGCCCAAGAATCTCTCGGAACTCCGTCGCCATCTCTCGGGCAACGACCTGCGACAGCATCGTCTTGCCGGTGCCCGCCGGACCCGTGAGCATGACATGGGGGAGCGGCTGCTGATCGGCAAACGCCGCTTCAACAGCAACCTTGAGTTTGGCGGTGACCTGAGGCTGACCGACGACATGGTCGAGCGTTGGTGGAATGATCGCGCTGGCGTGAATCTGACCTGACATGGCGTAACCTCCGCAGCACATCGACGCCGCCTGGGATTCGGTGATGGCGACGGGCCACCACACACCCGCCGATCCAGTCTCGGGTCAAGCCAGATCCCGCCCGAATGCTGAATTACCTGCCAATTCAGCCCCATAATGGACTAAAACCTGACAATGCTCTGCGGATCTCGCGGGAAGACTTGGAGGATCTGGAAGGCGGGGTGTGCAGAGATGTCTTTGCGATGCGGATGTTTCACGCCGGGCGGAACGTTGTTGCTGGCGTTTTTCAGCGTGTGGTGAATTGCGCATCCGGGGCGGAAAGATGAGTGTTGCATGGCTCTGAACCCTCTGGATCGAGGGCCCGGGACGGTTGTTCAGAATGGGATTGCGATCGGCTCAGCCTGCTGTGCCCGCCGTTGATGGCGAGGCAGGGCTAGCGGCTGATCGGCGTTGAGCCGCTTCCAGCGGTTGAGCAGGTATCGCCCCGTCTGCCGAAGCTCGGGCGAGACTGTGGCGTAGACCCGGCTGTTGACCTTCAGCCCGATCGTGACCAGCATCTTGTCGAGCGACTCTCGGGTATTCGGAAGCTGCGTCTTCGCCGCCTTGCAGGTCCGCAGGCATGCGTGATCCGTCAACCTGAGCATGAGACGCAGCCAATGGCGTGCCTTGTCGGTGTCGAGCGTCCCGCCGTGGTACCGGCTCTCCCATCGAGGGGAGGGATCGAACAAGTGGATGGCGTTGAACCCGCTTGTCCGGGGATGCCCCGACATGACCCGGCTGATCGATGCCAGCGACCCGCAGTCGTTGAGCAAACCGGGTCGATCGGGCATCGGGCTGGCGTAGCGGCCCGTTCGACGGCTCGGAGCGACCAGCCCATAGATGAGGGCCTCGTACCTGTGCAGGGTGTTGTAGAGCGATCGGAACGAAGCGACCCGATGCCGGACTTCGGGCATGGCGATATGGACATGGTGCCCGGTCGAGGCGTTGACCCGTCCTCCCAGGTACCGGCAGATAGCGAGGGCCTTGGGAACGATCCGCTCCCAGTCGTCGATGCCTTCGAGGATCCGGGTCTTCAACTCGACCGACTGCCAGCGGATACCCGAAAATCGGCTCTCCCCCCGGACCGAAGCGTCGTATTCGATCGCCAAATCGATCCCATCCGGCAGCGGACGGTGGCTGTATCCCCGAGCGATGGCGGGCAACCCATTGGCGGTCAAGACCTCGGCCAGCGTCCGGCGGACATCGTCGCCGGTGCCCGTTCCGATCTGGGGAAGGGCGAACTCAAACTCGGTCCCGATCCGGCGGCTCCGATCGATCTCGGCATTCAGCATCAGAGGCTCCTCGCAGCGGGCTGGTTGTTCCCGCTTGGGAGTCGCTTGATGTCGGCGTGAATCGGTGCGGGGAGAAGGCCCCAGAGGCGCACTCATCTTTCGGCTCTGTGGACCCCCTCCCCCTCCCGGGTTTGTTTCTGTGGGGCCCCTTTGGTTCGGGTATGGGTTCCCTTTGAGCCTCTCCGTTTCAGCCTGCCCGTCACGCTGTAGTGAAATCGAGGGCGAGCGTTTCCGCCTGCTGCAGCACGAGTTCCGTTGCTGCTTCCTGCTGATCGGGCGGGTACTTGTACTTACGGAGCAGCCTCCTGACCATTGCCCGCATCTCCGCTCGGACCGTCTCCTTGATGGTCCAATCGATCGTCGCGCTCTTGCGAATGCGATCGGCAAGTTCCCTTGCAATCGTCTTCAGCGTCTCGTCGCCAAGGTCTTCGACGGCGCTCTTGTTGTTGGCGAGAGCGTCGTAGAACGCCTCCTCAGACTCGTTGAGGCCCAACTCCTCGCCGCGCTGCTTGGCTTGCTGCATCCGCTTGGCAAGTTCGATCAGTTCCTGGATTACCTCCGCCGTCTCGATGCCTCGGTTCTGGTATCTCTTGATCGAGGCCTCCAGCATCTCCCGGAAGGATCGTGCCTGAACGATGTTCTTCCGGCCCCTGACCTTGATCTCGTCGTTCAGGAGCTTGCGGAGCATCTCCAAGGCAAGGTTCTTCTGCGGCAGCCCCTGAACGTCGGCAAGGAACTCGTCCGACAGGATCGAGATGTCCGGGTTCTTGAGCCCTGCTGCGGCGAAGATGTCCACCACGCCCTCGGATGCGACAGCTTTGGAGACGATCTGGCGGACAGCCGTATCGAGATCCTCAGGCGACTTGCCACCGCCAACCGTCGCCTTGACGATCCCCGCTCGGACCGTCTGGAAGAAGCCGACATCGTCTCGGATCGCCAGAGCATCCTCATGCGGAACGGCCAGGGCAAACGCCTTCGCCAGTTCGAGGACGGCCTGCAAGTACCTCGTCTTCCCGTCTTCAAGACTGAGCACGTGTTCGATCGCCTCGGGGATGACCGCCATGCGTTCTGACGCCTTGGTTGAGAAGAATGTGCCGTAGTCGAAGCCGTGGAACATGGCGGCGACGATCTCGTACTTCTCCTTCATCACGGCAACGGCTTCGTCTTGGTCCACCGTCGTTCGGCCCTGACCGCCGCTCTCCGTGTACGTCGCCAGCGCCTTCTTCAACTGATCGGCGATGCCGATGTAGTCAACGACGAGCCCGCCGGGCTTGTCTCGGAAGACCCGGTTTACTCTCGCAATCGCCTGCATCAGGCCGTGACCCCGCATCGGCTTATCGACGTAGAGGGTGTGCATGCAGGGGCAGTCGAAGCCCGTCAGCCACATGTCTCGGACAATGACCAGCTTGAGCGGGTCGTCGGGGTTCTTGAAACGCTTGGCGAGTTCTTCTCGACGAGATTTGTTCCGGGCGTGCTTGGCGATCTCGGGGCCTTCGCTGGCGTTGCCCGTCATCACGACCTTGATCGCTCCCTTGTCATCGTCGTCGTGATACCAGCCGGGACGGAGCTTGACGATGGCGTCATGCAGCGCCATGCAGATGCGGCGGGACATGGCGACAATCATCGCCTTGCCTTCCATCGCCGACTGACGATCCTCGAAGTGAGCGACGATGTCTTCGGCGACCTGTTCGATTCGTTCGTCCGAGCCGACGATCGCTTCGAGCGCAGCCCACTTGGTCTTGAGCTTCTCCTTCGACGACAGTTCCTCGCTCTCGGTCAGTTCATCGATCTCTTCGTCAATGGACTCGGCTGCGGCGCTGTCCAGGCCCATCTTGACCAGCCGCCCCTCGAAATAGATCGGAACGGTGGCGTTGTCTTCGATCGCCTGCTCGATGTCATAGATGTCGATCTCGTTACCGAAGACGCCCCTTGTGCTGACATCGGAGCTTTCAACAGGCGTTCCCGTGAAGGCGATGAACGTGGCGTTCGGCAATGCATCTCGGCAATACTTGGCGAAGCCGTAGCCGACCTGTCCCGTCTCCTTATCGATCTTGGCTCTGAACCCGTACTGGCTTCGATGCGCCTCGTCAGCGATGACGATGATGTTGCGCCGATCAGAGAGCAGGGGATGCTCGTTGGCCCGATCATCGGGTAGGAACTTCTGAATGGTCGTGAAGACGACGCCCCCGCTCGCTCGCTTGAGCAGGTCTCGCAACCCATTTCGATCAGTTGCTTGCTCAGGCGTCTGGCGCAGCAGCGCCTTGCCTCCGGCGAAGGTGGCGAACAACTGCCCGTCCAGGTCATTGCGGTCGGTCAGGACAACGACGGTGGGGTTCTCAAGCTTCGACTGCTCGATGAGCCGTCCAGCGTAGAACAGCATCGTCAGGCTCTTGCCCGAGCCCTGCGTATGCCAGATGACGCCCGCTCGTTTGTCGCCGCTCGGCTGCGAGGCATTGACCGTCGCCCCGATCGCCTTCCGCACGGCATGGAACTGGTGGTACGCAGCGATCTTCTTGATGATCTTCCCGTCGTCGTTCTCCTCGAAGACGGTGTAGTTGCGGACGTAGTCGAGGAAGTGGTGCCGATCGAAGATGCCCTTGATCGCCACGTCGAGTTCGGGTTGAGTCTTCGGGGCGGTCTCTTCCCCATCCGTCGTTCGCCAAGGCGTGAAGCGGTCCTTGCCCGCCGTCAGTGAGCCCATCCTCGCCTTGTTCCCATCGCTAACGAGTAGGACGGCGTTGCCAACGAACAGACTCGGGATCTCGGCTTTATATGTCTGAAGCTGCTTGTAGGCTGTCCAGATCGTCGCCTCTTCATCAGCGGCGTTCTTCAACTCGACGACAGCAAGCGGAATGCCATTGACGAACACAACGACATCGGGTCGGCGGTCGTGTTGGTTGGTCCCGATCTTTTCGACGACGGTGAACTGGTTGACGGCGAGCCAGTCGTTCCGATCGGGATCCTCGAAGTCGCACAGCCAGACCTTGTCTCCCTTCGAGGAGCCGTCAGGCAGGCGGTACTCCACGTCTACTCCGTCTCGGAGTAGCGAGTGAAACGCTCGGTTGCTCTCGATAAGCGTCGGCTGATCGGGGCGTTGCAGCCGCTTGATGACCTCTTCGAGACACTCAGCGGGGATGTCAGGATTGAGCGTGAACAGGGTATTGCGGAGCCGATCGACCAGCAACACATCGGCGTAACTTGCCCGCTCTGAGCCTACGGCATCCGGCGCAATCTCGGGGCCGTGAGCGATGGCATAGCCGAGCCCCTCGAACCATTCGAGGGCAGCATCCTCAACCACGGATTCCGAGAACTTCGTCATCACACACCCTCTACAGAAGCCCCATTTCCTTCAGAAATCGGGAAGGGCGCTTGGAGTACCCCTGATACCGCTTCGCATGCGTGAGCGTCAGTACATCCTCTGCTCGGGTAATGGCCACGAAGCAGTTTCGCCTCTCCTCCCGGACCTCGTTGCTGTTGTCGCCTTTCTTGAGCGCCGCCCAACTTGGAAGCTCCTCATCGACCATGCCGATGACATAGACCCGGCTGAACTCCAGTCCCTTCGCCGCATGGATCGTCAAGCACCGCACTGCATTCGGCGGTACAGGCTTCTCTTTTGCCCGCAGGTCAAGCTCCTGAAGAAACTCATGCAGAGCAAGATCGGATAGACTGTGGTGTTGACGGATGTCTGAGAGCAGAGCATCCCAAATCTCCGCTTCGTCCTTGGCCTCGTCGCTGGACGCTTCGGGAACCGAAGGATCGTCGGCGAGCGACTGAAACCACTCCCTGGCGGCATTGACGAAGCCCATGTAATCCAATCTCGCAATCAGCCGGTTCTTCAAGGCCGTCAGCGCCGCTTGCGCTGGCTGGCTGATCGAATCACGCCGATGGACCAATGAGAGCCATGTACGAAGCAGCCCCTCGGACTCAACGGCGGCACCCGCAACAACATCCTCATCCTCGATCTGGATTCCCTCCAACACGAAGAAGGCCCGAGACATGCGCCGAAGCTGCTCACGCTCTTGCGGCGCATTGGCGAGCCGCAGGGTTGAATGTAGCCATCGATAGGGCGCGCTTTGGAACTCGTTCTTGCGGACTGCAATGTAGCTATCGACCTCCGCCGAGCCGCATGCCTCCACAACCGATTCGAGCAGCTTCTTGCGGCGAGCCAAAACCGCTGTTCTCGCTCGCTCCTCGGACGAAAGCGAGGCGAGGTCTTTGGCGATCCATGCAGCCTCTTCAGCGAATGAACCAAACGCATCGGGCGTGCGTACAGCGTCGCCTGCCGCTGCCGCCTTGTTGGCGGCCAACGGTTGCTTGTCCGCTGCCCGATCGGAGTTGTGGGCAATGAGCTTGTTGGCCAAGCTGATTACTTGAGGTGGGCATCTGTAGTTCTCGGGAAGCTGGATGGTCGCCATCTCGTACCGCTCTTGAAGCTCGGTCAATCTGGCGGGGTCTGCCCCGTTCCACTGGTAAATGATCTGGTCGTCGTCTGCAACGACAAACAGATTGGGCGAGTTGTCAGCGACGATGCTCGTCAGGAGGCGGAACTGCGCCTGGTTGGTATCTTGGAACTCGTCAACGCAGACGTACTCGTAGACCCGTCGCACTTGCTTGGCGACAGCAGGTCTCTTCTCAAGCAGTTCGATGCAGAGCGCCAGCAGCGTTGCGAAGTCCAGGGCATTGCTCTGAAGGAGGACTGAGCGGTACGACCTGTAGACGGCGGCAACATCGCTGGCATGCCGCTGCCCCTCAAGAAGCCCCTCGACCTCGTCTGGGTGAACACACTCGTCAAGCAGGCGAGTGATGACTGGGAGAAGCTGCGATGGCTTGCTTGGAGACTCTTCGAGATTGCCTCGACAAGCTGCAACGGCATCAGTCAGGGCGGCCTCTCGGTCTGCCTGATCGCTCAGGATGCCAAAGTCAGGATCGATACCGACATGGCTGCCATGTTGCCTCAGAATATCGACAGCGAGGGAGTGAAACGTCGTGAGCGTCGCTCGATCACGGCCCTCGTCAACCAAGCCATCAACCCGAGTACGCATCTCCGAGGCGGCCTTGTTCGTGAATGTCACAGCGAGTATGCGGAATCGGTCGCCTGCCGACTCAGCGAGCAATCGAGCCACCCGGAGCGTCAGTACCCGGGTCTTGCCTGACCCCGGCCCTGCGAGGACAAGAACGGGCCCCTCGTTCCACTCGACGGCGCTTCGTTGATTGTCGTTGAGACCAGCGAGGTCGATCGTCATACATGCCTCCTGGCGAGGGCTACGGCTTGTTCGATCGCCGTTTTGATCTCCGTCGGGACGCCCGGCGAGCCTTCCTTTTCGGCTTCGAGCAGAACGGCATACGCAAGCGCTGGCTTGGAAGACGGGCGCAGTTGTGCCAAGTCGATAACCTCCGATGGATAGCCCGTATCGCCCTTCTTCGTGGACATGGACTTCGCTCGCTGTTCTGTCACCGCCGCCTCGTAGACCTGCTCATACCCGCCTTCCCAACAGGTATGCTCGATATCCTTCGCCGACAGTCGGCTGATGCGATCCGCTTCCGCTGCTCCGTTGAGCATCTTCCTGGCGGTCTTTGCGTAGCCGTTCCCTGCCGGATCTCCATCAGCGAGTACGTGCCACTCGATCCCCAAGGCGTTTGCCAGCTTGATTAGCGGCTCAGCACCGCATTGGCTGAATTCAAGGCAGACGACTCCCTCATGGTCGAAGTCGATGCCCGACATCCTCGCAAACTCGGGGATCATCACGAAGTCGGTTTCGCCCTCTACGAGCAACCAGCAACGAGCGAAGAACAGGGCTCCCCGCTTCAACCTGACGTGATAGCGGACTTTCTGGGCCTCTCTATCACTGAGTGTCCCAGAGGAAACCTGAAATACTTTGACAACGCCATCCTCCCGAACGAAGCGCCGCAAGGACTCAAGCGGAGCGTTGGCGAGAAGATCGCCTGAGTGAGTGGCGATGATGGACTGCCCTGTCAGCCCTTCCAGTACAGACCAGAGCGCCCGGATCGCAGATGGATGGAGATGGGCTTCTGGCTCCTCCAGAGCGACGATGGGCTCGGCCTGCTCGTCGTAGGCCGCCGCCAGTTGGCTGCGCAGAAATGCCTCGAAAAGGAAGAGTACGGAGACGCTTTGCGTTCCCGCACCATGCCGGGAGAGCGGCAACCGAGCGCCCGTACGGCAGGCGAGTTTGACCTCAGTCTTGGAGACCATCTCAAGGACTCGGGCAGGCAGCGCATCAATCGAGACCAAGTCCTCAGCATCGCCGAGAGGGAGTAGAGATGCGGCACGCTCAATTCGATCCTTGACCTCACCGAATGGGGCGTGGCTGTCGAGGATGGACTGATTGATCTCGGCAATCTGCTCCTCGATCTCCTTCCGTACCTTGTCGTCAATCGACAGGCTGCGAGTAAAGGGAGCCCAGAATGGCGATCGAGCCCCGAACGACTGCGCCGCATCTCGGAGGGCAGGGAGGTAGAAGACGGGGGCCAGCAGTTGGAGGTCGTTCAAATTCCGAGGATTGCGCGCTCCCGGTAGCTCCTTCCCATCTTTGTTGAGGAAGTTCCAACTCGTCTTGATGTCCCGAGTCGCCGTGTCCCATTCGGTGATGATCCGAAGGGAGACCCGACGACGATCGTCGTCGAGGATCTGGACTGCCTTGTCGAGGATCTGAACAACCGGAACCGGCCATTCGTCCTCGGCCTCTTCCTCAAACGTCAAGGTCAACGTGATCGGAGGAGCGGACGATGGATCAGCACCGTCCGAGTCGAGATGGAAGTCAAGCTCGTTGAATGGGCTGGATCGCCCAGTCAAGCGACGGCCCAAGCATGCATGCAAGGCCTCAAGAACCGTGGTCTTGCCTGCGTTGTTCTCACCCACAAGAACGGTCGTCTTGTCGAGGTCGAGGGATAGCTCAGTGATGCCTCGAAAGTTCTGGATGTGAAAGTGCTTCAGACGCAAGCTGTCTCCCTCCCCGCCGGTTGGGACAGCGAAAGCGAACCAGAGTGGAGCGGTGCTTGGGGTCTGAGCAACTGAGGCTCGAACGATCGTGACCGACCTGAAGAACGGCAGTACAACGCAAACAAACTGCAGCGAAATGGCTGTGGATACAGATGCCCGAGCCCGGTAGATCGGCAGAGTGAAAGAGGCAAGCGAGGTAGAGGGAGCAATCTCATGCCGCAAGCTCCGCCTTGAATGCCTTGCGTTCAGACCACGCTACTGGAACGATGCCGTAGTTCGAGATGGCGTCTCGGACACCCTGCGGTACCGATTGGTCGCCATCGTTCAAGATTGCATACATCTTTGAGTCTGGCGGGCGAACGTCCTTCGTGTCGAGCCAGTCAAACATCAAGCGCTCGGCAGACTCCTTGTTGGCCCGGCTGACTGCCTGTAGTACCCGCTCAGGCTGTGACCGACTCTTGGGGATGACGAAGTCGAAGAGGTGGTCGTACCCGCTCTTGCCCGTGAACTTGACGCGCTCGGTATAGCGGATGTCTTCGGCGTTCAGCCAGGCGACGACATCCTCGTAGAACAAGCTCGCCACCGTCGGAGTTGCCAAGTAGAAGAGATCGTTGACGGCGAGCATCGCCTGAATCAATGAATGCTTCTTTGATGGGAAGTTGTCCGAAGACGCATTGACCTCCAACGCGCTGGTCGAGTCGTTCATCCGAACCCCGAACCCGTTGAGCGTTTGCCTCAGAAGCGTCTGCCGCTTCGGCGAGTCGAGCTTGCACCCTTGAAGTTCGAGGTCGTTGATCGTGTATGAGTCGTCGGTCAGTACAAATCCATGACCGGCCTTCTTGGCGTAAATCTGGAGATGGTCGTTGTGGCGATCAAGGTACGGGGTGGTGATCTCGACCCAGTCTCGAACGTCACGCAGCGTCGTGCGGTCTTGAAGCCACTTCACGTACCGGTCAACAAGCTGTTGGATCTCGTCCCTCATGCCCACAGTCCTTCTCGGAGCTTGGGCGGCTCGACAATCGCGCAATAGGAGAAGAATGCCCTGAGCAGCGCCATCACATCTTCGGGATCATCGCAGAAGTCGGGATCAAGCGGCTGAGCCCATTTGTCGCCGAACCCCTCTCGGTAGACATGAATGTGCGGCGTCTCGATGGTCTCGCCATCCGGGTTGGTGTGCGGCGGCCCTCCGAAGTCGAGTCGTACAAGCGGAACGACCTGCTTTGCTCGATTCTGATAGGTCCCCTTCTTGAGGTCGATCCGGCCTCGATGGATGTCGAGCATGAAGGCGTCACGCCCGTCTCTACTCTGAAGAGGGAGTGATAGCTTGCCGCCCAGCGACGGCAGGTCATGCTCATCATCCGAGGTCCGGACCTTCTCGATGGCGATGAGGGCATCCGCTTCAGATTGACTGAGATCGAGATCAGCCATCATGTTCCCCCCGATGGTCCAGGCGTCGTGAGTGGGTCAAACACATGAAGCCACCTCCGAACCAGCAGCGACTCCGCGAATCCTCACCTCGCCAGACATCAGCTTCGGCAGTAATGCATCCCGAGTGTCGGACAAGGCCTGATTCTCAGCAGCGTTGGAGTCAATCAGGTCATACAACGGCTGAAGTCTCTGGCCGAGTTCGTGTTGGTCGTCTGGCTCAAGCAGGTCCATCGTCATCGAGCGTTGGTCAGTCAGACTGACGAAATCAGCCATGTCCGTTTGCCCCTTGACCGCCTGCCACTGCCTTGTGAACAACACCGACTTCATCCACTCATGGAGAACAAGAGGATGCAGCGCCTTGTCAGATTGGGAACGCCAAAAGCAGACTTGCGGTGCATACACGACATCGCCAGTTGAACGTGTGACAAGACCCAGGCGGCCTACGGTGCCCTTCGTTGTAAATACGGAGTCCCAAAGCTGGGAGTTCTTGACTCCTGCTCGCTCGGCAGACTCTACCGAGAGCCGCTCAGCACTGCTCGGATCGACTCTGCCTTTGACGTTCCCAGCACGGATAAATGGCGGCCCTGAGTCGGAAAGCTCTGACCGCTTGGCTCGGTACCCATCACCAATGAGGAGAATGGCTCGTCTTTCTAGCTCTGCGACGGGAACAGCCACCTCAGCGGCATTAGCACGTTCCCAATGCTCCCTGAAGATCGCCGCCGCCATTTGCTCCAGCGTGCGGTTCATCCGCCGGTTCAACTTGATCTTGTCGTCGAGCGAGCCGAGGACCGAGGCGATGGCTCGTTGCTCGTTGAGGGGAGGAATCAACACTGGAGCCAAGTGCAGGTGATTCCGGTTCACTCCTGGAACTGCCGCCTTGTCTGAGTATGCATAGTAATCGAGTGTCCGGAGAAAGTAGCTGATGAATCGAGGATCGTTACCCTTGAAGTCCCTGACGTAGAGCGATGTGTTCAGAGGCCAGTACGGTGTCTCGATGTAGTACACTTCGCCAATTGTGCCGTATCGTCCGGTCACTACGCCCGGGGCCTCGGCTTTGAATGCCTCATGGGTGCCGCTCACTCCGGACGACGAAACAATCGGAAACGGACCGTCTCGACGATCTCGATGCGGAAGGTCGTAACCTCTCTTCAGTTCAACGACATCGCCCAGCAAGCACTCAGACCAGTCATTCATGCGAGGCCCCCTCGCAGGATCTCAAATGCCTGTCGATAGCGATGTCCCTGTCTACTGCTCGCGCATGATTGTGAACCGCCAAATCAAGCTCCAACACCGCCCTCTCAAACGACTCCCGACAAGTCCGCCGAGCCAGTAGGGGGCGAACAGAAGGGGCAGGGAATCGTTCTTCATGCGCTTTGAAATTAGTCTCAACGAGAACAGGCGGCAATGCAGCCCCGAACTGGTCAGCAGTAATGTCGATGTCGTAGCCATCGAATCGAAGCCAGAAATGCGACTCGAACGCGCCGTCGCCGTTCCACTCGCAAAAGTCGATGTCTCCTCGCCTCAAGACCCGAGCAACGCGCAGTCCGAGGACGCAGGAAGCGTACTGGCACCAGTTCTGTGGGAAAACGCACGGCTGACCGTTGAATGTCTCTCTGACAGCGATTGCCGCTTCATGCGACTCGGCATCAAGTTGTTCAAGAATCCGTCGAGTGTCCTCGGCGATCGCTCGGATGAGCGAATGAGTATCTGGATCAGATGCATTCATGGACGCCGCCTTCGAGGAGGCGTGATCGACTGCCATCGCAATGCGATCTCTCGACAGGAAGCTTCGAGATCACGCATGCGTCTTACAACCGCATTCGGTGCGGCATAGACATCGCCAGAGAAAACGTCCATGACTTGGCAATGCCTTTTGGACACTGTGCGGGTTCGGGAGGACGAGACCTCAGAGTAGCGATGTACGAGCGTACTAACGACCGCTGCCGACTCGTCCGTCAATCGGTCCGACCGGGACAGGTACAGCTTAAGTCCGCCTCCAACCCGTTTGCCTCTGTAGCTGCCAGAGAGAACGAGTTCTGGTCTGACACTGATCTCGACGCCCTCAATCGAAAGTGTGGCTTTCTTGGGGCCGCGCTCGATGCTCAGCGAGTCCAACGTGATGTCGGCGCAGCCGCCAAGAAACCCCTGCAGCGCTTCGGCGTTGTAGCGGAGTCGCTTCTGCTCGTGATCAGACCCGCCAGCGGCCATGAACCGGTCGATTGACCGAACGAGTATCTCTTCGTCCCAATCTTCCGAAAGGAGGAATCGGACGATCGTGTTCGTCGCTTCTTTGTACCACATCTGCTTGAACTCAGGTGGGTACTTCTGATCCCGTAGGATCGACTCTCGCTGCGAGGCAGTCGCCGTAGCGTACTGAGCCAACGAATTGAGAGACATCCGTGGTGATCGCCGTACCTTCGGAGCGGAGTCAACCATCTTGCCCCCCTTCACCAACTGAGATCAGATGACCCTTGATCTGCTCTTGCAGACGATTGGACTCTGCGAACTGCTCCTGAAGCGTCACCGTCAGCCGAGCCATCTTCTCCTCGAACGGCTCGCCGTCGTCTTCGACATCCTCGGCCCCGACATACCGACCGGGCGTCAGCACGAAGCCGTGGCTCTCGATCTCTTCAGCCGTCGCCGACTTGCAGAACCCGGCGATGTCCTCGTACTTGCCGCCTTCGCCCCGCCAGGCGTGGTAGGTCTCAGCGATGCGGGCGATCTCCTCATCGGAGAAGTCACGCAGCGTTCGGGTGGCGAGCGAGCCGAGCTTGCGGGCGTCAATGAAGAGCGTTTGCTTGCGACGATCCCGCAGCTTCTTCCCCCCAAGGGTGCCGCCCGCCTTGCTGCGGGTCACGAACCAGAGGCAGACGGGAATGCCCGTTGTGAAGAACAACTGGCCGGGCAGCGCGATCATGCAATCGACGAGATCGTTCTCGACGAGGGCCTTGCGGATGTCGCCCTCTCCGCCCGAGTTTGAGGACATCGAGCCGTTCGCCATGACGAACCCGGCAATGCCATTGGGGGCGAGGTGATGGATGAAGTGCTGGATCCAGGCGTAGTTGGCGTTGCCCACCGGCGGCGTGCCGTACTTCCAGCGGACATCCTCCCGGCGTCGATCGCCGCCCCAGTCGGAGACATTGAACGGCGGGTTTGCGAGGATAAAGTCGGCCTTCAGATCCTTGTGAAGATCGTCGTGGAAGGTGTCGGCGTGCTTCTCGCCGAGGTGGGCCTCGATGCCTCGGAGGGCGAGGTTCATGTTGGCGAGCTTCCACGTCGTCGGGTTGGACTCCTGGCCGTAGATGGAGATGTCGGTCGCTTTGCCTTCATGGGCTTCGACGAACCGCTCGGCCTGCACGAACATGCCGCCCGAGCCACAGCAGGGGTCGTAGACCCGGCCCTTGAACGGCTCGATCATCTCGACGAGCAGGCGGACGATGCAGCGGGGCGTGTAAAACTCGCCGCCCAGCTTGCCTTCGGCGGCGGCGAACTTGCCGAGGAAGTACTCGTAGACCCGCCCGAGGATGTCCTTGGCTCTCGACTCCTTGTCGCCGAGGCCAATGCCGGAGATCAGGTCGATGAGTTCGCCGAGACGCTCGGCGGGGATGCCCCGGCGGGCGTAGTCACGGGGGAGGACGTTCTTGAGGCGGGGGTTGTCGCGCTCGATGGCGTACATGCCGTCATCGATGAGCTTGGCGATGTCGGGACGCTTGGCCTGCGCCTGAAGCTGCTTCCACCGAGCCTCGGGCGGAACCCAGAAGACGTTCTTGGAGGCGTACTCGTCACGGTCTTCGAGGGTCTGATTGGCCCAGTCCTCGTCGCCGTCCGTGAAGTAATCGGACTTGGGGTCGGCGGTCAGCGCCTCAAGCTCCTCCCGTCGAGCCTGAAAGGCATCGGAGATGTACTTCAGGAACAAGAGTCCGAGGACGACGTGCTTGTACTCGGCGGCGTCGATCGACCCCCGGAGCTTGTCGGCGGACAGCCAGAGCTTCTCCTCGAAGCCGAGGGACGCTCCATTGCCATTGGCCTTGGACTCCGTCTTCTTGGACCGCTTCTTCGCCATGCTCGGCCCATCCCTCGCGCACCACAACTCCTTGGGGCGGCGTTCGCCCCTGATACCGAACATTGTACGTCGGAAACGCCTCTGCTGCCCGATGAGCGAATATGTCGGACACCTGCCGGAAGCGACCGATCTTTGACCCATCGGTCAGCGATCGACGATTGAAGGTCGCTAGGCAGGTGCCGTCGTTGCGTGTCGATGCGGTGCTTGGTGTCGATGTGAGGGCAGGTGGCCAGCAGCATGTCCGATCGTCTCGACCACGGCAAATCGAGTCGGCGAGATTGGGCCAGGGCTGTACCCAAAACCTGTACCCAAACCCAGCCTAAAATGGCCCTTATTGGGCCGGGAAGGCGGATTCGAGCGATTCAAAATCCGCTTCTGGAGACAGAGTGGGGGTTCGAGTCCCCCCTCCGGCATTGGGCGTCCGCCCACAGAACTGGCACGCGCTGACGGTTACGGCACGGCGTCGGCCCGGGCTTGGGGTGGGGGATTGAGACCGATCGCCGTTCCACCTTGTTCTCGGCGCCCGTCAGATCGAAGTGTGGCGGCGGGTCGGGACGGCCCGCGCCGTCTTCTCGCGGTTTACTCTGCGAGATGAACCACGGCCCCGATCGTGGTTCGTTGGCACCTCTCGTGGTTCGCTCTTTGGGATGAACCACGGCACCGAAGCCCGAGGACAACCGGGAATCCGCATCACACGCTCGCGAGGCGGTTGGGTTGCTCAGGTCACCGCGGGCTTGGGCGTAGGGTCGTGTCGCAGTTCGAGGCCGCGGGTGATGACATAGGCGATCAGGGCGAAGACGAAGAAGACGAGGAGAAGCCACGCCTCGCTCTGGAGCGTGCCGATCACGGTTCGGTAGACCTCGAGGCCCCAGCGTTCCGCGTTGAGCGTGATCACGCTCGCCTCCTCGGGGCGTGGGGTGATGTACTTCTCGAGGTCCCATACGCGCACGCCGCCGGAGACTCCGACGACGAGCATCGCGAAGGCCATGTACCGCAGCCAGGCGTTGCTTATCTGCTCGGCGATGACGCGGTGCAGGATCGCGCGGAGCGGCCTCAAAAACAGGAGGAAGACCAGCCCCGACACGGTCAGGGCGATTGCGAATGTCGCCGCGAGCAGCGTCATGAACATCTGACACGCTCCTTTCTGATCGGGGTGAGCCGTGAAGCCTGTCCGAGCACAGTCTACCGCGCGTCGTGCGATCTCCGATCAATACAGAATCCGTTACGAGTTCGTGCGAATGGCGGCGTGGGACGATGGAGAGATCGTGCAACCGGATTCCGCGGGCTCGCGCCCGCGGCTCGTTGCGGATGGGCGAGCAAGGGGATCGGTTGAAGGGGAGATGGGAATTGCGTGAGGTGGCGTGACCATGATGCGGACAGGCAAACACCCGTACTTGGCGGGAGAACCGGCCCGAGCGATCCGAGATCCGCCAGCGGGCTCGGCGCGGAACTCGGGTTTCCCCTTGGAAATCAGGCGGGTGCGGTGAGGAGGTGGGCCTCGCCGGCGAGGCCCGGGCCGAAGGCCATGGCGACGAGGGGGAGCGTTGCGCGGTCGGGATCGGCGAGCATCTGCTCGATGATGAACAGGACGGTGGCCGAGGACATGTTCCCGTGGGCGGCGAGGATGGCGCGTGAGGTGTCGACCGCGTCGTGTGGGAGTTCGAGCGCGTCGCGCAGGGCGGAGAGCACGCGGGGCCCGCCCGGGTGGATGGCCCATCGGGCGATGTCGCGGGTGGCGAGCCCGGTCTGGTCGAGCCAGGCTTTGGTCCACGGCGGGACGGCGCGGGCGAGCGTCTCGGGGACGAGGGGGGAGAGGCTCATCTCAAAGCCGTGGTCGCCGATGGACCAGGCCATCTGGTCGCGGGAGTCGGGGAGGATGACGGAGGCGAAATGGTGCAGTCGCGGGGAATCGAGGCTGGTCGCCGCGACGACGGCGGCGGCGGCACCGTCGGCGAAGAGGGCGTTGGCGACGAGGCGATCGGTCGCGGTGTGGTAGGAGAAGTGCAGGGTGCAGAGTTCGACGCAGCAGACAAGGACGCGGGCGTCCGCGTCGGCGCGGGCAAACGCGGCGGCGACGGCGAGGGCGTTGATGGCGGCGTGGCAGCCCATGAAGCCGATGTTGGTCCGGCGGACGGTGGGTTTCAGGCCGAGTTCGCGGATGAGGTGCTGGTCGGCGCCCGGGGCGTCGAATCCCGTGCAGGAGACGGTGATGAGGTGCGTGACGGCTTGGGGCGCGAGGTCGGCGCGTTCGAGGGCCTGCCTCGCGGCGCGGGCGGCGAGCGGGCCGGCGTGCTCGCGGTAGGCGGCGGCTCGTTTGGCGGTGGACGGGCCGTGGGCGAGCCCTGCCCGGAAGAAGGCGCGGAGTTCATCGGGCGCACCGAGCGCGGTGGCACGCGCGAGGATGCCGGCGCGGGCGTAGAGGGCGCGGATCGCGCGGTCGTGGTCTGGTGTGGGCTGGACCGCGACGGCGAGTTCGGCGGCCTCGGCCTGGGGGACCCGGCCTTCGGGCGTTGCGGTTCCGATGGAGAGAAGTCCCGGGGAGGTCATGCCCCCCCCACTGCCGAGGGCGGGTGCGCGGGCGGCTGCAGGGCGAGGATCGCCCGCTCGATCGCGGCCCCGGCCATGGGGGCGGTGCTGGCGAGGGCGATCAGGGCGTGGGCGAGTGGCGGGGCGTCGAGGAGCGAGGTGACGGCGTGGCAGAGCCGGCGCTGGCGGGCGCGTCGGCGGCGGCACTCGGCGGTCCACCGGCCGGGGCGGTCGCGGCCGGCGAGCGCGTCGCGGGCGTGGTCGGCGGCGCGGAGCCCGGCTTCGAGGGCCCATGTGATCCCCTCGCCTGTGAAGGGCTCGAGGTATCCGGCGGCGTCCCCGCAGAGAAAGATGCGGCCATCGAGTTCGAGCGGGCCCCGGGAACGGGTCAGGGCGGGGGCGCCGTCTGCGGAGCCCGGGAGCGGCGCGGGGAGTTCGACGCCGAGTTCGGCGAAGAACGCGTCGAGGGGCCCGGCGCCGTGTTGGCGGGCGCCCGCCGCGCCGGGGCTGAGGGCGGCGGCGACGACAGCCCGGCCGTCCGCGAGCGGGGCGATGCCGGCGTAGCCGGTCGGGCCGAGGAACATGGTGACGGCATCCGGGTCGCAGGCGTTGGGCGCGGCGGGAATAAGCCTGCCGACGCCGACCTTGGCGCGTTTGCGGATCCGCCAGGAGAAGGCGGGATGGTCGCGGAGGGCGGAGCCCTTGAGGCCGTCGGCGACGATAATGATGCGCGGGGTGAGGCGGGCGGTCGTTCGATCTTCGGCGGTGAGCGTCACGGACGCGTCGAGGTTGACTGCGGCGTGGACACGGGTGTGGAACTCGGCGCCGGCGTCGGCGGCGGCGCGGGCGAGCTGCTCGTCGAACGCGGCCCGATCGATGACGGCGTAGGGCGGGATAGCAATATCGAGGCGGCGGGTGCGCGTGCGGAGCGCGAGGCGGTTGACGGGGCGGGCGTCGAGGAGGGCGGGGAGTCGATCGAGGCCGACCGCGGCGAGGGTTTGCCGGCCGGCGTGGGCCAGGCAGCCGCCGCAGAGTTTCGATCTCGGGAAGGGGCTGCGGTCGACGAGGAGTGTGCCGACGCCCCCGGTGGCGAGGCGGTGGGCGGCGAGGGCGCCGGCCGGCCCCGCGCCGATGACGACGGCCTCTGGGCTGGGGGTGCTCATCGGGTCCATGTCAGGATGATTCGCTCGGGCCAGACGGTCCGGATGCGGGCCCGGTGCAGGCCGGCGTCGTTGGCGAGTTGTTCGAGTTCGCTGGGGGTGAGCGCGGCGCGGACGGAGAGCAGGGCGTCGGCGTGCACGACGGGAGATCGCGTGGCGAATCGCGACGCCGTGGCGGCGAGCGCGAAACCCGCGGCGGAGCGGGCGAGGTCGGTCACGAGGACGGCGTGGCGGGCGGCGTCCTTCATGCGGGCGAGCAGGGCGACGATGTCGGCCTCGTCGAGATGATGGAGAAAGAGGTGGCACATGAGCACCGCGTGGTGCTCGGGCAGCGGGTCGCGGAGGGCGTCGAGGACCGAGGTTTCGATGCACAGCCCCTCGGCGCGGGCGTGGTCGCGGGCGGCCTGCATCGCGATCGGGCTGATGTCGCAGGCGGAGAACGCGTAAGGGCGATCGCCGCGGGCGGCGCGGCGGGCGAGGGCGACGGCGAGGTCGCCCGAGCCGGCGGCGATGTCGAGGATCGAGGCCTCACGGCGGCAGAGCAGCGGGTCGAGGGTGCTCCAGACGGTGCGGTCGATGGCGGCGATGCGGTTGAGGCGGGCGAGCCCGCGGAGGGCCCGGCGGTGCGCCTCCGGGTCGATCGCGGGGTCGTCCATGAGTTCGGGGCGTCGATCGCGTCGGCGGAGGGACGCCGGGCTCACGCGCCCACCGCGAGTTTGAGCAGCCACATGCAGATCAGGCCGGCGTAGGTGCCGAGGACATAGCCCGCGACGGCGAGGAGGACGCCAACGGGTGCGAGCGTGGGGTGGAAGGCGGAGGCGACGATGGGGGCTGAGGCGGCGCCGCCGATGTTGGCCTGGCTGCCGACGGCGACAAAGAAGATCGGGGCCCTGATCATGCGCCCGACCGCGAGCATGACGGCGGCGTGGATGAGCATCCAGAGGGCGCCGACGGCGAGCAGGCCGAGCGCGGCGGGGTTGGCGAACATGGTGGCGAAGTTGGCGTGGGCGCCGATGGAGGCGACGAGGAGGTAGAGAAAGACCGAGCCGATCTTCGAGGCTCCCGCGCCGTCGTAGCGGCGGGCTGGCGTGAGCGAGAGGACGAGGCCCAGCGTGGTGACGAGGATGAACTTCCAGACGGTCGCGCCGAACAGGGGGACCGGTTCGCCTGACTCATCCACGCCGAACGCCACGAGGCGGTCAATCGGGCCGCTCAATGCCGAGGCGGCCCATGTTCCGCCGAAGGCGATGGCGAGCATGACGAGGTAGTCGGCGAGGGAAGGGTTCCGGGCGGACTTGGCCTGGAACTCGGCGACGCGGCGTTTGAGGTCCTCGATGGCGGTCGTGTCGGCGCCGGTCCACTTGTCGATCGCGTCCGCCTTGCCGGCCATGAAGAGGAGGACGCCCATCCAGATGTTGGCGACGGCGACATCGACGATGACCATGAGGCCGAGCATCTCGGCGGAGACCTCGGCGATCTGGCCCAGGGCGACGAAATTGGCGCCGCCCCCGATCCACGAGCCGGAGAGGGCGGTGAACCCGCGCCACGCGTCCTCGGGGACGAGGGACTGGAAGCAGAAGAGGGCGACGGGCCCGCCGACGACGACGCCCGCGGTGCCGGCGAGGAGCATGATGATCGCTTTGGGCCCGAGGCGGAGGATGCCGGGCAGATCGAGAGCGAGGATGAGCAGGACGAGCGAGGCGGGCAGGAGATAGGCCTTGATCCAGTCGTAGAGGGGGGATTCCTGCGGGAGGACGCCGAGCGTGGTGAGCGTGGTGGGCAGGAAGTAGCAGAAGACGAGCATCGGGACGACGGAGAAGAACCGCCGGCCGGCCCCGGTGCCGGAGAACGCGAAGAGCGCGGCCAAGACGGCGAGGAGCACGCCGAGCACGCCGATGTCCGACTGGATCAGCGGGGCCGCGGTGGTGTTGGCGAGTGTCGAGAGCGTCATATCGACCGGACTCCGCCGGCCGAGCATGATACCCGGATTGCGTGGGTGGGGTCAGTGGGCGCGGCCGTTGGTGGGGATCCAGGTCTGGAGTTGGCGCACATACTGGGCGCGTGTGAGGGCGGCGGGCTCGGGGCAGCGTTCGATATTCATGCTCGCCCGCATCATCTCGATGGAGCGGTACTCGTGCTCTTCGAGCCAGGCCGCGAGGCCCTCCCGGATGGACGCGAGGACCTTGGGGCCCCGGGTGAAGGCGGCGGAGACGATCTGGACGGCGTGGGCGCCGGCCATGATGGCCTTGACGGCGTCGTGCTCGTCGTGAACGCCGCCGGTGACGGCGAACGAGCAGTCGAACTCACCGGAGAGGATGGCGAGCCAGCGCAGCCGAAGGAGCAGTTCGGAGGAGTTGGAGAGGGCGAGATGGGGGACGACTTCGAGTTCCTCGGCGTTGATGTCGGGTTCAAAGAAGCGGTTGAAGAGGACGAGCCCCGTGGCGCCAGCGCCGAGCAGTTTGGCGGAGAAATTCGGCAATGCGGTGTAGAAGGGCGAGAGCTTGACCGCGAGCGGAAGGCGGGTTCTGAGCCGGATCTCGCGGACGACCTCGACGGCCCGGGCCTCGATAGCGGCGGCGTCGAAGCCTGGGTCGGTGACGACATCGTAGAGATTGAGTTCGAGGGCGTCGGCGCCGGCGTCTTCCATGAGGCGGGCGTAGTCGAGCCAGGGCCCGGGCTCGACGCCGTTGAGTGAGGCGATCACCGGAACGCCGAGGGCGGCCTTGGCCGCGGCGAGGTGGTCGAGGTACTCCTGCGGCCCGAGGACGAACTCGTCGGGATGCGGGAGATAGGACAGGGCCTCGGCGAAGGAATCGGCGGCGCCGACCATCGCGTCGTGGGTTGCGACGGACTCGCGTCGGAGTTGTTCCTCGTAGAGCGAGCGGAGCACGACCGCGGCGGCGCCGCCGTCCTCGAGTCGTCGCAGCCCGTCGAGGTCGCCGGTCATCGGGGAGGCGCCGGCGATCAGCGGATGGGGAAGGGTCAGGCCGAGGTAGGAGATCTGCAGCGGGTTCACTTGTCGCCTCCCTTCGCGGCGGCGGCCTGGGTCGGCGCGGGCGTTGTGACGGCGGGGCCTTCATTGCCGGTTTCGATCACGGCGCCGTCGCCCCCGAATCGGAGGGAGGCCATGTGGCGATAGACGGCGATGCGTTGCTCGGCGTACTTCTGGGTCTGGGCGGAGAACTTCTTGAAGCGAGCGGGGTCCATGCGCTCGACCATACGGAAGCGGGTCTCGTTGTTGAGGTACTCGGAGACGGGGACCTTGCCCGCGGGGGCGTCGATGATCAGGGGCGGCTCGCCCTGGGCGACGCGCCTCGGGTCGTATCGGTAGAGAGGCCAGATGCCGGAGTCGACGGCGCGGGTCTGCTGGTCGGCGCCGAAGGCGAGGTCGTAGCCGTGCGCGATGCAGTGGCTGTAGGCGATGATGAGCGAGGGCCCGTCGTAGGACTCGGCTTCGAGGAAGGCCTTGACGGTGTGGTTGTCCTTGGCGCCCATGGCGACGGAGGCGACATACACATGGCCGTAGTGCATGGCCATGAGACCCAGGTCCTTCTTGTCGGTGACCTTGCCGGTAGCGGCGAATTTGGCGGCGGCGCCGAGCGGCGTGGCCTTTGAGGCCTGCCCTCCGGTGTTGGAATAAACCTCGGTGTCGAGGACGAGGATGTTGACATCGCGGGGCTGGGCGAGGACATGGTCCAGCCCGCCGTAGCCGATGTCGAACGCCCAGCCATCGCCGCCGACGAGCCACTGCGACTTGCGCACGAGGTAGTCGGCCAGGAGCGCGAGGCGGACGGCCTCTGGCTCTCCCATCCCGGCGAGTTTCTCTCTGAGGGCGGCGACGCGCTCGCGTTGGGCGCGGAGGCCGGACTCGGAGCGCTGGTCGGCGTCGAGGATGCCGTCGGCGAGGGCGTCGCCGATCCGCGGGGCGAGGAGACGGACGAGGTCTCTCGCCTGCTCGGCGAGCGCGTCGGAGGAGAGCTTCATGCCGTAGCCGAACTCGGCGTTGTCTTCGAACAGTGAGTTCGACCACGCGGGCCCGCGGCCGTTGTCGTCGACGCAATAGGGCGTGCTGGGCATGTTGCCACCGAAGATCGAGGAGCACCCGGTGGCGTTGGCGATCATGAGGCGGTCGCCGAAGAGCTGGGTGAGGAGCTTGATGTAGGGCGTCTCGCCACAGCCGGCGCAGGCGCCAGAATACTCGAAGAGGGGCCTGAGGAACTGCGAGCCCTTGACATCCAGGCGGACGACGCGTTCGCGGTCGAGTTGCGGGATATCGAGGAAGTGGTCGTAGTTGGCCCGCTCGGCGTCGAGCACGGGGAGCTTGGGCTCCATGTTGATGGCGCGTCGCCTGGGCTGGGCCTTGTCCTTGGCGGGGCAGACGCTGACGCAGAGGTTGCACCCGGTGCAATCGTCCGGCGCGACCTGGATGGTGAACTTGAGGCCCCGGAGGTCCTTGGCCTTGTAGTCGGTGCTGCGGAATGTGTCCGGGGCGGCGTCGATGGCGTCGGGCTCGTAGGCCTTGGCGCGGATCGCGGCGTGGGGGCACATGAGGGCGCACTTGTTGCACTGGATGCAGATGTCGGGGTCCCAGATCGGGATCTCGACGGCGATGGAACGCCGCTCGTACTGGGTCGTGGCGGTGGGCCAGGTGCCGTCGGGCGGGAAGGCGCTGACGGGGAGCAGGTCGCCCTTGCCCTCCATCATGACCGCGGTGACCCGCTTGACGAAATCGGGGGCCTCGTCGCGGACCGCGGGCGGCCTGGTCCAGGTCGAGGTGACCTTCGCCGGGACGGCGACCTCGTGGAGGTGGGCGAGCGAGGCGTCGATCGCGGCGATGTTGCGGCGGATGATCTCGTCGCCCTGTTTGCCGTAGGACTTGCGGACCGCCTCTTTGATCTTCTCGATCGCCTCCTCACGCGGGAGGACCCCCGAGAGCGCGAAGAAGCAGGTCTGCATCACGGTGTTGATGCGCCTCCCGATTCCGGCCTCGGTGGCGACGGCGGTGGCGTCGATGACGAAGAGACGGAGCCCCTTGTCGATGATCTGCCGCTGGGCCTCGCTGGGGAGATGGTCCCAGACCTCGCCGGGCCCGTAGGGGGCGTTGAGCAGGAAGGTCGCGCCGCGGTCGGCCTGGGCGAGGATGTCCCGCTGCTCGATGAAGTTGAACTGGTGGCAGGCGATGAAACTGGCCTTGCCGATCAGGTAGGGCGAGCGGATCGGGTCGGGCGAGAACCGCAGGTGCGAGACGGTCCAGGAGCCCGATTTCTTGGAGTCGTAGACGAAATACCCCTGGACATGGCGGTCAGTTTCCTCGCCGACGATCTTGATGGTGTTCTTGTTCGCGCCGACGGTGCCGTCGGCGCCGAGGCCAAAGAAGAGGGCGCGGAGGACCGAGTCGGGCTCGATATCGAAGGACTCGTCGATGTCGAGAGAGAGACGCGTGACATCGTCCACGATGCCGAGGGTGAAACGGCGTCGCGGGTTCTCGCGGGCGAGCTCGTCGAGCACCGCCTTGACATGGGCGGGGGCGAACTCCTTGCTGGAGAGCCCGTACCGTCCGCCGATGACCAGGGGCGCCTCGCCCGTGGGGAGGACGCCGGCGATCTCCATCTCCTGCATGGAAGCGAGGATGTCAAGGTAGAGCGGCTCGGCGGGGGCGCCGGGCTCCTTGGTGCGGTCGAGGACGGCGATGCGCCTGGCGGTAGGCGGAAGGACACGGGCGAGGTGCTCGGTGGAGAACGGCCTGAAGAGGCGGACGGCGATGACGCCGACTTTCTCGCCCTTGGCGGCGAGGTACTCGACGGTCTCCGTGACGGTCTGCACCCCGGAGCCCATGAGGATGATCACGCGCTCGGCTTCGGGGTGACCCGCGTATTCGAAGAGGCCGTAGCGGCGTCCGGTGACCGAGGCGAACCGGTCAAGGACGCGCTCGACGATGGCCGGGCAGGCGTCGTAGTAGGGGTTGCAGGCCTCGCGGGCCTGGAAGAAGGTGTCGGGGTTGTGCGCCGTCCCGCGGACCACTGGGCGGTCGGGGGTCAGAGCGCGGCCTCTGAACTGGGCGAGGCTCTCCGGGTCGATCATCGCGCGGAGGTCGTCGTCGGCGAGCGTGGTGATCTTGGCGAGTTCGTGCGAGGTGCGGAAGCCGTCGAAGAAATGGAGGAACGGGATGCGGGACTCGAGCGTCGCGGCGTGGGCGACGGCGGCCATGTCGTGCGCCTCCTGCACCGAGTTGGCGGCAAGGAGGGCAAAGCCGGTCTGCCGGCAGGCCATGACATCGGAATGGTCACCGAAGATCGACAGGGCGTGGGTGGCGATGGTCCGCGCGGCGACATGCATGACAAAGGGGGTGAGCTCGCCGGCGAGCTTGTACATGTTGGGGATCATCAGCAGGAGGCCCTGCGAGGCGGTGAAGGTGGTCGCGAGCGAGCCGGCGGTCGCGGCCCCGTGGACCGCGCCGGCGGCGCCGCCCTCGGACTGCATCTCGGCGACGGTGGGTACTTGACCCCAGATGTTGCGGTCCCCCTTGCCGGCCCATTCGTCGGCGAGTTCCCCCATCGCGCTCGATGGGGTGATGGGGTAAATCGCGGCGATCTCACTGAGCCGATAGGCGACGCTCGCGGCGGCCTCGTTGCCGTCCATGGTGGCGATTCTGGGAGAGTCGGACATGGTGATTCCCCGGTGGATGGATGCTCCGGATAAGTAAATCCATTTTAGGGAGCCCGCGGGAATCTGGCGACCGATCGGTCTGTTTTTCGTGGCGCCAGAGGCGAAATCTGTGTTAGTACAGTTCGGGCGCTTCGATGACGCCGATCTCCGCGTCAGGAAATGCAAGGCGGAGCGGACGGACCCCGTCCGGACCGAGGACGCAGGCGGCGCTGGCGAGGGCATCGGCGATGGCGCCGTCGGGGTGGATGACGGTCGCGGCACGCCGAGCGGTCAGGGCCCGCGCGGTGCGCGGATCGAGGATGTGGGAATAACGCCGACCGGCGATGAGCGCGAATTGCTCGGCGTCGCCGGATGTGGCGATGCAGGTCTGGGCGAGCATGCGGGTGCGATCCGGGCCGAGCGCATCTCGGGTGAGGATCGACCATCCCCGTGTGCCGGGGGGCGGGGCGCCGAGCGCGAGGTCTCCCCCGAGGTCGACCATGGCCGAGTCGTGCCCGAGCGTGCGGAGCACTCGGAGGGCTTCGAGCGCGGCGTGGCCCTTGCCGATGCCGCCCGGGTCGAGTTGCATGCCCTGCTTGTTGAAGCGGGCGCGGCGACCTTGCGGATCGAGTTCAAGGGACCGCCACCCGATGGCGCGGGCGGCGTTGGCGATCGCCTCCTGATCGGGGAGCGTTCCGGTTCGGCGTGCCTCCCGCCAGAGTGTCACCGCGGGGGCCACGGTGATGTCGAATGCGCCATCGGACGCCTCGGATACCGCTTGTGCTCGCTGGAGGACGAGCATGAGATCGTTGCTTACCGGGATCCAGCTCCCCACGGGGTGTGCCGAGAGCTCGGAGAGTTCGCTGTCGGTTCTGTAATCACTGAGGACGGCGTTGAGGGTCTCGATGCGGTCGAAGGCCTGTTGGGCGGCGGCGGCGGCGGTGGCCTCGGAGGGCGCGTAGAGCACGATCCGGGCCCGCGTGCCCATCTGGATCCTTGCGAACTCGAAGCGGGTCGCGGTAGTCTGGGTTTCCCCGTGCGGCGTGCCGCGGCACCCGACGAGCAGCAGGAGCAGCAGGATGCAGGGCGTCGCGAGTTGCGTATGGATGGCGAGCCTCGCGATCGGTGCGGCGGTTGCACCAGCGGGGGAGGATGCCCGCGCGGCGTCGGTGCGGATCCCGGGCACGACCGTCTCGCTGGAGCTTGTGCGCACGCCGCCGGGCGAGGTGCGGGTCGGGGAGGCGACGGTTGAGGTCGGGGCGCTGTGGGTGGGTCGCACGGAGGTCACCTGGGATCTTTACGACATTTACCTGTACGGGCTCGACAAGCCCGACCCGGACGCGGAGGACGCGGACGGGATTTCGCGTCCGACGAAGCCCTATGTGCCGCCGGACCGGGGGCTGGGGCACGCAGGGTACCCAGCGCTGGGGATGACGCGTCGCGCGGCCGAGCAGTTCTGTGTGTGGCTGAGCGAGAAGACGGGGGAGCGGTACCGGCTGCCGACGGAGGCGGAGTGGGTGTATCTCGCGCGCGGGGGCGTCGATGAGGCGGCCCGCGGGGCGGAGTCCGAAGCGTCACTCGAGGCCTCGATCTGGCACGCGGGGAATACGGATTGGGCGCCCCGGCCCGTGGGGACCAAGGAGGCGAACGCCTTCGGGCTGCACGACATGCTGGGGAACATCGCCGAGTGGGTGGTTTCCGAGGAGAAAACGCCGTTCGCGATGGGCGGGTCGTACCTGGATGAACTTGAGATGTGCGCGCCGGGGTCGAAGCGGCACCAGCGGCCGGCGTGGCAGGCGAGCGATCCGCAGATCCCCAAGAGCCAGTGGTGGCTGGCGGACTGCGGGTTTGTCGGGTTCCGGGTTGTCCGGGATGCGGGCGACCCGGGCGGCGAGGCCGGGGAATAGCACAAGGGAGCGTGGACCATGGAGAGCCGAACACGGCGTGAGTTCCTGAAGGCCTCGGCGGCGGCGGGGACGCTGGCGATGACGGCCGGGCTGGCGTCGGGGGCGCGGTCGCGGCGTTTGTCGACGGTGAAGGTCGGCGTGGTGGGGTGCGGCGGTCGGGGGACGGGGGCGGTGGTGCAGGCCCTCTCGGCCGACCCGGGCGCGGTGCTGTGGGCGATGGGGGACGCGTTCGGCGAGCGGATCGAGTCGTGCCTGGGGCATGTGAGGGGGTCGATCGAGGAGTCTGAACAGGGGCGGAAGCTCGAGGTGCCGGAGGGGCGGCGTTTCGTGGGGCTTGACGCCTACCGGGGCGTGATCGAGAGCGGCGTGGATGTGGTGTTGCTCACGACGCCCCCCGTGTTCCGCCCCGAGCAGCTGGCGGCGGCGGTGGCGGCGGGCAAGCATGTGTTCTGCGAGAAGCCGGTGGCGGTGGACGCTCCGGGGGTGCGGAGCGTGCTGGAGAGCGCGCGGCTGGCGCAACAGAAGGGCCTGGCGCTGATGTCGGGCTTCTGCTGGCGGTACCAGAGCCAGATGCGTGAGGTGTTCGGACGCGTGCTCGACGGCGGGATCGGTGAGGTCCGCGCGATGCAGTGCACCTACAACACCACGGGCTGGGTGGAGCCCAAGCCGCGGCAGGCGGGGTGGAGCGATACCGAGTTCCAGTTGCGGAACTGGCAGTACTTCACGCCGTTCTCGGGGGACCACATCGTCGAGCAGGCGGTGCACGCGATCGACTGGATCGCGTGGGCGATGGGCGGGCGGATGCCGACACAGTGCACGGCGATCGGCGGTCGGATGACCCGGCCCGAGATGCCCGAGACCGGGAATGTGTGGGACAACTTCTCGGCGACCTTTGAGTTCGAGAACGGGGCGAGGGCATATCACATGTGCCGGCATTGGCCCAACACGCCCTCGGACAACACGGCGTACTTGATGGGGAGCGAGGGCGTGTGCCGCGTGATGCCCTGGCGGGGGATGCATGTCATCGAGGGGGCCCGGCCCTGGCGGGGGAAGGCCGAGGCGAACGACATGTATCAGCAGGAACACGACGAGTTGTTCGCGGCAATCCGCGAGGGCGAGCCGATCAACGACGGAGAACTGATGGCGTACTCGACGCTGCTGGCGATCATGGCTCGGCAGGCGGCCTACACGGGGCAGGTCATCTCGTGGGAGCAGATCCTCAACTCGCAGGAGAACCTGAATCCCGAGCCCTGGGCGTGGGGCGATCGGGCGATGCCGGAGGTGGCGGTCCCAGGAAGGACGAGGTTCTCGTGAATATCGAATACGGCGCGATGGACAGACGCGGCTTTCTGACGGCGGCGGCCGGGCTCGCGGCTGCGGGGGTGGTCGGCGGGGGCTCGCGCGGCGCGGCCGGGCAGGTTGCGTCGGGGGGCAGCCCGGTTCGGTGGGGGCCTCGGCAGGTTCGCANNATCGGGGAGGGGGGCTCGATCGCGGAGAAGTTCCGGATTGCGCGGGAGGCGGGGTTCGAAGGTATTGAGATGGACAGCCCGAACGATCTCGACCGCGCGGAGGTGCTCGCGGCGCGGGAGGCGTCGGGGCTGACGATCGCGGGTGTGGTGAACTCGGTGCATTGGGGCAAGCCGCTGAGCCACCCCGACGCGGCGGTTCGGATGGAGGGGCGGCACGGGCTTGAGCGGGCGATTCTCGACTGCCGGGCGTATGGAGGCACGACGGTGCTGCTTGTGCCGGCGGTGGTGAATGCGGAGGTGAGTTACGGCGAGGCGTGGGAGCGCTCGATGCGGGAGATCCGGGCGGTCTTGCCGATGGCCCAGGATGTCGGCGTGCAGATCGCGCTCGAGAATGTGTGGAATAGCTTCCTGCTGAGCCCGCTGGAGGCGGCCCGGTATGTGGACGAGTTGCGGGCGACGCCGGGCGTGCGGGAGTCGACGGAGTGCGCCGACGGCATTTCGAGGCCGACGGTGGGCTGGTACTTCGATGTCGGGAATGTCTGGGCGTATGGGTGGCCCGGGCACTGGCTCGGGGCGCTCGGGAGCGGGCGGATCGCGCGGCTGGACATCAAGGGGTACAGCCGGGCGAAGGCGGACAAGGAAGGCAAGTGGGCCGGGTTCGGGGTGGAGATCGGGGACGGGGATGTGCCGTGGGATTCCGTGCGAGACTGGCTGACGACCACGGGCTGGTGGGGTTGGGCGACTGCCGAGGTGGGCGGGGGAGACCTTGCCCGGCTCAAGGACATCGCGGCGAGGATGGACCGGGTGCTCGGGATCGAATCGTGAGCGAAGGGAGCGGGCGATGCAGAACGCGTGGACGCGGCGGGAAGTGATCAAGACCGGGGCGGCCCTGGGGACGGCGGCGATGGTGAGCCCGGCGTTCGCGTCGCGGCTCGCCCGCGGGGGGAGCGATGTCATCCGGGTCGGCGTGATCGGGTGCGGCGGCCGGGGGACCGGCGCGGCGGTGAACACGCTTGAGGCAGACGCCGGGACGAAGGTGGTGGCGCTGGCGGATCTGTTTGCCGACCGGCTGGCGGGGAGTCTCTCGCACCTGATGGGGCAGGAGGCGTTCGCGGGTCGGGTTGATGTTCCGGAGGAGCGGCGATTCGTGGGGTTCGACGCCTACCGCTCGCTGCTCGAGCGGGGCGGTGTGGACATGGTGATCCTGGCGACGCCCCCCCACTTCCGCCCGATTCACTTCGAGGCGGCGGTGTCGGCGGGCAAGCATGTGTTCATGGAGAAGCCGGTCGCGGTCGATCCCGTGGGCGTGCGGAAGGTGATTGCGGCGGGCGAGTCGGCGGACGCGAAGGGGCTGAGCGTGGTGGCGGGGACGCAGCGTCGCCACCAGGACAACTACCTCGAGCTCATGGAACGGATCGGGGGAGGTGAGATCGGGGAGATCGTCTCCGCGCGGTGCTACTGGAACCAGGGCGGGCTTTGGGTGCACGAGCGGACGGATGCGTATTCGGACATGGAGTGGCAGTGCCGGAACTGGCTTTACTTCTGCTGGCTCTCGGGCGACCACATCTGCGAGCAGCACATCCACAACCTCGATGTCATCAACTGGGTCAAGGGGGGGCCGCCCGCCAAGGCGGTCGGCATGGGCGGTCGTGAGGTGCGCACGCAGGAGAAGTACGGGAACATCTTCGATCACTTCGCGATCGACTATGAGTATTCCGACGGCACGCCGCTGCTGAGCATGTGCCGGCAGATCGACGGGTGCGCGGGTCGGGTCGCGGAGACGATGCAGGGCACGCACGGGCGGGCGGTCTCGTGGCACGGGTTCAGCTCGATCGAAGGGGGCCGGTCGGGTTCGTGGCGGAGGCAGGGCGAGGACAACCCGTATGTGCGCGAGCATGTTGACCTGTTCGCGTCGATCCGGGGGGCGAGGCCGCGTCTGAACGAGGCGAGGCGCGTCGCGGAGAGCACGCTGACCGCGATCATGGGGCGGATGAGCGCGTACACGGGCAAGGAAGTGACCTGGGAGCAGGCGATGAACTCGATGCTCGATCTGTCGCCCGCGGCGTACGCGTTCTCGTCGCTCGAGACCGATCCGGCGCCGACGCCCGGTCGGACGCCGCTGATCTAAACGCCCCGGGCGCCGGTGCGTCCATCACACCATTCGACAGGAAGCAGGCATGGAATCGGCACAGGGAATGACGCGGCGCGACTTCGTGGCGGGCGTTGGGGCGCTGGGGGTCGCGGGCGTGGTCGGGACGGGCGGGGCGAGTTCTTCCCGGGCGGTGGGCGGCGGGCGGTTTGCAGCGCACTTCGCCCCGCACTTCGGGATGTTCAGGCATCTCGCTGGCGATGACCCGGTGGCGCAACTCGAGTTCGCCGCGGGCGAGGGGTTCACCGGCTGGGAAGACAACGGGATGGCGGGCCGGTCCGTCGAGGAGCAGGAGCGGCTGGCGTCGGCGATGTCGAGGCTGAACCTGCGGATGGGGGTGTTCGTGTTGAACCCGTCGACGGCGTGGGGGCCGAGTTTCTCGCGGAACGACGCGGGGGACCGGGAGAAGTTCCTCGCCGAGTGCCGGGCGGGCGTCGAGGTGGCCAAGCGCGTGAACGCGACTTGGGCGACGGTGGTGCTCGGGACGCGTGAGCCGAGGCTGGACCTTGGGTACCAGACCGCGTACGCCGTGGACCAGCTGCGGCGGGCGTGCGAGATGCTGGAGCCGCACGGCGTGGTGATGGTGCTCGAGCCGTTGAACCCGCGGGACCATCCGAACATGCTGCTGGCGGAGATGGGGCACGCGTACGAGATCTGCCGGGCGGTAGACAGTCCTTCGTGCAAGATTCTGTGCGACATGTACCACCAGCAGATCACGGAGGGGAACCTGATCCCGAATATCAATCGCTGCTGGGAGGAGATTGCCTATTTCCAGATCGGGGACAACCCGGGCCGGAAGGAGCCCACGACGGGGGAGATCAACTACGCCAATGTCTTCCGGCACATCAAGGACAAGGGCTTTGATGGCGTGCTCGGCATGGAGCACGGCCTGAGCCGGGAGGGCGAGGAAGGCGAGCGGGCGTTGATCGCGGCGTATCGGTCGTGCGATCCGGGGGCTTGATTCACGCAGAGCCGCGCTCGTGACCGCTTCCGCGCACGAGCCTCCCGGGCCACACGATGCCCGTGCGGGGGGCGAGCACACCCTTCGCCAACGCACATTGAGCGGCCTCGAGTCAGATTACGGGCGGTCGGTCGCGCGGGCCGTGCTCGTCGGGTGGCGGTCTCCTCCGGGGTCGACCGCCGCGGCGATGAGGCGGTCGAAGCCGCGTGCGTCCAGCCCGGGGGGGAGAGAGATTCGGACCTGTTCCCGCGAGCGGGTGCGCGGGAGTTCCGGGGGTCGCGTGAACCATGCGGCGGGCTCGACTCGCGTCGGGTTCTGCTCCCCCGCTTCGCTTGAGAGCGGGTTGCGGAAGGTCCGGATGCCCCCGACGAGTCCCCGCTCGCGGAGCCACGCGTTGCGGAGGGCTCGGAGCTCCTCCGCGGCCCGGTCCGCAACCGGGTTGGAGAAGCCGGAGGTCACCCGCGTGGGCCTGGTGTGCCACGACGCTGGGAGCGGACGGCGGAGCATGAGCGCGCCATGCGGGGCTGGCAGTTCGCCGTGGCGCGGGGCGCGGCAGCGGGGTTCCTGAGTGTGGGCGTGCTGGCCGCCCGGGGTCGCGGCGAGGTACGCGGACTCATGGGGATCTGAGGAGCCGTGCCTGGAGAGATCCGACTCGGCGTGGCGTGTGATGACGCCGCCATGCCAAGGCCTGCCGTTTCCGGCTTCGGGGGGCGTCGCGGTGTGGCGGATGATGGCGGGACGATCGGCGGGGCTGGGTGCGTCGTGAGGGCGGGGGGACGCCGGGGCGGGCGTGGCCGCGAGCGCGGGGGCGAGGAGGAGAACAAGGGCGGAGGGGCGCATGGGGTCTCTCCGGGTGGATGGGTGGCTCCCGGTACGGGGGCCGATCTCCATCTTGAGAGAATTCGCCCGTGATGCAAGGGCTTGAGGGGATTCCCGGTAGGTCTGGGCGGGGCGTGGGTCCGATCACAGGTCCGCGGGCCCGAGAATGCTGGGGGAGTCCGGGCCGATGCGGACTGGGTCGCCGGCGACCCATTCGTAGGCGTCGGTGAGCGAGACGATCTGCCGCGTCGCCCGGTGGTTTTTCTGGGCGAACTCGGCGGCGGAGGCGGTGAGCGAGCGGCGGGCGTCGGTGTCGGCGACGAGGTGGGCGATCGCCTCGGACCACAGAGGCTCGGCCGCCTCGGCGACGAGGCGAGCGGTGACACCGTCGATGAGCGACTCGGCGAGCGGATCGGCGGCGGCGATGATCGCCACGCGGGAAGCCATGGCTTCGAGGAGCAGAGTTCGTGTCTCGCCTTTGGCGTCTGGGTAGATGAGGATGTCCGCGTGGAGGGCGAGGTCGCGCTGCGCTTCGGGGTTTTCCACCAGGGAGAGGCGGTCGAGGACGCCGGCATCCCGGGCGGCCTTCCAGACCCGGTGCCGGGCGGTGGCCGCGGCGTCGGCGAAGAGGTGGACGCGCTGGTCGGCTCGCATGGCTCGGATCGCGGAGAGGAACGCCGACTGCCAGGCGCGCGCATCCCGGCCCGGTCCCATGAGCAATAGGCAGATCGCGTCAAATGACCCGTGGCGTTCTTCGCGCGAGGTGTGCACGCCCCAGGGGATCCGGCGAACCACCGCGTCGGGGAAGGCCTGGTTGGCTCGGGCCTGGGCCGCGGCGGAGGGAACGACGATCAGCGGCACGCGGCGGGAGCCCGGTTCGCGCGACGCGGGCCCGATGGCCCGGTTGATGCTCAGGCGAACGACCGGCTCGAGATGCGGCCTCCAGAGTTCGTACGCGGGGACGGCGGAGGAGCCCCTGGCGATCTCCGCGGCGAGGCGGGCGGCCCCCCCGCCGAAGACATGCACGATGTCGGGCTCTCCGCCGAGCGTGACCCTCGCGGCGTCGTGGAGGCGGGCGGCTCGGGCCTTGAGCGTCAGGCCGAGCCTCGGTTCCTGATGGGGGATCACTGGAAAGAGCAGGGAGGCGCTCAGGGCGGGGGCGACGGAGAGCGGCACGGACCAGGTGACGCGGGTGCCCTCGTCGGCCAGCCCGATCCCGAGGCGCGCGATCATGTCGCGTTCATGTTTCGTGAAGAGAAGGTCTGAGAGAAAGAGGACTCGCATGTCGGCTGGATGGACTCAGCGGTCTTGGGTCGGTGCACCGGGCCGTAGGTCTGAACTGTGGACAAACAGACATGGGCGTGATGCGTCGCCCTTCATTTGGATGGCGGGTCTAGATTGCGGCTTTCTGGATCCGCAATCGTGTTCGATCTTGGAAGGTGGGTCGCGATCTTCGTAAAGCCATTCTGAAAAACCTCTTACGCCTGCCCTTCCGCCCTCGACGAGGTGACGGCCTTGCAGGCAATCCCTCGTGGCATGGACGAGGACGGAGAACCAATCTGGATCATGATACAGGCCCCGCGGAGTTGGCAGCCTGTGGACAAATACGATCACGGTTCGCTCCAGACACACACTTCATGGCCGGGCGTGGACGCGACCATCATGGGTATCGGGTCGCTCGGGCGGCGACTCGGCCTTGTTTCCGTCGGCCACCAGGCGCGGCGGAGCGAGCCGTCAACGGGAATCTCGAAACAGCCCGGGTCGGCGAGGAGCGTCCCGAGCGTCTCGAGCCTGGGTCTCTCGACACCGAGGACCGGGGCCGCGGCGAGCAGGCCCCTCGTGTATGGGTGGAGCGGGCTGGCGAGCACCGCCTCGGCCGGTCCGCGCTCGACGACCCGACCGGCGTACATCACGACGATGTGGTCGGCGTGGTTGGCGACGAGCCCGAGGTCGTGGGTGATGAGCATGACGGCGAGGCGGTGCGATCTCTTGAGTGTGCTGACCAGTTCGAGAATCTGGGCCTGGATCGTGACATCGAGCGCGGTGGTCGGTTCGTCGGCGATGAGGACGCTCGGCTCGCAGACCAGGGCCATGGCGATCATCACGCGTTGGCGCATCCCGCCGGAGAACTGGTGCGGATAGGCGGCGAGCCTTGCCTCCGGTTGTGGGATCCCGACCTCCGCGAGCGTTCGGACGGCGACAGCACGGGCCTCGGCGGGCGAGGCCTTGCGATGGAGACGCACGGCTTCGACGATCTGGTCGCCGATGGTGAGCACCGGGTTGAGGCTGGTCATGGGCTCTTGAAAAATCATCGCGATCTCCGCGCCACGGACGGCCCGGAGTGTTGGCGTGGGCGCCTTGAGAAGATCGATGCGGGCGCCCGAAGGTCTTGCAAAGTCGATGCGGCCTGACTCGTAGCGTGCGGGCGGCGACTCGAGGAGGCGCAGCACGCTCAGCGCCGTTACCGATTTGCCGGAGCCGGACTCCCCCACCACGGCCGTGGTCTGGGCTGGGTAGAGGCGGAGCGAGACGCCCTGCACGGCGTGGGCGCGGGTGCTCGCGGACGCGGGGAAGGACACGGTGAGGTCATCGACCGCGAGAACGGGTGAGGACGCGAACTGCTCAGGCATCGGCGCCGGTCCTCTCCGAGCGCCTGGGGTCGAGCACCTCGCGGAGCCCCTCCCCGACGAAATTGAGCGCGAGGAGTGTCGTTCCGAGGAGGCCCGACGGCACGGCGAGGAGCCACCAGTGGCTGCGGTACGGGTTGACCTCTCCGAGCCCCTCGGCGGCGAGGTTCCCCCAGCTCGGGAGCGGGGGTTTGACGCCGATTCCGAGGAAGGAGAGGAAACTCTCCTGGAGGATCGCCTGGGGCACGGTGAGCGTGGCGTAGACGACGATCGGCCCGAGGAGATTGGGAAGCAAGTGTCGGGCGAAGATCCGCGTGGGCGAGGCGCCGGCCGCCCGGGCCGCCTCGACAAAGGGCTGGTTCTTCAGGCTCAGCACCTGCCCCCGGACGACTCGTGCGAGCGTGAGCCAGGAGACGCCGCCGATCGCGAGCAGGAGCGTGGCGACATCGAGCCCGGCCCGTGTCGCGGTATCGATCTTCCTCGGGGGGATTGCCTCGAGGGCGCGAGCGGCGAGCGCTTCGGCCCGGGCCGGGTTGGAGGCGAGCCACGACTCGACCGAGGAAGTTTCCTGGAAGTCCCCTGCGTCGCGTTGCGCACGCACTTGCTGGGAGATCCAATCCGCCCGGGCGTGGGCGCGGGTGACATACTCGCCGACCACCGCGTCGCTCGCGACGGCGAGCAGGACCACGAGCAGGATGTAGGGCAGGCCGTAGAGCACATCGACGATCCGCATGAGCACGGCGTCGACGAGGCCCCCGGCGTAGCCGGAGATGGCGCCGTAGAGCGTGCCGATCCCGACGGCGATCAAGGCCGCGGCAAACCCGATGCCCAGCGAGATCCCGCCGCCGACGAGGGCCCGGAGAAGGAGGCTGCGGCCGAGGAGGTCGGTGCCGAGCAGGGCGCGGGGCCGTTCGCGCTCGAGTGCTTCCTGGAAGGCGCGGGCGGCGTCGGTGTCTCTGGCCATCCCGAGAAGAAGCGGGCCCGGTTCGACGCCGAAGCGGGCCGCGACCTCGGCGGCGATGGCGGCGCGGCGTTCCTCGGGCATCGCCTCCACCGCGCGGCGCACTTGCTCGGGCGAGTGCGGGACCCATGACGGTGGGAGGCGGCCAGCGCCGGGATCGCCCTCGTTGTACCGTGGGACGCCCGATGGGCCCAACGCGAGGGTCCAAGGGAGGGTGGCGATGCAGGCGATGACCATCGCCGACAGGAAGGCCAGCCCCGCGAGGGCGGGGAAGCCGGGACGCCGCGGGCCGCTGCGGCGTGCGGGGGCGGTGCGGGCGCGTGGTTGGGTTGGACCGTCCTGATCCACGGAGACAACGATACTCGGTCTCGGGCGGACGGGCGGGATGTCCAGGAACGGAGGCGGCGATGAGGGATGATCTGGTCCGCGCCTGGCGGGCGGGGCCGAGGCGTGAACTGGCTCGAACGCGGATTCTCCGCGTTTGCGAGCAGGCGTTTGAGTGCCCCGACGATGCCGATCGATCGGGCGTGTTCACGGTCATCGAGAGCCCGGACTGGGTGAATGTCATCGCCTTGACGCCGGACCACGGTGAGGGCCCGGGTGTGGTCCTGGTCGAGCAGTTCCGGTACGGGACGGGCGAGGTCACGCTGGAGATCCCGGGGGGCATCATCGATCCGGGGGAAGGCCCGGTGGCCTCCGCGGAGCGGGAACTGCTGGAAGAGACCGGCTTTGGGGGTCGGGGTGCAAGGCTGATCGGGCGGCTTGACGCGAACCCGGCGATCCTGACGAACCGTGTGGCCACCGTGGTGGTCGTGGATGCCGAGCGGGTGAGCGAGCCAACGCCCGATCAGCACGAGCGCATCGCGGTCCGCGTGGTTCCGCTCCGGGAGATTCCCGGGCTCATCGCGGGCGGGAGGATCACCCACAGCGTCATCGTCGCCGCGTTCCTGCTCTACTTTCTCGACAGGGGACTTGTGGGCGACTCAGTTTGATTCGGCGGCGTCGTCACGCCCGAACCGGTCGAGCCGCAGCCAGGCGGGGAGTGGGCGTGAGCCGAGCATCGCGTTCGCGGCGACGCCCGCGGTGCGGAAGGCCAGGGACATGCCGTGCCCGGTGAAGCCCCCGCAGAACCAGACCCGCGGGCCGAGATCGGTCGGGCCCGCCATGGGGAGATCGTCGGGTGAGAAGCCCATCGTGCCCGCCCAGCGGCGGGTGATGGTGTACTCCTCGGCGACGAGGGCGCTGAGAAACCGCTCGATGTGCCGCTGCACCTCGTCTGTTGTCTCGTCGGATTCGGTGCGCTCGTGGTCGGCGTGGTAGGTGCGGCAGCCGCCGAAGATGATGGTCTCGTCGTCGAGTTGGCGGACATATTCCGAGCCGTGGTTGAGGTAGTAGGCGAAATCCAACCGAACCCCGGGCGCTCGGGCGGCGAGCATCTGACCTCGGTTCGGGCTGACCCGTCCGGTGAGGCCGGGCAGCAGATGGGCGGCGTACGCGTTCGTGGCCACCAGCACGCTCTGTGCGCGGAGGAGGCCCAGCGTGGTGCGGAGCGTCACCCCGTCGCCGTCCGGCTCGATGCGGTCGACGACACACCCGGTGTGAACCTCGGTGCGTTCGAGCCGAGAGGCGAGGAGACCCACGAGTTCGACCGGGTTGACGACGGCGTCGTGCGGGTTGATCAGGCCAAGGCGGGGGGAGCCGCGGGTCCACAGCGTGTCCGTCGCGTTCGGCGAGCCGGGTCGGACAAGCTCGGCGTCGAAGCCGTCCTCGGCGAGCATCGCGGCGGATTCTTCGATCTCGGCGGCCTCCTCGGGTGCGAGGGCCGCGAGGCAGGAGGGCCGGGCCCGGTAGGACGGGAGGGAGGTGACGCTCTCGGCGCGGAGGTCGGCGATGTTGTCCTCGTTGAACTTCCAGAGTTCGCGGGCGGTCTCGCGGCCGAGCCGGCGGGAGGCGAGCGCGTAATTCGCGGCGACGCCGCGCATGAGGTATCCGGCGTTGCGCCCGCTGGCGCCGGCGGCGGGGGCGTGGCGTTCGAGGACCACGGCCTTGCGTCCGGCCCGCTCGAAGGCGATGGCGGCGGCGAGCCCGGTGATGCCCGCACCGACTATGGCGATGTCGACCTCCCGACCGCTGAGCGGGCCCGAGGCGTGCCAGAGGCTGGTAGACATGTCAGCGGGGCCCCTTGATGCGGCTGACGAGACCCTGCGCCTTGACCTCGACGCCCTTGATCATCGCGTCGAGCGCCTCCTTGTTGGGAGCGAAGTGCCGGGCAACGGGCAGCGTGACCCACTCCCTGCGGACGAGCTCGCCGAAGGACTGGGTGAACGAGTGCATGCCCTCGCCCTTCGACTGGTTGATGATCGCCGGGATGTCCGCCTCCTCGCCCTCGCGGATCTTGTCCCGCACGGTCGGGGAGTTGAGCAGAACCTCCGTGGCCGGCACGATCTTGGCCTCGAAGTCCTCGACCGCGGGAATGAGTCGCTGGGCGCAGATCGCGACGAGGCACCCCGAGAGGGCGCTGCGGACGAACGCCCGCTCGCTGGGCGGGAAGAACTCGAGCATGCGTCCGAAGGCCCCCATTGTGTCGATCGTGTGGAGGGTCGCGAAGACCAGGTGCCCGGTCTCGGCGGCCTGGATGGCGGCGAGGATCGTGTCGTGGTCTCGCATCTCGCCGATGAAGATCACATCGGGGTCCTGCCGCACGACGGACCGCAGGGCGGTGTGGAAGTCGGGGACATCGATGCCGATCTCACGCTGTGAGATGATGGACTTGTCCTGGGTGAAGCGGTACTCGATCGGGTCCTCGATGGTGATGATGTTGACACCCCGCGTCTGGTTGACATGGTTCACCATCGCGGCGAGCGTGGACGACTTGCCCGACCCGGTGACGCCGCACACGAGCACCAGCCCCTGGGCGTTGTTCTCGACGATTTTGCCGTAGATCGGGGGCAGGTGCAGAGCGGCGTAATCGGGGATCTGCGCGTTCACACGGCGGATGGCCGCGTTGGAGTGCTGGCCGGCCTTGAAGAAATTGCAGCGGAAGCGCTCCCCGGCGTGCGGGCCCGATTCGAGGAACCATGCGAAGTCGATGTGCCCGTCACGCTCGTAGTCGTGGTTCTGCTTCTCGTTCATCAGGGGGCGGACGAACTCATCGCACTGCGCCGCCGACATGGGGGGCGCCGAGATCGGGCGGAGGTGGCCGCCGATGCGGTAGGTCGGGGCCACGAGCGGCTTGATGTGCAGGTCCGAGGCCTGGAGTTTCGGCATCGCGGCGAGCAGCTTCTTGAGCGTGATCTGTTCGCCGTTCTCGGCCGTGATGGTGTCGGACATGTCGGCCCTCTTCCTGGGGTCCGGTCCAAGGGCTGTGCTCCCCCGGAAATCTCGGACACGCGTGTCCGGCATTGTACCCGGAGACCGGCCCGGTCACAACGGGGTCACCAGACGAGCCCGATCGCGATGTCGTTGATGTTTGTTCCAGTGGGGCCGGTTCGGCGGAGCGATCCGACGGCGTCGAGGGCCGTGTGGCTGTCGTGTCGCGCGAGGGCCACATGGGGATCGACTCCCGCCGCCCGGAGCGCGGGGACGGTCCCGGAGTGGACGACGGCCCCGGCCGCGTCGGTCGGGCCGTCGACGCCGTCTGTTGCCACGGTGATGACCGCGGCCCGGGGGAGCGATTCGAGCGCGATCGCGGCGGCGAGGGCGAGTTCCTGATTCCGCCCGCCGACGCCCGTGGCCTCGCCGACGGTGACGGTGGTCTCCCCCCCGAGGACGACGCATGCGGGTCGCTGGTCGGGCGGCACCGCCGCCAGCGCACGGGCAAGGTCACGGCCGACCTCGGCGGCCTCGCCCTGCACCGCGTCGCGGACCTGCACGACCCGCAGCCCGAGGGTGCGAGCGTGCTCGACGGCGGCGTCGATTGCGGCGCGGTTGTTCGCGATCACGGTGTGGGTGAGCCTCGCGAAGACCGGGTCGCCCGGCTTGGGCGTCTCGGGGAGCTCACCTCGGCGGCCCCGTTCGAGACGGTTCCACGCCGCGGGGTGCGCCTCGCGCAGGTTGAACCGATCGAGCACGGCGGCGGCCTGCTCGAAGGTGGAGCGATCGGGCGCGGTCGGGCCCGAGCCGATGGTGTCCAGCGGATCGCCCAGCACATCGCTGAGCACGAGCACATCGGCACGGGCGGGGTGGATCAGCCGGGCGAGGCCCCCGCCTTTGAGCCGTTCGAGGTGCTTTCGGACGGCGTTGAGATCGTTGATGGTGGCGCCGGCGCGGAGCAGGGAGCCCGTGAGGGCACGCAACTCGTCGAGCGTGAGACCCGCGGCGGGTGCGGTGAGGTGGGCCGAGGCGCCGCCCGACACAAGCACCAGCACGGCGTCGCCCTCGCCCGCGGCGGAGGCGGTCGCCGCGATGGTGTCGGCCGCGAGGAGATTCCTCGCCGTCGGGAGGGGGTGGTCGGCGGGGCAGACACGGATCGGGAGGGCATGGCGTCCGATGTGATCGAGCAGGCGTTGCTCGTGGTCGGGGACGCAGGAGACCGCGCCGGCGACGAGGCGGGGGCCGATGCGGTCCAGCGCCGCTTCGGTCATCGGGGCCGAGGCTTTCCCGCTGGCGAGGAGGATCACGCGGTCCGCGGAGTCGAGGGCCCCGGCCCAGGCATGGCGCACGGCTCGGGCGGGATCGGCGGCGCGGAGCACCGCGGCGGCAAACCCCTCGGCGATCTCGTTCAAGCGATCGAGCGTGATCATCGGCCCGGATCCCCTCCGAGCCAGGCCGTCAGCCTGCGATCCGCCTCGCGAAGCAACCGCTCGTTCTTGCAGAAGGCAAAGCGAACAAACGGGCGGCCCAGGTCGGGGTTGTCGCAGAAGGCGGTCGGGGGGATCGCGGCGACGCGGGCCTCGGCGGTCATGCGCCGGACGAACTCGGCGTCGTCGGTGATCCCCAGGCGGCGGGAGAGCGGGGTGTGGTCGGCCATGACGAAGTACCCGGCGTCGGCGGGAATGACGCCGAACCCAAGCCGGAGCAGCGTCGCGGTGAACAGCTCACGCCTGTGGAAGAGCGTCCGGCGGAGATCCTCGACCCAGGCCAGGCAGCCCGGGTCGACAAGGGCCTCCGCGGCGGCGTGCTGGAGCGGGCGCGTGATCGAGAAGGTCAGGAACTGATGGGCGGCCCGTACTGCCGCGGTGAGTTCGGGCGGGGCGATGGCCCATCCGATCTTCCACCCGGTCATGCTGAAAGTCTTGCCGAGGCTCGAGAGCGTGATGGTCCGATCCCCCATGCCGTCGAACGAGGCCAGCGATCGGTGCGGGCGGCCCATGTCGTGCGAGTAGACAAGCCGCTCGTAGACCTCGTCGGTGATCGCAACCACGCCGCGTTCGATGCACAGGTCCGCGATGAGGCGGAGTTCTTCGTCGGTGTAGACCTTGCCGGTCGGGTTGTGCGGCGTGTTGACGAGGATCGCGCGCGTGCGGGAGGAGAACGCGGCCCGGAGTTCGTCGGGGTCGAAGACGAACCGGTCTCGCTCGCGGCGGAGGGCGACAAACCTCGCGGTCGCGCCCGCCAACGCGACGCAGGCGCGGTAGGAGTCATAGAAGGGCTCAAAGAGAACGACCTCGTCGCCCGGGTTGAGCAGGCCCAGCAGGGCGGAAGCGATCGCCTCGGTGCAGCCCGCGGTGACGGTGATCTCGCGGGCGGGATCGGGCTCCCGGTTGCCCCGGCTCCCCCACCACTTCGAGATCGCGGCGAGAAGGTCGGGGGTGCCGGGGAGGGGGGCGTACTGGTTGTCCCGGTCGCGCAGCGCGCGGGCGGCGGCTTCCTTGAGCAGAACCGGGCCGTCCTCGTCCGGGAATCCCTGGGAGAGGTTGACCGCGTCGTGCCGCTGCGCGAGCGTGGTCATCTCCGCGAAGACGGTGGTGCCGAAGGGGAGGAGGCGGGAAGCGGTCTGCACAGCGCCGGCGGCTTTCATACCGGACAGCGTACGGAGGAAATCATCGTTGTGCGTCCCGCTCGCCCCGTGCATCGAACGGGGGCCCGGTGACGAACCCAACGGCATGCGAGCACTGGTCTGGTTTCGCGCCGACCTCCGGGTCGAGGACAACACCGCTCTGTTCCACGCCTGCCGTGCGGCGGAACGGGGCGTGGTCGGGGTGTTCACGATCTGCCCCCGCCAGTGGCGGGACGCGCACGATTGGGCCCCGGTCAAGGTCGAGTTCATCCTCCGGAATCTGGCCGAGCTGCGGGCCCGCCTCGCCGGGCTGAACATCCCCTTGAAGATCGTGATCACACCCGACTTCGCGGGTGTGCCCTCGGCGCTGGTCGCCCTCGCGGGCGAGACGGGGTGCGACGCGCTCTACTTCAATCGTGAGTACGAGTGGAACGAGGCGAGGCGGGACGACGCGGTGGCCCGGGCCTTCGAGCGTGCCGGCCGGAGCGTTCACGCGTTCCACGACCAGGTGCTCTTTCCGCCCGGTGAGATCAGGACGCAGGGGGAGGGGAAGTTCTACACGGTGTACTCCCCCTTCAAGCGGGCCTGCTGGGCCCGTTACAACGAGGGGGAGGCGTGGGAGGTCTTGGCCGCGCCCCGCAAGGGCTTGAAGATCGAGGTTGGGGCCGACGAGATCCCGGATCGGGTTGAGGGCTTCGAGCGCAGCGGGGTGGCGTCTTCGCTTTGGCCCGCGGGTGAGGTCGAGGCGAGGGCCCGCCTCGACCGTTTCATCCGCTCGCGTCTCGACGGGTACAAGGACGACCGGGACTTTCCCGCGGTGGCTGGGACGAGCACGCTCTCGCCCTACCTCGCGGCGGGTGTGCTCTCGCCTCGGCAGTGCGTCGTGCCTGCCCTCGATCGCAATCGGGGTCGGATCGACGGGGGGAACAACGGGGCGGTGACCTGGATCCAGGAGATGCTCTGGCGAGAGTTCTACCGGCATGTAATGGTCGGCTTCCCGCGGGTGTGCAAGAGTCGGGCGTTCCGCCCCGAGTTCGAGGTCGTCGCGTGGCGGGACGACCCGGACAGCTTGGACGCGTGGAAGGCCGGTCGCACGGGCTACCCGATCGTGGACGCGGCGATGCGATGCCTTCTCGAGACCGGGTGGATGCACAACCGGCTGCGGATGGTCGCGGCCATGTTCCTGACCAAGCACCTGCTGATCGATTGGCGGGAAGGCGAGCGGCATTTCATGCGGCACCTCGTGGACGGGGACCTCGCGAGCAACAACGGCGGGTGGCAGTGGTCGGCGAGCACGGGGACGGACGCCCAGCCCTACTTCCGGATCTTCAACCCGATCAGCCAGAGCCGAAAGTTTGACGCGGAGGGGACATTCATCCGCCGCTGGGTGCCGGAACTCGACGCCCTCGATGAGAAGATCATCCACGAGCCATGGGTCTCGCCGCTCGCGGCCTTGAGCGTGGACTACCCGGCCCCCATAGTCGGGCAGAAAGAAGGCCGGGAGCGTGCGCTCGCGGCGTTCGAGGCCGTCCGGGCCACGGTGGGCTGAGGCTCCCGTGTACCCTGCGGCATGGACGCCGCCGGGCCCGACATGCCGCCGCCAGTGTCGACGCCGGTGTTCCGCTGTCCTTCGTGCGGCGTGTCGTCGTTTTCGGGCGAGAGATCGGGCCCTTGCGCGGCGTGCGGGGCGCTCGCGACCGATCAGGGCCGCGTCCCTGCCGGTGTCTGTTGCGTCACCTGCGCCTACGCCCTTGAGGGCCTCGCGGGCGAGGGGGTCTGCCCGGAGTGCGGCACGGAGATCGCGAGGTCGCTCCGGGGAAGTGTGCTCGCGCAGCGCGATCCGGTATATGTCCGTCGCTTGTGCGCCGGAGCGGCCCACGCGTTCAACGCGCTGTTGCTTATGGTGGTGCTCGCGGTCGCGTTCCTCGCCGCGACCGTGCTCCTCCCGTTCCTGCGGCACCAGGTCCCGCCCGGGCTGTCCGGCGTGGACTGGGAGCGGGTCTCCCAGGCGGCCTTCGGGCTGGCGTTCCTCGGCGCGTCGCTCTGGTTCCTCTGGGGCTGGTGGGGCCTGAGCACCCCCGACCCCGGAGGGGGCGGGAGCCAGCCTGGGGAGCGGGCGCGCCGGGCCACACGCGCGGGCATCCAGATTGCCGCGATCGGCTTGGTTGCGCAGTTTCTCGCCGGCTTGGCGCTCCGGTCGGGCTCGGGCGGGGGCTCGTGGGGCCAGTGGGTCGAGGTCGCCATCGGCGCCGTCACGCTTGCCGGGTACGCGTTGGTCTTCTTCGGCGGGCTGCTGATGCTCCGGGCGCTCGCGCTCCGGATCCCGAGCAGGCGGCTTTACCGGATGGTGGGGTTCCGGATCTGGTTCTGCCCGGCCGCGGTAATCTCCGGCGTCGCGGCCCTCGTGAGCGTCATTTTCGCCTGCTTATTTTTCGTCGGGCCGGTCGTGGCGTTCGTGTTGTATGTCAGCCTGCTGACCCGGGCCCACGCGGATCTGCGCGCGGTGCTGGTGCGCATGCGCGACGCTCAGGGCGCGGCGGCCGGGGCGTAGCCGAGCCTGGCGGCCGCGGTCCACGCGGGCTCCGTCCACGGGGCGACGATCGTTACGCGTTCGAGCAACCGCCGTGCCTGCTCGTCTCGGGGTGGCCCCTCGCCGAACCGCGCGATCGCCGCGTCGAGCGTTCGCCGCCCGGTTTCGGTCAGTTCTGCGACGCGGGCGGCGTGTGGTTCGTCGACCCAGGACAGCGCGGCCGCGAACCGCTCGGGCGTGCAGAGTTCGTGCCCCTGATCGGCGTGATCGAAAAGGCGGACCGCGAAGCCCTCACGCCGGAGCAGGTTCGTCCGGGCCCGGATCTCCTTGAAGTTCATGTCACGGGGGCCGGAGATCACGGCGAAGCGGTGGTCGCGCCCGGACCTGCCGAGCTCCCCGCCGGGTCGGGTGTGGGTCCGGGGCCAGGCCCGCCCGTCGCCGATCGGCGCGGCGTGGTGGGAGTTGAGGCCCACCACGCCGACCCCGCCCGCGAACACATCCGGGAAGCAGTCCCAGAGCATGGACGCGACCCGGGCGCCGCCGGAGATCCCCGAGACATACACCCGAGTCGGATCGACCCACCACCGCGCCGAGGCCGACTCAACGGCGTCGAGGGCCAATTGCAGGCGGTCCACGGCCGGGCGTTCATTGCCCGCGTTCTCCGCGGCGATGCAGATCAGCCCCATGCTGTCGGCGGCCTGGAAGAGCACATCGGGAGGGATCCCCTCAACATCCGCGCTGATCCACACGAGCAGCCCCGCCGGGCGGTCGGGCCGATGGCCCGCGGGCAGCCGTGCGTGGAACGCCTCGGTCCCAAGGTCACGCGAGAGCGGCTCGGGGAAGATGGGCCCCCCACCCCCCGAGAAACGCCGAGAAACCTCGGGCTCGGTCAGCACTTGAGGAGAAGGAGTCAGCGGGTTCGGCAGCTGCTGCACCCGCGCCGCGTCCCCCACCGGTGCGGCCGGATCGGGCCTCACCGGCACCCAGCGGGCGAGAAGATCGTCGAGCCCGCGGCCCCGTAGCCGGGCCGATGCGTCGGCCGCCGTCTGTCGGGCGATGACCCAGCCTTGGTCCGCGCGTTCGAGTTCCACAACGGCGTTGTCGTCGCCCGCGGTGAGATACAGCGTCGCGATCGGAATCCGATGGTCCACCCGCTCGGGAACGCGGGCCCTTGTGTCGACGGCTCTGCGGAGCGTCCCGAGATCCGCCGGGCCGAGGACGCCGCGCACGCCGATGAGTTGCCGGAGCATCGCCGCCTCAGGAACCACGCTCGGGCGCGACGCCCATGAGGCGGCAACCACACCCTCTCGCGCGGGCCGATCGGCGACATCGAACACCCGCCGCGCATCCGTGGGATCGGCCGATGTCGCGAGCAACGAGGCAACGACGGCCAGGCCGAGCCTGATCATGGCCTCGCGGGCTCCTTCAATTCCATGACCGCGGTCTGGCGGATCGACTGCTGCATCGGCGCGTCGCCCTCGGTCAACGCGGCGTCCACCACCCACTTCGTCTCCACGGTGTACTCGCTGCGGAGGAGCCGCCCGTGGCCGGTGTCGAATCTCGCTGACCCCACGATCGTGCCCGAGGTCAGCGTGATCGGGAGCAGGGCCTGCCTGGCGTCGTCCTCTCCCGGGGCATCCTGCGTGAGCAGGCCGTTGAGCCGGATCTCCGCGGCCCGATCGGGGCCGGACCACGACAGGAGTTCGCCCCGAAGGGCGGTCCGGATCGGTCTGCCGAGGGGCGTGGCATGCTCGATGGGGATATCCCAGGCCTCCCCGATCTCGACCTCGCGGCCCGGGATGACCCGCAGCGCCTGCTCGATCTGCCGCGCGAGCCGGTCCGCCCGACCCGGCTGCGTCATGAACGCCGAGACCCCCGCGAACAGCGATTGCTGCGACAGTGGCCCGAGCATCGCGTCGAGCACCTCCGGTGCCCCCACCACCTCCGAGACCCGCCCGGCCTCATCAACCCGGAACGAGACCGACTGGCCGGCAAGGGCCGTGAAAGGCCCCACCAGCATGTTGTCGGCCGGCGAATGCGTGGGCCCGGGCTCGCGCGAATCGGCGACAACGGGTTCCTGCCCATCGCGCCGGACCACGACACGGACCCACTGAAACTCCCGGCGCACCACGGCCCCCGCATCATCAGTGGCGAGGACGCGGTCCGCGATCCCGATCTCCCGGGTCCATTCGAGCCCGGACGAGAACGGACCGGAGATCTGCTGGTGCATCCGCTCGGTCAGCAGATAGTCGGCCGAGTCCCCCTCACCGCGGACCCACCGCAATGGCACCCCGGCGGACGCGGCGACGGCCGCCAGAGCGAGCAGGCCGAGAGCAAAGCGAACCATGACCCCCCCTTAATACGGGCCCACCCGGTCCGGGCGGACCTGCCCAGGCGCATTCGGCGGTTCGGGTTGACCGCCCGCCAAGACGGGGTACCCTTTACGCCGATCTCGGGATGCGTCCCGAGTCGACAAATCGGTCCCCGATAGCTCAATGGTAGAGCGAGCGGCTGTTAACCGCTAGGTTGTAGGTTCGAGCCCTACTCGGGGAGGTTTTTAGGGTTCTGTATGGGTACGAGTGCCCGAGTGGTTGACTCGGGAGCAAGCGGTTCGGGGCCCTTGGGGCCGTATGCGGGCCGATCTGCGCTCTCTGGTTTCGAGACTCGGTCATCGGTGCCGACAGGAACCCCGAATCGCCCGGCGCTCGCGCCCGAGACTCTCGCGCTCTCGGACTCTCGGTTAGCAGCGCCGGAAGTCATGGGTGCTCTTGCCCGCCAGTTTCGAGAGCGGCGAGACGCGAGCGGTGCGAACGGCTGACCTTCACATCGATCACGAGCGGCTGGCGGAGCTCTGCCGGCGGTTTGGCGTGTCGAAGTTGGAGGTCTTCGGATCCTTCGCAACCGGTGACGCCGACGCATCGAGCGATATCGATGTGCTTGTGACCTTCACGCCGGGTGAGGCCGTGGGCCTCGGCGTCGTGGCGTTTCAGCAGGCGCTTGAAGATCTGCTCGGGCGGTCGGTGGACCTGCTGACGCGCGATTCGGTCGAGCGGTCGGCAAACAAGTACTTCCGACGGTTTGCGCTGCGATCGACGGAGCCGCTGTATGAATCGGCGTGACCAGCTTGAACGCGATCTCGTGAAGTGCGAGGACATGCGGCTGCACGCCGAGCGCTCCGTACGGTTTCTTGGTGGGCGATCGCTCGATCAGTTTCTCGACGACGAACTCGTGCAGGCCGCGGTGATCCGGTGCGTCGAGGTCATCGGCGAGGCGGCGAAGCTGGTGTCCGAGGAGACGCGGACGCGCGAGCCCGGGATCCCGTGGCGTCTCGTCATCGGCATGCGGAACGTTCTGGCGCACGACTACGGCGTGGTGATGCCGGAGAAGGTGTACGAGGTCGCCACGGAGCATGTGCCCGAACTGCTCGAACGGCTCGGGCCGCTGATCGGGGTCTTGGAAGCTGAGGTCGGGTGGGATGATGCGAGCGATGAGGGATGAGGTCGCCGGCGGTACCGATCCGTCGGTTCGCGATCTACACGCGGCAGTCGGCTGAGCCGCGGGACGGGCTGTCCTCGTGCGAGGCCCAATTCCAGACCTGTCTGGATGTCGCGACCGCGGAGTCGGGGCGCAAAGCAGTTTGCATCGAGGAACGGTTCGATGACGAGGGCGTATCGGGGAGGACGCTCGATCGACCCGCACTGAAACGACTGCGTCGGCGTCTCAGTAAACGCGATGTCGATGTCGTCTACGCAGTTGCGATGGATCGGTTGTCGCGCACGCTGCGCGATGTCGTCGTGCTCTTCGATGAGCTCGAATCGGCGGGTGTTGCAGTCCGCTTGGTACATCAACCCGAACTGAGTTCGGGACCGGAAAGCCGCTTACTCCGGCACATTCTCGCCTCGTTCGCTGAGTTCGAGCGCGAGATGATCGCGTCGCGGATCGCGGAGACGCGGGCGTACCTGAAGCGCCATGGTCGGAGGCTCGCGGGGCCGCCGCCGTACGGATACGACGCGGACCCGGATACGAAGCAGCTGGCGCCGAACCGCGCGGAGGCTCGGCGTGTCCGCGCGATCTTCCGGCGGGCGGCTCGCGGGCAGTCGCCAGTAGAGATTGCGCGGGCGCTCGATCAGATGGGATGGCGGACGAAGCAACGTCTCGCGAAGCGATCAGGCGAGATCATCGGTGGCGGTCGGTGGACCGCTCGGCAGGTGGTCGAGACGCTTCGCAACCCGGTCTACCTCGGGGTGTTCGCAGATGGCGAATCGACGCGGCCGGGGTGTCACAGCGCGCTCGTGGACGAGATACTGTTCGACGCTGTGCAGCGAGAACTGGATGCCCGGCGAACCACGGATAAGGCGGAGCGGGGCACACTGCCGTTCCCGCTCCGGGGCAAAGTCAGTTGCCCCGGATGTCGGCGGCCGCTCTGCACATATGTGGTGACGCACCGGCGGGATCCGACCATTGTGAACTACCGGTACTACCGCTGCCGTTCGACAGCGGGCGGGCGGCCGCCGTGCCGGGGTGTCCAATTTGCTGCGGGCGAGATCGAGGATGCGGTGCGCGGCCTGCTTGAGAAGCCCGAGGCATGGCAAGGGGCTTGTAAGGCCGAAGTTGCTGATGCCGAACACCTTGCGATGGTGTGGAAGTCGCTTAGCGAGTCATCTCAGGACGCGTTTCTGCCGCATGTGATCGATAGAGTCACAATCAACCGGTGTTCCGGGGCTGTCGTGGTGTGTCTCCAACTGGGCTGCGTCCGGCGGCTCACCGACGATGTGGAGCAGTGGATCTCAGACGGCAAGAAGACCCAAACAAAACCCGTTGATTCGAGAGATCTCCGCCAGTAGAATCGCCCGATGCTGATCGTGTCGGGCACATCCCGGGCCGACAACCGCCGCGAACTCGCGAGACAGGCGTTGACCCCGGTGGTGCCGGTCTGGCTCGTCGTCCGGCGATCTCAGCTCGAGCTTCAGTCGTTGTTGTGGCGCGATTACTGGGCCCCCTGCCGACCGTTCTTCGAGGTCGACCTCAGGCTGGTCCAGCGCCTGAACCGGCTGAAGAAGGCGTGGCGGCAACTGCTTCAGCAGCCGACCGATCGGTACCTCCAGATGATCTATTGCTGGCGGTACTTCGGCCTCTTGCACCATGCGTGCGCCATTGCCGCTGCCGAGCCGGAGCGCCCGGATCCGTTCGCAGCGATCGCGAAGATCGTCGGCTTCGAGTCATTTTCGCTCGAAGCGTCGGGAGAATCGGGCGTGGCTGCGGCGTTGTTTACCGCCCGGCACCCGCTCGCGATTCTGGGGCAGCTCGCGTCCGAGCCTCGTGTTCCAACGCCGAGGTATGTGCCGCTGCTTCGACCGGCCGACGCGGATGGCATCTGCTACCACTACCGTCAACTCCAGATCTCTGGCACGCCCGCGCACCGGCTGTTCGTCGCGCCTGCTGTCGAATTATCGACCCGGGCATCGAGCTTCCTGCCGATCGATCGGCTGAACCGTCTCCTGAGCCATCGACCCGATCCATACTGGCGACCGCGAGCGCAGGTGCTATCGGAGCGTGTGCTCTCCCCGGTGATTCGAGGGATCGAGAAGACCACCGGGAGCGGGCACCCGGATCCGATCGACCTCCTCGATCTCGGCGCGGGGACGGGCCATCTTCTCGCCACGGCTTGGACGACCGCCCGGAAGTCGACGGGCATCGATCGGTCGGCGTCGCTTCACTTCGTCGATTCGAATCCGCCGGCATTTGGTCGATCGTTCGGGCTGGCCCGAGATCAGGCGGGCGTAACGCATGTCGAGTGGACAACTGCGGACTATCGAACGCTTGCTGATGACGACCAGTGGCTCACCGAACACGGTCCGTTTGGAGTCGTGTTTCTCTGCCGCGTCCTGGACAACACAAGCAACTTTGCGATCGAGAATATTGAAGTGGACGCGATCCACATCGACATGGACGAGGCGTGTCTGCCGCACCGGTGCCTCGCTCCTCGTGAACAGCCCGAAGGCGTGGGTCGTTTGCAGGTTGGCACGACGCGCCGATCGGTAGGCAACGGGATCGCATATCCACAGTTCTCGTTGCGCGACTACTTTGCGGCGTTGCGGGTCGTGCAGGACCGGGATATCGACGCGTTCAGCCGCCATTCATGGTACTTGCCGGTACGCCGGTTCAATCCGGCGGCCCTTATCACCCCGAGCGGCCGAAGCTTGATCGGACAACTCGCGAAGCACGCGCGGGCGGTTGTGATCGAGGATGTCGATCTCCAGCCGGAGCATCTGGTGCGTCATCGAGACGAGTTCGGACTGGCAGGAATCGCTGCGGTCGCGTGCGGCGATGACGGATTCCGAACCGAGGCGACGCACATCGTGGTCGGCATGCCGGACCTCGTGAAGGCTGTGAAAGGGGAACGGCTGTGGTGATCGTCGAGCGCCGGCAGCGGAAAGGCAAGGTACTGACGCCGTCGTCGCTGCCGTGCCTGGGCTCGATGCCGACGATCAACATCACCAGCGGTTGCGGCATGGACTGCGTGTACTGCTACACGCAGAGCTATCCGTCACATCCGGGAAGCGAGCGGGTAGTGCTCTACGAGAACACGCCAGACCTCGTTCGGGCGGAACTGATGCGCGGGCGAGCGAAGCCGCGCCGGGTCTACTTCAGCACCGCGAGCGATGCCTTCCCGATGCAACGGGAGGTGCAGGATGTCACCTTTGAGACGATGAAGGTGCTGCTGGAACACGGCGTCGAGGTGTCGTTCCTGACCAAGGGCGTGCTGACCAAGGGGTTCTACCCGCTGTTCAGCGAGCACTCGACACGGGTGCACGCTCAGATCGGCATCTCGACGCTTCGCCGGGAGTTCTGGGAGCGTTTCGAACCGCGCACAGCGTCGCCGTGGCAGCGACTGAGAACCGCTGCGCGGCTTGTCGAGATCGGCGTCGAGACACGGGCGCGTCTCGATCCGCTGATTCCGGAGATCACCGACGACCCCGATGATCTGGCGGAGCTTTTCGGCGAGCTCGGAGCGGCGGGTATCAGCCGAGCGGCCGCGAGCTATCTGTTTACCAGGCCGGCCTTCAAGCGCCGGGTCGAGGATGCGATCGCCCTGCCGCAACTCGGGGAACCGTCCCGGGCAACGGGCTGGTCGTGGCACCGGTTCTCGGAGGGCGTCGGCGGCGGGCGGACGATCGGCGTTGAGGAGCGGCGAGAGCGGCTCGAGCGAGTCGCGGCGATCGCGGCCGCTGAGGGCGTCCACGTGAGCATGTGCCACTGCAAGAACGCGGATGTACCCGGCAGCCGATACTGCGGGATCGCCGGCACCAAGGCAGCCGAACCCGCTCAGAATGCCTCAGAAACGCTGTTCCAGTCGGCATGTAACGCGGAGCCCAGTTAACCACCGGAGCGATTGAGTCAGGGCGATTTTGAGCTTGGCAGGCCCGTGTCCAGAGGACGCGGGCCTGTTTGTTTACCGGGAGAGGAGCGGAGTGGGCCGCCTGGGGGCGTCCGGGGCGGCCTGGGGCGCTCTCGGGTTTGGGGGAGAGGGATGGGGG
>JRYH01000114.1_pt1 | contig 54329 bp, 49 predicted proteins | sample 235351 | NCBI WGS metagenome assembly JRYH01 (sample SAMN03074221, study PRJNA261480) | activated sludge metagenome | biome: Wastewater Treatment Plant; feature: Wastewater; material: Activated sludge; isolation source: activated biomass of a wastewater treatment plant treating wastewater... ... | reverse complement strand
ATGCAACAATTGGGTATCACAATGGAGAACGTAGTTATGAGACGATCGATCGCTGTCACCGGCACCTGTCTGGCGCTAGTTTGGGCGCTGTTTAGTAATATCAGCTACGCTAAAGATGAAGCTGCAGAGCACTTGGCGGCAGCGCAGTCGCTGGCCAAGCGCCTGCTGATCGTTGATACGCACATCGACGTGCCGTACCGCATTTATGACCATTGGGCGGACGTCACCGCAGCCACTTCCGGCGGCGATTTCGATTATCCCCGGGCCCGCGCCGGCGGTCTCGATATACCATTTATGTCGATCTTCGTTCCCTGGCAGAACGAAGCCGATGGCGCGGCTTTTGCGCTGGCCAACCGCCTGATCGATCAAGTCGAGGCGATTGCCGGGCGCGCCCCGGAGCGTTTTGCCGTTGTTTACGATCCCCAGCAGGCGAGGGCGGCCGCCACCGCCGGCCGGATCGCGCTGGCGATGGGGATGGAAAATGGCGCGCCGGTGGCTGGGTCGCTCGACAACCTCCGGCATTTTTATCGGCGCGGCATCCGTTACATCACACTGACGCACGCCAAATCCAACCATATCGCCGATTCGTCTTACGATCCCGTGCCGCTGTGGCAGGGACTGAGCCCCTTCGGGCGGCAGGTCGTCGCCGAGATGAACCGCCTCGGCATCATGGTCGATGTCTCGCATCTGTCCGATCCGGCGATCGTCGAAGTTCTCCAGGTTTCTGCAGCGCCGGTCATTGCCTCGCACTCGTCAGCGCGTCATTTCACGCCCGGCTGGCAGCGCAACATCAGCGACGAGTTGATTTCCGGCGTGGCCGCCGGCGGCGGTGTCATCATGATCAATTTCGGTTCGACTTTCATCAAACAGCAGACCAACGAATACTACACGCGCTTCGCTGTGGCGCGCGATGCGTTGAAAGCGCAACTCGGGGTCGAAGACGATGACGAACCGCGGGTCGCGGCATTTACTGCCGACTATCGCGAAAAATTTCCGTTTCCTTATGCCACGGTCGAAGACGTCGCCGATCATATCGACCATGTCGTCAAGATCGCCGGCATCGACTACGTCGGCCTGGGGTCTGATTTCGACGGCGTCGGCGATTCACTGCCGAGCGATTTGAAAGACGTTTCGATGTACCCGAACCTGATCGCCGTACTGTTGGCGCGCGGCTACCGGGAGAACGATCTCGAAAAAATCCTCGGCGGCAATCTGCTGCGCGTCTGGGAAACGGTGACGCGGCAGGCGGCGCCGTAGGCACCGCGCACCGCTTGTAGGCTGCGGCCTACACGACGGATCGGCTCTCGCCTACAACACAAAGCGAACTTCGCCGATACCGCCGGGGCATCCGTATCGGGACAATGGTCCTGCCCAAGCTGGTAGGGCACTTTCCCGATGGGGATGCGGGAATTTTCGGCGGCGCGAGGCTAGGCCCGCGCCGCCATTCTTTTGATCCATTACTTCGTATAATGTATATTATGTTAAATAATGGAATTTCATCGAACCCCGCTTGTGTGCCTGAAGTGACCTGGACCTTGGGCGCTCCTCTTTCAGCGCCAATCGACCGGCGAGCGGTGCAGCGGCATGGTCATACACCGGCAGCCGCCGCCGCCGCGGCTGAGTTCGGCGCCATCCATAATGATCACCGCCAGTTTGCCGGTCTGTAATTCTCGGCGGGCGGTCATCACGTCATCGGCTTCGAGAACCTCGAAGCCGGCTTTGTCGAGCGCCGCGACGGTGTGGTGGTTGTGCCGGTAGCCGATGATATGCCCAGGCGCCAGCGTGAAGAAATTGGCGCCGCTTGCCCATTGTTCGCGTTCCTGGTGGAACGGGTCATCGCCGCCGCAGTACACGGCGGCGAGCGGCAGACCGCGGGCCGCCAGGGCGTCCAGCAGGCCGGGATATTCGGTGATGCGCTCGACCTCGCCCCGGCGGTAGGCCAGATGGATGGCGCGGCATCGACCGGTGCCGGTGATGAGCGGCGGGAAGATCACGGCATGGGCCTTCGAAACCATCGTAAAAATCATGTCGAGATGGATCGTGGCCCGCTGTTTCGGAATTTCGACGACGATGAAATCGAGTCTGCCGTCATCGCTGCCGCTGCGTCCCGCGGCGATCGCTTGCATCAGCCGGTCGATGCCCGAGGCGGTGGTCCGCTCGCTGTAGCCGATGACGATCAGGTCGTCGCGCAGGACCAGCAAGTCGCCGCCTTCGATCGTGATGTCCCGGTCGAGGTCCGCGCCGCTGCCGGCGTAATAGAACCCCCCTGCCCTGATTTTGGGATGGTGGCGGAAGATCGCTTGCAGCAACAGACTTTCGGCGATCCTGACCCGGTGGGCCATCGAGCCGATCACCAGTTTGTCGTGGACGCACATCGTCGCGTCGCGAGTGAAAAAGGCATTGGGCAGCGGTGGGATGGCGTGACGAAGCGGGTTCAGGTATTTGACCAGCGTATCCTTGCGCATCGGCGTCCCTTCGAGCAGTTGCGCGGCGAGTGGCGCAGCGGGTAAGCCGGTCAGATCGGCCTTGATCTCAGGGCAGTTGTAGAGCACGCAAAGCTGTTCGAGCAATGTTTCCTTGACTTCATCCAGTTTCAAGATATCTTCCAGAAGATCTTGAAATTCAACAACTTTTGAGACGCGTCGCAACACCCCAGTCAATTGCCGGTGTTCCTCCAGTGCGAGCGGCAGGGTGATGATGTCGTCGTACAGGACTTCGGCGGCGGTGGCCGGAGTCATGTTCTCGATCTCGGCTCCCGGCTCGTGGACTAGCACCGCGTTCAGGTTGCCGATTTCGGAGCAGATGGCAATATCGATGGGTCGGGATTCGGCCATAGGGCAGCGGCGCTTTTATCGGTGGTTTGTGGGCGCACACCGCCAAAGTTCGTTCCGCCCCTTGCCGTGTGGTGCCCAGGGCCGGAATCGAACCGGCATGGAGTTTTCACTCCGAGGGATTTTAAGTCCCTTGCGTCTACCTGTTCCGCCACCTGGGCAGACAAGGGATGGAGGCTAGGGTCGGAATCGAACCGGCGTACACGGCTTTGCAGGCCGCTGCATCACCACTCTGCCACCTAGCCACCGGGCGGGTCTGTGTGGGCGCGCCGGCGCATTGTACCGGCAAGAGCGGCGGGACGCCAGTCGGGCAGTCTTGTCCACTGACACATGAGCCTGAACGGGTCGCGTATTTCCAACGATTGGCAACCAGCATGAGCATCGCTTCCTTGAGCCGGTTCAGGTCGTAGCGGCCCGACCGGGAGAGACGGTTCCAATCCTTGAGGAATGCTTTTGTATAGTCCGCCGCACGCGGTACGGCGGTTCGCTTACTCGCCGCTGTTTTTTTCGAGGTCATCAATCAGTTCGGCGGCGGAATCAAAGCGGTCGCGGCGGGCACGGACGATCTCTTTGGCCTCGTCCATTGCCGCGCGCGTTTCAGCATTCGGCACTTTGAGTTCCAGCGGGAATGCTTGATCGACCACGATCAGACGGCGATACTTTCGCCGCAACCGCAACTAGCACGCACGTTCGGGTTGTCGATCTGAAAACGGTGGTTCAGGCCCTCGCGGACAAAGTCGATCGTGATTCCGTCAAGGGCCGCGAGGTGCTCGCCGGCAAGCACGACGCGGGCGCCGTCCTGTTCGATCAGACAGTCGCCAGGGCCGGCTTTGTCGGTCAACTCGATCTGATAGGCGTAACCCGAGCAACCGGCGCGCCGTAAGCCCAATCGCATGCCGTAGGCACCGTTGGCCTGGGCGTAATCGCGGATCCGGGCGCACGCTGCCGGCGTCAACTGAATCTGCGGTGTCTTGGTTTCCATCATCCGAATTTTATCATGAGCCTGAGCCTCCAACGGGGTCCGGTCCGGACGATCCGCGACCCGCCTTGGGCTATCATAGTAGGTTCGGCAAACGCCTGGGCGAGCCCGCTTCGCGCCGCCGGCGAGCGCTTTGTTCTCCATCATCATTACCAGCGATCATGACTTATTTCCCGATCAAGGATCTGCTCGCCGGCGCTGCCGCGCCGGGCACCAAAGTCACCGTTCGCGGCTGGGTCCGGACCCGTCGCGATTCGAAAGCGGGGCTGTCGTTCATCCACCTCAACGACGGTTCCTCGCAGGCCAATTTACAGGTGATCGCCGAACAGCGGCTCGCCAATTACCCGGACGACGTGCTGCGCGCCGGGACGGGCTCAGCCGTCGTCTGCGACGGCATCGTGCAGGCTTCGCCCGGCCGCGGCCAGGCCTTCGAGGTGCTGGCCGAACGTTTCGCATTGATCGGCGAGGTGGCCGATCCCGATCGTTACCCTATTCAGCCGAAAGCCCACAGTTTCGAGTTCCTGCGCGAAGTCGCCCACCTCCGGCCGCGGACCAATACTTTCGGCGCCTTGACCCGCATCCGCCACCGGACGGCGATGGCGATCCACCGCTATTTCACCGACCACGGCTACTACTGGATCAACACCCCGATCATCACCGCCAGCGACGCCGAAGGGGCCGGCCAGATGTTCCGGGTCAGCACGCTGGAGATGGCCAACCCGCCGCGCACTGCGGCGGGCGGCGTCGACTACAGCCAGGACTTTTTCGGCCGTGAAACCTTTCTGACCGTCTCCGGCCAGCTCAACGTCGAGGCTTACTGCCTGGCGCTGTCCAAGGTCTATACCTTTGGCCCGACGTTCCGCGCCGAAAACTCCAATACCGCCCGCCACCTCGCCGAATTCTGGATGGTCGAGCCGGAAATCGCCTTCGCCGATCTGAACGACCTGGCTGATCTGGCCGAGGATTTTCTGAAAGCGGTCTTTCGCTCGGTGCTCGCCGAATGCCCAGAGGATATGCGTTTTTTCGCCGAACAGGTCGAACCCGAGGCGATCGCCAGGCTGGAGCGCCTGGTCGAACAGCCTTTCCAGCGGCTCGATTACGGCGAGGCGATCGATATCCTGGCGCGCGCCGCTCGACAATTCGAATTTCCGGTCGCCTGGGGCGCCGACCTGCAAACCGAGCACGAACGCTATCTCAGCGAAACGCACTGTCAGGCGCCGGTGATCGTGATGAATTACCCGGCGGCGATCAAGGCGTTCTATATGCGACAAAACGACGATGGCCGCACCGTCGCGGCGCTCGACGTCCTGGCCCCCGGCATCGGCGAAATTATCGGCGGCGCGCAGCGTGAGGAGCGCTTCGATGTGCTCGAAGCCCGGATGCGCGCGCAGGGACTCGACCTCGAAACTTACCGCTGGTATCTCGATCTCCGGCGCTACGGCAGCGTTCCGCACGCCGGATTCGGCCTCGGTTTCGAACGTCTGCTGAGTTACATCACCGGGCTGGCCAATATCCGCGACGTGATTCCATACCCGCGGACGCCGGGCAATGCCGCATTTTGATGTTTAAAACGCCGATGTCTATCTCCCCCACCCTGCCCGCACCGCTGCATCTGGCGCGCTGGATCGAAAAATATCGCGCCGAACTGAAACCACCGGTCGCCAACCGCGTGCTCTGGCCGGAGGGCGAGTTCATCGTGATGGTCGTCGGCGGCCCGAACCGGCGCAGCGATTTTCACCTCGAACAAGGGCCTGAGCTGTTCTATCAACTCGAAGGCGACATGACGCTGCAGGTGATCGAAGGCGGCCGGCGGCGCGACATCGTCATCGGCGCCGGCGAGATGCTGCTGTTGCCCGGCGGCGTAGCGCATTCCCCGCAGCGCCCGGCCGGTAGTGTCGGGCTGGTCGTCGAGCGCCGCCGGCAGGCGGGCGAACTCGATCATGTAATTTGGTTCTGTCCGCGATGCGATCAGGAGATCTACCGTGAATCGTTTCACCTTACCGATATCGAAACCCAGTTTGCGCCGATTTTCGCGCGCTTTGCCAGCCATCTTGCCTACCGCACTTGCCGGCACTGCGGTGCGGTTCACCCACCGCCCTGACGTCGGTCTGCACGTCCACCGGGGTCAGTCCACAGTCGCGGTGCTGGCCGTATTGTGGCTGGCCGCCGGCTGTACCTGGGTCAAACTGCAACCGGAGGGGGTGGCGGTCCAAGCCATCGACGCCGGGACGCCGCCGCCGGCGAACTGCACCCAACGCGGCGAAATCGAGGTCTCGGTTGCCGACCGGGTCGGTTTTATCGATCGCAAAGACAAGAAAGTGGCGCTCGAACTCGAAAAGCTGGCGCGCAACGAGGCCGGCTTGATGGGGGCCGAAGCTATCCAGCCGCTGGCCCCACCGGCCGGCGGCCGGCAACGTTTCGCCGCGTTCGATTGCCCGCCACCCGCGGCCGCCGCTGAACGTTGAAGCCGGGTGCACCAAAAAAAATGGCCCCACTGAGGAAGCGGGGCCGAAACAGGCCAAACTGACGTAAGGCCTGGCGAGGATTCGATTGGCCGGTCGGGCGGTGCGGGCGCTTTTCCGAACCGGAATGTTCCATACTTTACCCGATCGCAAAAAAAATGCAAGTCCTTGGCTGATTTTTTTTTGCGGCCGGCATCATCCGGACTGGCCGGCGAGGAGCCGGCGAAAGGCGTCTTCGTCCAGCACTGCGACCCCCAGTTGTCGGGCCTTGGTCAGCTTCGATCCCGGTTCGGCGCCGGCGATCACGGCGGCGGTTTTTGCCGAGACGCTGCCGCTGACCCGAGCGCCGCGCGCTTCCAGCGCCGCTTTCGCTTCATCGCGAGTCATCGATTCCAAGGTGCCGGTCAAAACATAAGTCTGTCCGGCCAGCGGTGCCGGCGCGGCCACGGTCGGCCGGGACTGGGCCTTGATCTCGGCCAGCAGTTCGGCCGCCGCCGGCAATTCCACCGCCAGTGGCGGGGTGTGCAACGCTGCGGCGAAGGCGGCGGCCGTTCCAGGGTCGAGACCGGCGGCTGTCAACTCTCCAGCACCGGCGGCCAGCAAGTCGTCGATGGTGCGGTAGGCGGCGGCGAGCCGGGTGCGTTCTTTCTTGCCGATCAAGGTTTTCCCGCCGCCCGCGGTGCGCGGCAGCAGAGCGAAATCGCCGGCCGCCGCCAGCAGGTCGGCGATGGGTTCGAGCGCCGCGAAGCGCGCCGCATCCGGCGCCTGTTCGCCGGCGCATTCGACGCCGGCGGCGAGCAGCCGGTCGATCACTTGCTGGTTGTGTTTTTCGGCGAAAAAATCGTCGATTTTTTGCGCCACGACGCGCCCGATGCCGGGGATCGCCAGCAGCAACAAGCGGCCGGCGCGGCGGAGATGTTCGAGCCGGCCAAAGGCGGCGGCCAGATCGCGCGCCGTCTGCTCACCGACTTCGGGAATGCCCAAGGCGAACAGCAAGCGCGGCAACGCGGTCTGCCGGCTGCGGTCGATGGCGGCAATGAGATTTTCGGCCCAGCGCCGGGCTTCCTTGCCGGCGGCGACGGTTTTCGGCACGGTGCCGTCCCGTTCGTCGGCGCGCCGCTTCAGGTGCAACAAATCATCCACCGTGAGGCGGTACAGATCGGCCACGTCATGGACGACATCGAAAGCGACCAGATCATCGACCATCCGCTCGCCGAGCCCTTCGATATCCATGGCCGGGCGCGAAGCGAAATGCAGCAGGGCCCGCCGGCGCTGCGCCGGGCAGTACAGCCCGCCGCTGCAACGCACGGCGGCGGCGTCCTCATCGCGGTGGGTATGGCTGCCGCACACCGGACAACGCGCCGGCAGACGAAACACCGGCGGTTTGCCATGCCGTTTTTCGCGCACGGCGCATACGATTTCGGGGATCACGTCGCCCGCCCGCCGAACGATGACCTGATCGCCAATCCGGACGTCTTTGCGGTGGATCTCGTTCTCGTTGTGCAAGGTGGCGTTGGTCACCGTCACGCCGCCGACGAATACCGGTTCGAGGCGGGCGACCGGGGTCAATATGCCGGTGCGACCGACCTGAATATCGATCGCCAAAAGGCGAGTCAGCGCTTCCTCAGCCGGGAATTTGTGGGCGAATGCGAAGCGCGGCGCCTTGCTGACGAAACCGAGCGCCGCCTGTTGCCGTAAATCGTCTACTTTGTAAACGCAGCCGTCAATGTCGTAATCGAAAGCGCCTCTTTGGCGCAGCATCGCTGCGTAAAAATCGAGGCACTTGGCGATGCCCTGGCAGGGGCGGATTTCGGGGTTGACCGGCAGGCCCCAGGCTTTGAGTTTTTGCAGCACTGCAATATGGCTGTGGCCCCAGGCCTCATGGATCGGTTCGCCGCCGGCGAATGCCTGGTACGCGAAGAACTTGAGCGGCCGGCAGGCGGTGATCGCCGGGTCGAGTTGGCGCAGGCTGCCGGCCGCGCCGTTGCGTGGATTGATCAGGGGCTTGCCGCCGGTTTGCTGCATTTGGCGGTTGTATTCCTTGAAGCCGCCGAGCGGCATATAGACTTCGCCGCGCACCTCGAGATCGGCGGGCCAGTCGGCGCGCCGCAAGCGAAGCGGGATCGCCCCGACGGTCCTGACGTTGGCGGTGACGTCCTCACCGCGTTCGCCGTCACCGCGGGTGGCACCCCGGACCAGGCGCCCGGCGCGATACAGCAGGCTGATCGCCAGGCCGTCGAGCTTCGGCTCGGCGACGTAATCGACAATCGTGACGCCAAGTCCGCGCCGTATGCGCTCGTCAAAAGCCAACGCCTCGGCCGCATCGAAGACGTTGGCTAGCGACAGCATCGGCACGCGGTGGCGGACTTCGGTGAAGCCGGCGGCGGGCTTGCCGCCGACGCGGTGGGTCGGTGAAGCGGGATCGTCGAATTCCGGGTGGCGGCGTTCGAGTTCCTCGAGTTCACGCAGCAACTTGTCGTATTCGGCGTCCGGGATCAGCGGCTCGTCGAGGACGTAATAGCGGTAATCGTGCTCGGCGATTTCGGCGCGCAATGCCTGGATGCGCCGGGCGGCGGTGTTCATTGTGCGCCGGGTGACGCCCCGTGGCGGCGGTCGTGCTCGCGCATCTGTTCACGCAACTGGGCCAGGCGTTGGCGGGTGACCCGGCACCGCGCATCGTCGAGCAGATCGGCGTCGAGCAGTTGCGCCAGGCGTTCGGCGGCGGCGTGCATCGCTTCCCACCGATCGAGCGCCGGTCGCGTACCGGGCAGAACCATGAATAACGCGACGCCGGGCGTGGCGAAACGGCTCCATTCGGCGGGATCGAAATCGCCGGGAGCCGTTAGATTCGCCATGCTGTATACCGGTTCCACCGACCCTTCCTCGAGGCGGTGAAAGATCCGCCGCTCGCCGAATTCCAGCCCGGCTTTCAGCGCCGCGTCGAGGAGTTCGACGCCGCTGATCCGCCGGTCGTCGCGCGCTTTGAGGTATAAAACGACAATTTTTTCTGCACGCTCGTCAGCCTCAAGACCACCCAGCGCGGGTGCGGCGTCAGATGCCGGACGCCCGGTCTCACCGCCGTCGAAAAAGGGCAAGCCACGGCGGGCAACCGGTTGCGCCGCACCGCGCCTTTCTTCGCGCGGCGCAGCGCTCGGGTCTTTTTCCGCTTCGTCTTCGACCGGCAGAATTCGCGGCTCGCGGCGCTCGCCGCGCAACGCCGGGCGCCGCGGTTGGTGCTTGTAATGGTAGTGCACGACGATGCCGGCGAGGATCAACAGCCCGGCGAGCAGCAGAATCAGGCGCAGTGAGTTCACGATCACGCTCCGTTGGTTTTGCCGAACGGGAACATTCAAAGACCGATTATCTCAAACTTTCCATCGATCAATGCCCCGGTAACGGCCCTGTGTCATACCCTGGATTCACCGCGCCGCCAGCGCCGCGGCCTCTTCCAGATCGACGCTGACCAGCCGCGAAACGCCGGGCTCGCGCATCGTGACGCCGAGCAACTGCTGCGCCCCTTCCATCGTCGTTTTGTTATGGGTGACGATGATGAATTGCACCTGCTCCGCCAGGTCCGTGACCAGGGCCGAAAAACGGCTGACGTTGGCGTCGTCGAGCGGGGCATCGACTTCGTCCAGCATGCAGAACGGCGCCGGGTTGAGGTTGAAAATCGCGAAAACGAAGGCCACCGCGGTCAGCGCTTTTTCGCCGCCGGACAGCAGATGGATGCTGGTGTTCCTTTTTCCCGGCGGACGGGCCATCAGGACGACGCCGGTGGTCAAAAGATCGTTACTGGTCATTTCGAGATAAGCATGGCCGCCGCCGAACAGGCGCGGGAACATCGTTTCGAGTGTGCGATTGACCCGTTCGAACGTTTCGCCGAAGCGCGAACGTGTCGTCCGGTCGATGCGGGCGATGGCTTTTTCCAGGGTGCTCAACGCTTCGTTCAGGTCGCTGTCCTGGGCATCGAGGTAGCGCTTGCGTTCGCTTTCCTGTTCGTATTCGCTGATCGCCGCTAGGTTGACCGGTTCGAGGCGGGCGATACGGCGTTCGAGGCGCGCCAATTCATCGTCCCAGCCGGTCTGCTCGGCGGCATCGGGCAGCGACTCGACCAACTGTTCGAGGGTTTCGTCGACGGCCAGTGCTTCGATCTGGCGCGCCAAGTTGCGCGCCGTCAACTGCTCTTCCTGGGCGGCGAGGCGCGCCGCTTCGAGCTGCTCACGGCAGGCATCGCTATCGCGCGCCGCACTCTGCCGCTGCTGTTCAAACTGCCGCTGCTGCTCGACCAGGGCTTCGAGCCCGCTGCGGCAGGCGGTCAATTCGCGGTCGGCTGCGAGGCGGGCCTTGAGCAGGCGGTCGAGGTCGGCTTGCAGCGCCGTTTCAGGAGCGTCCCCGGCGGCGAGAAAGGACTCGATCTTCTGTTGCCGGTCGAGCAATTGCGCCCGCTGCCGTTCGGCCCGGTCCAGCGCCTGGCGTAGCGAGGCGGCCGAGCTGCGCAGACCCTCGCTTTTGATTTCCTGGGCGTGGCACTCCTCGCGGCTCGCTTCCAGGGCGTGGGCCGCAGTCTGCACCGCGTCGCCGGCGGCGGCCAGATCGGTCTCGAGCCGCGCCTCGGCCGCCTGCAGCTCGGCGATCTCGCGGTCATATTCCTCGACCCGGGCGCGATCGTCGGTCCATTGTTTTTCGGCGGTCGTCATTTTCTCGGAAAGTCGCTGCGACTCTTCCTGCAACCGGGTTTCGCGGCTGACGATCTCTTCGATCCGGCGGGTGCCGGTACTGACCGTGACTTGCTGCCCGGCCAGATCGCGGCGGGCCTCATCGAGTGCCACCCGGGTCACCTCGAGGCGCCGTTCGCACTGCTCGAGTGCGCTGCGGGCCGCCGCCAGTTGCTCTTCCAGTTCGCCGGCCCGGCGTTCGGCGGCGGCCAGATCGGCGCGCGTCGCGCGTAATGTCTGTTCGCGTTTCAGCGTCCCGCTTTCGCTGCTCCCGGCGCGCTTGACTCGAATCCAACCCGCTCCGAGCCAGGTGCCGTCGGGGGTGATCAACGAACCGCCGGGCGGTAACGCCGGCAGGCGTTCGAGGGCGGCGTCGAGGTCGGCGGCGCACTCGATGGCGGCCAACAGGCGGCGCATGGCGAGCGGGCCGCGACAGCGGGACGCCAACGACGCCGGGGCGAACGCAGGATCGTCCGCGGTCGAATCGGCGGCGTCCATCACGGTCAACGTCAAATCGTCGGTGGCCGCCAGTTCGGCGGCGAGCAGTGTGCTGTCGGCCGGAGTCATCACCGCTTGCAGCCAATCGCCGAGCACGGTTTCAATGGCTTCCACCCAGGTTTCATCGGCCTCGATGGTCGCCGCCAGGCGGCGCGCCTGGGACAGACCGCGCGGTGCGAGCCATTCGGCCCGCCGTTCGTCGGCCGCTCCCAGGGCACTGAGTTGCACGGCGGTCAGCGATTCGAGGCGGGCACCGAGGGCCGAAAGCTGTTGGCGCTCGCTATTGAGCTCATCGCCAAGCGCCGCGCAACGCGCCCGTGCGGCGTGGAGTTCGGTTTGCGCTTCGTCGTGGGCCCGCTGCGCTCGTTCATTGAGTGCCGTCAGTTCGGCGAGCCGGGCTTGTGCTGCGGCCAGGGATTGTTCGTGGGCGGTCCGTTCGAGCCCTACCAACTCAGCGGCCAAGGTGGCGTGCCGCTGCCGGTCATCGTGCAATTGGCGTTCGAGATGTTCGCTGCGGGTGGCGGCCAGTTCACGCTCGCGCTGGCAGGCTGCCAGACGTTGTTGCTGGGCTTGGCGCTCGGCCTCGGCTTTCTTGAGCGCCTGCTCGGCGGCGGCCGCTGCCGCCGCGGCCTGTTCGAGCCGCTGGCGCGCCGTGGCCAGCGCCGGCTGAATCTCCGCTTCGGCGGTCAACGCCTGGTCCAAAGCAGCCTGATCGGCCTGCAAATGCCCTTCGAGTTCGGTCCGCTGGGTAGTGACCTGTTCCAGTTCGGCCGTCTGGCGTTTGACCATTTCGCGGTGGTGGGCGATTTCCTGTTCGCAGCGGGCGATCTTTCCCCCGATTTCGTAAACCGCCGCCTGTGCCTGGTTGAACGTCTCCTGGGCGGTGCCCCGGTCTTCGCCGAGTTTGTCGTTTTCCGCTTCGGCATGGCGCAGGCGCGCGATCGCCGCCTGCAACTCGGTCTCGTGCTGCCGGCCTTTCGCTTCCAGTTCCAGGGCGCGGGCATGTGCCGCCTGCCAGTCGCCGGCCAGCTTACGCCCGTTCAACCGGCGGTGCTCGAGTTGCAGCTTTTTGTACCGTTCCGCAGCCCGCGCCTGGCGTTGCAGGCGGTCGAGGTGTTTACCCACCTCGTCGCGCAAATCGCTGAGGCGGGCCAGATTGTCGCGGGTATGGGCGATCCGGTTTTCGGTTTCGCGCCGCCGCTCGCGGTACTTCGAAATACCCGCCGCCTCTTCCAGGTACTGCCGCAGATCCTCGGGACGGGCTTCGACAATCTGGGAGATCATGCCCTGCTCGATAATCGAGTAACTGCGCGGTCCGAGGCCGGTGCCGAGAAACAAATCGGTGATGTCGCGCCGCCGGCAGCGCGAGCCGTTGAGGTAGTACTGCGACTGGCCGTCGCGGCTGACCTGACGCTTGACCGAGATTTCACTGAACGCCGCGTACTCGCCGCCGGCGCGGCCGTCGCTGTTATCGAACAGCAACTCGACGCTGGCCTGGGCCACCGGTTTGCGGCTGCCGGAACCATTGAAAATCACATCGCTCATCGATTCGCCGCGCAACTGCCGGGCCGAGCTTTCGCCCATCACCCAGCGCACGGCGTCGATGATGTTGGATTTACCGCAGCCATTCGGGCCGACGATGCTGGTCATCGCCGTCGGGAAACGGATGGTGGTCGGATCGACGAAAGATTTGAAGCCGGCAAGTTTGATCGTGGTCAGGCGCATGGGTTAAAAACGATACTCAGGCTACAGACAATCGAGCGCAGCCACCGGGCTCCGCTTCATGGGACAATTAAACGAACACCGACCAGGAGAAGACGATGCCAGGCAAACCCGGCGCGGAACTGGAAACCTTTGCCAATCCCCAACCGGCGCGGGATTATATCATTCGCATGACGATCCCGGAATTCACCTGCCTGTGCCCGCGCACCGGACAGCCGGATTTCGCGGTGTTGCACCTGGCCTACATTCCCGGCGCGACGTGCGTCGAACTGAAATCACTGAAGCAGTACATCTGGCATTTTCGCGACCAGGGGGCGTTTCACGAAGCGGTGACCAACCGGATACTGGACGATTTGGTTACGGCGCTCGCCCCCCGCTGGATGGCGTTGCGTGCCGTGTTCAACGTCCGCGGCGGGATCACCACCGAAGTGCACGCCGAGCACCGCGCGCCCGATTGGCAAGGCGAAGTGCCTACCAGCCGGCACGGCCCGAACGGCCAGCCGGTGCCCTGACCCGCCGGACGGACGCCGCTTACTCGGTCGCCGGTTCCATCCCTTCCGGCTTCTCGATGCGTGCCTCGGCTAGCAGCGAGGCGACATGCGCTTCAACCGCCCGGCGCAGCAGATCCTGCTCGATGCCGGCCCGCACCTGGTCGAACGGCGGTGGGCTGAACGGCCGGGAATCCAGCACCTGGAAAATGCGCCAGGCGCGCCCGTCGGCAAACGGCAACGGTACGACCTGCCCCGCCGTGGCGTTTTTCAGCAACGTCGCGTAGTCCGGTGGAAATTGGCTGAGATCGGCCCACGGCAGCGTTTCGATTTCCCGGCCGGCGGTCCGGGCGGCGTTTTCGATGGCCTCGAAAGTAGCCCCCTCCTCGATAGCCAGCAGGTCGCCGAGGGCGGCCTTCTCGTCGCTGTAAGCGATGCTTTTCAGTCGCACCTGGATGCCGCCCGAGCGCTCGCTCATCGCGCGATACATCTCCTCGATCTGCGCTGCATCCGGTTGATTCAGGCGATGCACCTGCCGCACCCGGAAGTTGTACATCACTTGCGCCCGGGCCAGGGCCAGTTCGGCATCGAGTTCCGGATCGGCCCTGTCGTGCCGTTCGACGTCGGCGGCAACGGCGAGGACGCGGCTCAATTGTTGCTCCGCCGCCAGCCGTTCGGCGGCGTTGGCGGAAGCGGTGCCGCGGGAGCCGAGATAACGATCGACCATTTGCCGGGTCAGTGGGAGGCCGTCCACGGTCAGCAGCAGGTCGCCGGCGGTGGGCGGCGCGGTATCGGCCGCCCGGCGGCCGTCACAGGCGGTGAGCCCCGGCAGACCCACCAGGGCGGCCAGTAGGGCCCTAACGGCGGCCTTTCTCGCGCGGTCATAATTCATCGCTGGCATAGAGGTTCATCCTTACGGCGTGCAGTTCAGTGGTCAAAAGGTCGCCCAGCAGGCGGTGGACCAGGCGCTCGCGGGTCAGCCGGTCCAGGCCGTCGAACGCAGCGGTGACGATCAGCAGGTGGACATGCCCCCGGCCGTCGGCGGCGCCGGGGTGGCCGGCGTGCAAATGGCTTTCATCGGTGATTTCCAAGCATTCGGCGGCGAGCGGCGCCAGCCGCGCCCGGATGCGTTCGAGGCGCTCGGCGGGCGGGCCGGAAACGGGCTGTGAAGCGATCATTTTGCTCATTGTCGCAAAATTTTGTCCTGGGGGTATGGACATCGGCGCCGACTTGCATATCATGCGCCGAGAATCCACTCGTTGATCCACCTGCCGCCGGAGACGCATGAGCGACAAATCGATCTGGACCGGTTTTCTCGAAGCGGGCGATAAAAGCGCCCTGGTCGTCCGTGACCGGCGCCTTGACACCGGCAATCCCAAAACGATCTACCTCTACAATCATCGGCGCGGCGTATTTCTGGAATACGCCAGCGCGATCGTCGAGTCGAAGCTGCGCACCCTAACGGCTGACGAGCAAAAACAAAGCGCCGAGCTGCTCAAGGCGTTCCGCCGCTGCCGCGAACAGTTCACGCCGCGCGGCGACCGCCTGCTGGCCCTCGCTCAGCAGAGCGCCCAGGCGCCGCGCCGCGTGCAGCCGCCGGCCGACAACGCCGATGACGCGGCGCCGTTTCTGGACGACGCCGATGAAGTCGATTGGGATGAAGAATCCACGGATGACGACTGATACCGAATCCTCCAGGCAGCACCGCCCGGCGGACCGCCCAGCCCCTCTTGCCCCGGCCGATACAAGCTTGAAATGAAAACAACGATTACCCACCCCGCCGGCGATTGGTTCGGCCACCCGAAAGGGGTTTATATCTGTTTCGCCACCGAACTGTGGGAGCGCTTTTCGTTCTATGGCATGAAAGCGCTGCTTTTTTTGTACTTGACCAAATATCACTTGTTCGGCGACCGGCCGAGCTACGAACTGCTCGGTGCTTACGGCGGCCTGGTCTATGCCATGCCGGTGATCGGCGGCATGATCGCCGACCGCTACCTCGGCCTGCGCAAGGCGGTGATCCTCGGTGGAATTTTGCTGGTCCTCGGCCATTTCGGCATGGCCTTCGAGGGGCACGAGGCGCACCTCGCGGATGGGCTGGTCGTTCGCGACGAGGGGGCGTTGCAGATTTTCTACCTGTCGCTGGCGCTGATCATCACCGGCGTCGGCTTTCTCAAGCCCAATATCTCGACCATCGTCGGCCGCCTGTACGCCGAAAACGACCCGCGGCGCGATTCGGGATTTACGTTGTTTTATGCCGGGATCAACCTCGGAGCGTTGGCCGCCAGCCTGATCGCCGCGTTCCTCGGTGAGGTGTACGGTTGGAAATACGGCTTCGGTGCCGCTGGGGTTGGCATGGTGATCGGCCTGGCGGTCTTTATTCTCGGCCAAAAACACCTGCGCGGCCTGGCCGAGCCGCCCCACCCCGCCCACCTGACCACCAATGTCTTCGCTTACTTGAACCGCGAAAAGTTGATCTATGGCGGTGCGTTGTTGATGGTGGCGGCGGTCTGGCAGGTCATCCAGTGGCATTCGCGGTATCTCGAACTGCCACTCGCCTGGCTCGGCCTCGACGCCACTGTGCAACAAGGCGCGGTGATCATGATCATGCACGCCGTATTCGCCGCTTTCATGGTCTGGCTCGTCTGGTTTCTGATCGCCCGCTGTAACCGCATCCAGCGCCAGCAGATGTTGGTGCTGATGGTGTTGATTTTCGCCGCCCTGGTGTTTTTTACGCTCTACGAACAGACCTACGGCTCGTGGGTGGCCTTCACCGACCGGATGCTGACCAAAGATCTGTTCGGCTTCAATTTAAGCCCTGCCGGCTGGCACAAGGTGCCATGGATGATCGCCCCGCTCGTCCTCTCGCCGCTGGTCATGCTCGCGGCATTGAATTCGCCCCGCGCCGGCAGCGGCCGGTATGCCGGAACGGCGATCGTCATGGCATTTGCCGCCGCCTTGTTTCACGACATCGTACTGATGCCGCAGACCGCCGGCTCGCTGACTTTTCTCGGTGCCTTTTTCATCGTCGCGCTGACCCCGCTTTTCACCTGGCTTTGGCCGTGGCTGGAACGGCGCGGCCTCAATCCGGGCAAACCGCTGAAAAGCGCCGGCGGACTGGTGCTCGCCGGACTGGCGTTCGTGCCCCTGATCGTCGCTGCCCAGGCGGCGGCCGGCGGCGACCCGGCCAGCGTCTGGTGGCTGGTTCTGGCCTACCTGATTCTGGAAATGGGCGAGTTGGCGCTGTCGCCGGTCGGCCTTTCGGCGGTGACCCAGTTATCGGTGCCAAGCGTGGTCAGCGTGATGATGGGCGCCTGGTTCCTGGCGACCGCTTATTCGGAGAACCTCGCCGCCGAACTCGGCAAACTGTCGGCGGTCGAGATGCTGAGCGACGGCAGTTTCGACTCGGCGGAGGCGGCGGCCGGCTACGGCGACCTGTTCTGGCTGATGCTGCTGATCGGCGTGATCAGCGGCGCCGCCCTCGCCCTGGGTGCGCCGTTACTCAACCGGGCCATGCACGGCGTGCGTTGATGCCGATCTATTTTTACCAGGCGGAAAGTGGATCCTGTGGGCATTGCCGGCACGGTTTCGAGTGTCTGCAAAAATTATCGAGCCCGCCGCTCGCCGCCTGTCCACAGTGCGGCTGCGCCGTGCACCGGGTGCCCGCCGTGCCGCATCTGGCCGGCGGCACCCGGCTCGATTCGCGGACGTTGGCGTCGCATGGTTTTACGCAATATCGCCGCATCGCCCGCGGGCGTTACGAGAAAACCGCCGGCCGCGGGCCGCCCACGCTCGATGCCGGGGATTGAATCAGCCGCGGCCGCCGGCGACTGGATCGTGGGTTTTGCGCCGCTGGCCGACCGGCACGCCACCCGGCTGATCCTCGGCAGCATGCCGTCGGTCGCCTCGCTTGCCGCTGGTGAGTATTACGCCCACCCGCGCAACGCTTTCTGGCGCCTGATCGCAGAACTGACCGGCACCCCGCCCACCCTACCCTACGCCCAACGGATCGAGACGCTTCGCACCCAGGGAATCGCCCTGTGGGATGTGATCCACCGCTGCCAGCGGGCTGGGAGCCTGGATCAGCGAATCGATGTAGATACGTTGCAGATCAACGATTTTGATACATTTTTCAACGAATATCACGGCATCCGACAGGTATTTTTCAATGGCGGCCAAGCCGCGGCCGTATGGCGCCGGCGTGTCGTCCCGGCACTGGCCGGGCGTCGCAAGCTGCCACCCGGGGTGCGACTGCCTTCAACGAGCCCGGCCCATGCCGCGCTGTCGTTCGCACAGAAACTGGCTGCCTGGCGGGTGATTCTCGATGAAAACCTGCAACAAGGCGGGACCGATGACTGAGCGGGCCACGGGCCAGACGTGCGAAGTGGCCGTCGTCGGCGGCGGCGTGATTGGGCTTTTTTGCGCGCTGGAACTTGCCGCCCGCGGCCGCGATGTCGTCGTTTTCGAGGCCGGCGTTCTCGGCCACGGCAGTTCGCACGGTAACTGCGGCACGATCACCCCGAGCCATGCGCCGCCGCTGGCGATGCCCGGCAGCCTCGGCCAGGCGGCACGCTGGATGTGGCAGCCGGACGCTCCGCTGTACATCGCGCCGCGCCTCGATCCGGGATTGTGGCACTGGCTTTACCGCTTCGCCCGCCAGGCGACCGAGCGCCAGTTCCGCCGCGCGACACGCCTTAGGCTGGAATTGCTGAATTTGTCTCTGGAACTGCTCGCCGCGTGGATCGCGCGGGAAAACATGGCCTGCGAATTCCGCCGCTTAGGGACGCTGTATGTGTTTCGTGACCGCCGGGCGCTCGACCGTTTCGAGTGGTATCCAAAACTCGCCGGCGAAATCGGCTGGCCGGTCGAATTCTGGGATGCGGCCCGGCTGGCGGCCGAGGAACCCGCGTTGCTGCCCGGCCAGGCCGGTGCCTGGTTCAATCCCGGCGACGCCAGCTTGCGGCCGGACCGGCTGCTCACCGAACTCGGGCGCGCAGTGCGCCGCCACGGCGCCACCTGGGTCGAAGGCGCCGAGATCGCCGGGTTCGAGCGCCGGCCCGGCGGTGCCTACGAGCTGCTGGCGTCCGACGGCCGGCAATGGCGGGCACATCACTTGGTCCTGGCGGCCGGGGCCTGGTCGCCACGCCTCGCCCGCCAGTTCGGTATTGCTCTGCCGATCCAGCCCGGCAAAGGTTATTCGCTGACCTATACGCGGCCGGATCAGGTGCCGCGCCGGCCTTTGGTCTTGAAAGAAGCGGCAGTCTGCGTTTCGCTGTTCGACTCCGGGTTCCGGCTCGGCAGCACGATGGAATTCAGCGGTTACGACCGGCGCCTCAACCCCCGCCGCCTGGCAGCGCTGCGCCGCGCGGCGCAGGCCAGTCTGCGCTGCCCCGCAGGGCCGGAGCTGATCGAGGAATGGTATGGCTGGCGGCCGATGACCCCCGACGACCTGCCGGTGATCTCGGCCGTTCCCGGCTGGCCGAACTGTTATCTCGCCACCGGTCACGGTATGCTCGGCGTCAGCCTGGCGGCGGTCACGGCGCGCCTGATCGCTGACCTGATGACCGCGACCGCGCCGCCGCTCGACCCGGCGCCGTTCGCGATCGAACGTTTCGCTTGAACGATTGCCTGCCGAACCGGCGGCACGCGGGTTTTGCTTCATGCGAAAATGTGCCTTTTGAAACGATCCGCCGCCGATGCCCGAACCGCGCCGCATCCTGGTGACCAGCGCCCTGCCCTACGCCAACGGCCCGCTGCATCTGGGGTATATCCTCGAAGCCATCCAGACCGATATCTTCGCCCGCTTTCTGCGCGCCCACGGCCACCGGGTGTATTACGTCTGCGCCGACGATGCGCACGGCACGCCGATCATGCTGCACGCCGAACGGCGAGGCATCCCGCCGGAAGAGCTGATCGCCGAGATGAACGCCGCGCATTGCCGCGACTTGGCGGCCTTTAATATCGCGATCGATCATTACTCCTCGACGCACAGTACCGCGAACCGCGAGTTGATCGACGCTTTGTACGCCCGGCTCGCAGCGGCTGGACATATCGCGCGGCGGACTATCGAGCAGTTCTACGATACGGCGCGCGGCATCTTTTTACCCGACCGTTTTATCAAAGGTACTTGCCCGCGGTGCGCCGCCGCCGACCAGTACGGCGACAGTTGCGAAGTCTGCGGCGCGACCTATGCTCCAACCGACCTCATAGCCCCTTACTCGGTGGTCAGCGGCAGCACGCCGGAACTGCGGCACAGCGAGCATTATTTCTTCCGCCTCGCCGATTTCTCGAGCCGCCTGGCAAGCTGGATCGCATCCGACGCGCTGCAACCGGAGGTCCGCAACAAACTGGCCGAATGGTTCGACGCCGGGCTCAAGGACTGGGACATTTCGCGCGACGCGCCTTATTTCGGTTTTAGGATTCCGGGCACCGAAGACAAGTATTTCTACGTCTGGATGGATGCGCCGCTCGGTTATCTAGCTGCCTTTAGCGAATACTGCGCGACCGCCGGGCTCGACTTCGCCGCGTTCTGGGATGCCGATCAGGCGACGGGCAGCGAGGTTTATCACTTTATCGGCAAGGACATCATTTATTTTCACGCCTTGTTCTGGCCGGCGATGCTGACCGCCGGTGGTTATCGCCTGCCGAGTGCGGTTTACGCCCACGGCTTTTTGACGATCAACGGCGAGAAGATGTCCAAGTCGCGCGGCACGTTCATCGAGGCCGAACGTTATCTCGAGCACCTGCCGGCCGATTATCTGCGTTATTACTTTGCCGCCAAACTCGGCGACGGACTGGCCGACATCGACCTCAATCTCGACGATTTCCGTTTGCGCGTCAACGCCGATCTGGTCGGCAAGCTGATCAATATCGCCAGCCGCAGCGCCGGCTTTATCAGCCGTTATTTCGCCGGCGAACTGGCCGCCGCCTTGCCGGATCCGGATGCCTACCGGCGCTTCACGGCGCACGGTGAGGAGATTTCCGGACACTATGCGGCGCGCCGCTACGCCCAGGCTGTACGCTGCATCATGCAGCTTGCCGACGAGGTCAATCGTTATTTCGACGAAGCTAAACCGTGGGTCTTGGCCCGTTCGCCGGCCGCCCGCCGCGAAGTCCAGGCGATCTGCACCCAGACGTTGAATTATTTCCGCGCCTTGATCACCTGGCTGGCGCCGGTCGTTCCCGATATCGCAACGGCCAGCGGCCGCTTTCTCGATGTTACGATCGGGCCGTGGGCCGACCTCGAACGCCCCTTGACCGGGCGGCGGATCAACGACTACAGTCCACTGGCGCGGCGTCTCGAAGCGGCCGAAGTCGCCGCCTTGTTACCGGACAGCACCGCCGGCGCGGCCGAGGGCCAGGCGCCGCGCCCAGAGGAGAAGACGATGAACAGCAACGACAGCCACCCAGCGCCGGCGGCCGGCGGCAGCACAGAGCCCATCACGATCGCCGAATTTGGGCGTCTGGACCTGCGCGTGGCGCGCATTGTCGAAGCCGAGGCGGTCGAGGGCGCCGACAAACTGCTCGGCCTGACACTCGATCTCGGCGACCGGCAATGCCGGGTCTTCGCCGGCATCAAGCAGCACTACGACCCGGAAGCGCTGCGCGGCCGTTTGACGGTGATGGTCGCCAATCTGGCGCCGCGCAAAATGCGCTTCGGGGTGTCGGAAGGCATGGTGTTGGCCGCCAGTGACGAACGCGGCGGGCCGTTCCTGCTGGCTCCGGACAGCGGCGCCCAACCGGGGATGCGGGTCCGCTGATGGAAACGGCTGTCCTGATCTTGATCGCCACGGTGCTGGCCAATAATTTCGTGCTCCACCGTTTTCTCGGACTTTGCCCCTTCATCGGCGCATCGGCGCGGTTGGACGGGGCGCGCGGCATGGCGGCGGCCACCTTGCTGGTCCTGACGCTGGCGTCGATCGCCGGCCATGTGGTCTATCGCTACCTGCTCGTGCCGTTGGCGATCGAATATCTCGCGACGCTGACTTTCATTCTGATCATCGCGGCGCTGGTCCAAGCGGTCGAATTGATCGTCCGCGCCACCAGCCCGCTGGTCGAGCGCATTCTCGGCCTCTACCTGCCGCTGATTACCACCAACTGCGCCGTGCTCGGCGTCGCGTTGCTCAATGTCCGGCAGGAACGTTCGCTGCTCGAAGCGGCGTGGTTCGGTTTCGGCGCCGGCCTGGGATTCGCCCTCGTCCTCCTCGCCTTTGCGGCGCTGCGCGAACGCGCCGACCGGGCACCGGTGCCAGCGGTATTTCGAGGGGCGCCTCTGGCCCTGCTCACCGCCGGGTTGATGGCCATCGCCTTCACCGGATTCGGCGGCATGGCCGGCGGTTAAAGCCATGCTCGCCGGAATTGCCGTCGTCACGCTTCTGGCGCTGTCTGCCGGCGTCGGGATCGTCTGGTTGCGCCGGCGCCTGGCGGACGGCGAGCCCACTCTGGTCGATGCAATCGACGCCGTGCTGCCGCAAATCCAGTGTGCGCAGTGCGGCTACCCCGGCTGCCGGGCTTACGCCGCGGCCTTGGCCCGCGGGACGACGGCGATCGATCACTGCCCGCCGGGCGGTGCACAGACGCAACGGGCGCTCGCCGATTTGCTCGGCGCGGTGCCCGGCGATATACCATTGCCGTCGCCGGTCGCGACCCACCTCGCCCGGATCGACGACGCCTCGTGCATCGGTTGCGCCTTGTGCCTGCCGGCCTGCCCGGTGGACGCCATTGTCGGCGCCGCCGGTTTCCTGCACACCGTCCTCGAGGCCGAGTGCACCGCCTGCGAACTGTGCCTGGCGCCCTGCCCGGTCGATTGCATCGCCCTGGTGCCGCGCCCGGAACGTCCGCCGAGCCCGGTTTAGGCGATGTTGCTCGACCACGAACCCGGCGAGGTGCTGCACCCCTTTCACGGTGGACTGCGTCTCAAACACTACAAACGGCAATCGCTGTCTTCGCCGATCAGTCGGCCACCGCTGCCGGCGCGGCTCGTTTTGCCGCTCCGCCAGCATCACGGCCGGGCCGGGCACCCGCGGGTCGCCCAGGGAGAGCACGTGTTGCGCGGTCAGGCGCTGAGCGGCGGCGTGGCCGTCGACCAGGTGCCGATCCATGCCCCCAGTTCGGGGGTGGTGCGGCGGATCGAACTGGCACCGACGATCGCCTGCCCCGAACGCGGCGAACTATGCATCGAGCTCGAACTGGACGGCGAACACCGCGCCCCGCCGCCCGCCGTGCTGCCGCCGTGGCATGCGCTGTCCCAAACCGAGTTGCGACAGGCGATCTTCAGCGCCGGCCTGGTCGGGATGGGCGGCGCGGTCTATCCGAGTGCGGCGAAACTGCCGCCCGCAGGCCACAAGATCGATACCCTGATCATCAACGGAGCCGAGTGCGAGCCTTATATCAGTTGCGACGAAGCGCTGCTCGATGCCCACCCCGAGCGCGTCCTCGCCGGGGCCGGGATCCTGGCGCGCGCCGCCGGCGCCCGGCGCATCGTCATCGCCATCGAGGAGAGGATGCGCGGTGCGGAACGAAAACTGCAGGCCGGGCTGGAGATCACTGCCGCCCCAAGCCGCGTGGTCCGGGTGCCGAGCATGTACCCGGAAGGCGGCGAGCGGCAGTTGATTCATGTGTTGACCGGCCGCGAAGTGCCGCGCGGTGGCTATCCGCTGGCGCTGGGCATGGTGGTTTTCAATGTCGCCACCGCCGCCGCCGCGGCCGACGCCCTCCTCGACGGCCTGCCACTGGTCGAACGGATCATCACCGTCACCGGCGCGGGAATCACGGCGCCGGGCAACCGTCTCACGCTGCTCGGCACTCCGCTCAACCATCTGCTGGCCGACTGCGGCGGCTACCGCCCGGGGGCGGCACGCCTGATCTGCGGCGGGCCGCTGATGGGTGAGGCGCTGCCCCACGACGGCCTGCCGGCGGTCAAAGGCACGAATTGCCTGCTGGTGCTCAGCGCCGCTGAGATCGCCGACCCGGCACCGCTCCTGCCGTGCATCAATTGCGGCGAATGCATCCGGGTCTGCCCGGCCCAACTCTTGCCGCACGAGCTGCACTGGGCGATTCGCGCCGCCGATCTGGGCCGGGCGGCCGAACTCGGCCTTGACGCCTGTATCGAATGCGGTTGCTGCGCCCAGGTGTGCCCGAGCCACATCCCGCTGGTCGCCGATTACCGCCGGGGGAAAGCCGAAATCCGGGCCGAGCAGGAACGCCGGACCCAGGCTGAACGAGCCAAGGCCCGTTACCAGGCGAGCCGGGAACGCCGCCAGGCGCGAGACGCCATGGCGCAAGACGCCGCGGCGGCGGAGCAGCGGATGGCCGGCGACGAAGAACAAGCCAAAGCCCGGATCGCCAAGGCACTGGAACGGGTCCGGCGAAAACGCGAGGGCGATCCTGAATGAACGCCGCAACCTCGATCCGGAACCTCGGCCGGTGACCCAGCGGCATTTTCCAACCGCCGCGGCACCGCATTTGCCGCCGGCGCGCGACGTCGCTTCGCTGATGCGCGATGTGTTGCTCGCGCTGACTCCCGGGATCGCCGCCCACGTCTGGTTTTTCGGGCCGGGGATTTTGTTGCAGATCGCCCTCGCCGCGCTCTTTGCGCTCGCTGCCGAGGCGCTGGTGGCGCGCTGGCGGCGGCAGCGCGTCAAACGTCTGCTCGGTGATTACAGCGCCCTGGTCACCGCCGTGCTGTTTGCGCTGTCGGTGCCGCCGCTCGCCCCGTGGTGGATCGCACTGACCGGCATGGCAAGCGCCATCTGGCTCGTCAAGCACGCCTACGGCGGACTCGGTTACAACCGTTTCAACCCAGCGATGGCCGGTTTCGCCATCGTGCTGATCTCGTTTCCGCTGACCATGAGCCAGTGGCTGGCACCGGCGCCGCTGAACGCCGGCGGCGCCGAGTTGAGCGAGATCATAAAGGCCATCGGTCTCGGGCAGTTGCCCGCCGCGGCGCACTGGGACGCGATCAGTTCGGCGACGCCGCTCGGCCTGTTGCGCAGCGGCCGAGCGCAAAATCTTTTGGTCAGCGAAGTCCGGCTCGATCCGGTCTTCGGCGATTTCGGCGGTCACGGCTGGGAGTGGATCGCCAACTGGTACCTGGCCGGTGGTTTGTGGCTGCTCTACCGCCGGGTGATCAACTGGCGCGTCCCGGTCGCGACGCTCGGCACAACGCTGCTCCTGACCCTGCCGTTTTACCTGATCGACCCGGCGGCGCACCCGCTGCCGCTGCAGCACGTGTTCAGCGGGGCGCTCGTGCTCGGCGCTTTTTTCATCGCCACCGATCCGGTCTCGGGCGCCTCGACCCCTGCCGGACGCTTGTGGTTTGGCGTCGGCGTCGCTGTCCTGACGCTGGCCATCCGGCGCTGGGGGAATTATCCTGACGGCGTCGCCTTTGCCGTGTTGACCATGAATGCCTTCGCCCCCCTGATCGACCGTTACTGCCGGCCGCGGATCTATGGTGAGCGGCGATGAACGACGCTGCCCGACCGGCCGCCTGGCAAAGCATCGCCGCCTTGACGGCCAGCGCCCTTCTGGTCAGCACCGTGCTGGTCGTCGTCGACCATTTCAGTCGGCCGCGGATCGAGGCCGAACAGCGCGCCGCCGCCGAGGCACTGCTCGCTCAGATGCTGCCCTCCATCCCCTACGACAATGCCCTCGCTGCCAGCTTCACCGCTTTGGAACCGGGACCCGGGGGCGGCCCGACCGGCGTCTATCGCGCCCGCCATGACGGCCACCTCGCAGCGCTGATCTACACCGTGACCAGCGAGCAAGGTTACGGCGGGACGATCGACCTTCTGGTCGGAGTCGACCCGACCGGCCGGATTACCGCGGTCCGCGTCGCAAGCCACCGCGAAACGCCTGGACTGGGCGATCAGATCGAAGCGCAAAAAAGCGACTGGATCGCTCAGTTCGCGGGACGCCGGCTCGGCGATCCCCCGGCCGCGGCCTGGCGGCCAAACCGCCTGGGCGGGGCTTTCAAGACGATCAGCGGCGCCACGGTCACTTCAGCGGCGGTCAGCACCGCGGTCCGTCAGGTGCTCGAATACGACGCCGCGCACCGTGCCGATCTACCGGCCGCGGAGCCGCCGCAATGAGCGTCGCGCTGCCGGCCAGCCAAACGCGGCCGCCGCCACCGGCGGTGCCCTTCGCCGCCGGTATCTGGCGCGACAACCCGGCATTGGTCCAGTTGCTCGGTCTGTGCCCGCTGCTGGCGATCACCACGACCGTGATCCAGGCGTTGACGCTCGGTCTGGTGACGTTGTTCACGCTGTGCGCCAGCAATACGATGGTTTCCGTGCTCCGCCGCTGGCTCCGTCCGGAAATCAGGATCGCGGTCGCGGTACTGATCATCGCTGGGGCGGTCAGCGCCGCCGAGATGATCCTTGCCGCGTGGTTTCACGTGTTGTACCTCAAGCTCGGCATCTATGTGCCGCTCGTGGTCACCAACTGTGCGATTCTGGCCCGTGCCGAAGCCTATGCCCGGCACCACCCGCCGTTCGCCGCGTTGCGCGACGGGGCGGCATACGGGACCGGATTCCTGCTCGCTTTGCTGGTGCTCGGGGCGCTGCGCGAATGGCTCGGGCACGGCAGCCTGCTGCGTGACGCCGAGCTGTTGTTCGGCTCGGCCGGTGCCGGCTGGGTGATCGGCAATGCCGCCGGACACCACGGCCTGTTGATCGCCCTGCTGCCGCCCGGCGCCTTTATTCTGCTGGCCCTGATCATTGTCGCCCGCCGCTGGATCGAACGGCAAATCGAACGGCAAAGCGCGCCCCCGGCGGTTCCATCCGGCCTCTTGCGACCCGCCCCATGAACGCCCGGCAGCGCGAAATTTTTTTTGCCCGCCTGGCCGCGGCGCGGCCCACACCGCGCAGCGAACTCGAATATTCCACGCCTTTCGAACTCCTGGTTGCGGTCGTTCTCTCGGCTCAGGCCACCGACCGTTCCGTCAACCGCGCGACGCGCCGCCTGTTTCCGCGGGCCAACACCCCGCAGTCCCTGCTCGATCTGGGCGAGGATGGCCTGCGCCCCTTGATCCGCGATATCGGCCTGTACCGGAGCAAATCCCGCCACCTGATCGCCGCCTGCCGGATCCTGATCGACCGCTACGGCGGCGCGGTGCCCGACAGCCGCGCGGCGCTGGAGAGCCTGCCGGGGGTCGGCCGCAAGACCGCCAACGTCATCTTGAACGTCGCCTTCGGCGAACCGACGATCGCCGTCGATACCCATATTTTCCGGGTCGCCAACCGCACCGGGCTGGCACCCGGCAAGACGCCGCGGGCTGTCGAGCAGGCACTGCTCGAGGTCACTCCAGCCCGTTACCGGCAGCACGCCCACCACTGGCTGATCCTGCATGGGCGCTACTGCTGCACCGCCCGCCGGCCGCACTGCACCGCCTGCCCGGTGGCCGACCTGTGCGATTGGGTGCGCCGCGCGGCGCCAGCGGGACGAAAATGAAAGCTTTTCGTATCTGCAGCGGTCTTAAAACCCGATTGCCGGAGCGATCGCCGGTGCGCGCAACTCGGGCAAGGGGTGTCACACGTCACCGGAATCGGGGGGATCCCGAATGCGGTGATTCTGTGCGTCATCCGGGCATGTTATTCTGGCCCTGCTCTCAAATGCGACTGATGTACATCCGTTTTTACCGGTTCCATTCCACAACCTCAGGAGGTTCAACATGACTGCTGAAAAGCGTAACTCGATCAAGCCCGTGGCAGCCGCCATCGGCACCGCCCTGCTGACTTCCCTGGCCCTCGGCGGCACAGCCAGCGCCGCCAGCACTGATCTGGCTTTCGGCGCGGTCGATCTCGACGCCGGCTTCATGCTCGCCGGCGGCGATCAGGAAGGCGAAGGCTAGTGCGGCGAAGGCAAGTGTGGCGGCGACAAGGGCGGCGATCACGAAGGTGGTGAAGGCTCTTGCGGCGGCGCCGCCTGAGCCCTCCCGCTCACGCCTTTGACTGACGCACCTTCGGTGCCATGAAAAACCGATCCCGGCCGGTCACCGGCGCTGGACTCGGTCTGCGGCGGGCCCTATTGGGCCCGCTGCGGCATCACGATCTCGATCCGGTCTCGTTCATGGAGATCGCCCCGGAAAACTGGATCAACGTCGGCGGCCGGCTGGGCCGGGCGCTGCGCGACTACACCGCCCGCTTCCCTTTCATCTGCCACGGTTTGTCGTTGTCGCTTGGCAGTCCGGCGCCGCTCGACGAAACCTTCGTCGTCAAAGTGAAGCGCTTCCTCGCCGCGCACCACATCCGCGCTTACAGCGAACACCTCAGTTACTGTTCCGACGACGGCCACCTGTACGACTTGATGCCGATTCCGTTCACCGCCGAGGCGGTGGGTTACGTCGCGGCCCGTATCCGCCGCGTCCAGGAAATTCTCGAACAACGCATCGCGATCGAAAACGTCTCTTATTACGCGGCACCCGGCCGCGAGATGCGCGAAATCGATTTCATCAACGCTGTCCTCGAAGAAGCGGACTGCGACCTGCTGCTCGACGTCAATAACATCTACGTCAACAGCATCAACCACCGCTACGATCCGGTGGAATTTCTCGAAGCCCTGCCCGGCGACCGCATCCTATACGTTCATGTCGCCGGCCATTACAACGAGGCCGAGGATCTGATCATCGACACGCACGGCGCAGCGGTGATCGATCCGGTCTGGAATCTGCTCGATCACGCCTACCGGCACTTCGGACCGCTGCCCACGCTGCTCGAACGCGATTTCAATATCCCGCCGGTGCCCGAGCTGCTGGCCGAGATCGAAGTCATACGCCGCTTGCAAGGCCGGCACGACGAACTGCCGGCGGCCGGTGGGCACTCCGTCCGAATGACTCGACATGGCTAAGCTGGCCGAGTTGCAATATCGCTTCGCCGGCCATATCCGCGATCCGCAAGCGTGCAGCGCACCCGAAGGAATCGAGGATCGGCGCCTGGGCGTTTATCGTTCGTTGTTCTTCAACAACATCAAAAGCCTGCTGGCCAGCCATTTCCCGGTCCTCAAAAAGATCGTCGGCGATGCCGCCTGGGCCGCTCTGATCCGCGAATTCATGCGCCAGCACCGCGCCCACACCCCGCTCTTCCCCGAACTCGGCCGTGAATTTTTGCAGTTCCTGCAGGAACAAGGACGGCCGGCGGCCGGTGATCCGCCGTTCATGCTCGAACTGGCGCATTACGAATGGGCCGAGCTCAGCGTCGGCATGGACCCGGCCGAGAGCGATGAGGTGCCTTGCGACCCGGATGGCGACCTGCTCAGCGGCCGGCCGCTGGTCTCACCGCTCGCCCGCCACTACGGCTACCGCTTCCCGGTACACCGCCTGCGCCCCGAATATCAGCCGGCCGAACCGCCCGCACAGGCAACGCGGCTTTTGATCTACCGGCGCCGCGACGACCGCGTCCGCTTTATGCAGCTCAAACCGCTGAGCGCCGTGCTTTTCGACCGCCTGCAAGCCAATCACGTCATCAGCGGCCGCCAGGTATTGCTGGCGTTGGCCGCCGAGTTGGGTATGACGCTCGATGAACGTGATTGGCTCGACCGCGGCCTGGCCCAGATGACCGTCTGGCGCCAGCGCGAAATTATTCTCGGCACCGCACCATAAGACGCTGTCCCGTAACGCGCACCCGGGATCATTGCAAGAAGACGATCCCCAAAGCGGTCTCAGTACGGCCACCGGCGGATGACCCAGAGGTTCTCAACCGGATTACCAATCGGCATTCACCACCAGGAGCTTTGCATGTCCCTTGCCAATCTTTATCAAAAATTTCTTAATGTGATCCGCCACGCGGATTTTCTCGCCCCGTTGGCGCTCCGCCTCTACCTGGCGCCGGTATTCTGGGTGTCGGGCATGAACAAAGTCTACGGCTTCCAGGGAACGGTCGCCTGGTTCGGCAACCCGGATAGGGGTCTCGGTTTGCCGCTGCCGACCGTGATGGCTTATTTGGCTACCGCGACCGAAGTCGCCGGCGCCTTGCTGCTGCTCTTCGGTTTCGGCACCCGGCTGATTTCGATTCCGCTGATCTTCACGATGCTCGTCGCCATCTTCAAAGTCCACTGGGTCAACGGCTGGCAGGCCATCGCCGACCCGATGTCGGCTTTCGCTTCCGGCCACCTCGGACCGTTCCAGTTCGAGGACGCTGCGGCGGCGATCGACCGGCTCGGCAAAATCCGCTCGCTGCTCAAGGAACATGGCAATTATTCCTGGCTGACCGGTGAAGGCAGCGTCGGTATTTTGAACAATGGCATCGAATTCGCCGCGACCTATCTGGTGATGCTGCTCGCCCTGCTTTACCTCGGCGGCGGCCGTTTCGTCAGCGTCGATTATTGGCTCGGGCGGCGGAGCGCAAAGACCTCCGGCTGAGCGGCAGACAAGCGCTCCCCACGGGCCCGGCGTGCCGGGCCCGTGACGTGTCACAATGGGAGTGATCTTACTGTAACCCCGGAAATGAGCGAACCCTGCTGCCCACACCATCAAACCGCAGCGCCTGACCGCCGGCCACCGGCGGCGGCTGCCGGGCAATGGACTTGCCCGATGCACCCGGAAATCATCCGCTCCGAACCCGGCGACTGCCCGCTGTGCGGCATGGCACTGGAGCCGATGCTGGCCGCTCCAGGCGCCGAAGACGATCAAGAACTCAACGAGATGCGCCGGCGGTTTTGGCTGGCTGCGGCGCTGACCTTGCCGGTGCTGCTGCTCGCCATGGGGCCCCTGCTGCCGGGTTTCGACCCGGCGACTTTGCTGCCGCCCGGCGCCGGCCGCTGGTTGGAATTACTTTTCTCCACACCCGTGGTGTTGTGGGCCGCTTGGCCGCTGTTGGCGCGCGGCTGGAAATCGCTGGTCCAACGCCACCTGAATATGTTCACGCTGATCGGCCTCGGCGTCACCGTCGCCTATGGCTACAGCCTGATCGCCACGATCGCCCCAGGGCTTTTCCCACCCTCGTTTCGTGGGCCGGAGGGACGGGTCGGCGTGTATTTCGAGGCCGCGGCGGTGATTGTCACGCTGGTGCTCCTCGGCCAGGTTCTGGAACTGAAAGCCCGCAGCCGGACCGGCGCGGCGATCAAGGCGCTGTTGGGTCTGGCTCCCAAGACGGCGCGGCGGATCGCTGCTGACGGCAGTGAACACGACGTGGCACTCGACGCGGTGCAGGTCGGTGACCGCTTGCGCATCCGGCCCGGCGAGAAAGTGCCGGTCGACGGGCGCGTCCTGGAAGGGGCGAGCGCCATCGACGAATCGATGATCACCGGCGAACCGCTGCCGGTGACGAAAAGCGCCGGCGATGCGGTGATCGGCGCCACCGTCAACGGCACCGGAACCTTGGTGATCGAGGCGCAGAAAGTCGGCGCCGAGACGCTGCTCGCCCGGATCGTGCAGATGGTCGCCGAGGCGCAGCGCTCGCGCGCCCCGATCCAAAAGCTGGCCGACGTCGTCGCCGGCTATTTCGTCCCGGCGGTGGTCGTGATCGCCGCCCTGACCTCGATCGTGTGGCTGATCTTCGGCCCCGAACCGCGGTTCGCTTACGCTCTGGTCAACGCCGTCGCCGTGCTGATCATCGCCTGCCCCTGCGCCCTCGGCCTGGCGACCCCGATGTCGATCATGGTCGCCGCCGGCAAAGGCGCGCAACTCGGCGTCTTGTTCAAAAACGCCGAAGCGATCGAATTGTTGCGCCAGGTCGACACCCTGGTCGTCGATAAAACCGGAACACTGACCGAAGGCAAACCGCATCTGACCGAAGTCATCACCGCCGGGGATTATGCGGCGGCAACGGTGTTGGCCGCCGCTGCTGCAGTCGAGCGCGGCAGCGAACACCCGCTGGCCGCCGCGATCGTGCAAGGCGCGGCCGAGCGCGGAGTCGACGCGGGCGGCACTGGACGCTTCGCATCGCTGACCGGCAAGGGCGTGACCGGCACTGTCGACGGCCGCCATGTTTTGTTGGGTAACCGCACCCTGCTCGCCGAAATGGGGGTCGAACCAGGCGATCTTGGAGAGCGCGCCGAGGATTTGCGCCGTGACGGTCGGACCGCAATTTTCGTTGCGCTCGATGGTCAGATCGCCGGTCTGCTGGGCATCTCCGATCCGATCAAAAAAAGTACCCCCGAGGCGATCGCCGCGCTGCACGCTGAAGGTCTGGAAATCGTGATGCTGACCGGCGACAGCGCTACCACCGCCCACGCCGTCGCCGCTCACCTCGGCATCGACCGGGTGATCGCCGAAGTGTTGCCCGAGGATAAGGCGGCGGTTGTAAAGGACTTGCAACACGCCGGCCGCACGGTGGCGATGGCCGGCGACGGGATCAACGATGCACCGGCCCTGGCGCAAGCCGAAGTCGGCATCGCGATGGGTACCGGAACCGACGTGGCGATGGAAAGCGCCGGCGTGACGCTGGTCAAAGGCGACCTCAGGGGCATTGCCCGCGCCCGCGCTCTGTCGCACGCGACATTGGCTAACATCAGGCAGAACCTGATCTTCGCCTTTGCCTATAACAGCCTCGGCGTACCCATTGCCGCCGGTGTGCTCTACCCGTTCTTCGGCGTTCTGCTCTCGCCGATGATCGCCGCTGCGGCAATGAGCCTGAGTTCGGTCTCGGTGATCGGCAACGCGCTTCGCCTTTACCGAGTCGAAATATGAACGCAGGCCGGCCGGTTCTGGCCGGCCCGCGGCTCTGCTAACGGTACCGGCTCAGGCCGTTCCGGCTGCGCCCTTGAACCAGCGGTACAAAACGCCCCAGACGATCACGACATACCAACCGTACAAGTAGCTCTCCACCAGCCCGACGATAAACCCGCCGGTGCTGCCCCAGGCAAACCCCGGAAGCAGATCCTGATACGCGCCGCGCATGGCATAAGCCGGAAATAAATAGTCGAAGAGCATGCACAGCACGAAGGTGAAGGCCAGAAACAGACTGGTCGCATGACCAGCGGCGAACAGTTTACGCTTTGACATGATGTCCTCCTCTTGTTAATCGAGAGCCCAGCGCTCAAAGTTCAAGCATAGTTTTCACTCCCGCGGCTAACAGACTGCTGATATCGATATCGTTTGTCGCATGCGGCATGGTGTTGCATGTAACAATCCGTTCGATACCCGCCGCTCGCATCTCGTGCAGCGCCGGGCCTGAGAAGATACCGTGGACCGCCAGACAGACGGGCGGTACAAAGGCGGCACGGCGTAAATGGGCGGTGACTTCGATCATCGTGCGTCCGGTCGAGATGATATCATCGACAATCACCGGCGTGCAGCCGTGCCAGCGCTGGAAATCAGGTGCGGCGATACTGACTTCGTAGTCGCCGCGCCTGGATTTTTTCAGTATGACATAAGGGACAGCGGCCCGTTCGGCGATCGCCGAAACCCATTGTTCGCTTTCGGCGTCCGGACCGATGAGTACAGGATTGCGCACCTGGTCCTTGATCCAATCAACCAGCAGAGGCGCGGCGTGTACCGACAGCGTCGGTATGGAATAGATGTCGCGCAACGACGATAAACGGTGCAGATGTGGCTCCACGGTGACCAGCCAGTCGAAAGCGCCGCCGAGCAAGTGCGCAAAAGTACAGGAAGTGAGGGCCTCCCCGGACTTGAACCGGCGGTCCTGACGGAGATAAGCGAGGTAGGGGTCGATCAGTCCCACTGAGCGGGCACCGAGGTCGCGTGCCGCCGCGGCAAAGTATAGTAACGGCAGTACTTTATCGTCGGGATGCGACAAAGCGGCGACCATCATGACCTGGCGCCCGTTCGGATCGGTCCCGATCCGGACATAACTTTCCCCGTCGGGGAAACGGCGGAATTCGGCCTTGCCGGATTCCGCCGGCAACCCATTGCGAAGCAGACCGCTCATTGCTTCGTTGCCCGGCAACGTAAACAGCAATGGCATCATGCTGCCTCTCGTCCTGGCTCGCGCCGCATCCAGTGGTTCAATCGCCGAACAGCCGCCATAGAGCTTTGTTGCGCATCAAGATGATTTCGCCGTCCTCGGTCTCCATCTCGACGTCATCGGGCATCGCGATCGGTTTTCCGTCACGGTCCTGCATGCGCATCCCGCCTTTCTCGTCACTCACCAGAAAGCTGCCGTCCTTAAGGCGGATCACTTCTTCATTTGCGCTGTCGATTGCGGGACGGCGCGTGGCCGGCGCTTTGTGGCGATGACGTTTCCACAGGCGTTTGTTTTTCATCAACAACAGCTCGCCATCGGCGGTTTCCATGACCACGTTGTCTTTCATCGGAAAAGGTTCACCGGTGGCATCTTCCATGCGCATGGCGCCACTGGAGCCGACATAGAGAGACGTTCCGTCGCGCAATTCGACTTTTCGTTCACCGGCGATGGCTGTCAGCGGTGCGGCGAACATCGCAAGGACGAACAAAAATGCAAAATAAGCAAACCGATAGTCATTCATGATACACCTCCGTTTGACATCCGGGTTGAACATCATCATTTCATCCCACCGTGGAACAGCGAGCGCGCCAGGGCATAGACCACCGGTAGGACAACCAGGCTGAGAACCGTCGTGGTGACCATGCCGCCGACCATCGGCACGGCGATCCGCTGCATCACTTCCGAGCCCGTCCCCTGACCGTAAAATATCGGTAATAGGCCGAGGGTAATTGCTGCGGCGGTCATCACGATCGGTCTGACGCGCTGCGCCGCGCCTTCATAAGCCGCATCCAGCAGTTCGCGCGCCGTCAGCCGGCGCCTTTTATCGCGCTCCATTGCGGCGATCGCGTGGTCGATGAAAGTCAGGACCAGGACGCCAATTTCCGCGGCGACGCCGGCCAGCGCGATGTAACCGACGGCGACGGCGACCGAGAAATTGAAATCGAAGATATATTGCAGCCAGATGCCGCCGATCAAGGCGAATGGAATGGTCAGCATCACGACCAGCGGTGCCGTGACGTTGCCGAAATTTAAATACAGCAACAAAAAGATGATCGCCAGCGTCGCCGGCACCACCAGTTTCAGACGCTCGGCCGCGCGCTGCATATATTCGAACTGGCCGGACCAGTTCAAGGTGTAGCCCGGAGGGATGTCCACTTCACTGGCGATACGCTGCTTCGCCCGCGCCACATAGCCGCCGATGTCGGAAGTCGAAAGATCGACGTAGATCCAGGCGTTAAGCCTGGCGTCCTCGCTTTTGATCGACGGCGGGCCGCGGCGTAGTTCGAGATCGGCAACCAGGGCGATCGGGATCTGGGCTCCGGTCGGCGTGGCGATCAGCACTCGTTTGAGCGCTTCGAGATTATCGCGCAGCTCGCGCGGATAGCGAACATTGACCGGGTAGCGCTCCAGGCCCTCGACGGTCTCGGTGACGTTCATGCCGCCGACCGCCGACTGAATGACGTCCTGCACGTCGCCGACCGTCAGGCCGTAGCGCGCCGCGTCGGTGCGGCGGATGTCATAATCCAGATAATACCCGCCGACGGCGCGGTCGGCGAACACCGACAGCGTATCGGGCAATGGTTTCAACACCTGTTCGATCTCTTTGCCGATGCGTTCCAGGACGGCCAGATCCGGCCCGGAGACCTTGATGCCGACGGGAGTCTTGATCCCAGTGGAAAGCATATCAAGACGGGTTTTGATCGGCAGGGTCCAGGCGTTGGCCAAGCCCGGAAAACGAATCGCTAGGTCCATTTCGGTCATCAGCTCGCGCGTCGTTTTCTGCGGCTGTGGCCACTGTTCCTTGGGTTTCAACCTAACGATGGTCTCGATCATCGACAGCGGCGCCGGGTCGGTCGCGGTCCGCGCCCGACCGACTTTGCCGAAGACGGTTTCGACTTCGGGGAAGGTCATCAAGATTTTATCGGTCTGCTGCAAGATCTCTTTGGCCTTGGTAATAGAGATTCCGGGAAAGGTCGTCGGCATATACAAAATATCGCCTTCGTCAAGCGGCGGCATAAATTCGCTGCCCAATCGGGCTAACGGCCAAAAACTGACCGCGAGCAGCGCCGCGGCCAGCAACAGGGTCAGGCTGCGCCACTTCAATGCCAGGCGCAGCAGCGGCCGGTGGATAGCGTGCAGCAGGCGGTTGACCGGATTTTTGACCTCGGGCAGAATCCGTCCGCGGATGAAATAACCCATCAACACCGGCGTCAAGGTCACGGCGAGCAATGCCGCCGCCGCCATGGCATAGGTTTTGGTAAAAGCGAGCGGGCTGAACAACCGCCCTTCCTGGGCCTGCAAGGTGAACACCGGCAGGAAGGATACGGTGATGATCAGCAATGAGAAAAACAGCGCCGGGCCTACTTCGCGCGCCGCGGTGCCGATCGCCGACCAGCGCTCGGCGGAAGACAGAGTGCCGTTTTTGCCGTGCGTTGCCTGCTCCAGATGTTTGTGAGCATTTTCGATCATCACGATCGCTCCATCGACCATCGCGCCGATCGCGATCGCAATACCGCCGAGCGACATGATATTGGCGCTGAGTCCCTGCCAGCGCATCACGATCAATGCCAAAAGGACACCGATCGGCAGCGTCAGAATCGCGACCAGTGCCGAGCGCACGTGGAGTAGAAACAGAATCGAGATCAGACTGACGACGATGAATTCCTCGATGAGTTTGTCTTTGAGATTATCCACCGCCCGCTCGATCAAGGCGCCACGGTCATAAACCGGCACGATCTCGACTCCGGCGGGCAATCCTGACTGCAACTGTTCGAGTTTGGTGCGCACGGCTTCGATTGTGGCCAACGCATCGCCGCCGTAGCGCATCACCACGACACCGCCGGCGACTTCGCCTGCGCCGTTGAAATCGGCCGCCCCGCGCCGAAGTTCCGGACCGAGATGGATATCGGCCACGTCGCGTAGGTAAATCGGCGTTCCATTGTCATCGACGCCGATGACGACCACGGCGAGGTCGCCGATGCCGCGGATATAACCGCGACCGCGCACCATGTACTCGGTCTCCGCCAGTTCGACGACGCGGCCGCCGACATCGTTGTTCGATCGCTGGATCGCCATCTTGACGGCCGCCAGCGGAATGCCGTAGGCCGCCAGGGCGTTGGGATTCACCTCGACCTGGTACTGTTTGACGTAACCGCCGACCGAAGCGACTTCAGCCACCCCGGGTACGGTTTGCAGTTGATAACGCAAATACCAGTCTTGCAGGGTGCGCAGCTCGGCCAGATCGCGTTCGCCGCTGCGATCGACCAGCGCATATTCGTAAATCCAACCGACCCCGGTCGCATCCGGGCCGAGCTGCGGCGCAATGCCGCGCGGCAATTGGCCGCCGACGAAGTTCAGATACTCGAGCACTCGCGAACGCGCCCAGTACATGTCGGTACCGTCCTCGAAGAGCACGTAGACGAACGACAAACCGAAGAACGAATAGCCGCGTACGACCTTGGCGAACGGCACGGCGAGCATTGCGGTGGTCAGCGGATAAGTGACCTGGTCTTCGACGACCTGCGGCGCCTGGCCGGGGTACTCGGTAAAAATAATGACCTGCACATCGGACAGATCCGGGATCGCGTCGAGCGGCGTGGTGTGCATCGCCCACAAACCGGCACCGATCGCCAGCCCGGTGAAAATCGCCACCAGCAGGCGGTTGCCGAGGGCGCCGGTGATGATCTTCTCAACCATGGTGGTGCTCCGCGGCGGGCGGTTCCGAGAACTTGCTCGCCGCCTCGTTCAATTTCGATTCGGAATCGATCAAAAACTGACCGGAGACCACCACCTCATCGCCAGCTTCGACGCCGTCCAGCACCTGCACCATACCGCTGCTGCCGACGCCGAGTGTCACCTCGCGCGGTTCGAACTTGCCGGGGGCGCGGACGACGAACACCTGGTCGCGGCGCCCGGAACGGATCACCGCCTGCTGCGGGATGACCAGCGCCTCGGTCTGGCGGCGGGTGGCGATCGTCACATCGCCGTACATTTCGGGCTTGAGCAGGCGATCGGGGTTGGCAAACGACAGGCGCACTTTCTGCGTCCGGGTCTTCTGTTCGAGATAGGGATAAACGAACTCGACCCGGCCGTCGAATTCACGTCCCGGCATCCCGGCAAAACGGATGGTCGCCGCATCGCCGGTCGCCAGCCACGGCATTTCGTGCTCGTAAACATCGACGTAGACCCAGACCGTAGACAGGTCGGCGAGCTGATACAGCTCGGTCTGCGGAGTGACATATTGCCCGCCCCGCGCGCCGACCTTGACGACAATGCCGTCGAACGGCGAATGGATGTGTAAAGTGCGTTTGACCTGACGGCTTTCCTCCAACTCGGCCAGTTGGTGGGGTGGCATATCGAGCAGCAGCAGGCGCTGCCGAGCGCTGGCCGCCAGGTCTTCGGCTCCCTTCCTGATCTCGGCATACGAGCTTTGACCGAGTGTCGCAAGGTTGCGCAAGGCAAGCAGGTATTCTTCCTGGCTGACGACCAGTTCGGGCGAATAAAGATCGAGCAATATCGCATCCTTGGCAATTTCCTGCCCGGTCTGGTCGATGTACAACGCTTCGACCCAACCTTCGACCTTGGGATGCAGGCGGGCGAGTTTCTCTTCATCGTAATCGACCCGGCCGACGGTGAAAATATCGGCCGCCAATGTGCTCACTTTCACCGCTGCCGTGCGCACCCCGATGTTCTGGACGACGACCGGATCGATCGTCACCGTGCCGGCCAGTTCTTCACTGGGCGCGGCGGCGGAAGCATAGACCGGAATATAGTCCATGCCCATATCGTCCTTGGCCGGTACTTTAGAGGTGATCTCCGGGTTCATTGGATGGCGGTAATAGAGCGGCTTGGCAGCGGTGCCGGCCGGCGCTTCGACCGCCGTCCCGCTGAGGTGGGTGGAAATGAAATAACCGGCGGTCAGGCCGATGGCCAGCATGAGTCCGTAAGCGGCCAGTGTTTTAGTTTGCATCGTTGGACTCCTGTCCGGCGCCCTCCCGGCCCGCGGCGGTTTCGAGGTCGGCCAGCGCCTTGGCGGCGGCAGTCATCGCCCCCCAGGATTGTTGTTCGAAGTTATAAAGCGAAATCTCGGCCTGTACAAGGTTGAGAAAATCGACCTTGTTCACCTGATAACCGGCGAGCATCGAAGCGACGGTTTCGCGCGCCTGCGGCAGGATGCCCTGGTCGTAAAGATCGCTTTGCCGCCGGTTGCTCTGATACTCGTACCAGGCGGTCTCGACTTCGGCATCGACGCGGTTGATGGCGTCGAGCAGCGCCTGCTCCTCGGCCGTCAACTCGGCGCGCTTTTGCGCCACCAACCGATCCTGTTTGCTGCCGGCGAACAATGGGATTTCGAAATTCAGCATCAGGCTCAGAAAATCGGCACGCTTGACGACCATGGGGTTGCCCTGGCGCAGACCGTAATTGGCGCTGAAAGTCAAATCGGGGTAATAGGATTTCTCGGCCAATTCGCGGTTGGCGCGCGCCGCCGCGATGCGGCTCTGCAACATGGCCAGCACCGGCCGTTCGGCCCGCGCCTGCCGTGCCCACACTTCTATGCCGGGAATTTCCGGCAAGTCACGCTCGATATTGTCCGGCAGCCGGGGGCGGCGGTCGCGCGGCCAGGCGAGCAAGGTCATCAGCTTCGACCACTGAGCATCGATCAGCCCTTCGAGTTCGATGCGCCTTTGTAGCAAGCGCGTCCGTTCGAGCTGGGCGAGCAACACGTCCTGCTGCAAACCGTCTCCGACCTGGTATTTGGTCGCCGCGATCTCGTTGAACTGCGCCAACAAGACGAGATTTCGTTCGATGATGTCGAGTGAACGGGCCAGATAGACCGCCTCCCACCACGTGCGTCGGACCTCGCGGACCAGATCCAGCCGCGCTTCGCTCAAGCGTTCGGCGGCGGCTTCGGCATTGTGCGCCGCCGCGGCCCGCCGTAAGCGACGTTTGCCGGGGAACGGGATGGTCTGGCTGAAGCCCAACTGCATCTGGGTCATCGCCTCCTGATCGAGATTGAAAGTATTGACCGGCAGATTCAGGCCGTTGACGTTGAGCCTGGGATCGGGCAAGCTGCCGGCCTGCGCCGGGATCTCCTCAGCCGCCGCGACGCGCGCCGCCAGGTCGTTGAGCGACGGGTTGTTGGCAAGCGCTTCGGCCAGTGCTATTTCCAAGGTCAGTGGAATGCTTTCCGGCAGTGGCTCGCGGCCGGCGGCCGAAAGCGCCACCAACAAGCCGGCCAGCGACAGGCCGCCGGCGCACAAAACGCGGCCGATGGAACACCGGCTGATGGGGTGCCGGCGGCAGTCATAAGGCTTTGAAAACATGCGATCGTTCCTCGCAACGCGGACAGGTGAACAGCGGCAGCCTATCGGCCGCCGCGCGGTCAAGCGTTAGAGGAGCGGTCTATTCCCGCGGGCGCGAGAAAAGGCGGTGCCGGGCGCGGAGCGGTCGTGGAGTGGAATGGACCGGGAACATCAGCGCCGCGGGAGCGGCGAACGGTAAGACGCTGACGTCAGCCGCCGGCCCGATCGCGGATTTGAACAGCGGCACCACAGCGCTCAGCGATGCATCGAGATCGAGGGCTTGGGCCACGGCGCACGCCGCGCAGCCTGGCTCGGCCGACGGCACCGTATCGAGGCAACAGGGCGCGGGAGGGGTGGCGCCCTGCCGGCCGGCATGATGCGCGGCGTGCGCCGCCATCGCCGGGTGGGTGCCGGTCGCGGCGGTGCTCTCATGCGGCCCGCCGGCCACGCCGGAGGCCAGACAACACTGGCCCTGGCCGGCAAGCAGCAATAAAGCAAAAAAACTGTGCGAAATCAAGCGCATCATGCACATTTTACCCTATTACAAACCGACCGGCGGGGCGTGCCATTCGGTTTCCGGATGTTCGGACCTACAGACCGTCACTTTGTTCAAATTCCGCAGTTGCCATATTGATCGCGATCAACCGCTCATACGCCGTCAATGCTTTCTAACAGGTTGTTTTTCAACAGCCTGCTAAGGCCCCCTGCTTGCGCCCCGGTTCAGCTCATTCAGCCAGTGCAAAGCTTCGCTGACCAGCGCCTGATTCGCCGCATCGAAACCGGCGGCGAGTGCGGCGATATCGTCTAGATCGGCCGGGCGGCGGACGCTGAAGGTGCGGACTTCGGGCGCGGCGTCGGAATCGGCCTGATAGGCAGCGACCAGACTCAGTCGGATTTCCGCCGGCTGTGCTTCGGCGGCGGCGAAAAACTCCCGTACCTGCAAGGCCAGCAACGGGTAATGGCCGCCGCGCGCCGTACCGCTTAGCACCTGCCCCGCGATAGCGGCGCGTTCGAGACTGAAACTCCAACTCGCCGCCAGCAGTGACTTCAACGGTGCGGCCCAGCGACCGCCGGCGTAGGGCCTGAGTTCGCCGCCCAGGTCACGGACCAGCAGCCGGTTGCCGTCATAGGGCGCATCGATCGCGACCGTCAGGTTGAGGACCGGCATTGGTGCGACGCCGGGTTCCGGGGCGGCCGGTGTCAAGGCGAATTCACGGGTCTCGGCCGGCGGCGGTAACAACGAAGCGCAGCCGGTGAGCGCCAGCAGCACCGGTATCACTAACATACAACGATCGTTCATCGATCCCCCTCACCGCGGTATTCACGGCCCTGAGCACCGCTGAACAGCGCCCCGGCCGGGCTGTCTTCGAGGCGGCGCGCCAGGTTCTCGAGCGCTGCGGCCAATTGTTGAATCGCCACCATCGTCGCGGTCACTTCGTCGAGGCCGCGCGCTGCGAAACGTTCGAAATGCGGCCGGCTGTGTTCGAGCCAATCGGCCAACTCGCGGCTGAAACGGTGCAACTCGGTCGCCGTGCCGCGGGCTTCGGTGAGCAGCCCGGGCAAGTCACGTTCAACCGCATCACCAACGCCGGCGGCACTGCGTCTGACTTGGAGCGCCGCTTCATCGAAATGTTGAAACAGCGTGTCGAGCCGGCTGCCGGCGGCCGCCAGGCCGGTCATGATTTCGCGGAAATGGTCGCGTTCGCCGGCCAGCGCCGCGGTGAGCTGCTCGATATGGCTCATCGAGGCGCTGAGCAGCATGATGTTTTCGTCGGCGAATACCCGATTGACGCGCAATACCAGTTCGTTGATTTTGGCGAACACGTCGCCGCCGCTTTCGATCAGTTGTTGCAGGCCGGAGACATCGGCGTGCAAAACCGCCACGTCCTCGCCCTCGCGCGGCGTCAACAATGGACTCGTGGCGCTGCCGCCGCGGAGCTGGATGAATGACACGCCGGTCAACCCCATGAAGCCCAGTTGGGCCCGGGTATCGGTCTTGACCGGCGTATCGCTGACCACCTGGATACGGGCGATGACCCGGCCCGGGTCGTTCGGCGCCAAGCGCAGGCTGCTGACGTCGCCGATCTGGATGCCGTTGTACTGCACCGCGCCGCCGCGGGTCAGGCCGGTGACCGGCTCGTCGAAGATCACGTCGTAAAAGGTGTATTCCTGCTGTGAAAATTTGGCCAGCCAGAAAATGAACAGCAGGCCGCCGGCCATCGCCGCCAGCGTGAAGGCACCGATCAGAACGAAATGGGCCCGCGTTTCCATCGTCTGACATTGTCTACGACCGCGGGCGCGCCGTCCAGTCGGTCGCCCAACAATCGGTCGCCAGGCACTCGCACGGGATGCCGATCGCCGTTCACCGGCGGTTTTTCCTGGCGGCCCGGCCGCGCGGGCCTTGAAAATAGGCGTGGACCCACGGATGATCGAAAGCCGCGATGTCGGCCAGCGGCGCGACCGCCAGTACCCGTTTGTCGGCCAGCACCGCGACCCGATCGCAGGTGCGGTACAAGGTATCGAGGTCGTGGGTCACGAGAAACACGGTGAGATCCAGGGCGTCGCGCAAGGTGACCAGCAGCCGGTCGAAGGCCGCGGCGGTGATCGGGTCGAGCCCTGAGGTCGGTTCGTCGAGAAACAACAGTTCAGGGTCGAGCGCCAAGGCGCGGGCCAGCCCGGCCCGCTTGCGCATGCCGCCGGACAGTTCGCGGGGATATAAATGGGCGTCACAGGAATCGAGACCGGCCATCACGATCTTGACGTGCGCCAGTTCGGCGAGAAAAACCTCATCCAGCGGATAATGCTCGCGGATCGCGAACATCACGTTTTCGATCACGGTCAGGGAGGAGAACAAAGCCCCGTCCTGGAACATGACGCCGACCCGGCGTTGCAGCTCGGGATCGGTGTCGATTTCGCGGCTGACACGGTGACCGAGTACGGTGACTTCACCGGCGGCGAAAGGCTGCAAACCGACGATCGAGCGCAACAGCACCGATTTGCCGGCGCCGGAACCGCCGACGACGCCGAGAATTTCGCCGCGCTTGACCTGCAAATCGACGCCATCGTGGACTACGACATCGGCAAAGCGATTGACGAGCCCGCGGACGTCGATCACCATCTCCGCTTCGTTCACAAACCGACCTCGATAAAATAAACCGCGAACAAAGCGTCGAAAATGATCACCAGAAAGATCGATTGCACGACTGACGATGTGGTATGGCGGCCGACCGATTCGGCGCTGCCCGAGACTTTCAATCCTTCCAGGCAACCGACCGTGGCGATGATATAGGCGAACACCGGCGACTTGCTGATACCCACCCAGAAATGCCGCAGCTCGGTGGTTTCCTGCAAGCGGGCGGTAAAAGCGCCGGGCGTCAGGTCTATCGTACCGATCAACGCCAGAGCGCCGCCGGCGATACCCATGATCATCGCCAGCAGCGTCAGGATAGGCAGCATGATCAGCATGGCAATCAGGCGCGGCACGACCAGCACTTCGACCGGATCGACGCCGATCGTGCGCAGCGCGTCGATTTCCTCGTTGCTTTTCATCGCCCCGATCTGCGCCGTAAAGGCGCTGCCCGATCGGCCGGCGAGCAAAATGGCGCTCAGCACGATGCCGAATTCGCGGAGGAATGAATACGACACCAATTGGACGGTGAACACCTCGGCGCCGTAATCTTTCAATATCGTCGCGCCGAGAAAGGCGACCACCGCGCCGACCATGAAACTCAACGTCGAGACGATCGGCACTGCATCGAGCCCCACCGCTTCCATGTGATAGACGACGGAAGTAAAGCGCAGGCGCGCCGGGTGAACCACGACACGGACAAACGTAATCAATACCTGGCCGACAAAACTGAGAAGCAAAATCCCGGGCTGCCAGGCGGCGACCATCCAGCGCCCGGTACGTTCCATCAGCGCATAAAGGCTCGGCGGATGCCGGCGCGGCGGGCAACCAGCGTGCAATGCACGAGCCACCGCTTCGACAAAGGCGAGTTGCCGGGGGGCGATGTGCTCGATATGTTCGCTCACTGCTTCCAGTGCGCTGCTCGGCAGCATTTGTAACAAGCGAACGGCGCCGGCGCTATCGAGCCTGCCGAGCCCGGAAAAATCGAGGCGTGTAAAGTGTGCCGGCATCACTTCGTGGACACCGCCTTCGCCACCGCTGCGCCAGGCGGGTGGTGGCGCGTCGGGCGGGATCCGGGCCAGCGTCCAATCGCCACTCGGCCGGTAAACCTCACCTGAACGTTGTTCTTCCGGCATGTCTGACTCGTCTTCGGTTCAGGATCTCCAGTGTACCGTGCCGCCCGCTGGGGACGGCGGCAGTTATTTTCCGAGCGGCTGGCGCTGCGTGAAGGCCAGCGATAACGTTGAACGGTCGATCTGCTCCAACTCACCGCCCAGTGGTACGCCGTGGGCGATCCTGCTGACCAGAAGACCATGACGGTGGGCCATTTCGTTCAGGTACCAGGCGGTGGCCTCGCCCTCGACGGTGGCATTGGTGGCGACCACCAATTCGCGGAGGTTGCCGTCGGCCAGGCGTTTTTCCAGCAGGTCGAGGCCGAGATCCTCCGGACCGATACCGTCGAGCGGCGAAAGGCGACCGAGGAGGACGAAGTAACGGCCGGTAAAGACCCCGGCCTGCTCGATCGCCAGCACGTCGGCCGGGGTTTCGACCACGCACAGCAGGCCGTCGTCGCGGCGGGGGTTGCGGCACAGAGCGCACAGTTCCTGGGCGGTGAAATTGCGGCAGGTCGCGCAGTGACCGATGCGGTCAAGCGCCAAAGTCAGATCGGCGGCCAGTTTGCGCCCGCCGGCCCGATCGCGTTCGAGCAGGTGCAGGGCCATACGCTGGGCGCTGCGCGGGCCGACGCCGGGGAGCACGCGCAGGCTGTCGATCAACCTAAACAACAGATCGTCGTTCATCACCGCCGCGCGCTTTGGAAAGATTAGAAAATTTTCGGAAACCCGGCCGGCAGGTTCAGCCCGCCGGTCAGACCGGACATTTTCTCGGCGCCCACCTCGCTCACCCGGCGCACCGCATCGTTGACCGCGGCGGCGGTCAGGTCGGCGAGCAATTCGGCGTCGCCGTCGGCGAGCAGCGACGGGACGATCGTCACGCTCCGCACCTGATGGTGGCCGTTCATCGTGACCTTGACCAAACCGCCGCCGGCCTCGCCGGTGACTTCGATTTGTTTCAGTTCGGCTTGCGCCGATTGCAATTGTTCCTGCATTTTCTGGGCTTGCTGCAGCAAACCGGCCAGACTGTTTTTCATATGACGACCTGAAGGAGTGGAAGAGCGCTTAGGGCGCGACGGGACGGGTCGAACCGGGTACGATCCGAGCCCCGAGTTCTTGTTGTAATGCGCGTACCAAAGGATCGCTGCCGATCGCCCGTTCGGCGTTTTCCTGGGCGGCATCGGCGGCGGCACGCCGCCGCCGGGCGTGGGTCTCCAGCGGCCCGTCGGCGGTCTCGACCCGGACCTCGACCGGGCGGCCAAAATGGCGGCTGAGCGCCGTGCCCAGCGCGGCGCGTTGGCGCTCGGTATCGAGATACGCCGACTCGCGGTGGATTGTAAAGCGCCACAGCGCGCCGCCATCGTATCCACTCAGCGCCAGGTGGGCGGCGTATTCGCGGGTGATCGGTTCGAGTTCGAGGCGGGCAAGCCACTCGGGCCAGTTCTCCGCCGTCGGACACTCCGCCGCCGAGGGGTTTTGACCGGCGGCCGCGCCGGCCGGTTCGGCCACGCCGCCGGCGCTGGATGCCGGGCTGGGTGGCGTACTGGGGGGCGGCGAAGTTGCCGGCCGGGGGCCCGCCACGGCCACCGGAGCGGCCGCAGGTTCGTCCTCGACCCCGGGGCTGGTCGCCGGCATCTCCTCGGGGGTGAAAGCCAGCAGGCGCAGCAGGGTCATCTCCAGCGCGATCCGGGCATCCGGGGCGATCGCCAGATCGCGGATGCCGTGTAACACGATCTGGTAGTACAACTGGATGGACTCGGCGTCGAAACTGTGCTGCACCGCACGCGCCGCGTCATCTTCCGCGTTCGCCGGATCGGTATGCGCCGGAATTTGCTGCAGGACCGCGATCCGGTGCAGCACTTGCAGCAACTGCGCCAGCAGGCGCTCGGGCGGCAGACCCATCTGCCACAACTCACCGGCGACTGCCAGCAACGCGCCGCCGTCACCGCTGGCCAGCGCCGCGAGCAGACGCTCCAGATGACGTTGTTCGACCATGCCGAGCATCTCGCGGGTTTCCGCCTCCCTGAGCGCGCCGTTGCCGAAGGCCAGGGCCTGATCGAGCAGACTGAGCGCGTCGCGCATACTGCCATCCGCGGCGCGGGCGATCAGCGCCAGGGCGGCGGCATCGTGTTCGATTTCGGCGGCCGCCAGCATTTTTTCGAGATAGTCCGAGATTTCCTCGGGCCGCATGCGGCGCAGATTGAAGCGCAGGCAACGCGACAGGATCGTCACCGGAATCTTCTCCGGATCGGTCGTGGCGAGCAGGAACTTGACGTGCTCCGGCGGCTCTTCGAGGGTTTTCAACAGGGCGTTGAAGCTGCTCGCCGACAGCATGTGGACTTCGTCGATCAGATACACCTTGTAGCGGCCGCGGACCGGCATATACGGCACATTGTCGAGGATCTCGCGGGTGTCCTCGACTTTGGTCCGCGAAGCCGCGTCGATCTCCAGCAGATCGACGAATCGGCCACTGTCGATGTCCTTGCACGTCGCGCACTCGCCGCACGGTTCGGCGCTGACGCCCTGCTCGCAGTTCAATGACTTGGTCAGGATGCGGGCGATGGTCGTCTTGCCGACACCGCGGGTGCCGGTAAACAAAAAGGCGTGGTGCAGGCGGCCCTGCGCCAGACCATTAGTCAGCGCCTGGACGACGTGCTCCTGGCCGACGAGGTCGGCGAAACGGCGTGGGCGCCAGCGGCGGGCCAATACGGTATAGCTCATCGTGCGGGGTGACGGGCAGTCGAACAAAGGGCAACCTCCGCCCGCCGGATTCCGGCGCCTGCGATGCCCGCTGCCGCTGCTCCCTTCCGGGCCTGACGGGGTTCACGAGCGCCGCACCGCGGAGCGACCGGCGAAGGCCGCCGGGCGGTGATTGTAACCGATGGCCTGGCCGACTGCCCGGAGGGCGCGTGCAGGGCGTTAACGAGGCATCCTGCCTTTTTTGTGGGTGGCGGAGAGGGTGGGATTCGAACCCACGGTACGGCAAGCCGTACACCGGATTTCGAGTCCGGCCCATTCGACCGCTCTGGCACCTCTCCGGGTCGGGGGCGCATTGTAGCGCAGGACGGGGGAGATGGTCAGAAGCCGAAATACAGGCCGGCGCCCAGGTAGTCGAGGTTGTCGCTGAAGAACTGCCCGAAGGGCGAAGGGCCGTCGAGGTACTCGACGAGCAGGCGTAGATAGCGGTCGGTGTCCTTGCCGCGCCATTCGACGCCGCCTTTGAGGCTGATCGTTGGATCCCAGTCGTTCTGGTTCCAGGCGCGCAGGTCAAAGCCGGCGACCGGGTAGGCGGCGAAAATGAGCGGCATGGCGCCGCGATATTCGAGGCCGGCGTTGAGCTGCCAGCGCTGGACGCCTTCGGGATCGCGCCGGAGGTGGACGCGGCCGCCGCCGTAAGCCCGCCATGGCCCGCTGGTGTAGGCATAGAGGGCATCGAGCGCTTCGTAGGAATAATTCAAGCGGCGCAGTTGAAATTCGGGATCTTCGATCAGCAACTCATCGCCGAGGTGGGTACTTTCGTGGAACAGCTTCAAGCGCAGAGCGTGGGGGCCTGAGATACGCAACGCCGCAACGCCGACGGTGTAATCGGCGTTGAGCAGATCGCCGCCGTTGTCGCTGTCGTTGAAATCGTCGATATCGAACTGCGCGAACAGGCCACCGACGGCGTTGATCTGCCAATAGGCACCGTCAGCGGCGGGCGCGAAGCGGTACAGGCCGAGGCGGTCGCCAAAGCCGACCAGCGAGGCGGCGATATCGCCGCGCACGGCCGGAAAATCGAGATTGCCGAAGGAAAAGAAAAACTGCTGTTCCTTGGGATCGGCGATCAGCCGCGGGAAATCGGTGGTATCCGGCAGCCATTCGCCAGTTGCGGCGGCAGCAGTTCCATTGCCGCCATCTGCTTCGCGCGCCGGTGACGCCGCGCTCTGGCGGTCGAATAACCGGTCATAACAGGCCAGGCGCAAGGCCGGATCCTCGAGCGCAACGCAATCGGCGGCCGTATCTTGGCCCCCCAGCGCGGACGGTACGAGAAAAAGGAATACAAGGGCAGTAGTAGCTCTTAACATCATCGGTCCATTCGCAAGTATCACACATGACCCGCCCGGCGCACCGGCGGATCAAGGGCGGCATTGTAGCAGCGGTCCGGCATGCATAAAAAAACCCGTCCGCTCCTTCCCTGGAGCGAACGGGTGCGGGGTGACCTTCCGTGGCCGATGTTTCGCGCCTGGCGGAGGCTGGCGAAACGTTCCTTTAACAGGCTGCTGAAAAACAGCCTGCTAATCCGNNNAAGTCGCGCCTTTCGCAAGCGACGTTGAAAAACGCCAGGATGGCGTTTTTCAACAACCTGTTAGGGATACGATGCCGGTCGTGGTTCGTCCTACCGGTTCAATTGCCCGGTAACACGGCGCTGAGGAACACCGTGCCGTTTTGTACGACATCGATCTGTTGACCAAGTGGGTCGAAATCGAGCGGCATGTGACCCGGTTCAGCCGGGTCGCGGAACTCGACTTCACCTTCGTCGTCGTTGACCATGATCATCGCTACTGCGGCGCCGCCGACTTGCAGTTCATACATGCCGTCATCGAGATCTTCGACTTCAACGTTGAAATCGGTACGATTCGGGCGCTGTTCGAATTCGGCACTGCCGCTGGCATCCGGGTCCGGACCGACATTGTCGAGGCCGACGGTGATGGTCAGTTCACCACCGGGGGCGCCATTGCCGTCGCCGCCGTTATCATCGTCGCCCTCGTCATCGCCATCATCACCGTTATCATCGTCGCCTTCGTCATCGCCGTTGTCATCATCGCCTTCATCGTCGTCGCCTTCATCGTCGCCATTGCCATTCCCGGCAGTGGGGAAGTCGACGTGCATGATTTGCAGCGCCGCGAGATCCTGAATCGCGATGGTCTGGCCGAGCGGATCGAAATCGAGCAACAGCTTGCCGGGCGATTCGGGAAAACGATATTCAAGTTCGCCTTCCGGGCCGGATGGGGTATCGACGACGTTGAGCACACCACGCTCGACGCCGGCGACGAGCAGGACGTAATCGCCCGGCGGAACGTCTTCGAGCTCGATTTTGAAATCGACCCGCATCGGGCGCTGTTCGAGTTCGGCTTTGCCGGAAGCAGCCGGAAACACGCCGTCGTTGATCAGCGAGACCTCGATTTCGGAGTGACCGAATGGCGGCGGCATGGCACCGGGCGGTGGCGGCGGCGGACTGCCGGCGGGAGCGTTTCCATTCAAGAACACCACGCCGTTCTGTACGATTTCGATCAACTGGTCTCGGGGATCGAAATCGAGCAGCAGCTTGCCGGGCTCGGCCGGCGAGCGGAATTCGACTTCGCCTTGAGTGCCGCCGTTCTGATCCGGGACGACATCGATCACGGCCCGCACGATACCGCCGACTTCAAGGTCATACGCCCCGGCGTCGAGATCCTCGACCTCGACCGCAAATTCCGTAAGGCCTGGTTGTTCCTCGAACTCGGCGCGGCCGCTGGCATCGGGATCGACGCCGGTATTGTTCAGAAACAGCGTGAATGCGGAAATGGCACCGCTGGTCGGGAAATCATCGGATACGCCACCGGAGCAGTTGTCGTTGAACAAACCGCTGATTCGAGCGATGCGAAAACCGCCGGTACCAACCACTTCGTTGGGCGTTATGAAATTGGCTTGACCGTTGTTGCAATCGCTAAAGGTGATCGACATGGTGCCGACCTGCTCGATCGTGAACGGCGTGTCGTTGGGCGCGAGAAAAGTTGGACCCGCGACGCGGGATAAACTGCCGTTAAAAGTATCGCCTTGCACGCCGCCGACCGCGGTGAACCAGGCCGTTTGTCCATCATCAGCGTAAGTTGCCAAAAAGACAACCATGTTTCTTTCGCCGTGGGCATTGGTGCCGACGGTAATGATCATGCCATGGGCCGCTTGATCCGGCAGATTCCAAGCCCCGGTCATGCTGCGCGTAATACTCACCGCCTGGGCGGGGACGTTGATCAACGCCGCAAGACAAGCGGCCTGTAACACTCGTCCACCGATCAGACGAAAGTGACTGAAAACTACTCTCATTTCCACTGCTCCTTGAGGTTGACTGGCCAAAATGATAGAGATGCTCGGTTAAAATGTCATTTGCCCGTTACGGGTTCCTGAAAATAATAAATACCTAACCCGCTGGTGCACACGTCGTCGTTCTGTCTACCGCTGGTGTCAGCGAAACGTCGATGCAACCAACGATCACAGGTGCGCACCATATCCCTGCCCTGATTTTCGAGATAGCGGCGGACTTCGGGCAGTTTTTCCGCCGGGATCGCCCGGTGATAGACCATCAGTTGCAGATGCTTGTCGTGCCGGCCGTCGGCGATGTTGTGGCCGATGGTGTGCAGCAGGCGACCGCAGGAATCGCCCATCACCGCGGCGTGCTCGTCCATTTTTTTGTCCCCGGTCACGTAGTTGGCGCGCTGCAAGGTGACATTGCGCGCGGCGTCGATCGTCACCGCCTGGTTGTCCAGCAAATCGTCGAGCACGGCGCGCGGCGGCGCGCCGCCGCTGAAACGGTTGACCAGCGAGGAAAAACTGGCATCACCATCCACTGCGTCGAACGGCAGGGTCATCGGCCGCCCGTCGGCATCCAGGAAATCGGCCTCGTAGGCCCAGGCGGTCAGCACCCGCGCCGCCCGGTTGTAATGTTCATCCTGGACTCGGTGGTGCGGCGGCGGCATCGCCAGGACGCGATCGACATCGGGGCGGGTCAGGCCGGTCAGGACCGCGACCCGCGATTTGCTCTGTTTCCGGCCGGGGATGGCGAATTCCCGGGCGGCGACATCGGCATAACACCAGCGCAACCAATCCGAGCAAGTCTTGAAAGAAACGCCGTGACTGAGCAGGATTCTGACCAGCGGCCGGAATATCCTGACAGCCGCGCCGGCCAGCGCATTCAGCGTTCCTAGATCGTCCAGATTTCGGTCCATATTTGCAATATAAATTACAAATTGGGCTTTGTCAAGCTTTTTGAACGTTTTTTTTCAAATGGCAGACCGTCGACCCCGTCCCCGTCGCGGAGATGCGATGTTCCGGGGGGAGCCCTTTTACCTCCGCTGCCGCGGGCGCGTCCGGCCGGAATGCGAGGATTCGGGACCGGGACGATTCAGTCACGAATAGTGCTCGCCCAATGAGATGGACGGGTGATCGGGGGATGCGGCGTTGCCGTTCAGGTCTGACGCAAAACCCGCAGCCGCCGTAAAGCGTCGGCCGGAAGGGTGGATGCCGGCAGGTAGAGCACCTGTGTCGTCGCTTGTGGCGTTTCGAGGCGCAAGGCAATGATGGCCACAAGATGGCCCACCAGCACGATCCGACCAATCTGGGCCGTGCATTCATGACCACCCTGGCGGGCGACGAGCACGGCCCGTCCAGCAGAATTGAGCACCAACCGCTGCCAGCGCAGTGCCGCCCTCGCCCGCCGTGCCGCCGCGACGACCCACACGCCGCTCGCCGCTACGAGTAGGGCAGCGAGCGGCAGCGGGATGGCGGTGAAAGGCAGCGGCAACGCGGTGAGCGGGACGGCCAACCAGCGCCCGAGGCGAAACGGATCGGTGGCCGGTAATTCAATCGTGAGCGGGATCACGGATGGCCGCCACCAGCGGGGCCAGGCCGCCGTCTTGGACGGGATCGCCGGCGATCAGCCAGCGCCACAGTAGATGGTCTTCGACCGCCAGCAAGGCTTCGAAACGCCGCCATTGATCGTCATTCCACGCCCGGTGTTGCGTTTCGAGGAAACCGCCGAGCAGCAAGTCGAGTTCGCGCATGCCGCGCCGGCACCGCCAGCGCAGGCGGCGTAAGCGCTCCAACTGTTCGGCATCGTCCACGGGGTGGGCTTAAGCGATTTTCCGCTCGATGATCTTCTGCTTGATGCAGGCGATCGCCTTTGCCGGGTTCAAGCTTTTCGGGCAAGTCTGCGTGCAGTTCATGATCGTGTGGCAGCGATACAGGCGGAACGGATCTTCGAGTGCATCGAGACGCTCGCCGGTCGCCTCGTCGCGCGAATCGGCGATCCAGCGATAGGCCTGCAACAGGATCGCCGGGCCGAGATAGCGATCGCCGTTCCACCAGTAACTCGGGCACGAGGTCGAGCAGCAAGCGCACAGAATGCACTCGTACAGACCGTCGAGCTTGGCGCGCTCGCCAGGCGACTGCAAGCGTTCGCGGTCCGGCGGCGGAGCGCTGGCCGTTCTGAGCCAGGGGCGGATCGCGGCATACTGGGCGTAGAAGTGCGAAAGATCGGGCACCAGATCCTTGACCACCGGCAGGTGCGGCAAAGGATAAATCTTGACCGCGCCTTTGATCTCGCCGAGGCTTTTGGTGCAGGCCAGGGTATTGGTGCCGTCGATGTTCATCGCGCACGACCCGCAGATGCCCTCGCGGCACGAGCGGCGAAAGGTCAGCGTCGGATCCGTTTCGTTCTTGATCTTGATCAGCGCATCGAGCACCATCGGCCCGCACTGGGCGGTATCGACCTGATAGGTATCGATCTGCGGATTCGCTCCGCCGTCCGGATCGTAGCGGTAGATCTTGAACGTCTTCAAGGTCGCGGCGTCCGGCGGCGCTGGATGTTCCTTGCCTTTTATCGGCCGTGAGTTTTTCGGCAGTAGAAATTCAGCCATGACGGTTTCCATTTCGAGTCATCAGAGTTTCCGCCCTTAATAAACCCGCTTTTTCGGCGGCACCGTTTCGACGTCGGCGGTCAGCGTATTGAGATGAACCGGGCGGTAGGCGATTTCGGTTTGCCCCCCGGCGTTCACCTTGATCAGCGTGTGCTTGAGCCAGTTCGCGTCGTCGCGTTCAGGATAATCTTCGCGAGCGTGAGCGCCACGGCTTTCGGTCCGGTTGTGCGCGGCGTAGATGGCAGTCAGGGCGTTGCCCAGCAGGTTGCGCAGCTCGAGCGTCTCGACCAGATCGCTGTTCCAGATCAACGATCGGTCGCTGACCTTGATCCGGTTGAAATCGCGGTACAGGGCCGAAATTTTGTCGCAGCCTGCGGCCAGCGAATCGGCGGAGCGGAACACCGCGGCGTCGAGCTGCATGGTGCGCTGCATCCGGTCGCGCAGTTCAGCCGTCGCAATGTCGCCGGCGGCGTTGCGGATGGCGTCGAAATCGGCGATCACCCGCTCGACGGCGCCGGACGGCAAATCCGGATGGCGCGCCTTGGGGTCGATCGTCGCAGCACAGCGCTCGGCGACCGCGCGGCCGAAAACGACGATATCGAGCAGCGAATTGGAACCCAGGCGGTTGGCGCCGTGCACCGAGACACAAGCCGCTTCGCCGATGGCATATAGTCCGCGGACCACGGCATCGGGGTCGCCGTCCTTGAGCTGTACGACTTCGCCGTGGTAATTGGTCGGAATACCGCCCATGTTGTAATGCACCGTCGGCAGCACCGGAATCGGCTCGCGGCTGACATCGACGCCGGCGAATATGCGCGCCGTCTCGGCAATGCCCGGCAGACGTTCGGCGATCACTTCCGACCCGAGGTGCTGCAAGTTGAGATGGAGGTGATCGTGGTCCTTGCCGACGCCCCGCCCTTCACGGATTTCGATGGTCATCGCCCGGCTGACGACGTCGCGCGAAGCGAGATCCTTGGCGTTCGGCGCATAACGTTCCATGAACCGTTCGCCGGCGGCATTGGTCAGGTACCCGCCTTCGCCGCGCACCCCCTCGGTGATCAGCATTCCGGCGCCGTAGACTCCGGTCGGATGAAACTGGATGAATTCCATGTCCTGCAAGGCCAGCCCGGCACGCAGCACCAGCGCATTGCCGTCGCCAGTGCAAGTGTGCGCTGAAGTGCAGGAAAAATAGGTCCGGCCATAGCCGCCAGTGGCCAGCACCACGCCTTTCGCCTTGAAAACGTGCAACGCGCCGTCGGCCAGATCCCAGGCGACGACGCCGCGGCAGACACCATCGTCATCGAATATGAGATCGAGGGCGAAGTACTCGATGAAAAACGTCGCGTCGTATTTCAGCGATTGCTGGTACAGGGTGTGCAAAATGGCGTGCCCGGTGCGGTCGGCGGCGGCGCAGGTGCGCTGGGCGGTGCCTTCGCCGAAATGGGTCGTCATGCCGCCGAACGGGCGTTGATAGATCCGACCGTCGGCGGTGCGCGAGAACGGCACGCCGAAGTGCTCGAGTTCGATCACCGCCGGGACCGCCTCGCGGCACATATATTCGATCGCGTCCTGGTCGCCGAGCCAGT
>JRYH01001922.1_pt1 | contig 55197 bp, 57 predicted proteins | sample 235351 | NCBI WGS metagenome assembly JRYH01 (sample SAMN03074221, study PRJNA261480) | activated sludge metagenome | biome: Wastewater Treatment Plant; feature: Wastewater; material: Activated sludge; isolation source: activated biomass of a wastewater treatment plant treating wastewater... ... | reverse complement strand
GCCTCCAGATCGTCGCGATCGATCAGCGCGCGCGCCGCGGCGAGGGCGTAGTTGCCGCCCGATCCGATGGCGATGATCCCGTCCTCCGGCTCAAGCACATCGCCGGTCCCGGTCAGGATCAGCGAGACATCCTTGTTGGCGACAGCCATCATCGCTTCAAGCTGGCGGAGGTATTTGTCCGTTCGCCAGTCCTTGGCAAGCTCGACGCAGGCGCGGGTGAGGTTGCCGGGATGCTGCTCCAGCTTGCCTTCCAGCCGTTCGAAAAGGGTGAAGGCGTCGGCCGTCGCGCCGGCGAAGCCGACGATCACGTCATTCTGCGGGCCAATGCGGCGGACCTTGCGGGCGTTGGATTTGATCACGGTCTGGCCAAGCGAGACCTGCCCGTCCCCGGCGACGACAACAGTTCCGTTCTTGCGCACGGACAGGATCGTCGTGCCGTGCCAGCGTTCAATTTTGTCGGACATGAAACTCATCTTTCGTTGGATCTTATGACGATGTAACCATTTTCATTCGGGGGTCAAGGCGGAATGGCTCATGTCCGTGGGTACGCCTGTATTTCTTTCCCTGGCGGCATTTCACAAACCAGACCCGAAGGCGTCTTCAGCCTAACGCGGGCGATCAGCAGGAGATGCATATGGCAGCCGATAACCAGGACATTGCGAGCGATACCGAGAAAGCGTCCAACCTTCGGGCGATTTTCGAGATTCTGAGTTACATCCATGTGGATGCGGCAAAGGATGATTTCAAGGAACTTGCCGATCGCATCGAATTTGCCCTCAATCTTGCCGAAAAGCTGATCCGGGAGCGGCGCGATGAGGCGGCATCGGTGGCGCGCGAGGCGGCGGCGGCTCCTGTTGCTGCGGAAAGCAGCGGCGCACACGGGCCGGATGGATATTACTAAGCGGGATTTTCCGCAAAGGAAGGGCTGCTAAGGCTTGGATTTCCGCCCCGTACCTGCTATATCCACGCCAGATACTCAGGCGAGACGAGCAGCCGGAAGGAATTTTCATGCGTGCGGGATCGGTGAAGCGTAAAACTAATGAGACCGAGATTGAGGTTCAGCTCAATCTCGACGGCACGGGCGTGTATGATGTTCATACAGGCATCGGCTTTCTCGATCATATGCTGGAGCAGCTGTCCCGCCACAGCCTGATGGATCTCAAGCTTCACGCCAAAGGCGATTTGCATATCGACTTCCACCATACGACGGAAGACAGCGGCATCGCTATCGGTGAGGCGTTTGCGAAGGCTCTTGGCGATCTCAAGGGGATACGCCGCTATGCCTCCGCGCATATCCCGATGGACGAGACGCTGACCCGCGTCGCGCTCGATATCTCCAACCGTCCGTATTTGATCTGGAAGGTTCATTTTACGCGCGACAAGCTTGGCGACATGGATACGGAGCTGTTCAAGGAATGGTTCCAGGCATTTGCGCAGGCGGCGGGCATCACGTTGCATGTGGAAAATCTCTACGGCACGAACAATCATCATATCATCGAAAGCTGCTTCAAAGCACTGGCGCGCGCCCTGCGTGACGCCATCGAGATTGATCCGCGCCGCGCCGATGCCATCCCTTCTACCAAGGGAACGCTGGGCGGCAGCCTGTAACGAAGAATTCCGCCCTCTCGCGGCGGGGAAATATGTCGGGAATGAAGACAGCGATCATTGACTACGGATCGGGAAACCTTCGCTCCGCCGCCAAGGCATTCGAGCGGGCGAGCCGGGAGAGCGATCGGAATGCTACCATCGTGGTGACACGCCGCCCCGAGGACGTCGTGGCGGCGGACCGGATCGTGCTGCCGGGGGTCGGGGCATTTCGCGCCTGCCGCCAGGGTCTTGCCGCCGTTGATGGTATGATCGATGCCCTGAGGGATGCGGTCATTGCGCAAGGCCGGCCGTTTCTCGGCATCTGCGTCGGCATGCAGCTGATGGCGGGAAAGGGCCTTGAGCATGGCGAGACCGAGGGACTGGGCTGGATCGAGGGCGACGTCGTCCCGTTGCAGCCTGCCGATCCCGCCCTCAAAATACCGCATATGGGATGGAACGAACTGGAGCTTGACCGGCCGCATCCGCTTTTTGACGGGATTGCAAGCGGCCAGCATGCTTACTTTGTGCACAGCTATCATCTCGCCGCCGCCAGTCCGGCGCACGTCCTTGCCACCGTCGATTATGGCGGGCCTGTTACCGCCGTGGTTGGCCGCGACAATATGATCGGCACGCAGTTCCATCCGGAGAAAAGCCAGGAAACCGGTCTACAGCTCATCAAAAACTTTTTAAGGTGGAAACCCTGATGACAGACACGTTGCGAAATATTCACCAGCCAGTGATTGAAGCCGTCAAGGAGTTTACCCAGGCCGATCTCGACGACCTCTGCGAAGCGGCGGAAGAGGCGATCATCGACGGAAACGGCTTTGGCTGGCTGACGCCGCCGCGGCGCACGGTGCAGGAGAATTTCTGGAAGGGTATCCTGATGGTGCCGGTCCGCGAGCTGTACTGCGCCCGTTTTGAGGGCCGCATCGTTGGCTCGGCGCAACTCGTCAAACCCTTTTCTAATAACGAGGCGGGCCGCCATATCGCGCAGGTCGCGACCTTCTTCATCGCGCCTTACGCCCGCGGCTATGGCCTTGCCATCGGCCTGCTTGCGGTGCTTGAGAACAGCGCGCGGGAGCAGGGGTTCAAATTTCTCGAAGTGGACGTGCGTGAGACCCAGACGGCGGCCATCTCCATTCTCGAATCCAACGGCTATGAGAAATGGGCCGTGAAACCCTATTATGCCTGGAACGGCGAACGCTACGTCGACGGCTATTACTACAAGAAGCAGCTGGCGGAGCTATGACAGCACTCAATCTTTACCCGGCGATCGATCTCAAGGACGGCAACTGCGTCCGTTTGCTGCGCGGTGAAATGACCGCGGCGACGGTCTTCAACAACGATCCGGCGGCGCAGGCGCGGGCGTTCAAGGACGCGGGCTTCACGCGGCTGCATCTTGTCGATCTGAACGGCGCCTTCGAAGGGCGCCCTGTCAATGCGCCGGCGGTGGAAAGCATCCTTGCCGCGACCGATGTGCCGGTCCAGCTCGGCGGCGGCATCCGCGATCTCGCGACCATCGGGATGTGGCTTGAAAAGGGCGTTGGCCGGGTCATTCTCGGCACCATTGCGCTCCGCAATCCGGAGCTTGTGAAGGAGGCCTGTCGCAACTTTCCCGGTCGGATCGCCGTCGGCATCGATGCGCGCGGCGGCATGGTCGCCGTCGAAGGCTGGGCGGAGACGAGCGAAACCTCGGCGCTCGACCTTGCTCGCAAGTTCGAGGATGTGGGCGTCGAGGCGATCATCTACACCGATATCGACCGCGATGGCGCGCTGCAGGGCGTGAATGTCGAGGCGACACGCGCCCTTGCCGCGGCAATCCGCATTCCGGTCATAGCCTCGGGCGGCGTTGCCTCGATCCGGGATATCGAAAATCTGCTTGCCGTGCGCGACAGCGGCATCGAAGGCGTGATTATCGGCCGGGCGCTTTATGACGGGCGCATCGACCCCGCTGCCGCGCTCGAACTCGTGCGGGGCAATCATGCTTAAGGCGCGGATCATCCCCTGTCTCGACGTGAAAGGCGGCCGCGTCGTCAAGGGCGTCAATTTCGTCGATCTCCGCGATGCCGGCGATCCGGTGGAGCAGGCGCGGATCTATGATGAGCAGGGCGCGGATGAGCTTTGCTTCCTCGATATCACCGCGACCTCGGACAACCGCGAGACCATTTATGACGTGGTACGGCGCACGGCCGAGCAATGCTTCATGCCGCTCACCGTTGGCGGCGGCGTTCGGCAGGTGGAGGATGTGCGAAAGCTGCTGCTGGCAGGGGCCGACAAGGTCTCGATCAACAGCGCCGCTGTGGCGCGCCCCGAATTCGTCCGCGAAGCGGCGGAGCAGTTCGGCGGCCAGTGCGTTGTCGTCGCCATCGATGCGAAGGAGACGGCGCCCGGCAAGTTCGAGATTTTTACCCACGGGGGCCGAAAACCCACCGGCATTGACGCGGTGGAATGGGCAAAGCGCATGGCTGAATATGGCGCCGGCGAGATTCTGCTGACCTCGATGGATCGCGACGGCACGCGGTCGGGCTTCAACATTCCGCTGACGCGCGCGGTCGCGGATGCGGTGAAAATTCCGGTGATCGCCTCGGGTGGCGTCGGCACACTCGAACATTTGGCAGAAGGCATCCGCGACGGCCACGCGACAGCGGTGCTCGCGGCATCGATCTTCCATTTCGGGGAATTCACCATCCGCGAGGCGAAAGAAGCGATGCGCGATGCCGGCATAGCCGTCCGGCTGGAGGAGAGGGCGCGATGACAGAGCGGGACCTGACCGGTATCGACCGGCTTTATGCCACCGTGGCGGCGCGAAAAGGGGCGGATCCGGGCAGCTCCTACACCGCATCTCTCTATGCGAAGGGGCGCGCCAAAATCGCCCAGAAAGTGGGAGAGGAAGCGGTGGAGCTTGCGATCGCCGCTGCAACGGACCAGCGCGAGGGGGTGATTTCCGAGAGCGCGGACCTGCTCTATCACCTCGCGGTACTCTGGGCCGATGCGGGCGTTGATCCCGCGGAAATTTATGCCATGATGGAGGCGCGGGAGGGACAGTCGGGCCTTGCGGAAAAGGCGTCGCGTAAACAGGATTAAGGGGATTTAAGAATGGCTTATGATAACGACAATATCTTCGCAAAGATCTTGCGCGGGGAGATTCCCAACACCACCGTTTATGAAGATGACGATGTGCTCGCCTTCAACGACATTGCGCCGCAAATGCCGGTGCATGTGCTGGTGATCCCAAAGCGCCCTTACGTCGATATCGATGACTTTTCCGCCAATGGAACGGCGGAGGAGATCGGCAATTTCTTTGTCAAGGTCGGCGAGATTGCTCGCTCTCTCGGGCTGCACAGGGATGGCTATCGGGTCGTCACCAACAACGGCCAGAATGCGGGACAGAATGTGCCGCATTTTCACGTCCATATCCTTGGCGGCCGCAAAATAGAAGAAGGCGGCATGGCGCGCGGCATGTAAGCCGGCGCGCCGCGCTTCGTCTCAGGCCGTGAACCGCGGCAGGGCGCGGGCATCCTCGACAATATAGATACCGAGCGCTTCTTCCCGGCCACGGATTTCAACGCTTTCATGGCGAAATGCTGAAAACTCCGCCGCGGCGCGATACGCGACGCGGTCCGAGAAGATAAGCTGGCTGGCATATTCCTTGGTCAGGGCTTCAAGGCGGCTTGCCGTATTCACAGGATCGCCGATGGCCGTGATGGAGGTGGCGGTGCCGTAGCCCATCTGCCCCACGATGACCTGCCCGATGTGAATGCCAATGCCGATTTTAAGCGGATAGGGCAGGTCGGACGCCAGATTGCGGTTCATGATGTCCAGCTCCATCGCCATGGCGCGCGCGGCATTGAGGGCGCGGCGGCTAGCCTCCGCGGCGTTCTGGTTGAGACCGAAGAGCGCCATGACGCCATCGCCGATGAATTTGTCGACATGGCCGCCATTGGCCTCGATCGCCTCGCCCATATGACGGAAATACTGGTTGATCACGAACACCACGTCATAGGGAAGGCGATGTTCCGAAAATTCCGTGAAAGCGCGAAGATCGGCGAACAACACGGCAAGCTCCTGCTCTTGCCCCTGCAGATAGCCCGGTTGATTGAACGCCTGGACCACCGTCGCGCTCGCTGGCAACAGCGGGATGATCGATACCTCCCCGGTCGGAATGCTCTGGCAGGCAAGCCGCGTCCCGTCCGGCGCGCCGACCCGGTGGAGCACGGCGATCTCCTTATCGCCCGGCGGATTGAGATTCTCCGCGCCGTCGAGAATGCGAACCCGGCAGGTCGAGCAACGGCCGCGGCCGCCGCAGACATGTGCATGTGGCACGCCGCCAAGCTGGCTTGCCTCCAGCAGCGTAAAGCCGGGCGGGGCCAGTACGATCCTGTCGTCGGGGTAGTTGATGATATTCAGCTTGCGGCGGCGGAACCGGATTAGCCAGTAAAGGCGGCTGATCGCGAGCAGGGCGAGGGCTGCGAACATGAGCCAGTAGCCCGCATCCCGCGTCCGATACGCCCACTCGATCATTTCCGGCGTGAGATTGAGGCGCGCGAAAAATGCGACGCGCCAGGCGGCATCGGCAAACTCCCGCTCGACCTCATTTGCCGCATTGACGAAGCCGCTGAGGGCGAGCAGCGGCAGCGCGAGCGCAAGGCTGTAGAAATAAGGCAGGTAGCGTTCATACCACGGCTTCAGCCGCAGCCAAAAATGCATGCCGAGACAGCCATGCACCCAGGCAACGATAACGCCGATGCTTTGCAGCAGGCCGAGCAGCGGCGCTTCGACCCAGATGCTGAGGAGGACGTAGCGGTAACTGTCCTCGATCCCGTAGATATCATGGCTGACGCGCGTGCCGATGACATGTAGGATCATCAGCGGCGGGATCATCAGCCCGAGCACAATCTGCAGAATGTCCCGCCCCGGCAGACGGCGATAGGCGCGGTGGCGGACAAGCTTCCCGAAGACAAGGCAGATATGCAGCGTCAGGCCGCCAAACAGCAGAACCGTGCCGAGATAACTCCGCCAGACGGCGAGGAAAACGGTGCGCCCCGCCTCCATCGCGTCGACGGAAATCAGACCCAGCGAATGATTGAGCAGATGGCAGGCGAGAAAGGTGAAAAGAGTGATCCCGCTTGCGAGGCGGAGGCGCTCCGGCCGAAGGGCCACCCGGATGTCTTGCAAAATCTCCCCACGGCCCTTCGACATATCCCACCCTTCGCGCTACGATAGAGAGAGAGCCAGCTTCTGTTGCATCAGCTCCTTGAGATCAACGGCGGGGCGGGCGCCGTAATGGCTGATGACTTCGGCTGCCGCCATGGCGCCAATGTGCCCGCTCGACGCGAGGTCATGACCGTTCGTGAAGCCGTAAAGGAACCCCGCCGCAAATAGATCCCCGGCGCCGGTGGTGTCGACGACCTTTATGTCGCGGTCCGCGGGGATGATATGGGCATCCGCACCGTTCACGATCACGGCGCCTTTCTCGCTCCGCGTCAGGCAGGCGATTTCCACGTGATCACGCACGGCCGCGAGTGCAGCATCGAAATCGGTCGTTTGATACAATGATTTCAGCTCATCCTCATTGGCGAACAGGATATCGACGCCGTGGCGGATGAATTCCTTGAACTCGTCGCGATAGCGATCAACGCAGAAGCTGTCCGAGAGGGTGAGCGAGACGCGCTGTCCCGCCGCATGGGCAATCTCGGCTGCTTTCCGGAATGCCTGCTTGCCATTCTCCGGATCCCACAGATAGCCTTCCATATAGGTGACCTTGGAGGCGCGGATAATCTCGGGGTCGATATCTTCCGGCCCAAGCTCGACACAGGCGCCAAGATAGGTGTTCATGGTGCGATGCGCATCGGGCGTGACCAGAATAAGGCAGCGCGCCGTGGCCGCGCCATGCGTCAGCGCCGGCGTCTCAAAGGTAACGCCGCTTGCGCGGATGTCGTGCGTGAAAATGTCGCCAAGCTGGTCATCGCGGACTTTGCCGACATAGGCGCAGCGCCCGCCAAGGGACGCGATCCCGGCCGCCGTGTTGCCGGCTGACCCGCCCGACATTTCAATGCCGGGCTCCATTTTTGCATAGAGCTCTTCGGCGCGGTCCATATCGATCAGCATCATGGCGCTTTTGGTAAGCCCTTCCGCGGCGAGAAAAGCATCGTCCGCCTTGCTGATAACATCGACAATGGCATTGCCGATACAGGTTGTGTCAAACATTCGCTCTGTCATAATATTCCTAACAATTACTTCGGCTCCGGCGAGTATAATCCCTGCGCTGGCCGGAGCAAAGAAAGCTTTCTGCGGCGGCGAATTGAGGGGGGCGATATGGAGGATCTGATCAAACTGACGGCGCAGGAAGCCGTTGCGCTCCTGAAGGCCCGGAAAGTCTCGCCGGCCGAGCTTCTTGACGCGTCGGAGCGGCGCATCCGCGAAACGGACGGGGCGATCAACGCCCTTCCGACCCTCTGCTTCGATCGCGCCCGCGCCCATGCGGAAGCGCTCGCAAAAGAGCGGCCCGAAGATCGCGAGGGGTCGCATCTGCATGGTTTGCCGCTTGCCATCAAGGATCTGACGCCGGTGAAGGATGTCCGCTTCACGCTTGGCTCGCCGATATTCAAGGACCAGATCGCCTCCTTCTCCGATGTGATGGTCGAGCGGCTGGAAGCGCGCGGCGGCATCGTCGTCGGCAAATCCAATACGCCGGAGTTTGGCGCAGGGGGGCAGACGTTCAACGAGGTGTTCGGGACGACAACAAACCCGTGGGATACCAGCCGGACGCCGGGCGGCTCCTCGGGCGGCGCGGCGGCGGCGCTGGCAAGCGGGCAGGTCTGGCTCGCGCAAGGCAGCGATCTTGGTGGCAGCCTCCGCACGCCGGCCAGCTTTACCGGTGTCGTCGGCCTCAGGCCGTCGCCGAAGCGGGTCGCGCACGGGCCGCTCCGCCTTCCCTTTTCCACCTATTCGGTGGAAGGGCCGATGGCGCGCAATGTCGGCGATACGGCCCTGTTCCTCGATATGATGGCAGGGTCGCACATTATCGATCCCGGCAGTCTCCCGGCGCCCGAGACATCCTATGTCGATTGCCTCAAGGCGATCCCAAAGTTCGGACGGATCGCCTACAGCCCCGACCTTGGGCAATGCCCGGTCGATCCGGAGGTTGCGGAAATCTGTGCAAAAGCGGCGGCCGATTTCGCCCGCTACTCTGACGGCGTCGATGAGGCCTGCCCGGATCTTCACGATGCGGAGGCAATTTTCCAGACATTGCGCGCGCAGATGTTTATCGCAAGTCACGCGCCACTGCTCGCCGCCCATCGCGATCGCCTGAAGCCGGAGCTGATCTGGAATGTCGAAAAGGGGGCGCGGCTCACCGCCGACGAAATCGGCGCCGCGCAGCGGGCGCAGGGCCAGCTTTACCTTCGCGTTGTCGAATTTTTCTCAAAATATGATTTTCTTCTGACGCCGGCGGCGATCGTTCCGCCCTTCACCCACGACAAGCGCTACGTGGAGGAGGTGAACGGCGTGCGCTTCGACAATTATATGTCGTGGCTCGCGCTGCCCTCCATGCTGACGGTGACCTGCTGCCCGGTCATCTCTCTCCCGTGCGGCTTCACCAAGAGCGGCCTGCCGGTCGGCCTGCAGATCATGGGGCCGAATGCGCGCGAGGACCGGGTACTGCAGGCGGCTTATGCTTTTGAGCGCGACCATGATTTTGCCCGCCGCCTACCGATCGATCCGCGCGCGCCCGGCACGTCTTAAAAATGTTGCAGCCCGCGCGTAAAATACCTACATGTTTCGACGATTGACGTTTGACAGGCAAGGATACTCATTTGATTTCTGCGATTAACAGGGCCATCACGCAGCTCGGTGACCCCGCCTTCCGCGCCGTGTTCCTGAAGGCGTTTGGCTTGACCGTTGTTATATATATCCTTGTCGGGTTCGGCGTGACGGTGGCGTTCGACTATGTGCCGACCTTTGAGTACGGCTGGATCAATACGGCCATCGGGTTTCTCGCAGGGCTTGGTTTCCTGCTCGGCGGGTTCTTTCTGTTTCCGATCATCATCAGTGGACTGATCGGGCTCTTTCTCGACGATATTTCGGATGCCGTGGAGGCCCAGTACTACGCCGCCGATCCGCCGTCGCATGATGTTCCGCTGATGTCCGCCATCTGGGATGCGATCAAGTTTCTCGCTCTTATGCTTGGCTGCAACCTGCTCGTTCTGCCGCTTTACTTCGTGCCCGTCGTCAATCTGTTCGTCTACTACCTGCTGAACGGCTATCTCATCTCACGCGAATATTTTCATATGGTTGCCATCCGCCATCATCCGGCCGAGGAGGTCAACGAGATCCGCAAGCGCAACGGGATCGAGCTCTATATGATGGGCATTGTCACCGCTTTTTCACTGACCATTCCGCTGCTCAACCTCATCGCCCCGATCATCGCGACCGCGGCGATGGTGCATCTTTATAAAAAGCGGGTTGGCAGCCTGCCCCGAAAGCGCGAAGTGATGGTCACATGAAAAACGCCGCACTTCTTGCCGCGCTGTTTGCGCTCGGCGTCTCGGCTTGCGCGCCGTCGCAGCAGGTGACGCTGACCACGGGGAAACCGGCGCGAAGTGAAGCGGGAACCGCCGCCGCCTCGAGCGTCGCGTCGCTTCCTCCCTCGACCGAGGCCCGTTCTGCTGCGACCGTATCCAAAGCCGTGCCTCGCGTATTTCTCGCGCCCGAGGTGCTGATCGGACGGAGCGAGGGTGAAATCAGAAAAGCGTTCGGCAAGCCGGCGCTGATGCGCAAAGAAAGCCCCGCCGATGTCTGGCAGTATCTTTCCGAGGACTGCGCGCTTCACCTGTACTTCTATCCGGAAGGCAAGACGGCGAAAGTCGTGCGACATGTCGCAATCAACGGCCGAAATCTCGACACCCTCTCCGATCTTGATCGCACACAATGCTTCAATGACTATCTGCGCAGCGTCGGCGCGGAAATGGCGTTCGCCGCTGCCGGCTCGTGATCAGAGCACCGTTTTTCCCTTGAATTCGCAAAGATCGACAACGAGACAGCGATAACATTCGGGCTTTCGCGCCTTGCAGACATACCGTCCGTGCAGGATCAGCCAGTGATGGGCGTGGCGGAGATATTCCTTCGGGATTCTCTTTTCGAGCTTTTTTTCGACCTCCAGCGGCGTCTTTCCAGGGGCAAGGCCGGTCCGGTTGCTGACACGAAAAAGATGCGTATCGACGGCAATGGTCGGCTGGCCGAAGGCGATATTGAGGACGACATTCGCGGTCTTGCGCCCGACGCCCGCCAGCTTTTCCAACTCTTCGCGCGTCTCTGGCACCTCGCTCTGATGATCGCGGATCAGGGCCTCGCACAGCCTGATCACATTTTTCGCTTTGGTTTTGTAAAGGCCGATTGTTTTGATATAGTCGCGCACACGCTCCTCGCCGAGGGCGAGCATTTTTTCGGGCGTGTCGGCGACGGCGAAGAGTGGGCCCGTCGCCTTGTTGACGCCAACATCGGTCGCCTGCGCCGAGAGAACCACGGCGACGAGCAGCGTGAAGGGGTTGACATAGTCGAGTTCCCCCTTCGGTTCAGGATCATGTTCATGGAGACGGCGAAAAAATTCGCGGATATCGGCTTTTTTCATTCTATCCTATTGGCAGAGGCATTTGACGCGCAATACTCAGTATGAAAGGGGTAACATGTCGACGATGAAAGGACAAATGGAACCGGGGAGCGCTGTGCCGCAGCGCACGGGTTCATTTTTTCTGTCGCTGCATCCCAACAACAGCCTGTCCCGTTCGGGCTTTATCGTTCTGATGAGCCTGCTTGCCGGGTTCAGCTTCTTCTATGGAGTTTATTTCTGGTCGCTCGGGGCGTGGCCGATATTCGGCTTCTTCGGTCTCGACGTTCTGCTGGTCTATATCGCCTTTCGCCTCAGTTTTCGCGCGGTTCGCCGCTTCGAGACCATTGAGATTGCCGATGATCAGGTCGTTATCACGCGCGTCGCCCCGGATGGCGCGCGCAAGGTCGAAACATTCAACGCCTACTGGGCGCGGGCAATGATTTCGGGCGGCCGGCTGGAGCTCATCAACCGCGGCCAGATCTTCGAGATCGGCAACTTCCTCGGGCAGGAGGAGAAACAGGAGGTCGGCGAGATACTGGCCCGCGCGCTCAGTCTCTACCGGAGCGGGGAGCGATATCAGTCGCCGAGCCCGAGCACGTCCATCATATCATAGGTGCCGGCAGGCTTATCCTTCGCCCAGAGGGCCGCGCGCACGGCACCCCGCGCGAAAATGGAGCGATCGCCCGCCTTGTGGGTAAGCTCGATCCGCTCATTCTCCGCCGCAAAGATCACCGTATGGTCGCCGACGACATTGCCGCCGCGCAGCACCGCATAGCCGATATCGCCGCGCCTTCGCGCCCCCGTTATCCCGTCGCGGCCCCGATCGGCAACCGCATCGTGATCGACCCCGCGCCCGGCCGCCGCCGATTTGCCAAGCAGCAACGCCGTGCCGGAGGGCGCATCGACCTTGTGATGGTGATGCATTTCAAGGATTTCGATATCAAATTCGTCGTCCAGGATAGCCGCAACCTTGCGGGTGAGCTGCGCGAGAAGATTGACGCCAAGGCTCATGTTCGCGCCCTGGACGATGACGGCGCGCGCACCGCATGCGGACACTTCCGCCTGCTGCTCGTTGGTAAGACCCGTGGTGCCGATGACAAGGATCCGGCCGTGCCGGGCGGCGAGTTTCGCATGGGCGACGGTCGCTTCAGGCGCCGTGAAGTCGATAACGGCATCGGCACTTTTAAAGAGCGCCTCGGCATCATCCCCGATAGAGACGCCGCCTGGTTCAAGGTTGGCGAGCGCGTGGATATCCTTGCCGACGAAATCGGAGCCTGAAGGCTCGGTGCCGCCGCATACGATACAGCCTGACGTTTCGCTGATCTGCTTCACCAGCATCCGGCCCATCCGGCCCGCTGCGCCGACAATCCCAATCTTTAAATCGCCCATGATCCCATCCTCATTTCTTGCGCTTTCGGATGTAGCACAAAGGACCTCGGGTTGCGAGACGGGAATTATCCCGGCGCTCAGTCTTTCAGATCGGCGAGAAAGTCTTTCACGCGGGCGAAGAAGCCGTCCGACTCGGGGCTGTGATCGCCCTTGCCCTCGGCCTCGAATTCCTTCAGCAGCTCTTTCTGGCGGCGCGTCAGCTTGACCGGCGTCTCGACGATCGTGTGGATATACATATCGCCAAAGCCGGCCGAGTTCAGCCCCGGCATGCCCTTGCCGCGCAGGCGGAATTTGCGTCCCGACTGCGTACCGGCCGTGATCGTTACCTTGGCGCGTGCGCCGTCAAGCGTCGGCACTTCAATATCGCCGCCGAGTGCGGCCGTGGTCATCGGGATTGGCACGCGGCAATGGATGTCATGGCCGTCGCGCTGGAAAATGCGATGTTCGGCGATGCTGAGGAAAATATAGAGATCGCCGTTCGGCCCGCCCCGCATGCCGGCTTCCCCCTCGCCCGAGAGGCGGATCCGGTTGCCATCATCGACACCGGCCGGGATATTGACGGAAAGGGTCTTTTCCCGCCGGACGCGACCTTCGCCGCGGCAGGATTTGCAGGGGTTCTTGATAACCTGGCCCTGGCCCTGGCAGGTCGGGCAGGTGCGTTCGATGGTGAAGAAGCCCTGCTGCGCGCGGATTTTCCCGGCGCCGTGGCAACTTGCGCAGGTTTCCGGCTCCGAGCCCGCTTCCGCGCCACTGCCGTTACAGCCTTCGCAAGGCGCGGTCGATGGAATTTTGATCTCCATCTTCTTGCCGCGATAGGCATCTTCGAGCGAAATTTCGAGATTATAGCGCAAATCCGCGCCGCGCGGAGCCCGGGCGCGGCCGGCGCCGCCGCTCATGAAATCGCCAAAAAGATCTTCGAAAATATCGCTGAAACCGCCCGCGCCGCTAAATCCGCGGGGTCCGCCGCCGCCATTTTCGAAAGCGGAATGGCCATACTGGTCATAGGCGCTGCGTTTCTGCGGATCCTTGAGGATCTCATATGCTTCGTTGACTTCCTTGAAAGCGGCTTCCGCTTCCGGATTGTCCGGGTTGCGGTCGGGGTGGTACTGCATCGCCTTCTTCCGGTAAGCGCTTTTCAGCGCCGCGGCATCGACGGTCCGGTCCACTTCCAGAATTTCATAGTAGTCGCGTTTTGCCATCGTCACTATCACTTAACGGATGCCGCCCCGACCCGGCATTCCGGTGTCGAGGCGGTGTATGAACAGGACGGAGTTTATCGGGAAATCCCTTTAAAATCCTTACTTGCCTTTCTTGTCATCATCGACTTCTTCGAAGTCGGCGTCGACGACATCATCATCCGTTGACGTGCTCTCGGACGCGCCGCCGGTCTCGCCTGCCGATGCCTCGGTCTGCGACTGGGCGTAGAGGGCTTCACCAAGCTTCATGGACGCGGCCTGAAGCGCTTCCATTTTCGCCTTGATCGTCTCGGTCTCGCCGTCCTCTTTCACTTCCTTGAGTTCGGCAAGAGCGGTTTCGATCGGCGCCTTCACGTCGCTGCCGACTTTGTCGCCAGCCTCGGCAAGGGTCTTTTCGGTTGCATGGATCAGGCTGTCCGCCTGGTTCTGCACTTCAACCTTTTCTTTCCGCGCCTTATCCTCGGCGGCATGCTCCTCGGCGTCCTTCACCATCTTCTCGATGTCGGCTTCGCTGAGCCCGCTTGAGGCCTGGATCTGGATCTTCTGCTCGCGGCCCGTGCCCTTGTCTTTTGCGGACACATTGACAATACCGTTCGCGTCGATATCAAAGGTCACCTCGATCTGCGGGATGCCGCGCGGCGCCGGCGGAATTTCCGTCAGGTCGAAATTGCCGAGCAGCTTGTTGTCCGCGGCCATTTCGCGTTCACCCTGGAAGACGCGGATGGTGACGGCCTGCTGGTTGTCCTCGGCGGTCGAGAAGACCTGGCTCTTCTTCGTCGGGATCGTCGTGTTGCGGTCGATCAGACGGGTAAAGACACCGCCAAGCGTTTCAATACCGAGCGACAGCGGGGTGACGTCGAGCAGCAGAACGTCCTTGACGTCCCCTTGCAGAACGCCGGCCTGAATTGCGGCGCCGATGGCGACAACCTCGTCCGGGTTGACACCCTTATGCGGCTCGCGGCCAAAGAAGGTTTTAACTTCCTCGATGACTTTCGGCATACGGCTCATACCGCCGACGAGAATAACCTCGTCGATCTCGCCTTTCTGCAATCCGGCGTCTTTCAGAGCCTTCTCGCAGGGAACGAGGGTGCGCTTGATGAGATCTTCAACGAGATGCTCGAACTGGGCGCGGGTCAGCTTGAGCTGCATATGTTTCGGGCCCGAGGCGTCCGCCGTGATAAACGGCAGGTTGATTTCCGTCGACTGCGTGGAGGACAGCTCGATCTTGGCCTTTTCTGCGGCTTCGCGCAGGCGCTGCAGCGCCATCTTGTCGTTGCGCAGATCAATGCCCTGCTCTTTCTTGAATTCGTCGGCAAGGTAATCGACGAGTTTCAGATCGAAGTCTTCACCGCCGAGGAAGGTATCGCCGTTGGTGGAGCGCACTTCGAAGACACCGTCGCCGATTTCAAGAATGGACACGTCGAACGTACCGCCGCCAAGGTCGTAGACCGCGACGGTCTGGTTGGATTTGTCCATACCATAGGCAAGGGCGGCTGCCGTCGGCTCGTTGATAATGCGCAGCACTTCGAGACCCGCGATCTTGCCGGCGTCCTTCGTTGCCTGACGCTGGGCGTCGTTAAAATAGGCCGGGACCGTAATAACTGCCTGCGTCACGGTTTCGCCGAGATAGCTTTCGGCGGTTTCTTTCATTTTCTGGAGGATAAAGGCCGAGATCTGGCTCGGCGAATATTTCTCGCCGCGCGATTGCACCCAGGCGTCGCCGTTATCCGCTTTGATGATTTCGTAAGGGACCATCTCCCGGTCTTTTTGCGTCATCTTGTCATCGAAACGCCGTCCGATCAGGCGTTTGATTGCGAAGAATGTGTTCTGCGGGTTCGTAACCGCCTGACGCTTTGCCGACTGGCCGACAAGCCGCTCGCCGTCTTCTGTGAAGGCGACCATCGACGGGGTTGTCCGTGTTCCTTCCGAGTTCTCAATGACCTTTGCATTCTTGCCGTCCATTACGGCGATGCAGGAGTTGGTCGTTCCCAAGTCGATTCCGATTACTTTAGCCATCATATCCTCTTTATGTATTGGCAGATCAGCGTGGCCACGTCAGGCACCACGGTGAACCCCGGGCTTCGAGTTTCAAATATGTTGCCGTGTATATAAGTTCGAAATATTTGCAGTGCAAGGGCATGAGTGCCGAGGCAAAGAGAGATTATTCTCATAGTAGCGCCGGGTTCATGAGAGCGAAGATGCATTCACCTCGCCCTGAATGATGCGTGCGAAAAGCAGGGCAGGCATGTTCTGTTCCCGCTTTACGTGCCTATATTGCTCTGCTACGAGAATTGGACTGTATATTTTGTCGGGAAGGGGATGCGCGTGTCTGCCGAGCCACCAAATGCGGGTAAGCGGCCCGTCACGGCGCGGTTTGCGTCGAATGAAGCGCGCGGCCTTCTGAACGGCATCGGCGCCTTTCTGATCTGGGGCGGCGTGCCCATTTATTTCAAGCTGCTCGAACATGTTCCGCCGATCGAGATCATTGCGCACCGCGCCGTCTGGGCGCTGCTGTTCGTGCTCGCGATTGTTTTCGTCACGAAACGCCAGGAACAGCTCGCGGAAATACTGCGCGATCCGCAAAAGCTCGCCATATTCGGCGTCTCCACCTTTCTGATTGCGGCGAACTGGACAATCTATGTCTGGGCCGTCAATAACGGACGCATCCTGGAGACCAGCCTCGGCTATTACATCAATCCGCTGGTGAATGTCCTGCTCGGCATGATATTTTTCAAGGAGCGGCTGAATCGCTGGCAGGGCGTGGCGATCTTCTTCGCGGTCGTTGCCGTTGCTATCCTTACCCTTGAGCTTGGCGTCCTGCCCTGGGTATCGCTCTGCATCGCATTCTCATTCGGATTTTACGGGCTGTTTCGCAAGAAAGTGGCCGTGGACAGCACCGTCGGGCTCACGGTCGAGACCATTCTGATGTTCCCGTTTGCACTCTCATATCTGATGTATCTGACGTTTGCGGATACTCCGGCATCCGCCGCCGGGGCGCCGGCCGGGTTCATTCATGATGGCGGAACACTGCTGCTCCTCCTCGGCACGGGGATTGTGACGGCGGTGCCGCTCATCCTTTTTGCGACCGCGGCGCAGCGCCTCACGCTCATCACCGTTGGGCTTTTGCAGTATCTCGCGCCCTCGCTCTCCGCCCTGATCGCCGTCTTCGTCTATCACGAGCCGTTCGGCGAGACGCGCCTTATCGCCTTCGCCCTGATCTGGATCGGCCTCGTTATCTATAGTTTCGACGGATTCCGGCGACGGAGAGGAGCGGCCGCCGTCTGATTGTCAGGACGACGGCGCGGAATATTCAGGCCTAGACCTTTTCGTCGATGCGCGTTTCCGGCTGCTTCTGGCCGCCGCGGGAAACACCGACCATCGCCGGGCGCAAAAGCCGGTCGGCAATCGTAAAGCCGGTCTGCACAACCTGCAGGACGGTGCCCGGCGCCACGGACGGATCCTCGATCTCGAACATCGCCTGATGCAGGTTGGGATCGAATTTCTCGCCCTTTGGATCGACTTTCCGGATCTGGTATTTTTCCATCGTGTTGAGCAGTTCCGCTTCGGTGAGCTCGACGCCGGTCAGGATGCTCATCACCTCGTCGCTGGCGCGCGCGGTCTCGGGAACGGCCTCGATGGCGCGGCGGAGGTTGTCGGCGACGCTGAGAACGTCGCGGGCGAATTTGGAAACGGCGTAGGTGTGCGCATCCTGCTTTTCCCGCTCGGCGCGGCGGCGCATATTCTCAACCTCTGCCATCGCGCGCAGCAGCTTGTCCTTCAGATCAGCGATTTCGGCATCCTTTTCCGCGATGATGTCCGTCTGCTGGTCAGCGCTCTCTGCTGCCGCCGGCTCGGGGGTGTCCGGGGTGACATCTGCTGTCGGATTGGCCAGATTTTCATTTTCCGCCGCTGTATTAACAGGCGGTTCTTTCGGATCACTCATTCTGTCTGTTTCCTGTTCTCAACCTTAGTCCAGCAATTTACCGATAACTTTCGCGGTGTAATCCACCATCGGTACAATTCGGGCATAATTCAGCCGGGTCGGGCCAATGACGCCAATGGCGCCGATAACCTGTTCCTGACTGTTCTGATAGGGAGAGATAATCATTGACGTGCCGGAAAGCGAGAAAAGATTATTCTCCGAGCCGATAAATATTTTAACGCCGCGGCCTTTCTCAGTCAGTTCCAGTAATTTGAGTCGTTCTTTCTTGAGTTCAAGGGTGTCGAAGAGTTCGCGAATTTTCTCAAGATCTTCGAGTGCCTGAACGTTCTGCAGCAGATTGGCGTGGCCGCGCACGATCAGCGTCTCGCTGCCGCCCCAGCTCGCGATATCATGGGCGATCAGGTCCTGTGTCAGCTTGTCGATCTGCGCCTGGTGGTTGTCGAGCTCATACTGAATTTCCTGCCGCGCCGTCTGCAGCGTGCGGCCGGAAAGTTTGGCGGTGAGATAGTTGGACGCCTCGCGCAGGGCCGAATCGCTGAGCTCGGGCGGCAGTTCAATGGCCCGGTTCTCCACCATCCCGTTCGCCGAAACGATAATCACGAGTGCCCGGTCGATGCCGAGGCGGACGAATTCGATCTGTTTGATCGCCGTGTCGGTTTTCGGCGCAATGACGAGAGAGGCGCAGTTCGAGAGCCCCGACAGCATGGTCGAGGCTTCGGTCAGCATTTCCTCCATCGTCCGGCCTTCGACGGCGCAGCGCGCCTTGATGTCGAGACGCTCCTGCTCGGTCAGATTGCCAAGCTCCAAAATCCCGTCAACAAAGAGCCGCAGGCCCTGTTGCGTCGGGATCCGTCCGGCCGACGTGTGCGGCGAATAAAGCAGCCCAAGATCGGCAAGGTCAGCCATGACATTTCGGATAGAAGCGGCCGAAAGATCAAGCTCGCTCATCTTCGAGAGCGTACGGGAGCCCACCGGCTCCCCGGTCTGCATGAAGGTTTCGACAATATGGCGAAAAACCGTGCGGCTGCGCTCATTTAGCTCCAGTATTGTCATTTCGTCTCCGGATGCTGCTGAGAGTCTTCATTCGGCCTTGAATGTAGTGACGCGGAACGCTTGCGTCAATCAGACGCAACCGCTACAAAAGGCGCCACATTTCATTCAGACAAAGGAAACTCCATGCGCCCTTCCGGCCGAGCCCCTGACGAGCTCAGAAAAGTCATTCTGGAGCCCGGATATGCAAAACACGCCGAAGGCTCCTGCCTCGTCAAATTCGGCGATACGCACGTGCTCTGCACCGCGAGTGTCGAGGATCGCGTGCCCCCCTTCCTGCGCAATACCGGAAAGGGCTGGGTGACGGCGGAATACGGCATGCTGCCGCGCTCGACCGGCTCGCGCATGGCGCGCGAAGCGGCGCGCGGCAAGCAGCAGGGCCGCACCGTGGAGATCCAGCGCCTCATCGGCCGCTCCTTGCGCGCGCTTGTGAATTTCGATGGCTTCGGCGAGCGTCAGATCACGGTCGATTGCGACGTTATCCAGGCCGATGGCGGCACCCGCACCGCCTCGATCACCGGCGCATATGTCGCGCTTTACCAGGCGTTCGCGAAAATGGCGGACGCAGGGAAGATCCTTGAAATCCCGATGAAGGGACAGGTCGCTGCGGTCTCCTGCGGCATTTATCAGGGCACGGCGGTGCTCGATCTCGACTATCCCGAGGACAGCAACGCGCAGGCCGACGCCAATTTCGTCCTCACCTCGGACGGGCGGATTATCGAAATTCAGGGAACGGCGGAAGAGCATCCTTTCTCGGAAGGGGAGTTTGCCAATCTGTTCGGTCTTGCAAAAAAGGGCGTTCAGGAACTCTGCGCCCTGCAGCGCGAGGCGCTCGGCCTGTGAGCGGGCACCGCGCCTTTACCGGTGGTCGGCTGGTGGTGGCGAGCCACAATCCCGGCAAGCTCAGGGAAATTGCCGAACTGCTAGCGGCGTTTGATGTTGAGCCGATTTCCGCCGGCAGCCTCGGCCTGCCCGAGCCGGTGGAGGATGGCGACAGCTTTATCGCCAACGCGGAAATCAAGGCGCTGGCGGCGGCGCGGGGCGCAGGGATGGTGGCGCTCAGCGATGATTCGGGGTTTTCGGTTGAAGCTCTGGGCGGGGCGCCCGGTATCTTCTCGGCCCGCTGGGCAGGTCCCGGCAAGGACTTTTCCCTTGCTATGCAGAAGGTTGAGGAGGAGTTGCAGAAGAAAGGCGCCGTGACGCCAGAGACGCGCCGGGCGCGCTTTATCTGCGCGCTAACCCTCGCCTGGCCGGACGGCCACGTCGAAAGTTTTGAAGGCACGGTCGAGGGGGTCGCCGTCTGGCCGCCGCGCGGTGACAAGGGCTTCGGTTATGATCCGATTTTCGTCCCCGACGGACATGATCTCACCTTTGCCGAGATGGAGCCGCAGGCGAAGCACGCCATGAGCCATCGTGCCGATGCGTTCCGGCAATTGATCCATGCCTGCTTCCGCGACAAGTAGCGCCCCCGATCCCGGTTTCGGCCTTTACATCCACTGGCCGTTCTGCCGCAGGAAATGCCCCTATTGTGACTTCAACAGCCATGTGCGCGAGAGTGTCGATCAGGCGCGCTGGGCGGCGGCGCTGCTGCGGGAGCTTGACTGGTACGCTGCGCGAACCGACGAGAGACGCCTTTCAAGCATTTTTTTTGGCGGCGGGACGCCGTCGTTGATGAAAGCCCAGACGGTCGGTCGTTTGATTGAAGGCGCGCGGGCGCGCTTTGATTTCGCGGAAGATATTGAAATTACACTGGAAGCGAACCCGACGTCGGTAGAGGCGGCGTCTTTTGCGGGCTATGCCGCCGCCGGGGTGACACGTCTCTCGCTCGGGGTTCAGTCGCTCCGTGATGAAGCACTCAAATTCCTCGGCCGGGAGCATTCGGCGGCGGAGGCGATCAAGGCGATCGAGCTGGCGCGGGCGACATTCACCAATATCTCCTTCGATCTGATCTATGCGCTGCCGGGGCAGGAAGTGAGCGACTGGCAGCAGGATCTCGAACGGGCGCTTGCGCTTGCGGGCGATCATCTCTCCCTTTACCAGCTCACTATCGAGCCCAACACGGGCTTTGCCGGCGCGGTGAAGCGGGGCGAATTTGCGTTGCCGCGCGAAGAGAAGGCGGAAGAGATGTTCGCCCTCACCAACAGCCTTTGTGCGGCTGCGGGACTGCCGGCTTATGAAATCTCCAATCACGCCCGGCCGGGGTTCGAATGCCGTCACAACCTCACCTACTGGCGCTATGGCGCCTATGTCGGCGTCGGACCCGGAGCGCACGGAAGGCTGGTGCAGAATGGCCTTCGCACCGCGTATCAGCAGGTGAGAAGGCCGGAAAGCTGGCTGAAGGCGGTGGAAAAGTCCGGTCACGGCACGGAAAGCGCGACGCCACTTTCCGATACGGTTGAGCGCGCTGAAGAAATGCTGCTCATGGGCCTTCGGCTCGATGAAGGGGTGTGGTTTAAGAATTTCGAGGCGGCGACGGGCGCCCCGATCGGGGCGTTTCTGGATGCCGGGCGGCTAAGGCGCGTGGTTGAGGCGGGGCTGATGGAAATGGACGAGCGCCGTCTCCGCGCGACAAGCGAGGGGCGTTTTGTCCTCAATAGCCTGCTTGCCGAGATCCTAGTTTAACGCCGGTGCGAAGCTCTCGGGCGCCGGCTCAAGCACCTGCAGATTGCGCGGTCCGACCTCGATCACCGCAAGGCCCCGCTCCGCCACGCCGTTTTCGGGAAAGCGGAAGATGCCGTCATAGCCGCTGAAACCGTCCGGATTTTCAATCGCGGCACGGGAGAAGCGGAACTCATCCGGCTGCTGCGCCAATATTCCGGCGAGCGCCATGGCGTCATAGGCGAGGCTTGCAATGCGCGCGGGGTGATAGCCATAGGCGGCGGCAAAACGCTGCTGAAACCCTGCGACAGTCTGCGGCGACGGCGCGGCGAACCAGCCGCCGACAAGCGCAGGCTCCGCCGAAAGCGAGGGGTCTTCCCAGAGACCGGTGCCAATAAACTGCACAATCTCCGGATCGATGTCATAGTAGGACAGAAGCGGTGCAATTTCTTTCAGACGCGCGCCGCCCTCGGGGATGATCAGCGCATCGAACGGCACATCGCCGAAGGTATCCAGCTTTTCAAGCCGGCGCACATAGGCCTGCGACGCCGGATCATCCTTCTCCTTGGCGAGGCGGATTTCCCGATCGAGCGCGCGCTGGCGTGCCGCGTAATCGCCAAGTGCTTTGGCAATATCGTGCAACTCCGGCGCGCCGGGCGCAAGCTGCGCCGGGTAGCGCATGGTCCGCTCCAGCGTCAGGCCAAGCTCTTGCGTGACAATGCGGACATTCTCGACAGCGGCATCCCCATAGGGGCTCTGCGGTGCGAGCACTGCAAACGCCTGTCGGCCCTGGCGATAGGCAAAGTTCATGACCCGGCGGACCTGCTGGCCGACGGTCAGTCCCATCACATAAACACCGTCCCCCGCAACGGCGGTATCGGTTGAGAAGGTGATGACATTGACGCCGCGCCCGGCCGCAAGCGGCTTTATGGTGCTGACCGATGAGGAGAAAAGCGGCCCGAGAATGAGTTCCGCCCCGCCAACAAGCGCTTCGGCTGCCGCGCTTTCCGCACCCCTTGGCGTGCTTGCCGTATCGAATGTCATAAGCCGGATATTCGGGTTGCGAAGGTCAAAAAGCGCCATGTTCGCGGCGTTGAGCAGATCCTGCCCGACGCCTGCGGCCGAGCCCGAAAGCGGCAGCAGAAGGGCGATCTTGATCGGCTCCGGCGCGGCGGGATCACGGGGCGCGCGAAGCCCGACGACGGGTGCTGACGGCGCGATCAGGACGCTGAGCGGATCAGGGGCGGTTTCATCGAGCGGCGCGCTATCGCCTGGCGCATCGTCCGCGCTTTCTCCCCCCGCCTGACCTGTGCTATCCTTGGAGATATCGGTCCGGTCCTTCTCTGCCACGCTCGCCGGCTGGCAGGCGGCGAGGAACAGGAGGGCAAGGCCGAGGATACAGAGCAGGTTGAAGAATTTCCAGCCCGGCCTGAAATCGGCGGCCCTATCGGATTTTCCGCGAAGCACGATATCCACTCCGTTGATGTTTCTGGCGGTTCTGATCTGAAAGACTAGGTAACGCCGGATAGGCGGGCAAGTAAATTGTTGAGACGGGAGGCGAAACAGTTTCGGGGAGGGAATATTTTGACACATCATCCGAAAGCCGCGCGGCTGCACAAACGGCGCCGCGCCTACTTTCGCGGGCGCTGGGCGGAACTCGCTGCGGCGACGCTGCTCCGCGCCAAGGGGTATCGCATTCTGGCGCGGGGCTATCGCCGGCCGGTTGGCGAAGTGGACATCATCGCCCGCCGCGGGCGCGTGCTTGTCGCCGCCGAGGTAAAGTCGCGCGCGAGATTCGCCGATGCGATCGAGGCGATAAGCCCGAGGCAGCGCCGCCGCGTGTCGCGCGCCCTCGAAGCCTTTCTGCAGGAGCGGCCGGATCTTTACGGGCTGGACGTGCGGTTTGATGTTCTGCTTGTCACCTCTTTCCGCCGTCTGCCGCAGCATATACAGGCCGCGTGGGAGTGATGTGGAACAGAGACTTCCCCCTCCCGGAATTTGATTCTATATTGACCCGTCATCATGGCTAAAGGCGTGCTTTCATGAAAACAGTTGCTTCTCTTTTCCTTGCCCTTGCTTCCCTTCTCATTTTGAGCGGCTGCACGCCGACCGTTATTCTCGGCGGGGCGGCCGTTGGCGGTGTTGCTGTCGCCGAGGAGCGCTCGGTCGGCACCGTGGTGGACGACGCCACCATAAAGGTGCAGGTGATGAATGCGATCTTCCAAAATAGCGAGCCGCTGTTCACGTCTACCTCCACCACGGTGGTGGCGGGGTCGGTCCTGATTACCGGTGAAGTGCCGAATGCGGAGGATCGGGTGACGCTGTCGCGGCTGATCTGGGGCGTGAATGGTGTCAAGGAAGTGCATAACGAGGTGACGGTGACCGGCAGCGAGTCAAGCTCGAGCTTCGCCTCCGACAGCCTGATTACGACAAAGCTGAAACTCCGCCTGTTGCGCGACATGGAAATCTACAATATCAACTACTCGGTCGAGACGGTGAGGGGAACGGTCTATCTCATGGGCATCGCCCAGAACGAGGCGGAACTCGAACGGGTGAAGGCGCATGCCCGCGAAATTTCCGGCGTTCGCAGCATCGTCAGCTATGTCAAAATGAAATCGGATCTGTAAGATCCCTCGTGCGGCGGGTGGCGCAGGTGCCTCGCGCCGCCGATACTGTGGTGCATCGCGAAAAATCAAAAGGTCGGAAAAATGAGTCTTGCCGTAGCCATCCAGATGGATCCCATTGAAAATATTGACATAAACGGCGACAGCAGTTTTGTCCTCGGCCTTGAAGCGCAGGCGCGCGGCTACCCTGTCTATCATTACGGTCCGCAGGATATGTCGTTCGCGCAAGGACGCCTGATTGCGAACGCCCGCCCCCTGACGCTCCGCCGCGAGAAGGGAAACCATTTCACGGCCGGGTCGGCCGAGCGGATTGACCTTGCAACCATGGATGTGGTGCTGATGCGCCAGGATCCGCCGTTCGACATGGCCTATATCACGGCGACCCATCTGCTGGAGCATATCCATCCGAAAACGCTGGTCGTCAACGATCCGGTCAGCGTGCGGAACGCGCCGGAGAAGCTGTTCGTCACCCATTTCGCCGGGCTGATGCCGCCGACGCTGATTTCGTCGGACATCCGGGAAATCCGCGCGTTTCGCGCCGAATTCAAGGATATCATTGTCAAGCCGCTCTATGGCAATGGCGGCATCGGGGTGTTTCATATCAAGCCGGACGATGAAAATCTGACGGCGCTCTGCGAGATGTTTACGCAGTTCTACCGCGAACCCATGATCGTACAGAAATATCTGCCCGAAGTGCGGCAGGGCGACAAGCGGATCATCCTGATCGACGGCGAGCCGGCGGGCGCCATCAATCGCGTGCCGCAGGCGGGGGAGGTGCGCTCCAACATGCATGTCGGCGGAACGCCGGTGCAATCCTCGCTGACCGCGCGGGAGGAGGAAATCTGCCGCATCATCGGTCCGGTGCTGAAGGAGCAGGGACTGATTTTCGTCGGAATAGACGTCATCGGCGACTATCTGACGGAGATCAACGTTACATCGCCAACGGGTATTCAGGAGATCAATCGCTTCGACGGCGTGAAGCTTGAAGCGCGGATCTGGGATTGCCTCGAAGAAAAGATCCACGCGCGCCGGGAGAAATAGACGCGCTTCCCTGCAATTTTAACCATGAAGAATTTCTTTTCGCGTGCTATCGTTCTGCACGTGGGGGAGTCTCCAAAGCAAGATGCAGGCAAGAATAAGAACGGTCGCCTTTCAGGGTCTCGACGTGCGCGACGTGGATGTGCAGGTGATGATGGCCGCAGGCCTTCCGGCTTTTACCATCGTCGGCCTTGCGGATAAATCCATCGCCGAAAGCCGCGAGCGCGTGCGGGCGGCGCTGACCTCGCTCGGGATCGGACTGCCGCCAAAGCGCATCACCGTCAATCTGGCTCCGGCGGATCTCCCCAAAGAAGGCGCGCATTATGATCTCCCCATTGCGCTCGGCCTGCTCGCCGCGATGGGCATCCTGCCGGGCGAGGAGCTCGAGAGCTACTATGTCATGGGGGAGCTGTCGCTTGACGGGAGCTGCAACCCGGTCTCGGGCGTGCTGCCGGCGGCCGTCGCGGCCGTGGGAGCGGATCGGAATATGATCTGCCCGGCCGCGTCGGGGCCTGAGGCGGCCTGGGCGGGGGATCTCGAAATTCTTGCTCCTGCGAGCCTGCTTGCGCTGATCAATCATTTCAAGGGCACGCAGGTTTTAAGTCCGCCCCGGCACGGCGATATCGTGGATGATGCGCTGGGCCTGCGCCTTGAAGATATCAAGGGACAGGAGAGCGCCAAGCGCGCGCTGGAGGTTGCGGCGGCGGGTGGCCATAATCTGCTGATGTCCGGGCCGCCGGGATCAGGCAAATCCATGCTCGCCGCGCGCCTGCCGGGACTTCTGCCCCCGCTCGATGCCGAGGAGGCGCTCGAGGTCAATATGATCGCGAGCATCGCCGGGGAGATGCAGGAAGGGCGCCTCTCGCGCCGGCGTCCGTTCCGTGATCCGCATCATTCCACGTCGGTCGCGGCGATGGTCGGCGGCGGACGCGGCGCGAAACCGGGCGAGGTCTCGCTCGCGCACCTCGGGGTCCTGTTTCTCGATGAACTGCCGGAGTTCAATCGCCAGGTTCTGGAAAGCTTGCGCCAGCCCGTCGAAAGCGGCAAGGCGGTGGTCGCCCGCGCCAATCTGCATGTCACCTATCCGGCGCGGGTGCAGCTTGTCGCGGCCATGAACCCCTGCCGCTGCGGCCATCTCGATGATGCTGCGCTTGCCTGTTCACGCGCACCGAAATGCGCCGGCGAATACCGTTCCCGCATTTCCGGCCCGATGCTCGATCGTATCGATATCCATGTGGACGTGCCCGCCGTCTCGGCGGCGGATCTGAGCCTGCCGCCGCCAAAGGAAACGACCGAGATCGTCGCCGCGCGCGTCCGCCGGGCGCGGGAGATCCAGCGCCAGCGCTATCGCGGGATCGATCATCCGGTGCCGATACGCACCAACGCGGATGCGGAAGGCGAAATACTGGAGCGCGCCGTGACGCTGGACGCCTCGGCGAACGCGCTCCTGCATGAGGCGATCGGCAAGCTGAAACTTTCGGCGCGCGGCTATCACCGGGTTCTGCGGGTTGCTCGTACCCTCGCCGATCTTGCCGAAAGCGAAAACGTCCACCGCACGCACATCGCCGAAGCGCTGGAATACCGCCGCCGCCTCGCCTTCGCGGGTTAACGCGGGAGCGCGCGGGGCGCGGGGCGGTTACTTGTTCTTGTTGACGTCAATTTCCTCAAGCAGGCGGCGGGCCTCATCGCCGGCGGGTGTGTTGCTGGCGAGCTCAAGGACGCGCAGCCAGTCCTGTCGCGCCGCCTCGATCTCGCCGCTTCGGGCGCGAAGAATGCCGCGTTCATTGAGGGCTTCGGGAAGCGCGGGGTTGAGCAATAACGCCCGCTCCACATCTTCGCGCGCCCGCGCCATGTCGCCAAGATGACGCTGCGCGGCGCTGCGGAAGGTGAGCGCATCAGCGCGCGCGGGATCGATGCGAAGCGCGTGATCGAGATCGTTGAATGCCGCCTGATAATCGGCGAGCTGGGCGTAGACGCGGCTGCGGTCGATGCGAAGATCGACATTATCAGGCTCCAGCGTCAGGCCAGCCGTGGCCGCCGTAAGGGCGCGATCATATTCCTCGCCGAGCAGCCAGGCATTGACGGTCTGCGTGAGCACGCTCACCAGAAGCGGGGAGCCCGCCTTTTGCATATCCTCCGCAAGTTCCTCGAGCGTCAGCGCCGCATGGTCGTATTTCTTCATTGCGACGAGGGCAAGGGCAACGCAGTGACGGGCCGGAAATCCGCCGCCCGCATCACGCCAGGCCAGCGCGGATTCAAACGCTTTCTCGGGCTCTCTCCGGGTCAGGGTCAGGCAGGCTTCATATTCATTCGCCTCTTTCGTCGCCTGCGCGAAGGCGAGGCTCGCATCAACCGGCGCAAGGAAAATGAGGCCGAGGCCTGCGAAAATAAGCCGATGGAAAGAGGTGTGCGGGCGCATAAAATGCCTTAAATTGGACGTTATTCGGCTCTAATGCCGAAAAGGATCAAGATCATTTTGGGAGTTCTAGCATGAACAGACTGGTAATCGCCACCGTTGCTTTCCTCGCCCTCGCTCCGATGGCCGCGGCCGCGGATATGCCGCACCCGCGGTTCGCGATGCAGGATCAGGTCATTCTCGATCTGACGAATGAAGGCTGGGTGAAAACAGATACGGCGCGGGTCACCGTCCTTGTCGAACTGGTACAGCAGGAGCAAAGCGGAGATGATCTCAAGAAGCGGATCGATGCCTCTCTCCTTGCGCTTGCCAAAGACGTCGACTGGCGGATTACCTCGTCCCGCCAGCAGCTCGATCAGACGGGGCTGAACCGCTGGTACGTAACGGCGGAAGCGCGCATTCCGGAGGCGGCGATCGACGGCCTGCAGGACCGCGCGAAGGAGAGCAGCACGCCCGGCTACAAGGTGTCGATCGCGGACGTAGATTTTACCCCCTCGCTTGAAGAGTTCGAAGCGCTTCGCGCCGATCTTCGCAGCAAGCTCTATCAGCAGGCGCTTGACGAGGTGGAACGTCTCAACAAGGTGATGCCGGGGGCGGGCTACCATGTGAAGCGGGTCGATTTCGTACAGGCGGGACCGATGCCGATGCATGACTATGCGCGCGCGCAGCCGATGATGAAAGCTGCGATGGCGGCCGAATCCGCGCCATCAGGCGGGGGCGGGGCGGAGTTGCTGGTCTCGGTGAAGCAGTCGGTGTCGGCGCGCGTTGTGCTTGCGCGGACGGATGATCCGGCAGCCAAGGATGACTAACCGCGAAATAGAGCTGTTCTGCTTCGGCTTCGGCTTTACGGCCGCGCGTATCGCCGCGGACTTTCCCGAAATCGGAGTGCGGGGGACCAGCCGCACTCCGGCCGGCAAAAGGACGCCGGGCGGCGCGCCGCTGATCGCGTTCGAGCGGGGGAGGAAGGTCGAGAATTTCGCCGAGCGTGCGGCGGATGTGACACATATCCTCCTTTCCATCCCGCCGGATGCGGCGGGTGATCCCGTTTTTGATACCATGGCGGAGGAGTTGCTCCGCCTGCCGAAGCTCAACTGGGTCGGCTATCTCTCGACAACCGGCGTATATGGAAACCGTGATGGCGGCTGGGTGGATGAGACGAGTCCCCTAGCGCCAAGCGGTATACGCGGCCGGCGCCGCCTGCAGGCGGAGGAGGCTTGGCTCGGGCTTCATAACGATGCGGGCCTGCCGGTGCATATCTTTCGCCTGCCGGGCATTTACGGGCCGAGTCGAAACCAGCTGACCTCGCTCCGCTCAGGCAAAGCGCGGCGGATCAATAAGCCCGGGCAGGTCTTCTCCCGCATTCATGTTGCGGATCTTGCAAGGATTCTCGTCGCCTCGATGCGCCGGCCTGATCCGGGCTCGATCTATAATGTTGCCGATGATGAGGCAGCGCCGCCGCAGGACGTCGTCGCCTATGCCGCAGAGCTTCTTGGCGTAACGCCGCCGCCCCTGATTGACTATAATGAGGCGGATCTCACCCCTATGGCGCGCAGCTTCTATGACGACAGCAAGCGTGTCAGCAATGCGAAAATCAAGTCGGAACTTGGGATTTCGTTGATGTATCCTACCTATAGAGAGGGTCTGGCGGCTTTGCTTGACGCCGAAATGAGTATATAACCGATGTCATAGAGGCAGATGAGGTCCTTCGGGTTGGTAAATGGCACGAACGAAATGCTTTGATCGTCAGGACGCGCTGGAGAAAGCCATGAAAGCTTTCTGGGCGAAAGGCTATGAGGCCACCTCAATCCAGGATCTGGTTGACTGCATGGGCATCAACCGCGGCAGCCTCTATGATACCTTCGGCGATAAGCGACGGCTTTTTCTTGAGGCGCTCGATCAGTATGGCACCGGCGCGATCCTGCGAACGGACAGCCTGCGCGGTGACGGCGATCCGCGTGAACTGCTATCAAAGTTTCTCTATGTTTTCATGCAAAAGCAGGTGACCGATCCTATTCGGCGCGGCTGTTTCATGACCAATGCCGCGGTGGAGCTGAGTTCGCGCGATGACGAATGCGCGGAACGGGTGCGGGAGTTCTTCGCCGAGCTTGAAACGATCCTGAAGGAGCTGATCGCCCGCGGCCAGAGGGAAGGGGTGTTCACCTCGCGTCAGGATCCCGGCCGCCTTGCCGCCTATTTCGTGTGCGTCATGCAGGGCCTGCGGGTGATCGGAAAAGTGACCCCCGAAGAGGAAACCCTGCGGCCCATGGTCGATGTGGCGCTCACCGTCCTCGACCGGGAATGAGCGATTACAGCCTCAGCTTCTGGTCGGCAGCGTTTCAGGCGGCCTCCTTTATCTGCCTTATGGCGATTCCCTGGACCGACGGTAAAATCCGCATCAGTGTCGCGGTGATTGGTGCCATTGGTATCGCGACGATCCTCGGGTTTCAGCTTTATGTCGGCGTGCAGCATGACGACATCGGGCTCGGCATTGACCTCGCGACGATGACAATTTTCAATGTGATCTTGTTTGTCGCGCTGAGCTGGGGGGCGGAACGGCTGTTCCGCCTTTATCTCCTGAAACGCCGCAAGGGGCGCAACCCGCCGCCCCTATGATTTCGCCAGATAATGGCGGATCAGCGCCTTGGCTTCGGGCGAATCCCACTCGGCGGGACCGACAAGCCGGCCGACTTCCTTGCCTTCCGCATTCAGGATCAGCGTTGCCGGAAGGCCGAATGCGCCGGCACTGCGGCTCGACTGGCTGCTCTTGTCGTTGATCGGCGCAAGGCTTCTGATCGCATATTGATCAAAGAATTCTGTCACCTTCTCCATCCCCTGCAGATCCTGTCCGACGGCGAGAACGGTGAAATCATCGCCGCCAAGTTCTGCCTGCAGCCGGTCAAGGCTCGGCATTTCCTCGCGGCAGGGGGCGCACCATGTCGCCCAGAAATTCACAACGAGCACCCGACCCCGGTAGTCGGAAAGCTTCTCTTCCGCGCCCGCCGCATTCAGGAAGGTGAAATCCTTGACGGGCCGCGGTTCGTCATAGGGCGCGAATTTCGCCATCTCGCCCGTCAGCAGCGCGTCGAGATTCTGAGAGAAAGCAGTTGATGTTCCGGCTGCAAGCCCTGTAAATGTAAGCAGCAACATCAGGCTGATGAATTTCATGGGTCTGGTTATCATAATCATTAAACGTCCAACAGTTACAAAGTGAGCCCGAGAATGAGCGCAAACGAGCTTTGGGGCGGCCGGTTCGCCAAAGGCCCCGCCGAAATCATGGAACGGATCAACGCGTCCATCGACTTTGACCGCCGGCTCTATGCACAGGATATAGCGGGTTCCATGGCGCATTCCAGTATGCTGATGGCCTGCGGCATTATATCGCGCGAGGACGGCGAGAAAATACAGCAGGGATTGCAGGCTATTCTGAAGGAAATCGAGGCTGGCAATTTCAAGACCGACCCGGCGCTCGAAGACATCCATATGCATGTCGAGGTGCGCCTGCGTGAGCTGATCGGCGATGCCGCCGGACGGCTGCACACCGCGCGCTCGCGCAACGATCAGGTGGCGACCGATTTCCGCCTCTGGGTGCGCGATACCATGGATCATCTGGACGGCGAGCTTGCCGATCTGCAGGATGCGCTCCTCGATCAGGCCGAAGCCGAGGCGGAGACGGTGATGCCGGGCTTCACCCATCTGCAGGCGGCGCAGCCGGTCACCTTCGGCCATCATATGCTGGCCTATGTCGAGATGTTCGCCCGCGACCGCGGCCGCCTTCGCGATGCGCGGGCGCGGCTCAATGAAAGCCCGCTGGGTTCCGCGGCGCTTGCCGGCACCTCCTTCCCCATCGACCGCGAGATGACGGCGAAGGCGCTCGGGTTTGACCGGCCGACGGCAAACTCGCTCGACGGTGTTTCAGACCGTGATTTCGCGCTCGAATTTTTGAGCTTCGCCTCGATCACGGCGATGCACCTGTCGCGTCTTGCCGAGGAGATTGTCATCTGGTCGAGCGCACAGTTCCGCTTTGTCGAATGCTCCGACAGCTTTTCCACCGGCTCCTCCATCATGCCGCAGAAGAAGAACCCGGACGCGGCGGAGCTGATCCGCGGCAAGGCGGGACGGAGCGCGGGGGCCTTCATGTCGCTCCTGATGATGATGAAGGGCCTGCCCATGACCTATGGCAAGGACATGCAGGAGGATAAGGAGCCAGTATTCGATGCTGCCGACAATCTGCAGCTCTGCCTCGCCGCCATGACCGGGATGATCCGCGATATCACGGTAAACGGTGACGTCATGACGGCCGCCTCCGGCATGGGCTTTACGACGGCGACCGATCTTGCAGACTGGCTGGTGCAGAAGCTGAATATGCCCTTCCGCCAGGCGCATCATGTGACCGGCGCGCTCGTCAAGCTCGCCGAAAGCAAGGGATGCGGGCTTGAGGATCTCTCGCTCGCCGAGATACAGACGGTGGAGAGTGGCATCACCGATGATATATATAACGTCCTTGGCGTCGGGAATTCGGTCGCAAGCCGCGTGAGCTACGGCGGGACGGCGCCGCTTCGGGTTCGCGAACAGATTGCGCGCTGGCGGAAGATCCGGAGCGACGAGGGGAGCAAGACATGATCCGCAAACTTGTTTCACTGATGATCGTGACGGGCATGGCGCTCTCGCTTGCCGCCTGCGGCGTCAAAAGCGACCCGAAATATGTGCCCGATGCGCCGAAGGCCGAACAGAAGAACAGCTGATTTTTCAAGATTGAGACGATGGATCACTTTAATTACCGCAACGGCGAGCTGTACGCCGAGGATATCCCGCTTCGCCGTATCGCTGAAGAGGTGGGCACGCCTTTCTACTGCTATTCCACCGCCACGCTGGAGCGCCATTACAAGGTTTTCTCGGGTGCCTTTGACGGCGTGAATGCGCTTGTGTGCTTCGCGCTGAAAGCAAATTCCAATCAGGCGGTGATCCGCACGCTCGCACGGCTCGGATCCGGCGCGGATGTGGTCTCGGAAGGCGAGCTTCGCCGGGCGATTGCCGCGGGCATTCCGGCCGGAAAGATCGTTTTCTCCGGCGTTGGCAAGAAGCCCGAAGAGATGCGCGCCGCGCTTACCCTCGGGATCCATCAGTTCAACGTGGAATCGGAACCGGAACTCCATCTCCTCAGCGAGATTGCGGCGGGTATGGGAGTAAAAGCGCCGATCGCCTTTCGCGTCAATCCCGATGTCGATGCGAAAACCCATGCGAAAATTTCGACAGGCAAGGCGGAGAACAAGTTCGGCGTGCCGTGGCAGGATGTGTCGCGCATTTATGCCGATGCGGCGGCGTTGCCGGGGATCGAGATCAAGGGCGTCGATGTCCATATCGGCTCGCAGCTTACCGATCTTGAGCCCTATCATCATGCGTTTACGCGCGTCGCCGAACTGGTGCAGCAGCTCAGGAGCGAGGGGCATGAGATCACCCGCGTCGACCTTGGCGGCGGCCTTGGCATTCCCTATGACGAGGCGATCCCGCCGCTGCCGACGGCCTATGCGGCTGTCGCGCTCGAAGCGGTTGGCAATCTCGGCTGCCAGATCATTCTGGAACCCGGCCGGCTGATCGTCGGCAATGCGGGCGTTCTCGTCTCGGAAGTGATTTATGTGAAGCAGGCGACGACGCGCAAATTCATCATCCTCGATGCTGCCATGAATGATCTCGTCCGCCCCGCTCTCTATGACGGCTATCATCATATCGATCCCTTGCGCGAGGATCAGAAGCAGGGTGCCTATAGCCCCGCCGATGTGGTGGGTCCGGTCTGTGAGACCGGCGATACCTTCGCCCGCGGGCGCGATATGCCGGAGGTCCTTGCGCGCGGCGATCTTGTCGCCTTTCGGAGCGCCGGCGCCTATGGCGCGGTGATGGCCTCCACCTACAACACGCGGCCGCTCGTGCCGGAAGTGCTGGTGAAGGGCGATCAATATGCAGTGATCAGGGCGCGGCCGAGCTTGGATGAAATGATCAATCTTGATATACTCCCCGTTTGGCTGGAGTAATATCGAGGCTGAATGCAACGCGATCATGCGAGTGACGAAAAGGGATATGGATTAGGGTTTGAGATCCGCATTCTGTTGGCGCGGGCCAATCTTCTGCTGGAAGAGGGCTGGCGCGAAGGTCGCTGGTTTTTCTCTATTGCGGGATTGTTTATCGGCCTGTCGCTGCTCGATCTGTGGTCTGTCGTCCCCTCGTGGCTGCATGTCCTCGGACTGATCCTTTTCTCCGTCGCGGCTCTTGTCAGCCTTTATCTCGCCGCGCGAAATTTCCGCATTCCGGACCGTAGCCGCGCCCTTGGCTATCTCGAGGCGCGGAACACGCTGGCGCATCGACCGCTTCGCGCCCTCGGGGATCGCTCGGAGGCCGAGAAGAAGGGGCAATCCCCGTCCGGGCGGATGTGGCGGATCTATCAGAAGTCCCTCCGCCGTTATGTGACGGGGCTGAAAGTCGGGGCGCCCAATCTCGATATCGGGGCAGGCGACAGTTACGGCCTCCGCGGCGGTGTTATTCTTCTCCTTGTCGCCGCCTTTATCGTTGCGGGTCCGCGCGCGGGCGAGCGTCTTTATGCGGCGGTGACGCCCGGCGTGGGGGCGTCTGCCGTGCCCGCGGATGTAACCGCCTGGATCACCCCGCCCGTCTACACAGGCCAGGCGCCGATCCTGCTCGGCGCGCTTCCACCGGATGGCGGCGCTCCCAAGACCTATGTGGTGCCGGCCAAAAGCAGCTTTATCGCGCATATTTTCGGCGGCGGATCGGCCCGTCCCGTCCTGAAACTTGACGGCGAAAGTCAGGATTTCGTGGCGGTGGACGAGCGGAACTTCCAGATCGAAGCCGAGTTTGATCGCAGCATGACCGTCGAGATTGAGAAGGCGGGCGACGTCATTGCCAGCTGGAAACTGACGATCATTCCCGACGAGGCGCCGACGGCGGAGCTGATCGCCGATCCGGAAGTGACCGAGCGTTCTGCCTTCCGGCTGCAATACCGGGCGACGGACGATTACGGGGTCATGCGCATCGGCGGCGAAATCCGCCGCGAGAATTCCGATGAGGTCATTGAACTTCCGCTGCCGACGCCGGGACGCGGCTCGAAACAGGTGGTCTCCAAAAGCTATCACGACCTGACCGCGCATCCGTGGGCAGGTCTGCCGGTCACGCTCCGTCTCTACGCCGAGGATCAGATCGGCCAGCGTGGCTATTCGGAGCCCCATAACTATGTCCTGCCTGAGCGGCGTTTTATGCATCCGGTTGCGCGGGTGCTGATCGAGCAGCGGAAGTATCTTGCGACCGATCCGACAGGAAATCGCGACAACGCTGCGCTGGTTCTGGATGCGCTCGCCGGACTGCCCGAAACCTATGACAATGATGTAACGGTCATGCTCGCCCTCGCGACGGCGGGCGCGTTGCTTCGCAACAGTGAAGAGCAGAAGGCGGTCGATGACGCCTCCGATATTATGTGGGAGACGGCGCTGCGGCTGGAAAACGGTGGCTTGTCGCTCGCCGAGGCGGCATTGCGCGCGGCGCAGGAAGCGCTGATGGAAGCGCTCAACCGCGATGCCAGCGACGAGGAAATCAAGCGGCTGATGGATGAGCTCCGAAGCGCCATGGAGAATTTCCTTCGCGCCCTTGCAGAGCAGCAGCCGATGGAAGAGCAGCCGGTCGATCCGAACAGTCAGGACCAGATTGTGCGCTCGCAGGATCTGCAGCAGATGCTCGACCGGATCGAGGAGCTTGCCCGCGGCGGTGCGAAAGATTCCGCCCGCGAGATGCTGAGCCAGCTTCAGGATATGATGGAGAATTTGCGCATGGCCCGCCCGCAGACGCCGACGGACGGCCAGCAGGCGCAGCAGGAAATGCTGAATGAGCTTGGCGAGATGATGCGCCAGCAGCAGCAGTTGCTGGACCAGACATACCGTCAGTCACAGGGCCAGCGCCTGCAGCAGCCGGAGCGCAGCCAGCCGGGCCAGCCGGGCCAGCAGGGCCAGCGGCCGCAGCCTGGTCAGGACGGGCAGCAGGGCGAGAGCCTTCAGGATCTTTCGAAGCGGCAGGAGGCCTTGCGCCGCCAGCTCGGCGAGCTGATGCGGCGTCTTGGTGAGCAGGGTGAGATCCCCGACGCGCTCGGCCGGGCGGAGCGGTCGATGAATGAGGCGCGCGACGCGCTGCAGGAGGGCAGGGAAGGCCCGGCGATCGAATCGGAAGGCAACGCGCTTGAAAATCTTCAGCAGGGCAGTCAGGATCTGGCCGAGCAGATGATGCAGGATGGCCAGGGACAGGGGCCGCAGCAGGCAGGCCCCGGTCAGCCGGGCGAAGGGCGCGATCCGCTCGGGCGCTCCATCGAGGAACAGGGAACGCAAGGCAATGTCTCGGAAAGCGCCACCATACGGGGCAAGAGCGAGGCGTTCAGCAAGAGCCGTGATATCCGCAACGAACTGCAGCGGCGGCTTTCCGACCCGGCCCGTCCGGTGATCGAAAAGGACTATTTGCGCCGGTTGCTGGATATTTTTTAAGCCGGCGGGAAATTCCTGCTAAAGTCCCGCCCATGACAGCAGATCATCCCTTCGCAGAGTATATCCGGATCCTCGGCAAGGGGCCGAAAATGTGGCGCGACCTCACCTTCGAGGAGGCGTGCGACGCCATGGACATGGTGCTCGATGACAGGGTCGAGCCGATGCAGCTTGGCGCATTTCTGCTGCTGCTGCGCCGCAAAGGGGAGACGGGCACCGAACTTGCCGGCATGGTTGCCGCGGCGCAGGGACATTTCCTGGAGCAGGGGATTGAGGCTGCCGTCGATGTCGACTGGCCGTCCTACGCCGATCGGCACCGCCAGCAGCCGTGGTTCATTCTCGCCGCGCGGCTCCTGGCTGATCAGGGCTACAAGGTGCTGATGCACGGCATTGCCGGATATTCAGAGAATTATGCGCCGACGCGGCCGGGCCTTGCGGTGTTTCACGTGAAGCAGGCGACGTCACTTTCGGAGGCGGCAGCGGCGCTTGCAGAGGATAATTTCGTCTATCTCGGACTTGAGCATTTTTGCCCCGCCGTTCAGGCGCTTTTTGAACTTCGACCGATTCTCGGGGTGCGGACGGCGGTGAATACTTTTGCGCGCGATCTCAATCCCTTTCATGCGCCCTATCAGCTACAGGGCGTTTTCCACCCGCCCTATCAGGCCCTGCATCTTGCGACTGCCGAGACGCTTGGCCAGCCGCATGTCGCGATTTTCAAGGGCGGCGGCGGCGAGGTATTGCGAAACCCGATGAAACCAGCTCAAATTGACGCGCTGGTGGGCGGGGAGTATGTCCCTGAAATCTGGCCCGCCCTGACTGGGGAGACGACCTATAAATGGCGCGAGGAGGATCTCGCGCCGGAGCAGCTTCTTCGCATGTGGCAGGGGAAGCTTGCGCTGCCAGTCCCGGAGCTTGCGATCACGGGAACGCTCGCCGTGGCGCTGAAGATGCTGGACCCATCGCTTGACTGCGCCGCCGCCGATGTCCGCGCCCGTGACATCTGGGAAAGTCGGGACAGGCGCCGCTTCGATTGATCCGCCGGACTAATCCGCCTCATACCACCAGAGATCAGCGGAGGTTCCCCAGAAGGATGCGGTGTCGGGCAGCCGAATTTCCGGCCAATGTGCGAGCCACTGCCGGTCGGTGTAGTAGAGCGGAATGACATAATGGCCGAACAGCAGGACCCGGTCGAGCGCGCGGACGGCGGTTTCAAGCGTCTCGCGGTCTTTCGCCGTGGCAATGCGGTCGATGAGGCTGTCGACTGCGGCGAGCCGGATACCGGGATAGTTCCGGGTGCCGGGCGTGCTCGCGGCCTGGCGGCTCCAGTAGAACGCCTGCTCGTTGCCGGGTGACAGCGACTGGCCCCAGTTATTGATGATCATGTCGAAGTCGTAGTCATTCAGCCGGTTCTGATAGCTCGCCGTATCAACCTGCCGGACCGTGCTGCGGATCCCAAGCGTCTCGAGGTTGCGCTGAAACGGCGTGATCAGACGAATGAAATCCGTATTATTGACCAGAAATTCAATTTCAAACGGTCGACCGCTCTCCCTGTTCGTGAGGCGCCCATTCGCAATGTCATACCCGGCGCTCGCCAGCAGTTCTTTGGCCCGGCGCAGGTTCTCCCGCGCCCGGCCGCTGCCGTCGGTTGCGGGGAGGGAAAATGTGTCGGTGAAGATTTCAGGGGGGAGTTCATCCCGAAAAGGGGCAAGCAGCGCGCGCTCTGCATCCGGGATCGGGCCTCTTGCGGCAAGCGGCGAATTCTCGAAATAGCTCGACAGCCGCTTGTAAAGGCCGTGAAGGATGCGGCTGTTCAGCCATTCAAAATCAAATGCGTATGTCAGCGCCTCCCGCACGCGGATATCGCTGAACTTCTCCGCCCTCGTATTGAAGACGAGCGCCTGCATGGGCGCGGGAAGGGAAAGCTCCGGCTCCGATTTCACAAACTGTCGGCCGTGGCGCGTCGCTATATCATATCCGCGGGCCCATCGCCCGACATCGGTCTCAAAACGCGCATCCAGCGTTCCCGCCTTGAACGCTTCAAATGCGATGTCATCATCGCGGAAGAAATCATAGGTCACGGTCTCGAAATTGAAGCGCCCCCGGTTCTGGGGCAGATGCCAGCCCCAGAAATTCTCATCGCGCCGGTAGACGATCCGCCGCCCGGGATCGACGCGGTCGATCAGATAGGGACCGGAGCCGATAAACGGGCTGAGCGAGCTTGTCTCGAAGCTTCTTGTCTCAAAGGCGGCTTTGGGGAGGACACTCATCAGGCCCATAATCAGCGGCATCTCAAACCGTCCCTCCGCCTCGAAGCTGAAGCGGATCGCGGCTGGCGACAGAATTTCCGCCTCCGTTACCTTGCGATAGTAGGTCTGGACATTGGGCCGCCCCTTGTTGCGAAGGATCTCAAAGGAGAAAAGCACATCTTCCGCAGTGATCGGACTGCCGTCGGAGAAATACGCCTGCGGGTCGAGATTGAAGATTATCCAGCTTCGATCGGGCGCCACTTCGATGGACTTCGCGATATTGGCGTAGAGCGTGAACGGCTCGTCGCGGGATCGCTCCAGCAGCGTCTGATAGACGTGATTGAGGCCGAGCGGGGGCACGCCCTTCAGGATGAACGGATTGAGACTGTCGAAACTGCCGATGGCGCCAAGACGCAGATGCCCGCCGATGGGCGCCTCGGGATTGACATAGTCGAAATGGGTGAAACCTGGCGGATACTTCGCCGCGCCGTGCATGGCGATGGCGTGAACGGGCGCCGTCTCTTCTGCGGCGGCAGCGACGGCCGCGGGCAGAAGAAGCAAAGCGGCAATGAGACAACGCACCAATATACGCACGACTAGGCTCGGCTCCGGATAAGAACGGCAAGTTTATCGACCAGTCGCGGCATGTCTTCTTCCCTTGTCCCGGCAAAGCCGAGGATCAGCCCCGTCTGCCGGGTCGGCAGATTGTAAAAGCTCGAAAGCGCCCGCACCAGCATTCCCTGCGCCGCCGCCGCGCGCTCGATCTCCCTATCATGGATATGCGGCGGCAGAAAGGCGACAAGATGCATTCCCGACGCGGGCGCCGAGATGCGCAGCAGGTCGCCGAGCTTCTCCTCCAGCAGGGCAACGAGACGCGCCTGCCGCGCCTCGTAAAGCTGGCGTGTGCGGCGCACATGGGAGGCGAGGTAGCCTTCATTGATAAAATCGGCGAGCGCGGCTTCCGGCACGGCGGCGGAGTGGCTGTCGATGATGCGGCGAAGTGCGAGGAACACATCGACAAGATCTTCCGGCACCACCATGTAGCCGACCCTGAGCCCCGAAAACATGATCTTGCTCATGGTGCCGACATAAAGGACGCGATTGTCGTCATCCAGCCCCTGCAGCGAGGTGAGCGGCCGTCCGGCGTAGCGGTATTCGCTGTCATAGTCGTCTTCGAGAATGAAGCGGCCGGTCTCTTTCGCCCAGCGCAGCAGCTCGAGCCGGCGGGCGAGCGACATCGTCTGGCCGAGCGGATACTGGTGCGAGGGGGAAATGCAGGCGAGCCGGGCATCGGGCGCAAGCTTAAGGGCGGCATCGAGCGAGAAGCCTTCCTCATCAACGGGAACGGAGACCGGTGTCGCGCCCGCGGCAAGGATCGATGCGCGAAAGCCCGGATATCCCGGCTCTTCCATCCAGATGGCATCGCCCGGTTCGGCAAAGGCGCGCACCACCAGATGGATCGCCTGCTGCGATCCCGAAAGAACGATGACCTGATCGGCGTGACAGCGCACCGCGCGGGTCTCGCCAAGATAGGTGGCAAGGGCTTCACGGAGCGCCTTCGTTCCGCCGACGGGATTGTCGACGAGCGCGTCGAGCTTCGGGCGGCGCCAGTGGCGGGCGAGCAGGCGTGCCCAGTCATCGAAAGGGAAGACGTCGAGCGCCGGCAGGCCCGGCGAAAACGGACGGCTGCGCACTTCGGATGTGATTTTCTGCCCCTCGAACGGCGCGGCCATTTTTGAGAGATAGATTTCGCGCGGGCGCGTCTCCCCCTTCCGGCCATTTTTCGATCGTTGCAGGAGGTCATCGGGCAACTGGTCCGAGACGTAGGAGCCCGCGCCGGTGCGGCTGATGAGGTACCCTTCTGCGGTGAGCTGGTCGTAGGCGGCGAGCACGGTGTTGCGCGATATCGACTGGTCCGCCGCGAGCGCGCGGCTTGAGGGAAGGCGCGCGCCCGGCTTCAGCCGGCCTTCGAGAATGGCCTGGCGCAGACCGAGGAACAGTTGCCGGTGCAGCGGCGTATCGCTTAAAGGATTCAGGCTGAGCGTGCTGAGCTGCGCATTCTTGAGGCGACGGGGCATAGCTGTAGATCAATGGTTCTCTAGACTGGCTTCAATCTACGGGAGATTGGAACCAATTGCACGAATATCCGCCGCCATGGCAGAATATCATCAAGTTTTTCGGCGCTTCATTGTAATCTTGGGAAAAAGCGCGAGATAATAATTATCAGCGATCTTCAGGATGAGGAGATACAAATGTCGGCTACAACCGAAATTGCCTATTTTGCAGCGGGCTGCTTCTGGGGCGTGGAGGCGGCATTCCGGCGGGTGAAGGGTGTCAGGGAAACCGTCGTCGGATATCAGGGCGGCATCACCGCCAATCCGACCTATCAGGATGTCTGCTCCGGACAGACGCAACATGCCGAGGTGGTGCAGGTCGTTTTTGATCCGCGCGAGATAAGCTATGCCGAATTGCTGGACGTGTTCTGGATGAACCACGATCCGACGACGCTAAACCGTCAGGGCCCGGATATTGGCACCCAGTATCGCAGCGCGATCTTCTATCGTGATCAGGCGCAGAAGGCGATTGCCGAAGAATCAAAAGCCGCGCAGGACCGGAGCGGAAACTTCCGCCGGCCGATCGTGACCGAGATTTCACCGGCGCTCGACTTTTATCCGGCGGAAGACTACCACCAGCAGTATCTGGAAAAACGCGGTCTCGCGACCTGCCATATCTGAACGCGCGCTTGCGTCATGTCGCGGCCAGGTTTCAGACTTGCTTGTGGGTATGCCGGTTCGCCCGTGCGTGAGGACGGCTATTTTTTGCTCATCTCGTCGATGCGCTTCTGCATCGCCTGAAGCTGTTCGCGCAGTTCCCGCATCATCTCGGCTGTCTGATCGGGCGCGGTTTCTTTCTCTTTCGCGGGAGCCTCGCTCCGGCTCACCTCGCTGTCGCGGGCGCTTGCGGCCCCGGCGAAGAAGGACGGCGGGGAAAACATGCGAATGGCCTGGCTGAACATATCCATGTTCTTGCGGCCCATTTCCTCGAACTGCTTGAACATCGGGTTCGTGGTCAGATTTTCGGGCAGCAGATCCCGCATCTTGTCCTGATTATCGGTGAAGGAACGCATGGACATTTCAAGATAGTCCGGCACGATTGTCTGTAGCCGATCGCCATAGAAGCCGATCAGCTGGCGCAGGAAATTGATCGGCAGAAGATTTTGCCCCTTGGCTTCCTCCTCGAAAATGATCTGGGTCAGCACGGAGCGGGTGATATCCTCGTTCGACTTCGCATCATAGACAACGAAATCGGTCCCGTCCTTGACCATCCGGCTCAGATGATCGAGCGTGACGTAGGACGAGGTGGCCGTGTTATACAGCCGGCGATTTGCGTATTTCTTGATGACAACGGGTTTTTTGTCAGTCGTCGTTTTCTCAGCCACAATGTCTCCCTACCCTGACTGTAAGAGATTTGGTTACCTATTTTCGCCTGTATTTGTTGCGCTGCGCAAGTTTTATTGTGCAACGCCGTTGCGAAAAATGTATTTTACTCACTGAAATATACACCATCGCGCGTTGGTATCATCCTGTGCAAACATATATATAATGGCGTGAGGGCCGCGCCGGTTGTCCAGCCTGCCGCCACCCGGTCCGGCGAGCGCCTCCGGCTTTCAGACCGTGATAATCGATGATGACAGATGCTCCAGACATAACGCGGCCTCCCCGCCGCCTCGGGCCAAGACCTCTCGCGCTGCACCTCGGACTCGCGACGACATCTGTCGCCTCATCCTTTGCGACGCTGCCGCTTCGGGAACAGGGCCGGATCGATCTGCCCGTTCCGCTTCCGGCAGAACTGGAAGAGATCGCGCGGCGCGCGGCGCTCGACGGGGCTCCTGCGCATTTGGACGCGCTGGCGGCGCAGGGCCGCAGCCTTGTGGAAGAGATGATCGAAGGCATCCGCCGCTATCACGCGCATCCTTACCGCCGCGCCGATCCGGCGCGTCCCGTGCTCTGGCGGGACGGGACGACGACCCTGCTCGACGGGGCACCCTCCGCGCCGGCAACGGCGCCGATCGTCCTGCTGGTGCCCTCGCTCGTCAACCCGTCTTATGTGCTCGATCTGATGCCGGGACGGAGTTTCGTCGATTATCTCGCCGCTCGCGGCCTGCATCCGCTAATGGTCGACTGGAACGCGCCGGGTGAGGCCGAGCGCGGCTTCGATACGTCCGCCTATGTCTCCCGGCGGATCATTCCGATGCTGGATTTCGCCGCCGGGCGGTATCCGGAGGCTCCCCTCCATCTCGCGGGTTACTGCATGGGTGGCACGCTCGGGCTTGCGGCGGCGATCCGCCGGCAGAGCCGGATAAAAAGCCTGATCGCCATTGCAACGCCGTGGGATTTTCACGCGGGCTATGAGGCCGATGCGCGCGGGCTTCTCGATCAGTCAGATTTCTGGGCGAGTATCCTGAACGGCTTTGGCGAGCTGCCCGTCGATCTCCTGCAGACCCTTTTTGTCAGCCTCGATCCCGGTCTCGGGCTTCGCAAATTCGGCCGCTTTGCAAGGATGGATATGCGCTCGGACGAGGCGCGGGAATTCGTCGCCATTGAAGATTGGCTGAACGAAGGCCATCCGCTTCCTCGCGGCGTCGCAGAGGATGTCCTGAACGGCTGGTACGCCCGAAACGAGCCTGTGCAAAATCAATGGATGGTTGACGGCATCGCGGTGCGGGCGCAGGATATGACCCTGCCGTCGCTTATCGCCGTTCCTGAAACAGACAGAATTGTTCCGCGCCTCTCCGCCCTTGCGCTGGCGGAGGCATTGCCGCGATCGACCGTGATCACTTCGCCGTCCGGGCATGTCGGGATGATGGCGGGACGGCAGGCTTCGAGCGGATTATGGCGGCAGGCCGCTGACTGGATTGCGACAAGCTGACGCGCCCTGACGGTTGTCGCGAAAAAGAGGTTGCAGTTCGCTGTGACTAAGGTTATTTCGTATGAGTGAATGATTTCGATGCGAAAATTTCTCATGCGATATATTTTTTGAACTAAAATTACTCAATGAGAAACAGGAGAAAAATCATGGACGTCGTCATTACCAGCGCGGTGCGCACCCCGGTCGGTTCCTTCAACGGCGCGCTGTCATCTTTGACCGCGCATCAGCTGGGCGAGATTGTTATCCGGGAATCGCTGGCGCGCTCGAAAACCGACGCGGCTGACGTATCGGAAGTCATTCTCGGCCAGATTTTGAGCGCCGGTCAGGGGCAGAACCCGGCGCGTCAGGCGTCGGTCAATGCGGGCGTTCCCTATGAAGTGCCCGCATGGGGTGTGAACCAGCTCTGCGGCTCGGGCCTTCGGGCGGTTGCGCTTGGCTATCAGGCGATCGTCAACGGAGATTCGAAGATCGTCGTCGCGGGCGGCCAGGAAAGCATGAGCCAGGCGCCGCACTGCGCCCATCTGCGGGAGGGTCAGAAAATGGGCAATGTCGAGTTTATCGACACTATGCTGAAAGATGGCCTGATGGACGCGTTCCATGGCTATCACATGGGTAACACGGCCGAGAATGTCGCGGCGCGCTGGCAGATCACGCGCGAGATGCAGGATGAGTTTGCCGCCGAATCGCAGCGCAAAGCCGCCGAAGCGCAGGCCTCCGGCCGCTTCAAGGATGAAATCGTGCCGGTCACCATTACGTCGCGCAAGGGCGAAACCGTTGTCGATCAGGATGAATATATCCGCGGCGGCACGACGGTGGAAAAGCTGCGCGCGCTGCGTGCGGCGTTCGCGAAGGACGGAACCGTCACGGCGGGCAATGCCTCGGGGATCAACGACGGTGCGGCGGCGGTCGTGCTGATGAGCGCGCGGGAAGCCGAGGCGCGGGGGCTGAAGCCGCTCGCCCGGATTGTTTCCTGGGCGCAGAGCGGCGTCGATCCCGCGGTTATGGGCACCGGACCCATTCCTGCGAGCCGCGCAGCACTCGCCAAGGCCGGCTGGACGAAGGACGATCTCGATCTCGTCGAGGCAAATGAAGCATTCGCCGCGCAGGCCTGCGCGGTCAATAAGGATCTTGGCTGGGACACCGGCAAGGTCAATGTCAACGGTGGCGCCATTGCCATTGGGCATCCGATTGGTGCATCGGGCGCCCGCGTGCTGGTCACGCTTTTGCATGAAATGCAGAAGCGCGATGCGCATAAGGGGCTGGCAACGCTGTGCATTGGAGGCGGTATGGGTATCGCCATGTGTGTAGAGAGATAGAGCATTTCGAACAAAAGGGGACGAGGAATGTCAAGAGTGGCAATCGTAACGGGGGGCACCCGCGGGATTGGCGAAGCCATTTCCATCATGCTGAAGGACAAGGGCTATAAAGTTGCGGCAAACTATGGCGGGAACGACGAGCGGGCGAAGGAATTTTCGGCCCGCACGGGTATCCCCGTCTATAAATGGGATGTGTCCGACTACAAGGCTTGCGTCGACGGCGTGGCGCGGGTGAAGGCAGACCTCGGCCCGATCGAAATTCTTGTCAATAACGCCGGGATCACGCGGGACGGGACACTGCACCGGATGGAGCAGGATAGCTGGCAGAAGGTGATTGATACCAATCTCGGTTCCTGCTTCAACATGTGCCGCGTGACGATCGAGGATATGCGCGCCGCAAAATTCGGCCGGGTGATCAATATCGGCTCCATCAACGGGCAGGCCGGCCAGTATGGCCAGGTCAACTATGCGGCGGCGAAATCCGGCATTCATGGCTTCACCAAAGCGATGGCGCAGGAAGGCGCCAGCCAGGGCATCACGGTAAACGCCATTGCGCCGGGCTATATCGACACCGATATGGTCGCGGCGGTGCCGGAAAATGTGCTTGCCAAGATTGTCGCCGGCATTCCGGTCGGACGGCTTGGCAAGGCGTCGGAGATTGCCCGCGGCGTCTGCTTCCTCGCCGCCGATGAGGCCGGTTTCATCACCGGCTCGACGCTTTCCATCAATGGCGGTCAGCATATGTATTGATCCGTCCTGCAGATACGGTTATGGCTGGGGCATGACGCTACATCGTGTCATGCCCTTTCTTTTTCCGGAAACTCACCGCATGGACAGGCAGCAGAAGGCAAAGACGGTTGCGACCCTCTCGGGACTTGGCGCAATACTGCTCTGGGCGCTTCTTGCCCTGTTCACGACCGGGACAGCGGGTATCCCGCCCTTCCAGCTTACCGCCATGACGTTCGGGATCGCCTTCGCCGGCGTGCTCATAAAATGGGTGGTTTACCGGCAGGATATACGCCCCTTTTTCCGTATTCCCGCCGGGCTCTGGGCGCTCGGGATTGCCGGGCTCTTCGGCTATCACTTCTTCTATTTTCTCGCCCTCAAAAACGCACCGGCGGCGGAGGCGAGCCTGATTGCCTATGTCTGGCCACTGCTGATCGTACTCTTCTCGGCGCTGCTTCCCGGTGAGCGGTTCTACTGGTTTCACTTCGCGGGCGCGCTCCTCAGCCTGCTTGGCGCCGGCCTGCTGATCTCAAAAGGTGCAGCCTTCGATTTTCGCACTGACGACAGCAAAGGCTATCTCGCGGCGCTCTGCTGCGCCTTTATCTGGTCGGGCTATTCGGTGTTGAGCCGGCGCTATGCGGCGGTGACATCCGACGTGATCGGCCTTTTCTGCGCGGTTACGGCGCTGCTCGCCCTGATCTGCCACCTTCTTTTTGAGGCAACGAGTTGGCCGCAAAGCACGCTGCAATGGCTCGCCGTGCTCGGCCTCGGGCTCGGGCCGGTTGGTACGGCGTTTTTTCTCTGGGACCGGGGGATGAAGCATGGCGATATCCAGACGCTCGGCGTCCTCTCCTATCTCTCGCCGCTACTCTCGACGCTGATCCTGCTCCTGATGGGGGTCGCGAGCTTTTCCTATTCGCTGCTGTTCGGCTGCCTTCTGATCACCGGCGGGGCGATCCTCGGATCGCTCAACCTGATCCGTATCGCCCGCCGGGCCGAGACGGCGGGTTAGCGGCCCGGCTCCCACCCCTCGGCTGCAAGCTCGAAACCGGCGAACTCAAAGCCCGGCGCCACCGTGCAGCCGACCAGCGTCCAGTCGCCGAGTGAGCGCGCGGACTGCCAGTGCCCGCGCGGAATGACGATCTGCGGTCGCTCGCCCGCCGCGAAGTTGGTCCCAAGAACATGCTCCTCTGGCGCCGCGCCGTCCGCCGCCACAGCAAGCATGAGCGGCGCCCCCGCATAGTGATGCCAGATCTCCACCGCATCGACGCGGTGCCAGTGCGACCTCTCCCCCGCCCGCAGGAGATAGTAGATGGCGGTCGAGACGCTGCGCTCCTGTCCCGGCAGTGTCACCTCGTCGCGAAAGATTTCAGTGAAATAGCCGCCTTCGGGGTGCGGCGCGAGGTTGAGGGCGGCGATGATCTCCGCGGCGGTTTGAACGTCAGCCATGCTTAGAAATTATCCTTTCGCCGCCGCGTTTCGGCAAACACCGCGACGGGATCTGTGGCGCTGAGATTGAGCTCGGCAGCAAGCGAGGGATCATCGGCGCGCAGGAACGGGTTGGTCGCCTTCTCCTCGCCAAGTGTTGAGGGGACAGTCGGCTTGTTCCGTTTGCGAAGCGCTACAATTTCCGCAAACCGCTCCTGCAGCGCTTTGTTTTTCGGATCGACCGAGAGCGCGAAGCGGCCGTTTGATTCCGTATATTCATGGGCGCAGTAGACGCGCGTGGAATCGGGAAGGTTGCGGAATTTCCCAAGGCTCTGCCACATCTGCGCCGGCGTGCCTTCAAACAGGCGTCCACAGCCGAGCGCAAACAGCGTATCGCCGCAAAAGAGCGCATCGGACTTCTCGAACCAGTAGGCGATATGTCCGACCGTGTGCCCCGGAACCTCGAAGACTTCCGCTTTCTCCGCGCCGAACTCGAAAATATCCCCCTCCTCAAGTCTGATATCGATGCCGGGGATGCGCGCCGCATCCTTTTTCGCCCCCACGATGGTGCAACCAGTTGCCTCTTTGAGCTCCAGATTGCCACCCGTGTGATCGCCGTGATGATGAGTGTTGAGGATATGGGTAAGGGTCCAGCCCAGTTCCTTCAGCTTGGATAGAACGGGGCCCGAGACCGCCGGATCGACAACACCGACAAGGCCGCTTTCAGGCTCACGAAACAGATAGACATAATTGTCATTGAGAACCGGAATTTGATGGATGTCGAGTTTACTCATGAAAAAGTCTTTCACCGTCGCGTTTTCTGTTAATTCTCCATTTCAATATTATATGTCAGTATAGCACCATGATCAGACCTGATGTTATTGATTTGCGGAATTTTTACCACAGCCCTCTCGGCCAGGTGGTGCGCCGCGTCATCAGCCGCAAAATCCGGCAGATGTGGCCGGACCTCAAGAACTTCCGTCTCCTCGGCCTTGGCTATGCGACCCCTTACCTGAACATCTTTCGCCCGGAGGCGGAGCGGGTCATCTCCTTCATGCCGCTTGAGCAGGGGGTGATCCAATGGCCGCGCGAAGGCGGCAGCCTTGTCAGCCTCGTCGATGAGCGCACGCTGCCGCTTCCCGATGCATCGATCGACCGGATCATCTGGGTGCACGGTCTTGAGAACAGCACCGATATCGATCCCATTCTGCAGGAACTCTGGCGGGTCCTGACATCGACAGGCAAACTGCTCGTCGTGGTGCCGGGCCGCCGCGGACTGTGGGCGCGGACAGAAAATACGCCCTTTGGCTATGGTTACCCCTATAACGACAAGCAGCTGAACCGGCTGCTCCGCGACAATGGCTTCACGCCGGGTGACCGGCAGGGCGCGCTTTACATGCCGCCCGGGAACTGGCGGCTCAACCTCCGGCTCTGGCGCGTCTGGGAGAATGTCGGCGCCAAATGGTGGCGGCGGTTCAGCGGGGTGCGCATCATGGAGGCGGAAAAGCAGGTTTATGCGCTGACGGCGCTGCCCGAGCGCGAAACGCGGCGCCGGCCCGTCATTCTGCCGGCGGCGCGCCCGGTGATCGTCGGGCGAGAGCTGCCCCGCATCGGCGAGGATCTCTAGCCTTTTCGCGACAGCACGAAAATACAGTCGACGCCGAAGAAATTCGCGATGCCGCTGGTGTGCGAGGCTGACATCACCTCACCCGAGGCATTCAGAATGACCGATTTTTCAATATGGACATCCAGATGCTCGCAGAGCGCGGTGAAATCGCGGAGCGTGCAGAAATGAATGTTCGGCGTTTCATACCACGGCACGTCGAGCGCGCTCGTCATCGGCATCCGGCCCTTGAACGCGAGATAGGTCCGGCAGCGCCAGTAGGCGAAATTGGGGAAGGAGACGATCGCCCGCCGGCCGATCCTGAGAAGCTGCTGCAGGACGACATGCGGCTGATGGGTGGTCTGCAATGTTTTGCTTAAAATCGCATAGTCGAAACTGTCATCGGGGTAGTAGACGAGATCGGTGTCCGCATTTCCCTGTACGACCGAGAGGCCGTTGGCGACGCAGATATTGACGCCCTGCTGGCTGAGCTCGAGCCCGCGTCCGTCGACATTCTTCGTTTCCGTCAGATGCGCGAGAAGCTGGCCATCATCGCAGCCGACATCGAGCACCCGGCTCTCGGGCGCCACGATCTCCGCGATCAGTTGCCAGTCAACGCGGATATCGCGTCTTGGCGTGATGTCTGTCAGTTCGCTCATTCGGCAAGACCCCGGCTTCTGGCGGTTGACTGCAGGAAACCGTCGATGGTTCTTAGCATATCCGGCGTGTCGAGCAGAAAGGCGTCATGGCCCTTGTCCGTTTCCACCTCAACGAAGCTGACATTCGCCGCCGCCGTGATCAGCGCGTGGACAATCTGCTTGTTCTCCGACGTCGGGAACAGCCAGTCGCTGCTGAAGGAGACGACGCAGAAGCGCGTTTTCGTGCCCTCAAACGCGGTGGCGAGATTACCGCCGTGATCACTGAAAAGGTCGAAATAATCCATCGCCCGCGTGATATAGAGATAGGAGTTGGCATCGAAGCGATCGACGAAGTTGATCCCCTGGTAGCGAAGATAACTCTCCACCTGGAATTCCGCATCGAAGCCATAGGCGAGGCTGTCACGATCCTGCAGGTTGCGGCCGAATTTGCGGTGCAGCGCCGCTTCCGAAAGATAGGTGATATGCGCCGCCATCCGGGCAACCGCGAGGCCCGACGTGGGTTTCCGCCCGCTGCCGTAATATTCGCCGCCCTGCCAGTTGGGATCGGCCATCACGGCCTGCCGGCCAACCTCGTGAAAGGCGATATTCTGCGCGCTGTGACGGGCGGCGCAGGCGATGGGGATGGCGCTATATACCCGCTCGGGGTAGGCGGCGGCCCATTGCAGGGCCTGCATCCCGCCCATCGAGCCGCCGATAACGCTGAACCAGCTATCGATGCCGAGATAATCCTGCAGCATTGCCTGTGCGCGGACCATGTCGGCGATGGTGATGATGGGGAAGGTGAGGCCGTAGGGCTTGCCGGTCTTGGGGTCGATCTCCGAGGGCCCGGTTGTCCCCATGCAGCCGCCGAGGACGTTGCTGCAGACGATATAATATCTGTTCGTGTCGAGGATCTTGCCGGGGCCGATCATCATGCTCCACCAGCCGTCCTTGCCGGTGACCGGCTGGCGGCTCGCCGCGAACTGGTCGCCCGTCAGCGCGTGGCAGACCAGAATGGCGTTGGACCTGTCGGCGTTGAGCGTTCCGTAGGTGCAGTAAGCCATCGAGATGGAGCCCAAAGTCACGCCACAATCGAGTTGCAGGGGCGTCTCCGTTCCGAGGATAACGGAGTGGCTATCCGACTTTGGGAGGTTTACCGACACTTTATGTTTCTCTTTTCGTGCAATAGGATTAAAAAATGTTTGTTTTGGATAACTTTGCTGTTAGCTAGTGCGGCGAGGCGAGGTCTGTCAATATATTCTTTGCCAAACATTTGGGTTTATGCTCCAATTTTGACACAACGGTCTCTGGGTTCTGGGTAAAAATGGTGACACTAACAAATACAAAACTGGAGACGCTCCGGGCTGAAATCGATCGTCTGGACGCGGAGCTTCTGGCCGTGCTTGAGAAGCGCGTCGCGATCGTCGGGGATATCGCCGCAGCGAAGCAGATCGATGGCAATTCACTCTCATTTCGTCCGGGCCGCGAAGCGACGATCCTGCGCAAAATTCTTGAACGGCACTCGAGCGCACTCCCCGATACGGTCGTTGCCGCAATCTGGCGGGAGCTGATCGCTGCCGTTGGCTGGATCCAGCAGCCCTACTCGGTTTCGATAACCGCGCCTGATAAATCCGTTGGCTACTGGGATTTGGCGCGGTTTCATTTTGGCTCGGCGACGCCGATGAAGCTGCATCAGAACCCGGGCAATGTGCTGCGCGAAGTCTATGACAACCCGACCGTCCTCGGGGTGCTGCCGTGGCTGACGCGCGAGCGCGATACCTGGTGGACGCATCTTGCCAATGGCGGGGAGAACGTCCCGAAAATTCTCGCGGCGCTGCCGTTCCTTGAAAGCCCGGCGGGTGAGTTTGAGGATCTCAACTCCCTCGTGATCGGCCGCGCAAGCCCGGAACCTTCCGGCGATGATGTGACGGTGATGGTCGTCATCACGCGCGAAGAAGTCAGCCGCGCACGGATCAATGATAACCTCGGCAAGGTCGGGCTGAAAGGCCACTGCCTCGACTCCCGCCGCCCCGATGGCGATGACGGCGACTGGATGCATCTGGTTGAAATGCCGGAATTTGTCGCCAAGGGCGATGCGCGTCTCGAGGATCTCGGCCGGATCAGCGGCGATGTTTTCATCAAGGCGGTCATTCTCGGCGCCTATGCCGTGCCGATCAAATAGCTGTAAGACATATCTTTATAGAGCCTGACATTTAGAGAATTTCCATGACGACACCGCTCCCGCAGCCCTCCATTCTCACCATTTCGCCCTATGTCGGCGGCAAGTCGTCCGCAGGCGACAATCGGAAGGTGGCGAAGCTCTCCTCAAATGAATCGCCGCTCGGCCCAAGCCCCAAAGCTGTTGAGGCGGTGCGGAGTGCCGCGGCAAACGCACATCGCTATCCCGATGGCGGCGCGCATGACCTGATTGCGGCGATTGCCGAAGTGCACGGGCTCGACCCCGCCCGCATTGTCTGCGGCAATGGATCGGATGAACTTATCTCGCTGTTGAATACGGCTTATGTCGGCCCGGGCGATGAGGTGCTCTACAGCGAATATGGTTTCCTGATGTATGCAATTTCGGCAACGGTGGCGGGCGCGACGCCGGTAAAAGCGCCGGAGCTCAACCGCACGGTGTCCGTCGATAACCTGCTGGCCGCGGTAACTGAGCGCACGAAGCTCGTCTTTCTTGCCAACCCCAACAATCCGACGGGAACCTATCTCCCCCATTCGGAAGTGAAACGGCTCCGCGAAGGCCTGCGCCCCGATGTCCTGCTGGTGCTGGACGCGGCCTATGCGGAATATGTCTCCAATGATGACTATTCGGCGGGCGAAGAGCTGGTCGAGGCCCATGACAACGTGGTGATGACGCGCACTTTTTCAAAAATCTATGGCTTCGCCGCGCTCCGTCTCGGCTGGGCCTATTGCCCGCCGGCGGTTGCCGATGTGCTGCACCGGGTGCGCGGACCCTTTAACGTCAACGCGCTCGCCCAGGCCGGCGGGGTCGAAGCTGTTCGCGATCAGCAGCATGTCGAGGCCGCGCGGCGGCATAATGACAAATGGCTGCCGATCCTGACGCAGGCATTTCGCGGTATGGGCCTTGGCGTCACGCCAAGCGTTGGCAATTTCCTGCTGATCGATTTCGAGGGAACGGGAAAGACGGCCGCCGAGGCGGAAAGCTATCTCGCGGCCGAGGGCCTGCTGCTGCGCGCGGTTGCGGGCTATGGCCTTCCAACGTGCCTGCGCATGAGCATTGGTCTTGATGACGAAAACGATGCGGTAATAGAGGCGCTGAGAAAATTTCTCGGCAAATAGGCTGATTATGGCGGAAGTTAAGTTCAAACGGCTGGCGCTGATCGGCATTGGCCTGATCGGTTCCTCCATCGCCCGCGGGGTCCGGCGGCACAATCTCGCGGCGGAAATTGTCTGCGCCGCGCGGACCGCCGACACGCGCCGCGTCGCGAAAGAGATCGGCATTGTCGATGCGGCGTATGAGAACCCGGCCGATGCCGTGAAGGGCGCGGATCTCGTCATCCTCTGCACGCCCGTCGGCACCTATGCGACGCTTGCCGAGCAGATCGCGCCGTTCCTTGAAAAAGGGGCGATTGTCACCGATGTCGGATCGGTCAAGGGCGCCGTCGTGAAAGCGGTCGGGCTGCATATTCCTGAAGGCGTCGATTTTATTCCGGGCCACCCCGTTGCGGGGACGGAGAAATCGGGTCCCGCCGCCGGCTTTGCCGAGCTGTTTATCAACCGCTGGTGCATCCTCACGCCATGCGATCAGTCGAGCGATGCGTCGCTTGAGCGACTGAAGAATTTCTGGGTCGCGCTTGGATCCAAGGTCGAGATCATGGAACCCGCACATCATGATCTGGTGCTCGCCATTACTTCGCACATCCCGCATCTGATCGCCTATAATATCGTGGGAACGGCCGATGATCTTGAAGGCGTGACGCAGTCGGAAGTGATCAAATATTCCGCCGGCGGGTTTCGCGACTTCACCCGTATCGCCGCCTCCGATCCGACGATGTGGCGCGATGTCTTTTTGCATAACAAGGAAGCGGTGCTTGAAATGCTGGGCCGCTTTACGGAAGATCTGGCGCAGCTTCAGCGGGCCATCCGCTGGGAGGATGGTGATACGCTCTTCAATATCTTCTCGCGCACCCGGGCGATCCGCCGTCAGATTATTGATGCCGGACAGGAAACGCCGGAGCCGGATTTCGGCCGCGTGCTGAAGTCCGACGACTGACGGGGCGCCCGCCTCCGGACGTCAGTTGCTCCCTGTGACGGGACGCAGGCTCAACAGATAAACCGGGCCGAGATAGAGCCCGCCATTATCGGCCGTGAGCGGGAGGCCGATGTAGCGCCGGCCGTTCTCATCCTCGCGCGCCAGCAAATCAATTGCGAAGCTGATTGTCCGCCCGGCATCCGGGTCAATCCGGCCGGCAGTGATCAGCGCCCCGAGGATCTCGCGATAGCCGGTAATCCGGGTGTCAATGATCCCTTCCGGCCGGAGCAGCGCATCAAGAGCGAGACGGCCGTCTCCGTCGATCGTGCCGGGCCCCCAGTCCAGGTGCCAGGCATCAATATCGACATAGCCGCCATTACTCCGCCATTCATGGAGCGTGTCGGCGGCAGGAAGCCGGCGGATCGTCCCATGCAGCGTTGTTGAGAGATCGAAACTTTCGATCCGCGATCCAAGCGGGAAATCCTCCATGCCGTTGATGAGCAGATTGTCGATACGGAGCACGATCTGTTGTCCGGGATCGGGGCTTGCCGCTTTATCGCCATCAGCGACGGGCTTCGGGCGGCCGTGAAGCTGGAGCCGTTCGGCGCTGATCGGCGGACGCCAGTCGGGCACGGCCTCAAGCCCCTTGATATCAAGCGCGGCCGTTCTTATCCGCCCCTGCCGGTTGAAGGTCGCGCTGCCGAGGATCGACGCGGCGGTAAAGGGCATCTCGCGGAGCGCGCCCTTCTCCTCCCAGCTCAGCTTGCCGCTGTTGTCCGTGCCATAGATCACATGATTGAACCGCCAGGGCTGAGTGATGGCCCAGAAGCGCGTCACCTCAAGGCGCGGCTTGTAGTCATTGCCCGGATTGCTGATCGTGAGCTCCTCCGCCGTGATCGCGACGCGGTAGGGAAAGCCGGATGCATAGAGCGGCTTGTGGCTGATCTCATATCCTTCGGCAATGCGGGCCGCGCGCCATTTCTCTGCCTCGACCAGCATGCGGTCGGCAAGATAGTTCCACCAGAAATAATATCCGACAACGACGAGGACCAGTGCCAGAATGCTGCTGTAGAAAATGCGCATCTTCAACCCGTTCTGCTGCTTGTGTACATGCGGGGCAGACTATATAGAAAGGGAAGCGGATGTCACATTTTTTAAGGCGACGGCGGCTTGATGGAAGGATCGCGGGCGGCCGGGACCGATTGGTTTATAAGAGATCCGGCGGATCGAAAGCCGTACTTCGGAACGGCGCATCACCGGATGCGAAGCGGACATAATGCAAAAATACGATCTTGTACTCGAACCGGACCTCCCGGCCGTCGATTATCCTCTGCCCGAGCTTCCCGAGGGGGAGAATCTCTGGATTTTCGGCTATGGGTCGCTGATGTGGCGACCGGGGTTCGATCATCTCGGCATTGAGGATGCGCAGCTCTATGGCTATCACCGGGCTTTCTGCGTCACCTCCGTGGTGCACCGGGGAACGCCGGAGATGCCGGGGCTGGTACTCGGGCTGGACCGGGGCGGCTCTTGCCGCGGTAAAGGGATCCTTTGTCCTGCCGATATTCGCGCGCCTGTAATTGACTATCTCTATCGCCGGGAAATGGTGACACGGGTTTACCGCCCGAAAATGGTGCGCATTCGCCTTCTGAAGACGGGCGCCATGGCGTCCGCGCTAACCTTTGTCGCCGATCCGACGCACGACCAGTATTGCGGAAAGCCGGCGGAGGAGGCGGCGGCCCGCATCATCGCCCGCGCCCGCGGACGCGGCGGTCCCAACGTCGAGTATCTGCAAAGCACGCTTGACCATCTCGATGAATTCGGTATTGCCGACGGCCCGCTGCACCGGATCATGGACCGGATCAACTCCGGAGCCTGACGGCCCTTAGCTGCATTTGGAGTAGCCGCAGGTGGTGCAGGTATCGCACCCCTCGATCCGGATCAGCCCGGCTTCGCCGCACTGCGGGCACTGGCGGAGCAGGCCTTCAACGCGCCGGCCATCCCCTGCCATGACCCGCGTCTCGCCGCTCCCGTCCCGATCGGTGTCTGCCGATGCGGGCAGAAACCCGATCTGGATCATGTGGGTTTCAATGACCTCCCCGATGGCGGCGAG
>JRYH01004828.1_pt1 | contig 56123 bp, 51 predicted proteins | sample 235351 | NCBI WGS metagenome assembly JRYH01 (sample SAMN03074221, study PRJNA261480) | activated sludge metagenome | biome: Wastewater Treatment Plant; feature: Wastewater; material: Activated sludge; isolation source: activated biomass of a wastewater treatment plant treating wastewater... ... | reverse complement strand
CGCCGATTTGGTCGTGGTCGACTTGCGGGTCGAACGCTTCGGGGTGCTGCGGCCGGCGGTGTGCCGGCGGGTGGTGGGCTTGCTCATGTTGGTATCTCCTGCGAGTGTTGTGGTAACCCGATTCGGACCGCCCTATCGGCCGGTCGGGTCCACAACATCACTTTCGACCCGAAAGAAGTGACGAATCTGTCCATCTGATCAACAAAAAACTTCAACACGCCGATTTTTCAAGCCGCCCGGAGCGATCGGCCGACCGCCGGCCCGCCAACGATCCGGCGGAGGAGCCGCCATCCCCATGAACCCATCCACACCCACCAACTCGTCACCCGGGCCCTGGTCCCCCGACTCCTGGCGCGGCCGCCTCGCCGCCCAGCAGATCCGCTACGCCGACCGCGACGCCGTCGCCCTCGCCGCCGCCAAACTCGCCAGCCTGCCCCCCCTCGTCACCTCCTACGAGATCGAACGCCTCAAGGAAGAGATCGCCCAGGCCCAGCGCGGCGACCGCTTCCTCCTCCAGGGGGGCGACTGCGCCGAGACCCTCGCCGACTGCCGCCCCGAGGTCATCACCGCCAAGCTCAAGATCCTGCTTCAGATGAGCCTCGTCCTGGTCCACGGCCTCAAGAAGCCCGTCACCCGCGTCGGACGATTCGCCGGCCAGTACGCCAAGCCCCGCTCGAGCCCGACCGAGAAGGGGGTCATCGCCGGGGCCGAGGTCGAGCTCCCCTCCTACTTCGGCGACCTCGTCAACCGGGCCGAGTTCGACCCCGACGCGCGCCGCCCCGATCCACATCTCATGGTCCGCGGGTACCAGCACGCCGCCATGACGCTCAACTTCATCCGCTCCCTGCTCGACGGCGGGTTCGCCGACCTGCACCACCCCGACCACTGGGACCTCTCCTTCATGGCCCACGCCGCCCTGAGCCCGGAGCGGAGGGCCCAGTACGAGCACATGCGCGACACCCTCGCCGACGGGCTCCGCTTCATGGAGGCCCTCGGAGAGAAGAATGTCGACGAGCTCAGCCGGGTCGAGTTCTTCACCAGCCACGAGGGGCTCAACCTGATCTACGAGGCCGCCCAGACCCGCCGCGTCCCGCGGCGCGACGGCTGGTACTGCCTGACGACCCACCTGCCCTGGATCGGGGAGCGCACCCGCCAGATCGACGGCGCCCATGTCGAGTACTTCCGCGGCATCGCCAACCCGATCGGGGTCAAGATCGGGCCCAAGGCCGCCGCCGACGAGGTGCTCACCCTGCTCAGGGTGCTCAACCCCAACCGCGAGCCGGGCCGCGTCGTCCTGATCATGCGCATGGGCGCCGAACAGGTCGGCGCCAGGCTCGGGCCCCTGCTCCAGGCCGTCGCCGCCTCCCACGAACCCGTCCTCTTCGCCTGCGACCCGATGCACGGGAACGGGATCACCACCCGGCACGGCGTCAAGACCCGCGATTTCGCCGCGATCTGCGCCGAACTCGAACAGACCATCGACATCCACCAGCGCGTGGGGACCTTCCTCGGAGGCGTCCATTTCGAGCTCACCGGCGAGGATGTCACCGAGTGCCTCGGCGGGGCGACCGGACTCGGCGAGGACGACCTGCATCAGAACTACGCCTCCCCCTGCGACCCCCGACTGAACTACCAGCAGAGCCTCGAGCTCGCGTTCATCCTGGCGCAGAAGATGCGTGCCCTCTGATTCGGGGTTTCCTCACCCCCGTTCGGGTCATCGACCCTCGCAGACTTCACCCCGCGACCGGCGTTCGGCGTGCGCACACAAAGGGCGCGCGGCCAGCGGTCGATGCTGCCCACGCCGCGGGCGGGGAGGCCCGCGGATCGCGCAGGTCATGGCGCGTCCACGGAAGGGCCGATATGCAGAACACGGATGTGTCCCCGGATCTGGGCCGGGCTGAGGACGGAGCCTCCATTCGCCTCGAACGCCGCCGCGTGCCGCGATACGAGACGCGCGGATCGGCGGTGGCGGACTTCGGTTCCGGGCCCGATGGGCACATCATCGCGGGGGTTGAGCTGCTCGACTCCAGCGCCAGCGGGCTCGGCCTGTTGAGCCCGACGCCTGTTGAGATCGGCCGCCGCGTGCGCATCTACCTGGGTCACAGCCCCGTCCCGGGCCGCTCGGGCCGTGTCGCCCGGTGCCTGGATGTGCGCACGGCGACGGGCGTGCACAAGGGCTACCGGATCGGCTTGGACACCGGGCTGGCCCGCGCGGCGTGATCAACCGGTGGGCCCGAGCGCCGCGCGGTACCGCCGCGCCATCGCGTCGAGCGAACTGGGGATCACGCGGATCCGCCCCACGGTCGAGATGAAGTTCACATCGCCCGACCAGCGCGGCACGAGGTGAACATGCAGATGCCCGGGGACCCCCGCGCCCGCGGCACGCCCCTGATTGATCCCGATGTTGATCCCCTGCGGCTCGAGCGCCCGCTCCATGAGGTCGGCCGCCCGGTCGACCAACGCCCACAGCGCCGCCCGCTGCTCGGGGGTGTAGTCCAGCAGGCGGGGCCGCCCCTCGCCCAGCGCGACGAGCAGGTGCCCGTTCGCGTAGGGGAACGCGTTGAGCAGGATCATCCCGTGCCGATCACGGGCGATGACATGGTTCTTCTCGTCCTCTTCGGGATGGTCCCAGTGGTGGGAGAGAAAGCAGGCAGGCCCCGGGGGCGGGGTTGCCGGCGACGGGGCGGCGGGTGTCTTGGCCGGCGCATCGTCGAGGGTTTCGAGGTACTCGAGCCGCCACGGGGCCCAGATGGCGTCGGGTCCGAGGTGGGGGTCCGGTCCGGGAGGGCCTGCCTGGGGCGGGGTCATGGTGGGAGTGTACGGGCCGGCCTGCGCCGCGCGGCGGGGTTCTCGGGCCTTCGGGTTCATGCCGAGGGCCCCGATGCCGATGAGACGAGTCGGACTGCTCGGACAAGCAAGGGGAACGGCATGCTCGTGCGCGACGCGATGACCCGGCATGTGATCACGATCTCGATGGACGCGACGCTGCGGGAAGTCAAGCAGGTCTTCGACGCCGCCCCGTTCCACCACCTCATCGTCACCGAGCACGGGAAGGTCGTCGGCGTGCTCTCCGACCGCGACCTGCTCCGGAACATCAGCCCGTTCCTGGGCAAGATGGCCGAGAGGAACCAGGACCTGGCGAGCCTCGACCGCAAGGTGCACCAGATCATGACGCGTCATGTCCGGTTCATCGGGCCCGAGACGACGCTCGCCGAGGCGGGCAAGCGGATGATCGACGAGCGGATCTCGTGCCTCCCCGTGGTCGACGACTCCGAGCACCCCGTGGGGATCGTGACGATCCGCGACATCGCGCGCGTCGCGATCGACATCCTGGGCGACTTCGAGCGCCCGAACAGCTCGGCGGCGTGAGCCGGACGGGGGCGCACGCCACGCCCGGGCCGCATATCGTGTTCCTTCTGATCGAAGGAGGTCACGATGTTCGAAGCGGTGCGTGTCGGGTCGCGTGGGAACGCGCAGGTGCTCGTGGTCGGGCAGTTCAAGGGCGAGAGGCCCGACCGGGCGGCGATGCGCCTGGACACCGACGGAACCATTAAGCGCACCGCCGCCCTGGCGGAGGCGACCGGTGAACTCGGCGCCGTCGCGGAGGGGCACTTCGGCAAGGGCGAGCACGAGCGGGTGCTCATCGTGGGCCTCGGCGACCGAGCGGGCTTCAACCAGGCCGACGGGCCCGCGCGGCTCCGGACCGCGGCGGCGGCGGCGGGCCGGCGGCTCGCGGCGATCAAGGCGGCCTCGGCCCGGTTCGAACTCGCCGGCGCGCTCAACGCGGGCCGCGCCAAGGCAGACAAGGTCGACCCCGAGCTCGGCGGCCGGGCCGTGGGCGAGGCGTTGGGCCTGCTGTCCTGGACCTACGACGGGCTCCGCGGCAGCGCAACGCCGGCGAAGAAGCGCGAGAAGCTGACGGTGCGGAGCGACGACGCGGCGTTCACGAAGGGCCTCCGCCGCGGGCTCGGGCTTGCCGAGGGCAGCAACCTCGCACGCCGACTGAGCCAGACGCCCCCGAACATCGCGACCCCGGCGTGGATGGCGAACGAAGCCAAGGCCCTCGCCCGGCGGACCGGTATGAAGTGCACCGTGATGCAGGGCAAGAAGCTCGTCGACGAGCGCATGGAGGGGCTGATCAATGTCGGCAAGGCGAGCGAGAACGAGCCCTGCCTGATCCGGCTTGAATACACCCCGGCCCGCGCCAAGCGGGGCGCCAAGCCCGTCGTGCTGGTCGGCAAGACCATGACATACGACTCGGGCGGGCTGTCGATCAAGGTCAACAACGGGATGAAGGGCATGAAGCGGGACAAGGACGGCGGGTGCGGCGTCCTGGGCGCGATGGCGATCATCGCCGGCGAGATCAAGCCGACCGTCCCCGTGGTCGCGCTGCTCGCGGCGGCGGAGAACTCGATCAGCGACGAGGCCTACCGCCCCGACGATGTGCTGACCTTCCGCAACGGCGTGACGGTGGAGGTCACCAACACCGACGCCGAGGGCCGGCTCGTGCTCGCCGACGCCCTCTGCTGGGCGTGCGAGAAGGAGAAGCCCTCGGCGATCATCGACATGGCGACGCTGACCGGCGGCGTGGTGATCGCCCTGGGCTCGGTCTACGCGGGCCTGTTCTGCGAGGACGACCGCCTCCGCGGCGTGCTCGAGTGCGCCGGGGCGGCAACGGGCGAACGCGTCTGGCGCCTGCCCCACCACGCCGACTACAACGCGATGATGAAGAGCCCCATCGCAGACATCGTCAACTCCGCTCCGGTGCGCGAGGCCCACCCGATCCAGGGCGCGGCCTTCCTCTCGTACTTCGTGGACAAGTCGATCCCGTGGGCGCACATCGACATCGCCGGCGTCCACGCGACCGAGCGCGACACCGGGCCGTTCATCGCGGGCCCGACCGGCTTCGGGGCCAGGCTCGCCGCCGAGGCGGTCGAGATGTGGGCCAAGGGGTAAGGTCGGTCTCCTGATCCGCCAGGCACCCGACCCGGCGCTCGGTCCGATGTTGAGTCAGGCGGCCTCATCGCCGAGCACCGCGGAGCGAGACCGCGCGATGATCGACTCCTGAACGGGAGCCGCGGTCTCGAAATGCACTCGAAAACGGACTGCCTCCGCACCAAGCCCGTCAACAACAACCTGAAAGAACAGGTTGTAAAAACTCGACGACACCCCGCGGAGATCCCGAACATCAACACAGATCTCATTGTCCGCATTCTCGGCCAATGCGGCGATCACCGCTTGGGCCAACGCCCTCGCGGAAGAAAGGTCCGGACGCCCATCTTGGGCGTATCTCATGGCTGAGAGGACAATTGGTCTAGTCTCGCTCATCGGAGTCAACATCGTCACGGCCCACGCTGAGAATAAAGAATACCGCTGTTCCGGGGAATCGCCAATCCAGCCGCTCAAACCTGAGCTCCCGTTGGAGAAGACTCGTGTACGCCGCCGCCCCGCCACTCAGAAGGATCAGCGAGCCGCGCATCGCCCGCACGAACCCGAGCAGATTGCTGATCCCGAGCCCCCTGTTGTGAACACGGGTGCCGCTTGTCGTTCCCCCTTTCGTCGCCGTGACCAGCTCGAGTGCATGCCCATCGTCGCGAAGCGCGTGGCGCCTGGCAAGCGATCCCGCGATCGTGACTCCGCGATCGACAACGGCCACCCGGATTGTCCGAGTGCCCGAGAAATAACGGGCGCACGAGACGCCGCCGATCGGGCTGGCGGCGTGGTCCTCGATGTTCTGGCAGACTTCATGAATCGCCGAGGTCAGCCTGAATTCATCGTCGACGGTCAGCGTCTGATGCCGGCGGATCAGCCGCAGGAACCGCAGCGACTGTTCATAGGCGTGATCGAAGAACTGGTAGAGCGGCACGGTTTCATTCGACGCATGGTTCGGATCGGCCTGCCGACCCCCATGGATCAGGTACTCAAGGTTGGAAAAGCGGCAGAACGCCACGAGGGCCTCCGGCCTAGTCGGCAGCACGACCGTTGGCTTCTGTCCAAACTGCTTCCCCCGGAGCCAGGTCGAGAAGAGCATGGCGGCCGCGAACGGGCCGAGGTAGCCGCACCCTGAAAGATCGACCCTCCACTCTGAGCCGGGCGGCAGGCTCCAGATTGGGGCAATCTCAGCGCACCACCTGCCCAGATCGGACCACTGGTCATCAATGTTGGTGTCGGTCGAGAACGCGTGTTTCTCTTGCACGATCGAATGAGCGTACTCAGGGCAAGGCCGCGGTGCGCGTCCGGCGAGACGATCCGGCCGGTCCCTCCCCCGCTCCGGTGGGGCGTCATCACAGCCCCTTCGGCCGCCTCCCGCGCTCGACCCGACCCGGAAAAGGGCCGATGAGAGCGGCATGGGCGCCCGGACTGCGCCCGCGAAAGGACCGGCATGACGACCAAGACTTCCGCGGCCGCGGCGCTCGCCGCCGGGGGCACCCCCGGGGACATCCTGCTCGACGCGGGGACGAACGAACTCGAGGTGCTCGTCTTCCGCCTGGGCTCGGGGCACTACGGCGTGAATGTCGCCAAGGTGCGCGAGGTGATCCGCGGCGAGAAGGCGACGGAGCCCCCGAAGATGCACCCCTCCGTGGTCGGCATGATCAACAAGCGCGGGACGCTCATCCCGCTTGTCAATCTCGCCAAGCACCTCGGCATCGAGACCAGGCCGGCCTCGATCGACGAGCGCCGCATCATCGTCACCGAGTTCAACGGGCTCACCGCGGGCTTCGTGGTCGACGCGGTCGAGCGGATCCACCGCCTCAATTGGAACCGCGTCCGCCCCGCGCCGGCGTTCGAGGACGACAGCGTCGAGATCTCCTACAGCACCTGCACGGGCATCATCGACCTCGACGGGCACCTCGTGCTCATGATCGACTTCGAGTCGATCGCCGACGCGATCCGCATGGAAGACCGCCTGCATGTCGGTCATGTCGAGAACGCCCTGGGCGTCGATCGAGCCTCGGTGCGGGTCGCCCTCGCCGAGGACTCGGCCTTCATGCGCGAGGTGCTCACCAATGTCTTCCGCGCCAGCGGGTACGCGAAGGTCTCGATCTACGCCGACGGCGCGGCCGCCTGGGAGGGCATCCGCGCCGCCGCCGCCCGGGGTGAGGCCCCCGACATCGTGGTCAGCGACATCGAGATGCCCGGGGTCGACGGGCTCCACCTGACCAAACTCATCAAGGGCGACGCGAGGCTCGCGGGGGTTCCGGTGATCCTGTTCAGTTCGCTGATCACCGACGAGAACCGCAAGAAGGGCGCCCAGGTCGGGGCCGACATGCAGATCCCCAAGCCCGAACTGGCCAACATCGTCAAACTCGTCGACCGCTTCATCCACGGGGGCGTGGAGGCGTTGCGCGCGGCCTGAGCGAGGCCCCGCGGTCGGGGGGGCTGCTACCCTCGACCCATGAGGATCCTCCTGACCAACGACGACGGCATCCGGGCCCCCGGGCTCATCTGCCTCCACGACGCCCTGCGCGAGACCCTCGGCGCCCGCCTCACCGACATCTTCGTCGTCGCCCCGCTCACCGTGCAGAGCGCCACGAGCCACGGCGTCACCTTCCACGAGCCCCTCATGACCCAGCGCATCCGCGCCAGCGAAACCGTCAGCGGCATCGCCGTCGACGGCCGCCCCGCCGACTGCACCAAGCTCGCCCTCACCGCCCTCTGGCCCGCGGAGTTCGGGCCAGGGTCGCGCCCCGACCTCGTCGTCAGCGGCATGAACATGGGCGCCAACGCCGGCGTGAATGTCATCTACTCCGGGACCGTCGCCGCCGCGATCGAGGCGGCCTTCATGGGCGTGCCCTCGATCGCGGTCTCGATGCACCTGCACAGGCGCACGCCCGACTTCCCGACCGGGGCGAGGCACGCCGCCCACGCGATCCGGCGTGTGCTCGACACGGGCCCCCTGCGCGCGCACGAATGCCTGAACATCAACATCCCACGCTGCGAGGAGGAGGACCCCGCCCACGCCGATCCCCTCGAGATGGTCGTCTGCCCCATGAACACCCACGGGCACAAGGACCGCTACGAACGCCGCACCAGCCCCTCGGGCGATGTCTACTACTGGCCCAGCGGGGACGGCATGTCCTTCCACGGCGAGGACGCGGGCACCGATGTCGAGCACCTGCTCGCCCGCCGGGTCACCCTGACCCCGCTGCACTACGACCTCACCAACCGAGGCGTCCTGGAATCCTGGCGGGGCCGCCTGGGCGGGTGAGGCCGCTTGCGGCCCGGGGCCAACCCGGCGACGATGCGCCCATGAGCGAGGACTGGATCCGGCGGCTGACCGACCTGGGGCGCGCGGTGCGCGACGCGATCCGTGCGCAGCGCGGCGGCGAAGACCTCGCGGCGCCCGTGGCCTTCGAGGGCGGGGACACCATCTACGGAATCGATCGGAGGGTCGAGCCGCTGATCATCGCGCACGCCGAGCGGTGGGCCGAACAGTGCGGCCCCGGGGTCGTCGTCGCCGAGGGGCTGGGGGCGGGGGGCGTGCGCCCGTTCGGGCGGGGCGAGGCGCGCTGGCGGGCGCTCATCGACCCGATCGACGGCACGCGGAACATCATGTACGACAAGCGGTCGGCCTGGTTCCTGGGCGCCGTCGCCCCCGACCGGGGTGAGCAAACGCGTCTGCATGACGCCGTCGCGTCGGTGATGGTGGAGCTGCCCACCTCGAAGGCCGGGTGGGCGGACGAGTTCGGCGCCACGCGCGAGGGGCCGGTGTCGTGCGCGCGCGTGCCGCTCGAAGGGGGAGTGGCCCGCGACCTGCCCGTGCGCCCGAGCGCCGCCCCGGACCTGCGCCACGGGTGGGGGCAGGTGACGAATTTCTTTCCGGGGACGAAGGCCCTCGCGGCGGACCTGATGGAACGGATCGCGCGGGAGACGCTGGGCGAGGTCCGCGCGGGCGAAGCGCTCGTATTCGACGACCAGTACCTGACGACCGGGGGGCAACTGGTCGAGTTGATCTGCGGGCGCGACCGGTTCTGCTGCGACCTGCGCCCCCTGATGTTCGAGATCGTGCGCGCGCGCGGCGGCGCCGCGGCCACCGGGCTGACCTGCCACCCCTACGACATGGCGGGCCTGCTCGTGGCGCAGCGGGCGGGCGTGGTGGTCACGGACGGGTTCGGCTCCGAACTCGACGCCCCCTTCGCGGTGGACCACGGGGTTCACTGGTGCGGCTACGCGAACGGGTCATTGCGGGAGGCGATCGAGCCGATCATCCGGGGGTGGCTCCGCGAGCACGGGGTCGGAACAGGGGATGGGCCCGCATGACCCGCACGGTCCGCAAAGCCGTCATCACCGCCGCCGGGCGTGGCACGCGGCAGTACCCCGCGAGCAGCGCGGTGCAGAAGGAGATGTTCCCGCTGGTCGACCGGGACGGACTGACCAAGACGGTCATCCAGATCATCGGGGAGGAGGCGATCCGGGCGGGCATCGAGGAGATCTGCCTGGTGACCCAGCCGGGCGACGAACGCGTCTACGCCGACTACTTCCGCGGGATGACCGAGGAGACCTTCGCGGCGTTCGCGGGCAAGGCCTGGGCGATCGAGGCGGCCGAGCAATTGGCGGACTTCGGTCGCCGGCTGCACTTCGTGTCGCAGGACTCGCCCGAGGGGTACGGGCACGCGGTCTACCAGGCGAAGGGCTTCGTGGGCGACGAGCCCTTCCTGCACCTGCTGGGTGACCATGTCTACATCGCGGCGAACGAGCGGTGCTGCGCGCAGCAGCTGATCGACACCTTCGACGCGGGCGGGTTCGACGCGGTCAGCGCGGTGCAGCCCACGCCCGAACGCCTGCTGCATTTGTTCGGCGCGATCAAGGGGCGGGCGGCGGACGGGCGGGAGGGCGTGTGGGCGGTTGAGGCGATCGAAGAGAAGCCCAGCCCCGAGCGGGCCCGTTCGGCGCTGCGGACGGAGGGGCTGCCCGCGGGGCAGTACCTCTGCCACTTCGGGATGCATGTCTTCCCGCCGGCGATCTTCGAGGCGCTGGGGCACCACATCGACCGCGACATCCGCGTGAACGGGGAGATCCAGCTCACCAACGCGCAGGAGTTCATGCGCACCGAGATCCTCGCCCCGGGGCGGTACGCCGCCTGCCGGATCGACGGAAGGCGGTTCGACACCGGGATCCCCTACGGGTTGATGGAGACGCAGTTGGCGCTGGCGCTGGCGGGGCGGCACCGGGGCGAGATCGTCGAGTCGATCGCGCTGCTGCTGGCCGAGCACCTGGCGCCCATGGCGCGGAAGCAGGGCTAGAGCAATCTCGATTGTCCTGGAGCGGGTGTGCCACGGCCATCCAGGCCGCGCGAGCGTCGTGAGCTCATTTCGAAGAGTGGGACCGATTCTCGTTCAGACTTGTGCCCGACGGGCTTCGTTTCCCGGTCGCCCCATCGGCTCGCGTCTCCGCCTCGCCCGAGTTTCAATCGGAAAGCGTCTGCAGCAGGACCAACCCGGTGCCCGCCGTCATCTCGCAGAGTGACGGCGGATCACGACGACCTACGCCGTCGTCTCGTGGTTCACTCTTCGAGATGAACCACGGCACCGATGCCCGAGAACCGCTGCGAATCCGTTTCAGGGGTCGCCCGGCTCGGGCTGCGGCGGCTCGGGCGGGGCCGGGCTCGGCTCGAGGGCGAGGGCCTCCTCGGCGCTGGCGATGCACTCGTCGAGGCTGACCCAGGGGCCCGCCACGGCGGCGCGGCGAGCGCGGAGCCGGTCGAGCACGCGCGGGTGCTGCACTGCATTCGAAGTGAGCGACCAGGTCGCGGTGCGCGTCGTGAGCACTTCGACGGGAACCGTGAAATCCTCGAGTGCTTTCCCGGGCGGCGGGGCCGCGTCGATGATGAGGTCCACGAACGCGGTGTCCCCCGTCGCGCTGAACGCGGCCCACCACAGGTCGAGCACGCCGGGTGTGGGGGGGAACTTCCGCAGGTCCGGCGTGCGGCGCTGGATCAGTTCAACGATGCCCGGCCGCTCCGGGGCCTCCGGCGCGAGCAGCGTGGCCAGGCGGCGCAGGAGGTCATCGCGAGCCTCGCCGTCCGCCCACCAGACCGCAAGCGCGACGACGCGGATCACCCTCGACGGCTGGGCGGGGGCCCAGGCGATGAGCCGCGCACGCAGGCCGGGCCGCTCCCGCATGAAAAAGCCGAGGTGCACCGCGATGTTCCGCTCGGCTTCCGGGGTCTCCAGCACGCCCGCGCGGGCGAGGGCGAGCAGCGCATCGCCCGCCAGCTCGGGCTGGTCGAGCAGGTAGGCGTAGGTGATCCACCGCCCGGCCTCCTCGATCGGCATCGGGTCGCGATCAGGAGGCGTGGCCTCGGTCGCCGGTCGGGAGGCCTCGGGCTGGGCCGGTGTCGAGCCGGGCTGGTTCACGAGCAGGGCGGCGATGGCGACGAATGCGGTGAGCATGCGGGGCCTCTCGGTCTCAGGGAGGTCGCGTGATCAGCGGAGTTGGAGATTCTTGAACAGGTCGCGGAGCTCGGCGACCTCGGCGGGGGTCATCGGTGCGTCCTGTCCGGCGCGGACATTGCACGCGGCCTGGCGGGCATTGCGGAACCCGGGGATGGTGCCCGCGACATTCGGGTGCGCGGAGACGAACCGGCAGCAGGCGCTGGCGAGATCGGGCGTGGCGGCGCCGAACAGGGCCTTCATGGCGTCGAGCGCGGGCCTGAGCCTGCGGAGGTACTCGGGCTTGAACTCCTGGAGGTTCGCGCGGACATCGCCGGGCTCGAAGGCCGGGGGCGCGTCGGCGCTGAACTTGTCGAGCAGCACGCCCTTGCCCACGGGCCCGAACGCGATGAACGAGATGTGGTGCTCGGTCATCAGCCGCTGGACCGTCGAGCCCGGGCGGATGAAGTTGTCGGCGATGAGGTTGGCCCAGGACTGGAAGACGCTGGGCTTGAGAATCGCGGCCGAGCGCTCGAAGCCCGCATCGGAGTAGGCGCTCTGCCCGATGGCGCGGACCTTGCCCTCCCTGACGAGGTCGTGCATCACGCCGGCGGCGTCGTGGATGTTGCCGGGGGCGCCGTCGGGGGCGAAGAAGTCGTGGTGCAGGTAGTAGATGTCGATGAAGTCGGTGCGCATGTTTCGGAGCGACTGCTCGCACTGGTGGCGGATGTGGAACGGCTCGTAGGCGTGGGCCGCGGTCCCCCGCATGTGCCCGACCTTGGTCGCAATAACCACCCGGTCGCGCTTCACCCCCAGCGTGTCCAGGCAGTCGGCGAGCATCCGCTCGGCCTTGCCGTTGCCGTAGATGTCGGCGTTGTCGAAGTGCGTAACGCCGGCGTCCAGCCCCGTCTTGATGCCCTCGAGGACCTCGGCGCGGTCGACATCGGCCCAGCCGATGGGGGCGCCGTTGTCGACCGAGTAGTTGGGCCCGCCCATGGTCCAGCAGCCGAACCCGACCTCGCTGACCTTGACGCCGCTGTTGCCGAGGGTGTGGTAACGCATGGGGGAGGATAGGGGGCGCCGGGGGCGGCCCGGGCTCTCAAAATCGGGGGAGAAACGGCGGCGTTCTGGGCGTGATCGGGCCGATTTCAAGTATGATGCCCACGGAGGCGTTCGCCGCCATGCAGGACTCGCCCGAACAGATCGAGGCGTTGGACGGGATCATCCCGCTCGAACCGGAGGTCGAGGTCAAACCCGTCCGCCCGCCGGTGGTCAACGCGGATCTGCCGCCCCCGTCCGCGGCGAGCAAGATCCGGATGCTGGAAGAGTGCGCCCGGGTCGAGCACGAGGCGTACCACCTGCCCGCGGTGCTGCTCGCGGGCGGGCTGCTGGCCGCCCTGATCCTGACGCCCCTGGGCTCGATCATCGGCGAGATGGCCAACGGGCGGCCCTGGGCGACGCTGGGGGCGTTCTCGCTGTCCTTCGCGGCGGGCCTGGGCGTCGGGCTGGTGATCTTCGAGATCTGCTCGGCGTTGGGCGTGGTGACCGAGGCGCCCTGGAAACTGACGAGCCTCCGGCTGGCGGCGTCGTTCGCGGTCGCGGATGCGCTCGCGGCGGGGCTCTTCCTCCTGATCCCGTTCGACTTCATCCCGCAGGGGTTCGCGCTGCTCGCGTTCTTCGTGATGATGCGCACGCTGGTGGACCTGGACACGCAGGACGCGGGGATCGTGGCGCTCTCGCTCTACCTGCCCAGGTTCTTCATCGGCGTGTGGATCGCGTGGCAGTTCGGCCTGCTCGGGTGAGCCCGTCAGCGCGACGGGAGCGCACGCTCCAGCAGCGCCGAGGCCGCCTCGCGCGCCGACCGGGCCGGGCCGGGCGTCCCGCAGCATTGGGCCGCGGCGATCGCCCCGACAAACAGAATGAACACCTGCTCGGCGAGCGCGGCCGGCTCGACGGCGCCGGCGTCCCGGGCGAGGTCGCGCAGGTGACGCTTGAGCAGCGTGTTGTGCTCGTGGCACGCGGCTCGGACGGGGTCGTCCGCATCGGTGAACTCGCTCGACGCCCGCACGAAGAGGCACCCCCTGAAATCGGGAGAGGCAAACCAGTCGGCGGCGGCGTCGAAGAGCGCCAACAGCCGACCGCGCGGGTCGGACGCCCGCCGCTCCATCTCGCCGATGAGCCAGCGGCGGGAGTCCTCGTCGGCCCGGCGAAGAGCGGCGAGGACCAGGTCCTCCTTGGAACGGAAGTGCTTGTAGAGCGTCATCTTGGCAACGCCGGCCCGGGCCAGGATGGTGTCGATCCCCGCGGCGTGGTACCCCCGCTCGCGAAACACGGCGAGGGCGGCGTCAAGGAGTTGTTCGCGCTTGGAGACCATACCAGAATATACAGATCAGTCTATTGTGATATTGCTCTCCATCGGCTCTGATCGGTCAGAAAATCTGAACAAGGCCGGAATAGGTAGACAGATCTGTCTATTCTCATGGGGCAAGGCCGGGGCAGAGCCCGGTCCGGAACAAACCCAGCCCGGGCAGCCCCCGGGGGACAGGAGACGCAACCATGCCCCGTATTGCTCCGATGAACCACGCCTCCGCGACCGGTGCTTCCAAGGACCTGCTCGACGCGGTCAAGGCGAAACTGGGCGGGACGCCCAACATCCTGACCACCATGGCCCACTCCCCCGCGGTGCTGAAGAGCTACCTCGACCTGAGCGGGAACCTGGGTGGGTCGTCGCTCTCGGCGAAGGTCCGCGAACAGATCGCGCTGGCGGTGGGGAACGCGAACGGGTGCGGGTACTGCGTCGCGGCCCACACCGCGATCGGCAAGGGCGCCGGGCTGACGGCCGAGCAGGCCGTCGCGGCCCAGCGGGGCGAGGCGGGCGACGCCAAGACCCAGGCGATCCTCGACCTGGCGCTGGCGATCACGGAGAAGAAGGGGTGGATCACCGACGCGGACTACGCCGCCGCCCGGTCGGCGGGCGTGACCGAGGTCGAGGCGATCGAGGTGCTCGCGACGGTCGTGCTGAACATCTTCACCAACTACTTCAACCACCTCGTCGGGACGGAGATCGACTTCCCCAAGGCCGAGCTGGTCGAGACCAGCCGGGCCTGACCGAACGGGCGAACACACGGGGCGGGTCGCCGGCGCGGGTGCGGCGCCGGCGGCCGCCCCGGCAGGAACACAGCGGCGCGGCCGGTGCGCGCTCGCGGAAGGGCGGAACGAGATGTCGGGCGGCAACACACGCGAGTTCACGGCGGGCAACTTCGAGCACGACGCGCTCGGGTCTGAGCGTCCGGTGCTGGTCGATTTCTGGGCCCCCTGGTGCCCCCCGTGCCGGGCGGTCGGGCCGACGATCGACGCGGTCGCGGACGAGACCGCCGGTCGCGCCGTCGTGGGCAAGCTGAATGTCGACGAGCACCCGTCGATCGCGTCGCGGTACGGGGTGCGGTCGATCCCGACCATGCTGGTTTTCGTCGGGGGAGAGGTGGTCGCGCGGTTCGTGGGGGTGCAGGACCGGGCCACGCTGGTAGACGCCCTCGAGACGCGGGCGTCGGCGGTCGGCGGCTGATGATGGGCTTTCCCTCCTCCGTCGGCGCGGCCGACCGCCGCGCCGACGCTTCCCGCTGAGCATCTCGTGCCGCCCGCACGGATCGGCCCGGGCGGTACGATGCCCCGATGCTGCTGCGGATGCTGTTCGTCACGCTGATCGGGGTGCTGGGCATGGCGGGTGAGGTCGGGGCGGGGGAAGGCCCGCCCGAAGGGTTCATCTTCGAATCGGTCGAGGTCGACGGGCGTGTGTACCCCTATGTGGTCTATCGCCCGCGGGGTCTCGCCGCGCCGGCGCGGGGGCTGGTCTTCCTGCACGGACGCGGCGAGTGCGGGGCCGACGGGTCGCGGCAGCTCGCGGTGGGGCTGGGGCCCAGGCTGTTGTGGGAGCCCGAGCGCTGGCCCTTTGTGGTGATCTTCCCCCAGAAGCCCGAAGGGGAGAGCGAGTGGGAGGACCACGAGGCCGCGGTGCTGGCGATGCTCGACCGGGCGATCGCCGTGCACGGCGTCGACCCGGCCCGCGTCGCGATCACGGGGTTGAGCCAGGGGGGTCACGGGACGATCCAGCTCGCCGCGCGGCACCCGGCCCGCTTCCGGGCGGCGGCGCCGGTGTGCGGGTATGTCGAGCGGTGGTGGGAGGGCGGCGAGCGGATCGACCGCCCCGCGCCGGGCTCGGCCGAGGCCGCCCGGTATGTCGAGGCCTTCCGGACGACGCCGATCTGGCTGCTGCACGGGGGCAAGGACGATGTGGTGCCGCCGGGCGAGTCGGAGGCGCTGCACCGGATCCTGACCGAGGGCGGGGTGTTGTCGCGCCTGACGGTCTTCCCGGAGGACAACCACAACTCGTGGGACAGCGCCTACGGGCGGAGCGGGCTGTGCGCCTGGCTCGCGGAGATGACCGAGTAGCGAGGCCCGTGGCCGTCCTCGGCGCGAGGATCGCAGCACGCCCCGGCCCGGGTCAGGCGACCGGCTCGGGGTCGGGCTTGGGCTCGCGGGCCTCGCCGGCCTGGGCCCGGGTCGCGACGCCGGCGGTCTCCGGGGTGATCCCGGCGCGATTCAGGTGGTCGTGCCAGGCCTGGACATGGACATCCCAGAAGTGCTCGAAGGAATGCTCGAGCCCGTACCGCTGCATCGACTGGTGGGCGGCCGCCCCCATCTCCGCCCGGCGGGCGTGATCGGTGATGAGCGTGGTGAGATGCTCGACCCACGCGTCGGCGTCGGCGGCGCTGAGGACGAAGCCCGTGCGCCCGTGCTCGACGACCTCCTTGGGCCCGCCCTGGTCGGTGACGATGACGGGCAGGCCCGAGCCCTGGCTCTCCATCACCACCTGCCCCAGGGTGTCGGTCGTGCTGGGGAAGACGAAGAGGTTGCTGCTCGCGTAGATCGCGCTGAGCTCGGCCCCGTGGCGGAAGCCGAGGAACGCCGCGTCCTTGCCGCGGAGCTCGGCCTCCATCTTCTCGCGGTAGGGCCCGTCGCCCACGATGACGAGGTTGGCGTCGACGCCCGCGTCCTTGAGGCGCTTGCGGACGCTCTTCCAGACGCCCGAGAGGAACGGCATGTTCTTCTCGACGCTGACGCGGCCGACATAGAGCACCTTGACGGACTTCTCGGGCAGCCCGAGGCGGCCCCAGATCGCGGGGTCGCGGTGCCTGGCGTGGAAGACGGACGCGTCGAACCCCGGCATGAGGCTGACCATGCGTTCGCGGGGGAGCCCGAGGCCGGCGAGGGCGTCGACATAGTCGTCGCTGCGGGTGAAGATGGCGCTGAACGGCTTGTAGAAGAAGCGCATGAACTTCTGGCAGAGGCTGGTCATGCCGTAGTCGTCGAAGAGCCGGTCGATGTAGGCCGGGAAGTCGGTGTGGTAGACGCCCAGGACGGGGATGCGGAGCATCTTGGCGGCGAGGAAGCCCACGCACCCGACGGGCCCGGGCGTCGAGATGTGGATGACATCGGGCTGGTGCTGGTCCAGGTGGCGGAGGATCTTCATCACCGGGGGGAGGCACATGTCGAGGTTGTCGTACTTCGGGAGCTTCATCGCGAAGGCGGGCTCGAAGTTGTAGACATTGGGCATGAGCGAGCCGGTCTTGCGCGTCGAGGTGATGACCTCGAGGTCGCGGCCGCTCTCGTGCGCGCGCTCAGCGACATTCTGGATAAACCGGCAGACCCCGTTGATGTCGTAGAAAGTGTCCGTGAACAGGCTCACGCGCATGGGTCGCTCCAGGACGCTCACCCCGGAACCCGGCGCGGCGGTCTCGTGCTCGAATCGTTCGAGGAAATTGCGTTCCTTGTTCTGGTGGAAGAGGCTGAAAAGGTAGGGAAGCTGCGCGAGGTGCAGGATGCCGTAGGACATCAGGTGCTCGGCGATGCCCGCGGGGTCACGCTTGCGGATCGCCTTGATGGCCCCCGGGCTCATCGCCTTGCTGATCACGGCGGAGAGGTCCTGCACGAAATCGGCCATCTCGTCGTGCTCGCTCAGCGGCGCGCCGGTGTTCCAGCTCGCGGGGTTGAGGCGGGCCGCGATGCGGGGGTAGCGGTCGAGCACCTCGGTCATCGCGGGCTTGAGCTGGCGGAGGATGGGCAGGGGCTTCTGGGCCTTCTTGCCCAGCCACATCTTGCGGGCGACCTTGTACGCCCCGACGCGCTTCTTGCTGGGGCTCCTGGCCTCGATGCCCGCGAAGCGGAGCAGCCGGGCCCCGAGATACCGCCCCGTCGGGCTCTGCCGGTCGTGCAGGTTGTCCGTGTAGTAGTGGGCGCCGACCGTCGCCAACTGGTGCGCCAGCAGCGCCGAGTGCCCCCCGACGCCCGCCTGCGTGCTCTCGCCGGCCATGACGCGCGCGAAGAACTCCCCCGGCGTGCGGATCTTTTTCCCGTCGTGGCTGACAACCTGGGTGTAGGTCCGCCCGATGTTGAGCAGCGCGTGGTCGTCCGACCCGCCGGTGCGGGCCTTCTCCCACGGGCGGGGCCAGAGCGGCTCGATCCCGTGCTTGTCCGCCAGCGCGCGCACCCGGGCCGGCGTCAGGTCGTTGATGAACCGCACGATCGCGTCGGAGACCTGGTACGCGTGGGCCCCGTTGAGCCCCTCGAACCCCTTGAACAGGAGCGCGGCCCGCTCGATGTGCCAGCGCTCCAGCCGCCCGTTCTGGATGTAGAGCGGGTGGGCGAGCGCGTGGGCGAGCGCGTTCTGCCGCAGCCAGCCCGCGAACTCGTAGACATCCTCGCGGAGGCGGAGACGGTTGATCTGCTCGTCGAGCTCGGGCGTGAGCCCCCAGACCAGCACATGCAGCATGCACCGGTCCTCGGGGAAGCGGACCGAGACCTCCTGCCCCACGATGAACCGGTCGAACCCGCGCTCGGCCAGCTCCATCGCGCCCCGGATGGTGTCGTGGTCGGTGATGGTCACCAGGTCCATCCCCCGGGCCATCGCCTGCTCGTAGACACGCTCGGGGGGGCTGTAGCACTCGGGGCACCCGATGAACCCCAGCGCCGCCACGGCGGCGCCGTTGGAGGCCCAGGAGTGCACATGGGTGTCCATCCGCGTGACCACCGCGGTGGAGGGCCCGGTGATGTCGTCGCGGAGGTCCTCGAGCAGGCGGTCCGCGGTGCCACTTTTTCTGATCATCGCGCCCACTCCCGGGCTCACCCCGCGGCCGGTCCCGGCTCGGATCTCGCTGAACCGGATCCTCCGGACGGGCCCGCCCTGCACGGGTCCGCCAATCCTGGTTCGGGATTGCCCAACCGTCATTGTCGCCGCTCGGTGTGCCCAAGGCAACGCGGAGACAACTCTTGAACTGTGAAGAGGTTGTGAAATCGGGCGGAGTGCTCGAACCCGCGGCGCGAAAGAAAACCCCGCACCGGTGAGGCGGCCGGTGCGGGGCTCTCGCAGGGGATGCCGTTCGGTCTGCGTCGGTTCCCAAACCGACGCCCGGACCCCCCTTCGCGTCTCTCTCCCCCGGCGGGCGTTGGCTCGCGGGAGCACCGACACTGTCCGATCCCCACGCCGGCCCGGCCACCGACCCGCGCGATCGGGGCCCCCGCCGGCCCGCACAGACGGCCTCTACCATCACGCGACCCATGGAATTCCGCGTCATCAGCATCGGGAGCCTCGCCGCCCATCCGTTATGGGACGAGCGTGTCCCCGTCCGCACCGGGCACACGACAACAACGCTTGTGCGCGCGCCCGCGATCGGCGAGCGCGGCCGCGAGGTCGTGCTGCTGGTCGACCCGGGGCTGCCCGAGCCCGCGCTGGTCGCCCGGCTGCGGGAGCGGGCGGGCCTCGGGCCCGAGTCGGTGACGCATGTGTTCCTGACCAGTTTCCACCCGGAGGCCCGCCGCGCAATCACGGCCTTCCCGGACGCGGCGTGGCTCGTGTCTGAGGCGGAGCGTGAGGCGGCGGGCGTGCCGCTGGCGCAGTCGCTCGGGCGGCTCGCCGAGACGAAGCGTGCCCTCGACGCGGCGGGCGAGGAGTTCCCCGAGGACCAGCGGGCGTTGATGGAGGTCCTGGCCCGGGATGTCGCGATCCTGCGGCGGTGTTCGCCCGCGCCCGACCAGATCGCCGCCGGCGTTGACCTCTTCCCGCTGCCCGGGTTCAGCGCGGGGTCTGCGGGGCTGCTGCTCGCGGGGCGGGAGACGACGCTGATCTGCGGCGACGCGATCCCGACGATCGAGCATCTCGAACAGGGCAAGGTGCTGCCCTCGTGCGCCGACACCGATCGCGCCAGGCAGAGCTTCCAGGAGGCGGTCGAGATCGCCGACCTGCTCGTGCCGGGGCGGGACAACCTGCTGGTGAACCGGACGCGGCGTCCGTTCTGAGGTGGGCGCCCCGCGCGGCGGGACAAAAACAAGAGGGCCCCCGGGGCTTGGGCCGGGGGCCGATCTTCCTCTCTCCCCCACCCGGGCACGCCAGAGGCGTCTGCGGGGGCGGACCTCTCAACCTATGTGGTGCGGCGGGACGAGGCAAGGCCGGGGCGGGCCCGGCCTCTGGAAGTAGGTGTATCCCGAGGTCGGGCGGGGCCGCGGCCCGATCGTCGGAGTTTCGCCCGGGGGCGTGAGTGTGGGGCGTTTGTCGCGCTTTCACTGACGGATCAACTCTCACCCGCCGAGTCGCGGGAACGACCGAGCAGGACATCGAGTTTCGGCGACGCGGGAGGCTGCCCTTCTTCTCCCGCGCGGGCAACGGCACGATCCCGGCGACCGGGCGCCCCCTCGTGGGCGCGCCCGGCCCGTCGGCTCGACGGCGCATGTGGCTTCCGGTTGGACCCCGGCTGTGTCGGCCGGGGTCTTTCCGTGCGCGCGTGGATCTGCTTGACGCGATTGAGGGGAGAACCCGCGATCTGTTCTCGGGCCCGGGCTTTGCATGGGGCGCTGCTCGTCGGCGCGTCACAATGCTCGATGGCCGCCTTTGCGCAGGCCGCCGCTCGCACCAGTTGTACAAGGGGTTCGGAGATGAAGAGCATCAGCACCGCCGTCTGCGTCGTGACCGTTCTCGCCTTCCCCGCGCTCGCGCAGGACAGCGCCTCGACCCGGTCGGACGCGTCGCGCGTGCTCACCCTGACGGGCGAGCCCGTCGGGGCGCCGCTGCCTGTCGATCGGGCGGCGGGCGACTTCGCAACCACGCTCGACACCGCGTTCACCTACCAGGGCCGGCTCGAGGAATCGGGTGCGCCCGCGAACGGGCGTTACGACATCCGCTTCACGCTCTACGACGATATGGGCGTGCTCGTCGCGGGGCCCATCTGCGTCGACAACATCACCGTCACCGACGGGCTCTTCACCGTCGAGCTCGACTTCGGCCCGGTGTTCAACGGGGATGAACGCCGACTCGAGATCGGCGTGCGAGCCGGCGGCGCGCTGGGCAACTGCGATATCGGCGTGTACACCACGCTCACGCCGCGCCAGGCGATCAACCCCACGCCCTACGCCATCAGCCTGCGCCTGCCCTTCGCGGGCTCAAGGCTGCTGCCCGACGGCGATGTCTTCTCGATCCTGAACACGACGACCGAGGTGTCGTCCTCGGGCATCCGGGGCATCATCGGCACCCCCGCCGTCTTCGGGTTCGCCGACAGCGCGGGCGTGCAGGGCGATTCCAGCCAGCTCATCGGCGCGGGTGTGCTGGGCATCAGCGACGAGTATGTCGGCGTGATCGGGTATTCCGCCGGCGACGGCGGACGCGGCGTCTTCGGGCGCACCGACGGGCCCAACGCCGAGGCCGTCTGGGGCTGGGCCACCGACGCGAACTCCAAGGCGGTGTACGGCGAGGCCTCCGACCCAACGAGCTGGGCGGGCTATTTCAGCGGTCGGTCGTACTTCAACGGCAATGTCGGCATCGGGATCTCGAACCCGACCTCGACGCTGCAAGTGAACGGCACGACGCGGACCAACGCCTTCCAGATGACGACCGGCGCCGCGGCCGGGCGGGTGCTCACAAGCGACGCCTCGGGCAACGCCGCCTGGCAGGCGCCGGCGCCGACGAGCAACACCGCGCTCTTCGTCAGCGGCGGGGGCACCGTGCCCAGCGCGACCACCCAGTTCCTCTCGCCGGTGCTGACCGTCACGATCTCCTCGGGGCAGAAGATCCATGTCGTCGCCAACCAGGCCTTCGGTTCGACCATCGTCGGCGGGGCGGCGAGCCTTGATCTCTACATCGGCTACCGCGTCGCGGGCAGCGGGGGGGTGCCGACACTCCTTGGGGGCGGCATGTTCGACATCCGCGTTCCCCAGAACACGCGTCTGCCCTTCGGCGTCAGCGCCGTGATCTCGGGCCTGCCCGCGGGAACCTACGAGGTGGGAATGGCAGGCGATGACGACGGGAACGGGAACTGGAACAACAACGAGTGGGGGTATGTCAGCGTGGTGGTGCTGAACTGACGCGCATTCAATCCGCGAACCGCTCGCGGTAGGCCGAGCAGATCGTCTGGATGAACCCGTCGTATTGGATCGGGTCGCCGACCGCCGGGGCAAGGGGCGGATCCGCGTATCGGGTCGCGGCGTGCTCGGTGTTGTCGCACACGACAACCAGCGCGCACTTCGCTTCCAGGCCCGAGCCGGCCATGCCTTGGCGTGTCGAGACCGAACGCAACTCCCGGATGCAGTGCTCAACCAGACGGGCGGGGTCGCGGTGTGTCGTGATCTCGTCGGTTCGCAGAGGGGAGCGGAATCGGTCCGCGGCGTTGATCACGAGGATTCCCGCGGCGATCGCCCTGTTGCTGTAATGATGCACATGCTCGTGGTGGGCTTCGAGGTCCCGCTTCCGGTTCTTCACCGCCTTGCGGTGCTCGGTCATCACCGACTTGAACTCGACCGCGATGTGAACCGTCGCCGGGGTTAATTCTGAGATCGCACCGCTCGGCGGCACTGGCTCGGGGGGCTGCCCGAGGACCAGGTCGACATTCCAATCGGTGACAGCGACGCGCAGGCGGTGGTTCAGTTCAAAGACGAGCTCGCCGCTCGCGGCCTTCGAGGCGATCGCCGGGCACCGGGCGATCAGATCGCCAACAACCGCGTAGCCGAGCGCATTCGAGTGTTTGTTCGACCTGGAGTGATACCCCGCCTCACGCAGGTGGGAGATAAATCCCTGCGGCGGAGGGCTCACGCGGCACCACTGCTTTCGGTGAACTCGAACGACGCCGACAGCGTGGAGGAGAGCCTCGAGCGCGCCATCCCGAAGTACCGGGGTTCGACCTCGACACCGATCGAATTGCGGTGCATCTGGGCCGCGGCGAGGCAGGTCGTGCCGGTGCCCAGGAACGGATCGAGCACCGTGTCACCGACGAAGGAGAACATCCCGATCAGCCGGCGCGGGATCTCGACCGGGTACGGCGCCGGGTGCCCACGCTGCACCTCGCCGGTAACATCGCCCCAGATCTGGCGGAACCACGCCTGGTGATCCGCCTTGCCGATCAGCGAGAGCGCCCGCTGCTCGATCGTTGGGCGCCGATACCCGCCCGGCTTGCGGAACATCAGGATGAACTCGATGTCGCTCTTGATGATCGCGTTCGGCTCATAGGGCTTGCCGAGCGTGGCGCCGTTGCCGCCGACCTCGGTCTTCATGTTGGCGATCTTGTGCCAGATGATCGGGGAGAGGGGATCAAACCCGAGCCGCTGACACTCGACCTGGAGGTACGCGTGCAGCGGCTCGACGACATGGCGCCCGTGCTCGCGTCGGGACCGGCACACATCGCCGACCACGATGCACAGGCGGCCGCCCGGCGCAAGGGCCGCGAAGCACCGCTCCCAGATCTCGTTCAGGCTGTCAAGAAATTCGCGCCGGTCGTCGATGTGCCCGAGCTGCGCGTCCGCGACCTCGCCCTCGTACTCCTTGAGGTTCCAATAGGGGGGTGAGGTGACGACAAGGTGAACACCGCCGGGCTCGATCCCGTCGAGAACGGCCCTGGAATCGCCGAGGATCACGCTGTGCCGGGTCCGCAGCAGGTCGGAGCCCCGCCTGAGCATCTCCTCCTGGATCTCAAACTTCAGATCGACCGATGGCTCGGGCGCGGTCGTCCACCGATCCAGCGGGTTGCGCAAACTGGTCATCGACGGCCTCCGTGCGCCGAGTGTAACACGCTCACCCCTTCGCCGAAGCCCCCACCGTCATCTTCACCGGGATCGAGCTCGGACGCACCCGCGCCGTGAACTCCTCCCAGTACTTGTTCATGATCGTCCGCGTCGCCCAGTTGTTCCCGTCCGCAAGCCCGCAGATCGTCGTGCCCGGCATCGAGCCCATGCTCGTCGCGATCTCGAGCGCCAGGTCCAGGTCTTTCGTCCGCCCGTCGCCCGCCTCGATCCGGCTGAGCAACTGATACAGCCAGCCCGAGCCCTCGCGGCAGGGCGTGCACTGCCCGCACGACTCGTGCTTGAAGAACCGCGCGATGTTCCGCGCGACGGCGACCATGTCCGTGTCCTCGTCGAACACCGTCGGGCAGGCCGTGCCCAGGCCCAATACGTTGTACTTGCGCCCGATGTCGAAATCCATCTCGGCGTCGAACTGGTCGGGCCCGAGGATGCCCATGCTCACCCCGCCCGCGATCGCGCCCTTGAACTTCTTGCCGCGGCGCATGCCGCCGCAGAACTCCTCGACCAGCGTGCGCAGCGGGATGCCCAGCTCGACCTCGTAGACGCCCGGGCGCTCGACATGCCCCGAGACGCCCATCAGCTTCGTGCCGAACGAGGGCGGCCCGCCGACGCTGCTCTCCACGCCCTGCTCGCAGAACCACGCCGACCCGTGCCGCACGATGTCGGGCACATGGCAGAGGGTCTCGACATTGTTGATGATCGTCGGCTTGCCGAAGAGCCCCTTGATGGCGGGGAAGGGGGGCTTGATCCGGGGCCAGCCTCGCTTGCCCTCGATCGCCTCGAGCAGGCCGGTCTCCTCGCCGCAGATGTAGGCGCCCGCGCCGCGGTGCACATAGCAGTCCACGCGGAAGCGGGGCCCGCCCGTGTTCTCGCCCGAGTTGATCAGGCCCTTGTCGCCGAAGACGCCGTGGGCGTACGCCTCCTTCAGCGCCTCCTCGAGCACATGGGCCTGGTGGTGATACTCGCCCCGGATGAAGATGTACGCCTTGTTGAGCCGGCAGGCGTAGCAGGTGATCGCGATGCCCTCGAGCAGCGAGTGCGGGTCGCACTCCATCAGCAGGCGGTCCTTGAAGGTGCCCGGCTCGCTCTCGTCGGCGTTCACCGCGAGGTAGCGGCCCTCGATCGCGACCTCCACCCCCGCGTGGGCGTCGCCGACCTCGGCCCCATCCCCGGCCTTGACCGGGGGCAGGAAGGTCCACTTCAGCCCGGTGGGGAAGCCCGCCCCGCCCCGCCCCCGGAGCGTCGACCGCTTCACCTCCTCGACGACCTCGGCCGGCTTCTGGGTGATCGCCTTGCGCAGGGCCTGGTAGCCCCCATTCCCGACGAACTCGTCGTACCGGACGAAATGCCGGTCCTTGGGGTCCCCAAACGGGGCCGTCGGGATGTTCTTGAGCAGGTGGTGGCGGTCGAGGGAGTTCTGGTACTTGGGCTTGGGCATCGAACGGCCTTCCTGCGTCGTGGCGGCGGGTCGGAGCCGACCGGGTCGGGCCGCTCCCGGGCTTCGGTCGCGGCGGCAGGGCCGATTCTAGCGGGCCCCCGGGCCGAACAGAGTCCTCCGCGCGGGCTTTCGAGGCCCCGGGCGGGGGGGTTATCTGGGCCTAGCCCGCGCGCTGGCAACGGGTTGTGGAAAAAGAGTTTCCGAATTGGGTGGTCGTCTCTCAGGCCCGTGGCATGTTGGAAGGGTCACGCGATGCGCACGCGTCGTCGTGCCGTTTGAGGCGTTTCCGACGAGCGAGAGATCCGAACAAGTCTCGATCACACGAGAGAGAAATGAGGAGCGGAGAAATGAATATTCGACTTCTGGCGGTGGCCGGCACCGCGGCCTTTGCGACCGTGGCGAGCGCCGATGTCGCCATCTCGACCTTCACCTTCAGCGATCTGGAGTCCGAGTACTTCACCCAGGACGGCATCACGGGCTTCTACACCGCCCGCGCCGGCGGCGACACCTCGGGCGATGTGACCCGGGTCCAGAACCCCGTCGCCGCGACCGCCGAGTACCTGCCCGCGTTCGCCAACGACGACTCGAGCCTCGCCGATGTGGTCTTCGAGATGTCCGTCTCGAACATCACCACCCTGACCGCCGATGGAGCCGGCTCCTTCACGATCACCGACCTCGACGGCGACCGCGTCAGCGGCACCCTGACCGGTCAGTGGTCGCGGGCCTTCGCGGGCGCTCCCATCATGTTCTTCACGGGCACCCTGTCCGAGGTCATCTTCACCGCCGGCGGTGACGGCCTCTTCGAGGGCACCGACGGCATCGGCTTTGTCCTCGACAACTACCTGCTCAACAACGATTTCGCCGGCGGCCTGGTCCAGGTCTCCTTCGGCCTCGACTCGTTCTTCGACGAGTCCTTCAGCGGGTTCAACTCCCAGTTCAGCGGCACCATCGTCCCGACCCCGGGCTCGCTGGCGCTGCTCCTCGGGGCCGGGGGCGCCATCGCCCGCCGCCGCCGCTGAGTCCGACAGCCCTGATATGCCCTAATCAAGGGCGTGGCGGTTCGGCCGCCACGCCCTTCTTCATGCGCGCAAAGAACGGGCGACTCCCAGAGCCGCGGGCCTGAACCGCCCACGCAAACATTCGCCGCCCACCGCCTCAGTTCACGCGTCAGGCGCGGTCCGCCGTCGCCCCCGCCGCGACCCGCACCATGCGGAGCAGGGCAAGGGATCCACCTCAGCGGCGGGACGGGTTGACCGGCGGCTCGGCGCCCAAACGCCCCGCGTTCGGGTCGCGGATCTCCCGCACGCCGACATCCGCCGAGTCGCGCGACGCGATAAACCGCAGATTGGCGCTCGTCCCCTGGATTCGCAGCAAGTAGGGCCCGGGCGTCGCGAATTCAATCAACTGGGCCGGCATCCTCGGCGAAGAGGCCGGGCGCACCCCGACCTGCACGAGCGGATTCGACTCACCGGCGTGCTCGAGCGTGAACGCCCGCACGGCGCCCGCTTCCAGCGCCTCGTTCTCCACGAACGCCCGCGGGGGGTCGATCGAGGAGATATCCACCAGCACGGCGGCGTCCGACTCGTTCATCACCGTGACGCGCGAGCTCGACGCGGTCTGGCAGCCCACCAGAAGGCAGGCCGAGGCGGCGAGGCCGAAGAGTGCGGTGGCAAGGCGTCCGTGGCGCATGGGGTCCTCCAATCCTGGCAGGGTCATCGGCGTTCGGGCTCGGTGATCTCAAGTTCCTCGACCGTGGTCCGGCGGACAACCACCCGGCGCGACGGGGTCTCTGGGTACGAGCGATCGCCCGATATGGGCCCGGTTCCGGTGGGTGCGGGCCCGTGGAGCCCCTCGAAAAAGCCGGCCCTGATCTTCGCCGCGAGCCGACCGAGCCGGCGCATCGTGCTGGGGTCCTTCCGGTCCATCCTGAACGAGTGTACGGGCAATCCGCGGGGTCGGACGGCCAAGAATGCCGGCATGGGCCAAACCTCGGACACCCTGCTCTTCCGGGAGGTGCAGCCGCTGCACCAGAACCTGATCATCCGCGTGCTCCTCCCGCTGGAGAGCCTCGTCACCGCGGCCGTGGTTCTTCCGCTTGCGCTCGGGCCGGCGAAGCATCAGCAGACAACCCTGCTGCTCGTATTCGTGGTCGCGGGCATCCTGCTTCCCGCATCGCTCATGATGCTCCGGCTCGTCACCGAGGTGACGGAGCGGCGGATCCGGATCAAGTTCCTGCCGTTCCCGGGCCGCGAGATCGACCCCGCGTCCATCACAAGCGTCGAGGCGATCAAGTACAACCCGCTCGGCGACGCGGGGGGCTGGGGCTGGCGCGGAAGCCGGAAGTTCCACCGGGTGCTGAATGTCTCGGGAGACCGCGGTGTCCACATCCGCTGGGGCGCGGGCAGGACCGATCAGATCCTCGTCGGGTCACGCCGCCCCGAGGCGTTCGCCGAGGCGGTCGACCTCGCGAGGTTTGCCGCGAGCGGGCGGGCGCCCTGAGATCGGGAGGGCGGCGCCCAAAAGTCAACAGGCCCGGCGGTTCCGCCGGGCCCGTGAGGGTGCGTTGCAGGGACGAGTGGGCTCAGCGGCGACGGCGGGTGGCCGCCAGACCGCCCAGGCCCAGGGCCGCCAGGGCGCCCGGGGTCGGGATGTTAAGCCCGATGACAAGCTTGTACATCATCGACTCCTCATGCTCGCCCTCGAAGGTGAAGTCGGGGTAGCCCGAGACCGCGAGGTAGTAGGTCCCGGCGGCGAGGTTCGCGTACTGGAGGGCGGGCATCAGGTCGATGCCCTCGTCGTCGTCCACGATCAACTCGGTGCCGGTGCTGTCGAACAGCCCCAAGATCGCGTCGTTGTCCTGATCGGGGTTCATGTCGAACAGGGCCGCCACGACCATGGTCGCGTTGTCGGTCAGCGTGAAGCAGAACCAGTCGACATCGCCGCTGGTCAGGTACCCGTCCACCACGATGCCGTCGCCCGGCTCGCCGAACGAACCGAGGTCGTTCGCGGTACCCAAGGTGTCGTTCGACTCAACTTCGAAGAAGATGGCGCCCGACGCAGCCCCAGCAACCGCGGCGACAGCGGCCACGCCCCACATCTTGGTCATCATCGCCGGTCCTTTCTAAACCCCTGAACCCTGCTCTCCGATCGAGCCTCCGCGGACGGAGCCCGATATCTGGCAATGGGCCACAGGTTCAGCAAGCCGGCAACCGTTCTTGCAGAATCAGGCACGATTCAGCACACGGTCTGGGGGGGTGCAGAATCAGATCCCCCGGATTCGGTGGGACAGGTCGCCGGGCCGCGTCATCCCGGTGCCATCATGGTGTCAGTCTGGCCGCGTCCGCCACGAACGCCCCCGCGGCCCGGCGGACCGCGTCCTCCCAGACCTCCCCGGGTGTTGGCGCGGGGTAAAGCACGGACCGGCTGGCGTTGATGAGCACGCCGAGCGACCCGACCGACCCGGCCCCCGCACGAGACAAGGGCTTGGCCTCGTCCACCGTTCCGCCCTGGGCCCCGACACCGGGGACGAGGAAGGGGGTGTGGGGCATGATGGCGCGGAGCGCGGCCCCGTCCGCGGCGGACTTGGTCGCCCCGACCACCGCCCCGACGGACGAGAGGCCGCTCGCCCCGATCCGGGGGGCTCCGAGGTCGGCGACGAGGCGGGCGAGGTGCTCGGCCACGGTCGGGCCCGTGGTCAGTTTCTGGCTCTGGAGGTAGTCCGAATCGGGGTTGCTCGTGCGGACGACGATGTAGATCCCGAGGTCCGCTTCAAGGAACGGCTGCACCCCGCTCGCGCCCAGGTAGGCGTTCACGGTCACCGCGTCGGCGCCCATCGCGACCGCGGCGGCGGCGTAGTGGGCGCCGGTGGAGCCGATGTCGCCCCGCTTGCCGTCGAGGATCACCAGCAGCCCCCGCTCGCGGGCGCGACCGATGACCTCCTCCAGCACCGCGACCCCCCGCGATCCGTAGCGCTCGAAGCACGCGGACTGCGGCTTGATCACGGGCACAAGCCCGGCGACGGCGTCGACGACCTCGAGGCAGAACGCCCGCGTGTGGTCGAGCGGCGTGCCCGGCTCGAGCCGCAGCGCCGGCGGAAGCCGCTCATAGACCGGGTCGATCCCGACGCAGGCGGGGCTGCCGATGCGGTCGATGGCCTCGGCGAGGCGGTCGGCGAAGTGGGGCGAGTCCGGGCGTGCGGGCATGGCGAATTCCTATCATCCGGCGTGACGCAGGCGAACACCCCCGTCCACCTTGATCTGAAAAAGGACCGCGGCCTGACGATCCAGTGGGCCGACGGCACGGGATCGTACTACTCGATCGCCTACCTGCGCCGGATGAGCCCCTCGGCCGACCAGCGCGAACTGCGGAAGCAGATGGTCCGCGACCCGCTGACCGTGCTGCCCAGCGCTGGCGGGGCTGGCCCGCTGGCGGCGGTGGACGCGGAGCTGGTGGGCAACTACGCGATCCGGATCGTGTTCAGCGACGGGCATTCCTCGGGGATCTACACCTGGGAGTACCTTCGTTCGATCGACCCGTCGTTGCAGGACGCGGGCGAGGACGCGGTCTCGGCCCCGGGGGACGACGGCCCGCCGCACGACCGGCCGCTGGGGTTGTGAGGATGGACTGAACGAGGAGCCGGAGGCGCGACGAGGCGATCGAACGCGAAGGTCGCGAAGGGCTCGAGCGGAATATGCCGAGAAAGCCGCTCGAGAGGTTCGGGCGGTTTCCTTGGGTTGATGCTCGGCGAGAGCCCTCCGTGCCCGGTCCGTACAGGTTCTTCGCGACCCTCGCGTTCCGCCCGGGCTGCTCAGTCTCTCGGCAACCCCGCGACTTCCCCGTGGATGTACCCCCGGGGCGCGGTGGCGCGCGGGGCGGGATAATCAGCCGGTGACGATCGACCTGACCACGCCCCTGCACGCGGTTCCCGGCGTCTCGGCCCGGGACGCCGACGCGCTCGCGGCGCTGGGGGTGCCCAATGTCGGGCATCTGCTCGCGTACCTGCCGATGCGGCACGAGTTCGAGGAGGCGGAGGCGCCGATCTCGAGCCTCGAACCCGGGCGGATCATCTCGGCCCGGGGGGAGGTCACCGCGACGCGGGTCTCGGGCGTGGGGCGGAAGCGCCGGTTCGAGGCGGTGCTCTGCGACGAGACAGGGCGGCTCGACCTGGTCTGGTTCAACATGGCCTTCCTGCGCGACAAGATCGGGCCCGGGACGCGCCTGCGCGTGCAGGGGACGGCCAAGCAGCGCGGGCCCGGGCTGCAACTGGCGAACCCGCGGTTCGAGGTGCTCGACGGGGAGGGCCCGGTGGCGCGGGACGCGCGCCTTCGCCCGATCTACCCCGCGAGCGAGCGGATCAACTCGCGGGGGATCGAGGCGGTGGTGGGTCGGGTGCTCGGGTCGGCGTTGCCGTTGATCGAGGACCACCTGAGCGCGGCGCACCGGCGTGAGCGTGAGATGCCGGGCCTGGCCGACGCCTACCGCATGATGCACGCCCCGTCGGGCGAGGACGAGGTCGCCTCGGGGCGGCGGCGTCTGGCGTACGACGAGTTCCTGCTGCTGCAACTGGGCGTGCACCTGAAGCGCGCGCACCTGCGGCGCACACTCACGAGCCCGGCGCTGCGGCACGACGGGGAGATCGATGCGAGGATCCGGGCCCGGTTCCCGTTCGCGCTCACCCCAGAGCAGGGCCGCGTCGTCGGCGACATCGCCCGCGACCTCGCGTCGACGACGCCCACGAATAGGCTCATCCAGGGCGATGTCGGGTCGGGCAAGACGGTCGTGGCGCTGTACGCGATGCTGATGGCGGCCGCGAGCGGGCACCAGGCGGCGCTGATGGCGCCGACGGAGCTGCTCGCCGAGCAGCACTGGCTCTCGATCTCGACGATGCTCGAGGGCAGTGCGGTCCGGGTGGCGCTCTTGACGGGCTCGACGCCCGATTCGGAGCGGGGGGGCCTGCTGCGCGCGCTCGAGGCGGGGGAGATCGACCTGCTGATCGGCACGCACGCGCTGCTGACCGAGTCGGTCCGGTTCGCGTCGCTCGCGGTGGCGATCATCGACGAGCAGCACCGCTTCGGCGTGCACCAGCGGGCCCACCTGCGCACGCACGCGACGGCGCTGGGCGGCGGCGCGGTCGACGAGCCCGTGACGCCCCATGTGCTGGTGATGACCGCGACGCCCATCCCGCGGACCCTGGGGATGACGCTGTTCGGGGACCTGGACATCTCGACGATCGACGGGCTGCCACCCGGGCGGACGCCCGTGCGCACGCGGGTGGTGGGGCCCGAGAAGCGGGCGGATGTGTACGGGTGGCTGCGGGACCGGATCGAGGCGGGCGAGCAGGCGTTCGTCGTCGTTCCCGCGATCGACGACGCGGGGCCCGAGGGCCCGATGAATCTGCGCCGGCTCGTGCGCGATCTCGAGCAGGGCCCGCTGGCGGGCCGGCGCGTCGCGGCGCTGCACGGCCGGCTCAAGCGCGAGACGCGCGAGCATGTCATGGGCCGGTTCCGGTCCGGGTTGATCGACTGCCTTGTCGCAACGACGGTGATCGAGGTCGGCGTCGATGTGCCCAACGCGACGGTGATGGTGATCGAGGAGGCCGACCGCTTCGGCCTCGCGCAGCTGCACCAGTTGCGGGGCCGGGTGGGGCGGGGGGAGAAGCCCTCGGTCTGCGTGCTCATCGGCGACGCGAGCACCGACGATGGGCGGAAACGGCTCGAGGCGATGGCGGAGACGAACAGCGGTTTCGTCCTCGCGGAGCGGGACCTCGAGATCCGCGGGCCGGGCGAGTTGCTCGGCGCGAGGCAGTCGGGGTTGCCGCCCTTCCGCGTGGCCGATCTGACGCGCGACCTGGCGCTGCTCGCGATGGCGCGGCGGGACGCGGCGGCGTGGATCGACCGATCGCCCCGGCTGGACCGGCCCGAGGACGCGCTGGCCCGCCGCCGGCTGATGAAGCAATACGGGCACGCCCTGGGCATCGCCGATGTGGGGTGACCGCCCTCGGGCGTGGCTCGGCCGGGAAATCCTGTCCGAGTTCGGTTAGCATCGTGTCATGGAAGAGAACGGATTGCACGACCGCCTGCGGGCGGCGGTGGGGGAGCGGACCTATCGACAGATCGGGACGCTGACGGAGACGCACCCGGAGTCGGTGCGTCGGTACATGCAGGGGCAGTCGCCGAGCGTGGAGTTCCTCGCCTCGCTGTGCGGGGTGCTGGGGCTGAGCGGGGACTGGCTGCTGACCGGGCAGGGCCCGATGCTGCAGTCGGAGGTGCGCGATCAGGCTCTGCGCGAGGCGGGCACGCCCGACCTGCTCCGCGCGATGTCGGATACCGTGACGCTGCTGATCGAACGGGTGGACCGGCTCGAGCGGTTCGTGCAGACGGCCGAGACGCGGCTCCGGGTGGCGTCGAACGGAGAGAAGGATGAGCGAAGCGCCGAAGTCGAAGTCACCGACGCCGCCCGCAGGATCGGGTCCGTTGTCGCCAAACGACCACCTGCGGATGCTGACTGAACTGCTCAAGCCCGCGGGCCCCGAATTGGCTCGGCGGTGGCTCGCGGCGTTGATGCTCGTCCCGGAGCCCGAGCGTGCGGCCGTGGTCGAGGCGGTCGAGCGGCAGATTGTCGCGGAGTTCGCGGGGCGGACGGGCCCATAGGATCGGGCCATGTCGTTCAACAGCGATCTTGCGGACATCTTCGAGCAGATGGCGAGCCTCCTGGAGCTCACCGGGGCGAACAAGTTCCGCGTCAACGCGTTCACGAAGGCCGCCCGCGTGGTGGGCGATCACCCCGCCGATCTGCGTCCGATCGCGCACGACGAGGCGGCGCTGACGAAGCTGGACGGGATCGGCAAGGGCACGGCCGAGAAGATCGCCGAGTTCGCCCGCTCGGGCGAGATCGCCGAGCACGGGGCGCTGCTCGAGCAGGTGCCGCGGGGTCTGCTCGCGGTGCTGGAGGTGCCGGGGCTGGGCCCGAAGACGGTCAAGCTGCTGTGGGAGGAGATGGGGGTGGTCGATCTGGCGTCGCTCCGCGCGGCGCTGGACAGCGAGAAGATCACCACGCTCCCGCGGATGGGGGCCAAGAGCGTGGAAAAGATCCGCGCGTCCCTCGCGTACGCGGAGAGCGCCGGCAAGCGGCTGCTGGTGGGCATGGCCCGCCCGCTCGCCGAGGCGCTGGTCGAACGGATGGGCAAGGTCCCGGGCGTCTCGCGGTGCGCGTTCGCCGGATCGATGCGGCGCGGGTGCGAGACGATCGGGGACATCGACATCCTGGTCTCCACGAGCGACCCGGCGGCGGCCCACGCCGCGTTCCGCGAAGGGCCGGGCGTGGTGCAGGTCATCGCCTCGGGGGAGTCGAAGACCTCGGTGCGGGTCGAACTCCCGGCCGACTACGGGCGCTGGAAGGGGCTCGACGAGGACGGCCGGCCCACGGTGCAGGCCGATCTGCGCGTCGTGCCCGAGTCGTCGTGGGGCGCGGCGCTCATGTACTTCACGGGGTCCAAGGATCACAATGTCCGCCTGCGCGAGTACGCCCAGCGGAAGGGGATGACGCTCAACGAATACGGGCTGTTCGCGGAGGACGGCACGGGCGAGCCCCCGCAGAAGCGCGGGCTCCCGCCGATCGCGAGCGAGACGGAGGAGTCGGTCTACGAGGCGCTCGGGCTGCCCTGGCTCCCCCCCGAGGTGCGCGAGGACCGCGGCGAGCTGGGCCTCGCGACAACGCCGCGGCTGGTCGAGACCGCCGACATTAAGGCAGAACTGCACGCGCACACGACCGCGAGCGACGGGGTGATGACGCTCGACGAACTGGTCAAACGGGCGGAGTCCCGCGGCTTCCACACCATCGCCGTGACCGATCACTCCCGCAGCAGCGTGCAGGCAAACGGGCTCAGCATCGAGAGGCTCCGGGCCCAGCGGTCGGAGGTCGAGTCCGCCCGCGAGCGGTTCGCCGGGCGGATCGCGCTGCTGCACGGGAGCGAGGTCGACATCCTCTCGGACGGCTCGCTGGACTACGACGACGAGATCCTGTCCTGGCTCGACATCGTCGTGGCGAGCCCGCACACGGCGCTCTCGCAGGAGCCGGCGAAGGCGACCGCGCGGCTGCTGAAGGCGATCGCGCACCCGCTCGTGCACATCGTGGGGCATCCCACTGGGCGGATCATCGGGCGGAGGAAGGGCCTCGAGCCCGCGATGAACGAGATCATCGCCGCCGCGGTCGAGCACGAAGTCGCGCTCGAAATCAACACCCACTGGCTCCGGCTCGACCTCCGGGACACGCATGTCCGCGCGGCCGTGGAGGCGGGGTGCAAGATCGCGATCGACAGCGATGTGCACGCCCCGGAGGACTTCGACAACCTGCGGTACGGGGTCGCGACCGGGCGTCGGGGGTGGTTGCCGCCCGATCTGGTTGTGAACACCTGGCCGGCGGACCGGCTGCACGCGTGGCTGCGGGCGAAGCGCTGACCCGCCGCGCAGGCGTGCTCTGTCTGTAGGATCAGGCGTGCCCGGGCCGGCTTCCGACATGCTCGAACACGCGCAGGCGGGCGACCGGGAGGCGCTCGAGGCCCTGCTGCGCCCCGAGCTCGACCGGGTCTACGCGGTCTGCCGGCGCATGGTCGGCAGCCGGCAGGAGGCCGAGGAACTCGCCCAGGACGCGCTGGTGAAGATCATCCGGGGCCTGCCGGCATTCGACGGGCGGTCGAGCCTCTCGACCTGGATCACGCGGGTCACCATCAACGCCTGCCTCTCCTGGCTCCGGACCCGGGCCCGCCAGGCGGGTCGGCGTCCGGTCGGGATCGAGAACCCCGACGCGCTCGCCTCGGAACCCGCCGAGGCCGGCGGCGTCCAAGAGAGGAGCGGGCTCGTCGCCCGCGTGGAGAGGGCCCTCGAGGGGCTGAAACCCGAGCACCGGGCGATCTTGGTGCTCCGCGATGTCCGGGAACTGGAGTACGACGCGATCGGGGCGGCCCTCGACCTGCCAGTCGGGACGGTCAAGAGCCGGTTGTTCAGGGCCCGGGCCGCGTTGCGCGAGGCTCTTGAGAGGGACGAACCGAACGCGGAAAAGCCATGACCACCCCGCCCGACCAGCACCGGCCACAACGCCCTTGGAGCGAGAACGACCTGCTCGACGCCGTTGAGTCGGTCGGCCCGCAGTCGGGCTCGTTCGGGCCGATCGAGGCGAGGATCTCCGCGATGCGGGGAGATCGGGACGCCCTGCGCGCGCTGCGGCCCGAAGCCGCGCCGGCCGGCTTGCTCGAGTCGGCGCTCGCCGAGGCGCTCGGCGAGATCGACGGGGCGACGCTGCGCGGGCTCTCGGATGGTCAGCCCACCTCGCGGCGTCCGCCGGTCTCGCGTGTCCTGCCCGAGCGGTTCTCGATCCTGAATTGGATCGCCCGCAACCCGGGCCGGGCCGTGGGGGCGATGGCGGCGGCCCTGCTGCTCGCCGCGGGGTCGGCCGCTGGGTGGGGTGTGACGCGGATGCTGCGATCGCGCGCGGCCCCGGCGGGACCGATCGCCGCGGCGCCGGCGGTGACGCGACCAGCCGAGCGGGACAACGGCGCAACGCCCGCGGCGGGGGCGCCCGCACCGGCGGGCGCCGTGCAGACGCCCTCGCTCGCGCTCCTCCCAGAGGCCCCGCCGCCCGAGGTCGCCGCCCCGACGCTGTTCGAAGCGGCGGACCTTCTCCGCGAAGGCCGCTTGCTGCTGGTGGCCCGCGGGGGCTCGGCGGCGCAGGTATCGGTCGCGCTCGGGCGCATCTCCGCCCGCGGGCTCGACGAGGAGCGGTCGTTCACGCTGACGGCGGGGTTGTCCGCGGAAGCGGTCGCGGTGCTCGACCTTCCCACGCTCGAGCAGCCCGCGTTCGCCTCGGAGGACGGGGCCGGACCGAGGGTCGCCCTGCCCGAGCGGACGGTGTGGTCGGCGTCGGTGCGTGAGTCGCCCCCCGCGCTCGCCGCCCTGCTCAACGCGCTGCGTGACGCGGGGCTCGAGACCGAGCTCAGGGCCCTGCCGCGCCCGGTCGATCTCGAGCCCGCGTTGGATGCCTCGCAGGTGCTCTGGTGGTCGCGGCCGCCGTCGGCGTGGCGCCGGGTTTCGGCGGCGCCGCTGGTGGTGGAGACGCTGCCGCGTGGCGCGGAGCCCTGACCCTCGTCAACGCCGCCGGGTCAGCGTCGCGGCCCCCACCCCGAGCAGCGCGAGCGTCCCAACGCTGGGAACGAAAGTGCCCGCGACACCGCTCGCCGGGAGCGACGAACTCGTCTGCCCCGCGGCGCCCGCGACGCCGGGTTTGCCGAAGTCCCACTCCCACCAGACCTCGCTCCCGACGGTCACGAGGCGCACGCGGTCACGCGCGCCGTTGGTGTGCGTGCTGACGGCAAAGCCGCCGGTCGGGCCCGACCACTCGAGCGTCCACTCGGAGAGGTACTCGCGGTTCTGGTCCCCCGTGCGGCGGACGCGGTGCACGCCGACCCGCGCGTCCGCCTCGCCGCGCCCGGCCTCGTCGATCGTGAAGGTCGTGGTGTTGGCGACCTCGACGGCGAACCCCGTGAAGAGGCTCGACCCGGTCCAGGTCGTCTCGTCCACGCGGGTGAGCGAGGCGCTGAGCGTGAACGGGGCGCCCCCGATCGTCGTCCCCGGGGCGAACGAGTAGCTCGTCGAATCGGGCCCGACGGTGTACTGCACCGAGGGGCGATCGGGCATCGGGCCGAGCAGATCGGAGACCGTGGAGAGGTCCTCGTAGAGCGAGCCCATCATGATCTCGATGGGCAGGACCGACCCGCGGACCTCGTCCCAGGTCGCGGCGGCCGCGGAGAGGCTCAGGCCGGCGAGGGCGGACAGCATGATCGCGCGTGACATGGTGATTCCTCCTTTTCCTTCCCGCGCTCCCGCGCGGGCGCTGGTGATGGGATAGGAGGATGAACGCGGCGTCGCGTCGCGCGTCACGCGGGCGGCGCATCAACGGGGGGAATCCCCCGAGCCGCGGCGCGGGCCCGGCCTGGGTCCGGTGTCAGCGGTGCTTGCTGTCGCCCCGCGCGAAGATGCTGGCGACATAGTTGAGCACATCGGTGGCGCTCGCGTCGTTGTAGCCGAACTGGCGGATCAGGCGTTGCTTGACGATGTCGATCTTCTGCTGGGTCTCGTCGTCGATAACGCTGGAGACGAGGTTCTTGAGCTTGATGGTGTCCCGCGAGTCCTCGAAGAGCTTGAGCTCGAGCGCCTTGTAGAGGCGGGCGTTGGTGTTGTACTCAAACCGCTTGCCGTCGAGCGCGAGCGCGCCGATGTAGTTCATGATCTCCTGGCGGAAGTCGTCCTTGCGGTTCTCGGGGATGTCGATCTTCTCCTCGATCGCCCGCATGAGCCGCTCGTCGGGCTCCTCGTCGCGCCCGGTGTACTTGTTGACGACCTTCTCCTTCTGCGTGTAGGCGCGGACGCTCTCGATGTAGTTCGCGCACAGCCGCTTGATCGCCTCCTCGTCGGCGGAGATCGCGCGCTGCACCTCGCCCTTGATGATGTCCTCGTACTCCTCCTTCACCACGCTCAGCAGCTCGCGGTAGCGCTTCTTGAGCTCCTCGTCGGTGATCAGCGAGTGGTGCGTCATCCCGCCCTCGAGCTCGTTGAGCACCATGAACGGATTGACCGTGTGCTCGGCCAGCGCCTGCGGGCGGACGAGCGCGTTGGAGATCTTGTCCTGCACATACCGCGGGCTGATCCCCTGCATGCCCTCGCGGGGCGCCTCTTCCTTCAGTTCCTTGACCGAGTCCTCGGTGAACCCCGGGATGCTCTTGCCGTTGTAGAGCTTCATCTTCTGCATCAGCGTCAGGCCGGCCTTCTTGGGCTCGTCCAGCCGGGTCAGCACGGCCCACATCGCCGCGACCTCGAGCGTGTGCGGGGCGATGTGGATGTTGCGGATGCGGTGGGGCCCGAAGTCCTTCTGGTAGATCTTGATCTCGTCGTCGAGGCGGATGTTGTAGGGGATGTCGATCTTGATCGTCCGGTCGCGGAAGGCCTCCATCATCTCGTTGGACTGGAGCCGCTTGTACTCGGGCTCGTTGGTGTGCCCGAGGATGACCTCGTCGATGTAGGTCTGCGCGAACTTCTTGGGCTTGATCGTGTGCTCCTGGCTCGCCCCGAGCAGGTCGTACAGGAAGGCGACATCGAGCTTGAGCACCTCGATGAACTCGCAGATGCCCCGGTTGGCGATGTTCAACTCCCCGTCGAAGTTGAACGCGCGCGGGTCCGAGTCCGAGCCGTACTGCGCGATCTTCCGGTAGTTGATGTCCCCGGTCAGCTCCGTCGAGTCCTGGTTCTTCTCGTCCTTGGGCTGGAAGGTCCCGATGCCCACACGGTCCTTCTCGCTCAGCACGACGCGGCGGACCTGCACATGGTCCATCACCTTCTTCCAGTCCCCGTCGTAGAAGCTCATCAGATCCTCGTGGATCTTGCGGCTGAACGGGTCGGGCTCGCCGTACACCCGGAGCTGCCCGCCGCGGTGCTGCGGCCTGTAGTGCTCGTTGAGCCGGGTCAGCAGCGCGTCGCGCGCCGCCCGGGGGATCAGCACCAGCGGGTCCTCGTGCATCGGGCTCGGGAACGCGTGGTCCTTCCGCGCCTGGTGCGGGTTGCCCTCCATCGGCGAGACCTCGCAGCGGTCATCGAGAAGCCAGGAGAACGAGTAGAGCGCCCCCTCCGGCGTCCGGCTGTAGTGCTCGACGCCCTTCTTGAGCAGCCGGGCGATCGTGCTCTTGCTCGAGCCGACGGGCCCGTGCAGCAGCAGGATGCGCTTGTCCGTGCCGTACCCCTCCGCCGCGGAGCGGAAGAAGTCCACCAGCTGCATCAGCGCGAAATCCAGGCCGTAGATCCCGTCCCGACCGTCCTCGAACGGGTCGCTGAAGAAGTGGTAGCGGACGCAGTCCCTCTTGAAGAGCTTGTACTTCTCCCACCCGCACGCCAGCACCGCGTCGAACAGCCGCTGGTAGGCGTTGCGCAGCACCGCCGGGTTCGACTCGCTCACGCCCAGGTAATCCCAGAATGACCCGGTCCAGTGGTGCTCCTGGAAGACGCGGCGGTCCAGCTTCGCGTCGATCAGCTCAACCAGGTTGTTCACGCTCGGGTCGATCATGGCGATACCCCCTGTGCGCACGGAACGCGGCCGCCGTGCTTCCTGACACGACAAGCCCGCGGAACGCACCGCATGTGGTCCAATCGCCGCCGCACGCCCGATCGGCGTGCCCGGGGCCGCACTCCCCCCACTCTATCGGCCCGCGGATCGGACCAGACCACCTCCATCCGAGCCGATCCGCCACACCGCCATACGGAGGACGCCTGAAAAGGGATCGCCCCTTTCGCGGAATCGATTCATCCCCCGTTCCCGCTGCCTGAATCGGGTGATCGGGCCGCGCCGCCGCGCGACATGCCCGCCGCGGGCGAATAAACTCACCCATGTCGTTCGGACTCGGACACGGCCGCCCGCTCGACCCCGCGCCGGGGGTGGTGGGCATCGGCCCCGATGAGCTCGGGCCGCTCCCCGACTCGGTGCTGACCGACCCCGAGTCGGGTCGCGTCGATCCGCGCGCATGGTTCGAGCACCCCGATCGCCCCTTCCACCTCGAGATCGGCTCGGGCAAGGGCACCTTCCTCGTGCAGCAGGCCGGGCTCGAACCGGGGACAAACTTCCTGGGCGTCGAGTGGGCGGGCGAGTTCTACGCCTACGCGGCCGACCGCGTGCGCCGGCGCCGCGAGTCGGGCTCGCACACGAATGTGCGCCTGCTGCACGCCGACGCGACGGAGTTTCTCCGGTGGCGCTGCCCGGCGTCGATCTGCCGGGTGATCCACCTGTATTTCTCCGACCCGTGGCCCAAGGCGCGGCACCACAAGAACCGCGTGGTGCAGCACCGCTTCCTCGCCGACGCGTGGCGCGTGCTCGAGCCGGGCGGGGAGCTCCGCGTCGTGACCGACCACGCCGACCTGTGGGCGTGGGACATGGCCCACTTCGAGCGGTGGGCGTTGCCCGGGTCCGCAACGGCAGGGGGCGCCAGACCCGAGCGGGCGCACTTCGAGTCGCTCATCGACGAGCCTTCTCTCGTCCGCGCCCGGGCCCTGGCGCCGGAGCTGCCGGAGGCCGTGGCATCGCTGCGGGCGCGGCTGCCCGATCCGCCGTTCGACCTGATCGCGTTCGACCGTCCCGAATCGGCCGGCAGCGGCGAACTGGTGGGCACGAACTTTGAGCGCAAATTCCGGGTCGAGGGCCGGTCGTTCTTCGCCGGCGTGCTGCGCAGGCGCGGGTGAGGAACTCGCCGAACGCCCGGCCTGGCGCACCGGTCGTGTTCAAGAGCCGGGAGGCCCGAAAGCCCGCGCCGTTCACACCCCGTACACCGGCCTGAGCTTGCCCTCGAGGTGCCGCATCAGGGGCTCGGGGCTCAGGGGCTTGCCCGTCGCCTTCTCGCACAGCTCGGCCGAGGTGAACCGCCGCCCGTGGCGGTGGATGTGCTCGCGCGTCCACTTCAGCACCGCGCCCATGTCGCCCCGGGCGATCCGGTCGTCGAGGTCGCGCGTCTCGGCCCGGATCGCCTCGAAGAACTGGGCGGCGTAGAGGTTCCCCAGCGTGTAGGTCGGGAAGTACCCGATCAGCCCGAACGACCAGTGGACATCCTGCAGGCATCCCCGCGCGTCGTCGGGCACCTTCACGCCCATCATCCGCTCGAAGCGCTCGTTCCATGCGCCCGGCAGGTCCTTGATCGCCAGATCACCCGCGATCATCGCCCGCTCGAGCCCGAACCGGAGCATCACATGCAGGTTGTAGGTCGCCTCGTCCGCCTCCACGCGGATGAACGAACGCTCCACGACATTCGACGCGCGGTACACCGCCTCGGCGTCGAATTTCTTGAACTCGGCGCCGAAGAACCCGTCCGCCACGGGCTTGGCCCACGCCCAGAACGCCCGCCCACGCCCCACGAAATTCTCCCAACCCCGGCTCTGGCTCTCGTGGATGCCCAGGCTCCGCGCCTCGCTCAAGGGCGTGCCGAAGATCGCCGTCGGCTCGCCGTCCCCGCCCTGCTTGGGCAGGCCCTGCTCGTACAGCCCGTGCCCGGCCTCGTGCATCGTGCCGTACAGGGCCGCCATGAAGTAGTGCTCGTCGTACCGCGTGGTCAGCCGCGTGTCGCCCGGCGCGAGGCCCTCGCAGAAGGGGTGGGTGGTGATGTCCAGCCGGCCCTTCGAAAGATCGAAACCCATCTGCTCGACGACCTTGAGCCCGAAGGCGTGCTGGGCGGCCTGCGGCGCGTGGATCCGCCGCGGCGCCAGATCGGGCGTTTTCCCGTTGTCGAGCAGGTCGGCCACCAGCGTGCTGAGCCGGTCTCGCAGCGGGTTGAACACCGCCTCGATCTCCGCGGCCCTCGCGTCCGGCTCGTACTCGTCCAGCAGCGCGTCGTAGAGCTCACCCCCCTTGGGCGCGCCGTAGCACTCGGCCTTACGGCGCGTGAGCGCCATCATCTTCTCCAGCCACGGGGCGAAGGCCTTGAAGTCGCTGCGCTTCCGCGCGTCCTTCCAGGCGTCCTGCGCGCGCGCGCCGACATTCGCCAGCTCGGTCACCAGGTCCTTGGGCAGCTTCGTCTCGCGGTCGTAGTCCCGACGCATCTCGCGGACATTCGCCGCGGCCTCCGGGTCGGCCTGCACGCCTTTGTCCGACTCGCACGCGGCGAGCAACTCGCCCACGCGGGGGCTCGTGTGCCGATCGTGCAGCAGACCCGCGATCACCGCCTTCTGCTCGGCCCGAGCGGCGGTGCCGCCCTCGGGCATGTAGGTCTCCTGGTCCCAGCCCAGCAGCGCCCCAACGGAGGAGAGCATCGCGGCGTCGCGCTTCAGGTGGCACAACTCGGTGTAGGCCTGCGTGGGCATGGGGTCTCCTTCCGGGATGGTGATCCGGAACCATAGACCCGGGGGCCAAGACCCGCCCGCATCAAGGCACGGCCGTGCCGAGCGCGATCAACGCGAATGCCGTAATCAGGTCGCGATCGCCCTCCATCCACCGCTCGTGGACCACACGCATGCCCCCGTCCTCGGCCTGAAGGTCGGCGATCGCGCGCACAAGATCGGCCCGCCAGTCGCGCCCCGCGATCCGCTCGGCGCCCCACGCATCAAGGGCCCGGCTCATCGCGCTGTAGTTGTAATACCGACCCTGGTCGCCCAGCCCCGGGTTCTCGCTCACCGTGAAGTTCCGCTCGATCCAGCCCAAGGCGGCCGTGACCCGCGGGTCGTCCCGCGAAAGGTCGGCGTAGAGCAGGCTCTTGAACCCGGCGTAGGTCATCGACCCGTACGCCCGCAGGCGGAGCGCCTCGGTCCCGTCCGTCAGCGTCTCGGTGAACTCCCCCGCCTGGCTCTGCCCGGGCACGGAATCGACGCTCTCGGCGTCCGGGACCGTCGCGTAGATGAACCCGCCCTGACGAGAGCCCTCGGCGTAGGGCATCGGGTTCACGCGCTCGTCCATCTGGATCCGCCGGAGAAAGACGAGGGCGCGCCCGTACGCCGGGTCCTCCGTGCTCACCCCCGCGTCGTGCAGCGCCTCGAGGAAGAACTGCGTGTTCGACGCGTCGGGCCGCCCGTGCCGCCCGTAGCCCAGCCCGCCGAAGAACGGGTGGCTCTCGTCGACGGGCTCGGTCCACCCCGGCGCCTCGGGGCTCGGGTTCTCGGCCGGATCAAACGCGCCCCATTGCATGCGCCGCAGCAGCGACACGCCCGCGTTGACGGCCCGGGCCGCCTCGGGCGTGCGCACGCCGCTGAGCATCGAGACGCAGATCGCGGTGTTGTAGGTCGGCAGCACGCCGTCGTGGATGCCCCCGTCGGGCTTGGCGAACGAGAGGACATGGGCGATCCCGCGGCGCACCGCCGGGTCGTGCTCGTCGATCCGCGGGTCCAGGAGCATCCCCCGGACCGCAAGGGCGGTGATCGCCGGGAAGTCGGGCCCCTCGGGGTTGATCGACCACCCGCCGGACTCGTCCTGGGTGGTGCGCAGGTACTCGACCGCGCGGGCCGCCGTCTCCCGGGCGAGGCGGTGGGTCTGGGCGTCGGACGCGCACGCCGTGGCGGGAAGGAGGGCGAGCAGGGCGGTGGTCAGGAGTCGTGTCATGGCGGATTCTTGCGCGGCCCCGGGATGGGCGGGCCCGGGGGTGCCGGGATTTTGATGTTTGTTTGGTCCTATCTGTTTGGTATGTCTTGAGTTCGTGGGCGAGAGTCCCGATGATCGTCCTGATGGCGGACCCGGCGATCGATCCGCATCTCGGTCAGGACGGCGAACCCGATCTGGAAGCCCAGGTCGAGGGGCTGTTGTCCGACATGATGGACACGGTCGAGGACATCAACCGGAAACTCCAGCAGGAGGTCCAGGGTGAACCCGAGATCGATCCGTCCGCCGCGTTGAGCGACGACGGTCTCGAGGAGTTGCTCGCGCAGGTTTCGGGTGCGACCGGCGAAGGCGAAGACGCCGCGGCGGAACCCGCCGCGGGAGAGACCGGTCAGGCCGAGACCTCCGAGTCGGATGGCGAGCCCGAGCCGGTCCCCGGGGTCGACGCGGTGCAGGCGGAACTCGAGGCGGCCCTCGCCGAGGAGACCCAGACCGAGCCTCTCGAGGAATCGCCCGCGGAGGCCCAGGCCGAGCCGGTCGGGGAAGCGCCCGAGGCGGCGGCGGCCGAGCCGGTCGCGGAGGTCGACGACGAGGCGGACGGGGCGTACGGCGACGCGGAGTCGCTGGACGACGAGTTGGCCGCTCTGGCGTCGCACGCGCTGGACGATGAACTCTCGGGCGATTTCGAGACGCCGGCGATCGAGGGCGGGGCCGGTCCGGCCGCCGACGAGCCGCTGTCGGAGGCGGCCCCGGAGCCGGTCCTCGCCGGAGTTGAACAGGCCGGGGAGGGTGAGGCCGAGCCGGTCTTGTCCCCCGCGGCGGTCGCGGCGACCCCGCCCAAGGCGGCCCACCGTGAGGCGCCCGCACCGCGTGCGGCGTCATCGGGTCCGTTGAAGTGGGGATGGCTGCCCCCGAAGCCCGCGTGGGAGCCGGTGTACAGCAAGTGGCGTGTGCCGATGATCGCGTGGCGTCACGCGGTGTGGGTGGTGCCGCCGTTCGTGTCGTTCGTGATGCGGATGGCGCTCGCCCGGGTGCGTCAGGCCGAGCCCTCGGTGCGGCACGCCGTGGCGGTTGCCGCCTCGCCGCTCTCGAAGCGTGACGCGAAGATGCGTTCGGCGGTGGGGTACCTCGCGGTCTGGACGCTCTTCTGGGCGGTCTGCCTGTGGGTCTATGTGCTGGTGGCCCGCTCGCCGACGGTCCCTCCAGCGGCCGAAACACCGACGACGCTGGTCGGTTCCGCCCAGCAGGTCGCGGCCGGGCCAGTCGCGGCCGGGCAAGTAGCGCCCTGAGGGTCACGCGGGCGGGTTCACGAACGCGCGGGGTTTGATCGCTCGGGCGGGCTCGCCGACGGCGATCGACCAGCCCGGGATCTCGGCCTCGACCAGCGACCGTGCGCCGACGACCGTACCGGCCCGCACCACCGCGCCGGGCATGACAAACGAATCCGCGGCGATCCAGCAGTCGTCCTCGACGACGACCGGCGCCCGCCGACGCCGGGAGGGGTCGGGCGGGCCCGGGGGCTGATCGGGCTCGAGGCACTCGGTCGCGACGACGCAGAACTGGCTGATCACGCAGCGTTCGCCCACCGTGAGCGGCTCGGCGAGGCGGAGGTCGGCGTGGTCGCCGAAAATCGTCAGCCGGCCCGCGGTGAGGTTCCAGGGGCGGTCGATGCGGACGCTGGGGCGGATCTTGGTGCTGCCCGCGATCCTCGCGCCGCAGAGGCCCAGGATCCGTCGGCGCAGGCCGTGCAGCGGCGTGGGGCTCAGCCTGAACAGGGGGCGGAGGAGAATCCAGAGCAGGCTCCTGAACGGACCTCCGTTCATGCCGCGGCGTCCTCGACGGGCTTGGCGGGGTTGCCCCGCAGCCGCGTCCCGTTGGGGAAGGTCCGATAGACGCTCGCCCGGGGCCAGACGCGGCAGTCGTCGCCCAGCACGACCTCCGGGCCGAGGTAGGCGTCCGCCCCGATCAGGCAGCGGGCCCCGACGGTGATGGGGGGCTTGACGAGGGGGAACCGGCTGTCGGTCATGTCGTGGGTGCCGGCGCAGAGGTGGGCCGACCGGTCGATCACCGTGTCGTCGCCGATGCGGATGGGCCCGAGGCCGTAGAGGATGGCCCCGTCGGCGACGCGGACGCGGTCCCCGCAGTGGATGTTCCAGGGGATGAGGATGTCGATGTTGCGGGCGAAGCGGCATCCGCGCCCGCAGGAGCCGCCGAAGGCCCGGAGCAGGGCGGGTCGGGCGGGGGGCAGCACGATCCAGAGGAGCCGCCCGAGCGTGGCCCAGACCATGCGCACGATCTGCTCCCGCCTGGTCCAGACGGAGCGTCTGGTGGGCTCGGGCAGATGGTGGGAGGCCTCGGGGGGGGCGTCGGTCATGCGATCAACCATCGTGCGGGGGTCTATCGTAGCGTCCCGCGTTCCCGGATGATCCGGCGGGGCAGGGGCTTGCGGCGATGCTGACGAACAGGCAACTCGAGAAGTTCGCGCGGGACACGCTCCCCCCGCCCGCGGCCCGGTTCGCGAAGCGGCTGGCGGTCTACCCCCGGTACGCGATGCAGGCGAAGCGCTGCCGCGAGGGGTTCAGGCAATACGGGGACCGGTATCCGCAGAAGATCCTGTTCGTGGCCGGCCTGCCCAAGAGCGGGNNGATCTCGTCGTGGCCCGGTTTCGGAGAGATCCTCATCCCCGAGGTGGCGGCGCACGAGATGCGTCAGGGGGGGAGCGACAGGTACGACCTCCCGCCGGGCATGTTCAGCCGGTTCAAGGACATGCTGGTGCTGACGAAGATGCATGTCCACGGGAGTGCGCACAACGCGGGGGTGCTCCGCGAGGCGGGGGTGCGGTACGCGGTGTTGTTCCGCGACCTGCGGGATGTGGCGGTGAGCAACATCTTCTATGTGCGCAACACGCCCTGGCACCCCGAGCACCCCTGGTACAGGGGCAAGTCGGTGCAGGAGGGGCTGGCGGTCTTCGCCGAGCGCACGCTCGAGGATTACGCGAACTGGGTCCGATCGTGGCAGCAGAACGCGGACCCGGAGCGGAGCCTGATCCTCCGGTACGAGGAGATGCTGGGGGATGTGGAGGGGTGCCTGCGGCGGCTCGCGGGCCTGTTCGAGCTGGACGCGACCGACGAGCGGATCCGGGAGATCGCGGAGAAGAACAGTTTCAGCCGGATGAGCGGGGGCCGGAACCGGGGGGAGGCCAGCGAGACCGCGTTTGTCCGCAAGGGCGTGGCGGGGGACTGGCGGAATCACTTCACTCCGGCGTTGTGCGACCTTTATAAGCAGCGGATCGGCCGATTCCTGATCGAGTTCGGCTACGAGCCGGACGATTCGTGGACGGCGGCGGAGACCCCCGGATGACGACGGAGCCCGAGACGACGACGCCCGCCCGCCCGAGCGGGAAGCACCCCGAGACCGGGGAGCCTCTGCGCGTCGTGATCCTCAACCAGTACTACATGCCGGATGTCGCCTCGACGGGGCACCTGCTGCACGAGCTGGCGACCGAGCTGGCGGAGCTGGGGTTCCGGGTCGAGGTGCTGACGAGCCGGCCCAGTTACGGCCCGCGGGAGACCTGGGTCGACTGCCCGATGAAGGAGACGGTCGACGGGGTGAAGATCAACCGGCTGTGGACGACGCGGTTCAGCAAGGACAACCTGCTGGGGCGTGCGGTGAATTACATCACCTTCATGGGGCAGTTGTTCCTCCGGGTGCTGTTCACGAGCCGGCACGACACGGTCTACCTGTACACGACGAACCCGCCGTTCCTCGGGGTGGTGGGGGCGATCGTCTCGCTGATCCGCCGGCACGCGTATGTGATGCTGCTGCACGACGCGTACCCGCAGATGGCGGTCTGGGTGGGGACGATCCGCCCCGGGGGGATCGCCGAGCAGGTGTGGCACTGGGTGAACAAGATCTCGTACGGGCGGGCGCGGCACTCGATCGTGCTGTGCCAGAAGGCGAAGAACCTGGTGTGCGGGACCTACCGCGTGCCGCGGGACCGGGTGCATGTGGTGCCCAACTGGGCGGACCGCAAGGCGCTGGACAGCAAGAAGAAGAGCGAGAGCGAGTTCGCCGCCTCGCACGACCTGCTCGAGCACTTCGTCGCGCTCTACTCGGGCAACCTGGGGCTCTACTACGAGTTCGAGACGCTGCTGGACGCGGCGGAGTTGCTGCGCGACGAGCCGTTCCGGCTGGTCTTCGTCGGCGCGGGGGGCAAGCGGAACTGGCTGGCCGAGCAGATCATCAACCGCGAGCTCTCCAACACGCTGCTGCTTCCCTACCAGCCTTATGAGAAGCTGGGCGATTCGCTGGCGGCGTGCGACGCGTCGTTCGTGACGATCGCGCGTGGGATCGAGGGGATCAGTTTCCCGAGCAAGCTGTACACCTCGCTGGCGGTGGGGCGGCCGATCCTGGCGTTGAGCGAGGACGACAGCGAGCTGCGCGAGCTGATCGAGACGCAGGGCGTGGGGATGTGGAGCGGGCTGGGCGACGCCGAGACGCTCGCGGCGAACATCCGCCGCCTGATGGCGAACCCGTCCGACGCCGAGGAGCGCGGGGCGAAGGCCCGGCGTCTGTTCGAGCTGGCCTTCACGCTCAAGGCGTGCGCCGCGCAGTACGCCGAGGTGCTCCGCGCGAGCCACCCGCTGGTGCCGCACGAGGAGCGGACGGCGAGCGAGTCGATCGGGACGATCGTGGAAGAGTCGAGCGTCGCGTGAGCGGGGCGGCTACTGGGCGACGGCGCTGAGCAGGGCGAGGTCGGCGAGGGCAACGGCGGCGAAGACGGACCCGGCGAACGCGGCGATCAGGGCGGGGGCGGTGCGGAACATGTGGAATCTCCTGTTTCTCTCGTGTTCCTCGGTCGTTCAGCCGAGGGTCATGCGGGTTGCCGTGGTTCACTGGCAGGCGTTCTGGAAACTGGCGACGAACGCGACGACATCTTCGGGGCCGAGGCTTCCGGCGGGCGGGGCGAGGTCGGCGGCAGGATCGTCGGCGAGGAAGGCCTCGATGAAACGCCCGATGTCGGCGAGGTCGACGAGGCCGTAGGGGAGCGAGAGGTCGGCGGCGCACGGGTGAACGCTCGCCAGGCGGAAGCCGGCCTGGACCAACCAGAGCCGATTGGTAGTCATCCGCCCGATCTGGTCTTGTAGTTCAGTATCACCGACAAATGCGGCCGCGCCTCGGCGCAGGACCTGGTCGTTCCGCCACATCCAGGGGTTCCACTCGTAGTCGAGCCATTCCCACGCGCCGCCCGAGGCATCGAGCAGGCCCCAGGGGCTGCGCGCGTGCGGATAGGACCCGACATTGAACAGGTTCATCGGGCGCGTGCCGCCGTACCAGTCCCACCCCGCGTTGGTGTCGACGCCCTCGACGAGGGGCGTGTCGCTCGAGTGGGGGTATTTCCAGTAGCCCCCCTGACCCGGGCCGTGCTTGTTGGGGTCGTAGAAGACGGCCTTGGTCCACTCGTCGACATCGGCGACCCAGTATCGGGCGTCGGGTCGGCGGCGGAAGTCGAGGATGGAGGTGTCGCCGTCGGCGATCTGCTGGAGGACGGCGATGTCGTAGGCGCCGTCCTGGAAGGCCCACTCGCCCGGGGCCTTGTCGTTGTGAAGCCAGTTGCAGAAGCGGGCGATGTGGATGAAACTGGCGGAGGTGGGGAAGTTCTCGGCGCCGTCGGCGATGCGGAATCCCTGCACGCCGCCGTCGCCCCAGCCGGTCGAGCCGATCCAGATGCTGGTGTAGTCGGGCCCGGCGAAGCCGTCGCCGTGGATGCCGGTGAAGTATGGGGCGTAGGCCTGGACGAACTCGAACCACTGGGCGACGGTGACCTCGGTTCGGGTGATGCGGTAGACGCGGTCGACCTTCCCGGCGGCGCGGAAGAACGCGAGCCCTCCCGAGAAGGCCCAGGGCCCGTCGAAGGCGGGGTTGCCGGGGTGGGTGATGGTGACCCAGTCGAACCCGTAATCGGGCGCGTCGATCGCGCGGGCGTAGGGGGTCACGGAGGCGGCGATCAGGGCGGCGGCGAGGATCGGGGGGGTGTGCATGCGGCGTCCTCCTTCGGGGTCTGTTCGAGAGTTTACGCGATTGAATGCGGACGATCGTGTGAATATTGCGCGGGCCCACCGGCCCGGCGGGGGCGGGGTGGGGCGGCGGCGTGCCCTACGCTGTCCTGCCACAGCACGGGAGCCGGCATGCAGATCCACGACAGCATTCTCGACGCGATCGGGCGCACGCCCATGGTCCGCCTGCGCAAGGTCGTTGAGCCGGGTTCGGCGGAGGTGCTCGCCAAGTGCGAGTTCCTGAACCCGGCGGGCTCGATCAAGGACCGGATGGCGTGCTACATCATCCGCAAGGCCGCGAAGGAGGGCATCCTCAGGCCGGGCGGGACGATCGTGGAGAACACGAGCGGGAACACGGGGATGGGCGCGGCGATGACGGCGGCGGCGATGGGGTACCGCTGCGTGTTCACGATGCCGGACAAGATGAGCCGGGAGAAGATCGACGGGCTTCGTGCGTTCGGGGCGGAGGTGATCATCACGCCGACGGATGTGCCGGGGGACTCGCCGGATCACTATGTGAATGTCGCCAAGCGTGTCGCGGCGGAGACGCCCAACGCGTTCTACATGGACCAGTACCACTCGGCGTGGAACATCGAAGCGCACGAGGCGCTGACCGGGCCCGAGATCTGGGAGCAGACCGACGGTGGCAAGGTCGACGCGGTCATCGCGGGCACGGGCACCGGGGGGACGATCTCGGGCATCGGGCGGTACTTCAAGAAGATGGGGTCGAAGACGAAGATCATCGGGGTCGACCCCCTGGGCAGCGTGCATTACAGCATCTTCAAGACGGGGCTGCCGAGCACGCCGTATGTCTACAAGGTCGAGGGCCTGGGCGAGGACATCGTCTGCCGGGCGTTCGACCCCTCCGTGGTCGACGAGATGTACCAGGTGAACGACCACGAGTGCTTCACGACCGCGCGGCGGCTGGTGCGCGAGGAGGGGCTGTTCTGCGGGGGCTCGTCGGGCGGGATGGCCCATGTGGCGTTGAGGCTCGCGAAGGAGTGGGGGCCCGGGAAAAAGATCGTGGTGATCCTGCCGGATTCGGGCACGCGGTATGTCACCAAGTTCCTCAGCGACGAGTGGATGAAGATGCACGGGTTCCTTGAGCCCGAGCGGGGGCTGGGGCTCATCGAGAGCCTGGTCAAGCCGCGCGAGATCATCACCGCGGGCGAGGCGGACAGTGTCGGGGCGGTCGCGTCGAAGATGCGGGAGGCCGGCGTGAGCCAGGTTCCTCTCGTGAACGGGTCGGGCAGGCCGACGGGGATGGTGCACGAGATGGACCTGCTGCGCGGGCTGCAGGACGGGCGCGTCTCGGGCGCGACGCCCGCGAAGGCGGTGGCGGCGCCGATCAGCGGGATCGTGCACCCCAAGTCGCGTGTCGAGGAACTCTTCGGCATCTTCGCCGCGGGCGAGGCGGCGATCGTGGTGGACAACGGGGCGATCGTCGGCGTGCTGACCGAGATCGACCTGATCGAGCACCTCGCCAGGCGGCGGTAAACCCGGAGACCCGCGATCGGTTGCCGAGCGCCGCGCCCGCGCCGGCCGAGAAGACAACGCCCAGGGCTCCTTGGGCCTTGGCACACCCGGAAGAACATATGTCGATGCATGACGAGCACAGGTTCGCGACCCGCGCCATCCACGCCGGGCAGGCCCCCGACCCGAGCACCGGCGCGATCATGACGCCGATCTACCAGACCTCGACCTTCGTCCAGGCCAGCCCGGGCGTGATCAAGGGCGAGTACGACTACTCGCGTGCGGCCAACCCGACGCGGGAGGCGCTGCAGCAGAACCTCGCCTCGCTCGAGGGCGGTCGGCACGCGCTCTGCTTCGCCTCGGGCGTCGCGGCGACCGGCGCGGTCATCCACCTGCTCAAGGCGGGCGACCACATCATCCTCTGCGACGATGTCTACGGGGGAACCAACCGGCTGTTCAACAGGGTCTTCAAGCAGTTCGGCCTCGAGATCAGCATGGTCGACCTGACCGACGAGCGCGCGTACCGGGCCGCGTTCAGGCCCAATACGAAACTCGTCTGGGTCGAGACGCCGACCAACCCAACGCTCAAGATCGTGGATATCCAAAAGGTCTGCTCGATCGCCCGCGAGCACGGGGCGGTCTCGGCCGTGGACAACACCTTCGCGACGCCTTATCTCCAGAACCCGCTCGCGCTCGGGGCGGACATCGTCTGCCACTCGGCGACGAAGTACCTGGGCGGGCACTCCGACCTGATCATGGGCGTGCTGGTCACGAGCGACGACGACCTCCACCGCCGGCTCAAGTTCCTGCAGTTGTCCGAGGGCGCGGTCCCCGGCATCTTCGAGTGCTTCCTGCTGCTGCGGTCGACCAAGACCCTGCATGTGCGCATGGACCGGCACAACGAGAACGCGATGAGGATCGCCCGCCACCTCGAGAAGCACGCCGCCGTCGAGCGTGTCGTCTACCCGGGCCTGGAGAGCCACCCGCAGCACGCGCTGGCGAAGAAACAGATGCGCGGCTTCGGGGGCATGATCACGATCTATCTCAAGGGCGGGCTGCCCGCCGCGAAGGCGATGCTCGAGCGTGTGAAGATCTTCGCGCTCGCCGAGTCGCTGGGCGGGGCCGAGTCGTTGATCGAGCACCCCGCGATCATGACGCACGCGTCGGTGCCGCCCGAGCAGCGGGCGGCGCTGGGCATCAGCGATGCGCTCGTCCGCCTGAGCGTGGGCATCGAGGACGCGGACGACCTCATCGCCGATCTCGACGCGGCCCTCGCCTGACCCGGGCCCGCTCGGGGGGGCGATCCGTCCCGCGGCTGCGTGTGGCTGGGCCGCGCGCCGGGCGGCGCGGACGATCCCCAGGCATGATCGCGCACTCGGCACAGGTCCGCGCGTGATTGGACGCCGTCTCACGAGGCCGGAGCGCGAGCGGGGGGTGCCGAAGCACCCGTTGTTCGCTCGCGTCTGAGGATCGTCGGGATGCGCACGAATCAGACACAACCCGTATCATCGCCTGATCGCGCGGTCGCCGTGGGGAGACGCAACATGGTCGGGGCGGCGTCGGCGGGGTTGCGGAGGCCTGACAGGCATGGGCTCAACCTGGGTGTTCTCGTCGGCCGTTCGCGGGACCTTGCTCGGCCTCGGCGTGCTCGCGTGTGGTGCGGGGTGTTCGACCGGAATCAAGACGCTGATGCCCACGCCCCTGGTCTTCACCGAGCTCGGGGTGGATCCGGTCGCGCATGTGCCCGAGGGCGAGCGTTTTCCGGCCCGCCGGGTCTATTTCGCCACCAACCGCGAGCGGGCGGACGATCACCGAACGGTCGCCTTCACCAACACACCCTCCGAAGTTGTTTCCGTCGGGTTGTCGATGATCGGTTTCGGCTCTCCAACGCTCTCGTGGGATCAACTGCGGGAGGCGAGCGTGCAGCGGGACCGGGAGGGTGCGGTGCAGCTCACGGTGAACGGGGTTGTCGAGGCGGGGGGCTTTCGGGCGGGGATGACCCCCGACGAGGCATCGGGCCCGGAGGCGGCGGGATGGTGGGTGGCGGACCTGGCCGACACGATCGGCGACGCGAGGGACAAGGACCTGCTCATCTATGTGCACGGGGCGAAGGTCGATTTCTACAACGGGAACGCATTCGCGGCCCAGCTCGACCATTTCATGGGACGGGACATGACCTCCCTCGCCTTCTGCTGGCCGACGCACCAGGACATCATCTCGTACGGCATCGGGACCGATCTGCGGCGGACCGAGGCGGCGTCGGACGCCCTCGCGACGCTGATCGCGATCGTGTCGGAGAAGACCCCGGCGCGGCGGATCCACATCCTGGCGTGGAGCGCCGGGGCTCGCGTGCTCACCGGCGCCCTTGCGAGCCTGCGCGACCGATACACGGGCGAGGACGACGACGCGGTGCGCCAACGGTTCCGCATCCGCACCGCCTACTTCGCCGCGGGGGATATCCCCCGCGACCGCTTCATCGAGGCCCTCCCGGCGGTGACGGGCATCTGCGAGCGGGTCATCGTCACCGCCACCAGCGGCGACTCGGCGCTCCGCATGGCCTCCCGGTTCATGGGCGGGGGCATCCGCCTGGGGCAGAAGGGCGACCCGCTGACCGAGGAGCAGTTCGACGAACTCAAGAGGTACGACGGGCTGGAGGTCCTCGATGTCTCGCTCGGCTCCTCCGACCGCGGGTTCGACATCACTGGGCACGACTACTGGTTTACCAACCCCTGGGCGAGCACCGATGTGCTCCTGGCGATCCGCTCCGACCTTGCCCCCGCCGAGCGGGGGCTTGAGCCCGCGTCCCGGTCCATCGGCTGGTACCTTCCCGAGGACTACCCCCGGCGGCTCCGCGACCTGCCGCCTCGGGCCCTGCTCCGGGGCGAGAACTGACACGGAATCCCGTTCACATTCGTGCCCGACGAGCCGCGGGCGCGAGCCCGCGGAGCCTCGTTTCCCGATCACTCCATGGGCTTGCGCCCATGGCTCGCCCGAGTTTGAAACGAGTTCCGTAGTACGGGGTCCGCAAGATGGTCATGGATCTTGGCGACGGCATTGGGAACGAGGGCGCCGAGCTCGGGCAGAACGGCCGCGGGGCGGGGGACGGCCCGATCAGGCCGGGCTGGGCAGGGCGCCGGGCGGCAGGTCGGGCTCCTCGCCCCCCGCGGGCCGGGCGGGCTTGGGGCCTGGGCGCTTCGGGCCCGAGGCGAGCAGGTCGGCCACGGTGGGCCTGTTCAGCGGCTCGCCCCGCATGATCCGGTGCACCTCGTCGCTGCCCAGCGTCTCGTACTTGAGCAGCGCCTCGGCGACCGCGGTCACCTTGGCCCAGTTCTCGACGAGCATCCGCTCGGCGTCGGTGTAGGCCTCGTCGACGAGGCGGCGGATCTCCTCGTCGATCTGCCGCGCCGTCTCCTGCGAGTAGTCCCGGTCGGGCAGGAACATCTCGCGCGAGTCCTCGCCGGTGTACTTGACGAACCCGAGCCGCTCGCTCATGCCCCAGTCGAGCACCATGAGCCGGGCGAGTTGGGTGATCTGCGCGATGTCCTGGCTGGCGCCGCTGGAGACATCGCCCATCGCCTTCTCCTCGGCGATCCGCCCGCCGCAGAGGACGCGCATCGTGGCGCGGAGCCACTTGAGGCTGTAGCCCATGCGGTCCTTCTCGGGCAGGCTGAAGGTCGCGCCGCCGCTCGCGCCGCGCGGGATGATCGTCACCTTGTGCAGCGGGTCGGCGTCCTTGAGCAACGCCTGCAGCACGGTGTGACCCGCCTCGTGGTAAGCGACGAGGCGGTTCTCCTCGGCCTCACGCACGCGGCTCTTCTTGGCCCGCCCGAACTTGACCTTGTCCCGCGCCTCCTCGAGGTCCTCGTGCTCGATGAAGTCCTTGTTCTGGAGGGTCGCGCCGATCGCGGCCTCGTTGATGATCGCCGCCAGGTCCGCCCCGCTGAACATGGGCGTGCCCCGCGCGACCTTCTCGAGGTTCACATCCGGGCCCAGCGTCACCTTCTTCGAGTGGACCTTGAGGATCTCCAGACGACCCTTCACATCGGGCAGCGGCACCGTGATCTGCCGGTCGAACCGCCCGGGCCTCGTCAACGCCGGGTCGAGCACATCGGCCCGGTTCGTCGCCGCGATGACGATCACCCCGTCGCCAGAGTTGAACCCGTCCATCTCGACCAGGATCGCGTTGAGCGTCTGCTCGCGCTCGTCGTGCCCGCCCTGGCTGAACCCGCCCCCGCGGCGCCGGCCGACCGCGTCGATCTCGTCCAGGAAGATGATGCAAGGGGCCGAGTCCTTCGCCTGTTTGAACAGATCGCGCACGCGGCTCGCGCCCACGCCCACGAACATCTCGACGAAGTCGGACCCGGAGATCGAGAAGAACGGCACATCCGCCTCGCCCGCGATCGCCTTGGCGAGCAGCGTCTTGCCGCACCCGGGCTCTCCGATCAGCAGCACGCCGCGGGGGATGCGCCCGCCGAGCCGCGTGAACCGCTTGGGGTTCTTGAGGAACTCGATGAGCTCGCTGACCTCGTCCTTGGCCTCGTCGATGCCCGCGACATCGGTGAAGGTGACGCCGGTCATCTCCTTGGTCAGCGTGCGGTGCCGGCTCTTGCCGAAGTTGCCCAGCATGCCCCCGCCGCCCCCGGCGTTGCGGATGCCCCGGCTGACCAGGAACCACAGGAGCATCACCAGCAGGATGAACGGCCCGAACACCAGGGCGAACTGCGTCCACGCCGACGGCGCCCGGGAGACATACCCGCCCTTGTCCGCGGTCAACTCGGCCAACTCGGCGGCGATGCGCTCGCGGTCGGCCGCGTTGATCATCACCTGGATCGCCTTGGGCTCGGGGTCGACATCGGGCTCGACGAGCTTCGCGACGATCGAGGTCTCCCGCAGTACCGGCGTGCCCTCGATCATCCCCGAGGTGTAGTACGACCGGAACTCCGCCCAGGTGATCTGCTTGCCCGCGCCCGCGTACGAGAAGAAGGTGATCAGCATCACCCCCAGCAGGATCAGCATCACGAAGCCGAACATCCCGCGCCCGCCCGGCTCGCCCGCGCCCCCCTTGCCGGGCGGGTTGGGCCCCCCGGGCTGGTCCGGCTTGCGGCCGTTCTGGTCGGCGAAGGCCCGCCGGTCGGGGTCGGCCGGGGTCGGTCCGGGGCGGCCTTTTCGTGACGACTTCGTGCTGAGAATCCGCAAGGGCACCTCGCTGCTTGCTCCGGGGCTCGCCGCCGGGCGTCGAACCCGGACCACCCTGCCCGCCGTTCCCAAGGCCCGCGACGCGGCCGCCCCGGGAACACCCGAACGCTAGGCGGCCCTGAGACGGGGGGCGGAGGGCCTCGGGGCCCGTTGTTCTCGGGCCTTTTCATCCCGCCATACGACGGTTTCGGATCACCAGATCGGGCGGATGCCGGGGGAGAATCAGAACTCGGCGCGAAGTTCGGCCACGATGGCCCGCGCCAGCTCCTCTACCGCCTCCCGCTGCCCGATCTCGATCCGTTCGCCGGCCTCGCCCCCGATGCCCCGCGCGGGGATGAACGACGAGGCGGCGGCGAACCGCTCGCGCTCGACGCG
>JRYH01001986.1_pt1 | contig 56311 bp, 43 predicted proteins | sample 235351 | NCBI WGS metagenome assembly JRYH01 (sample SAMN03074221, study PRJNA261480) | activated sludge metagenome | biome: Wastewater Treatment Plant; feature: Wastewater; material: Activated sludge; isolation source: activated biomass of a wastewater treatment plant treating wastewater... ... | reverse complement strand
GATGAACCGCCATGTGAACCTCCAATGCTGCGAATCAATCAGCATGCCGCTCACGTTAGTGTCAAGCAGCAAGACACGCTACATAAGATGCGTTCGACGTTCGTTCTAGTCAACGCTCGTGCGGAAATTCAAACTGATACACTACCTTCGTGCGCTTGAGATTGCGTACCCGGATGGCCTCTGCCATACTTCGTGCTAATCGACATTTCACGGCTGAATCAACGAGATCGGCTCATTGGCGGCAGGCTTGCAGGGATCGAGGATAGTCAGCCGAACGGACATGCTGCCGGCAGCACTGCGGATTTCGATCACGAGGCGACAGGTAAGATCAACCGGTATGACCAGGAGCACCGATTGGACGTTACCGGAACGAATCCACGCAGTTCAGGTCTGCCTACGCGGGGTAACCCGGCGATCGTGCTCTCGCGTGTCAATAAGTGGTTCGGCTCATTTCATGTCCTGCGCGACGTGGACCTCATTATCGAGAAGGGCGAACGCATCGTCATCTGCGGCCCATCGGGCTCGGGCAAGTCGACGCTGATACGCTGCATCAACAGGCTTGAAGAACATCAGGCCGGCACGATCTTGGTTGAGGGGGAAGAACTGACCAGCGACCTCAGACGGATCGAGAAGATCCGGTCCGAAGTCGGGATGGTGTTCCAGTCCTTCAATCTGTTTCCTCATCTCACTGTGCTCGACAACCTGTGTCTGGCGCCGCAATGGGTGCGCAAGCTACCGCGGCGTGAGGCGGAGGAAATCGCGATGCGCTATCTGACGCGCGTGCATATTCCCGATCAAGCGATGAAGTTTCCCGGGCAGTTGTCGGGCGGCCAGCAGCAGCGCGTGGCGATTGCGCGGGCGCTTTGCATGAATCCACGCATCATGCTTTTCGACGAGCCCACGTCGGCGCTCGATCCGGAAATGGTGAAGGAGGTTCTCGATGTGATGAGCGAGCTTGCGGGCCAAGGCATGACGATGCTCGTGGTGACACACGAGATGGGCTTTGCCCGCGCGGTTGCGGATCGCGTGATTTTTATGGATCAGGGCGAGATTGTCGAGGATGCACCTCCCGCCGAGTTCTTCGGCAGCCCGCGTTCGGAGCGTACACGCCTCTTCCTTGCCCAGATCCTGAACCACTGAACGGAAACACCTGTCACGCTGCAGCTGGCTCAACGAATGACCGTCGCGCACGGCCGTTCGGTCGCAAAGAGCGAAGGAGACGTAACCCGTTCGCCGCAAGGAATGCGTGACGGGTCTACATGGATGACGGATATCGGGAGACAAGACATGAGATCATTGGCAAAAACCGGGCTTACAGCTGCCGTTCTGTTCGGACTTGCCGCAGCCCCCGCTGCCGCACAGGGCACATTGCAAAAGGTGAAAGATCGCGGCGAGCTTACGTGCGGCGTCAACACCGGCATTGCCGGTTTCAGCGCGCCTGACGAGAAGGGCAACTGGTCGGGTATCGATGTAGATGTATGTCGGGCGGTGGCGGCCGCCATCTTCAAGGATCCGCAAAAGGTCAAGTTCGTGCCGCTTACGGCGAAGGAGCGGTTCACCGCCTTGCAATCCGGTGAGATCGACGTCCTGTCGCGCAACACAACGTGGACGATGAGCCGGGATACGTCGGCTGGAATGAACTTCGCAGGCATCAACTACTATGACGGCCAGGCCTTCATGGTGAACAAGTCCCTCGGCGTCAAATCGGCCAAGGAGCTTTCGGGGGCGAGCATCTGCGTGCAGACGGGCACGACGACCGAACTCAACGTGGCGGATTACTTCCGGCAGACCGGCATGACCTACAAACCGGTGGTTTTCGAGAAATTGCCGGAGACGATCGCGGCCTACAATGCGGGCCGTTGCGATGTCTTCACGTCGGATGCTTCACAGCTATATGCGACGCGGCTGACGCTCGGTAATCCGGGCGATCACACTGTTCTGCCGGAAGTGATCTCCAAGGAGCCGCTCGGACCGGCGGTGCGCCAAGGTGATGCGCAATGGGGCAACATCGTTCGATGGGTGCTGTTCGCGCTGATCAACGCAGAGGAGCTTGGCGTGACTTCGGCCAACATCGACAAGATGCGCGAGTCGAACAATCCGGAAATCAACCGCATGCTCGGTGCCGAAGGTGATTTCGGCAAGGGCATTGGTCTCGACAACGACTGGGCCTATCAGGCAATCAAGGCTGTCGGAAACTACGGCGAATCCTTCGAGCGCAACGTTGGGCAGGGATCGCGGTTGAAGATCTCGCGAGGTCAGAACGCGCTCTGGCGGGATGGCGGTCTGCAATACGCTCCGCCGATCCGCTGAAGTCGCTACCGGTAGCTGGCAATGGCGCGAGAACGCTCGATGCCCGGAACTAAAGGCGCGGACGCAAGTTCGCGCCGATCGGCAGTGGATCTCATCTATGATCCCCAGGCCCGCGGCATCCTCCTGCAGGTGCTGCTGGTTGTGGCGCTGGCCGCACTCGCAGTCGAGATCGTCTCCAACGCCATCACCAACCTGCAGAGGCAAAACATTGCTTCGGGATTCGACTTCCTCGGTCGTACAGCCGGCTTCGACATCTCGCAGACGCTGATCGATTATTCCAACACTTCGACCTATGCGCGCGCGTTCTGGGTCGGGCTGACCAATACACTGATGGTGGCCGGCATCGGGATCGTTGTGGCGACGGTGGTCGGCTTCATCGTGGGTGTCGCACGGCTATCCTCGAACTGGCTGATCGCGCGGCTGGCGGGCGTCTATATCGAGGTGGTGCGCAACATTCCGCCGCTGCTGGTGCTGTTTGCCATCTATTTCGCAGTCCTCAAGACGCTGCCACTGCCACGCGACAGCATCGCCTTGCCGCTGTCGAGCTATCTCAACGTACGCGGCCTGTCAGTGCCAATGCCGCTGTTGCAGGAGGGGGCCGGCCTCGTCGTAGGAGCATTCGTCGCCGGTCTTGCCGGCGCAATTGTGCTCGGGATCTGGGCTTCGCGGCGACGGGTGGCTACCGGCAGAACGTTCCCTGCGATGTGGGCCGGGCTCGGTCTCATCATTGGATTGCCGGTGCTTGCATTCCTGGGTGCAGGCGTGCCTGTCACTTTCGATGTGCCGACGGTCGGACGGTTCAACGTTACAGGCGGGCTGACGCTGCTTCCCGAACTGGTGGCGTTGCTCGTCGGGCTGTCGCTCTATACTGCAGCGTTCATTGCGGAAATCGTGCGTGCGGGTATTGTGGGCGTACCCAAGGGGCAGAAGGAGGCGGCTGCCGCGCTCGGGCTCAGTCAAGGGCAGGCCATGCGCCTGGTCGTCATACCGCAGGCGTTGCGCATCATCATTCCGCCGCTGACAAACCAGTATCTCAACCTGACCAAGAACTCCTCGCTGGCGGTGGCGATCGGCTATCCCGATCTGGTGCATGTGTTCGCCGGCACCGTACTCAATCAGACCAACCAGGCCATCGAGGTGATTCTGATCACGATGGGCGTGTACCTGCTGATCAGCTTGGTAACGTCGGTGTTCATGAACTGGTTCAATGCACGCATGGCGCTGGTGGAGAGATGAGCATGGGCGCGCGTGATGCGATGGCACAGGCAGGAGAAGGGTCTGCCCCGACGATGCGGCCGCCGCCCGCCGGCGCCGGCGCGATCGCGTGGGTGAAGAACAATCTCTTCTCCTCACCGCTCAACGCGGCGCTGACCGTGCTGGGTATCTGGGTCGCCTGGGTGGTGGTGCATGCCGTCGTCGACTGGGCGGTCGTGCGCGCGGTCTATGTGGGCGCGGACGGCGGCGCGTGTGTAAAAGTGGGTGCGGGAGCCTGCTGGCCATTCATCACCGCAAAACTCGATCAGTTCATCTACGGGCGCTATCCGGATGCGGAGCGGTGGCGCGCCAACCTGACGCTGCTCCTGTTCGTGCTCGGCCTTGCCGGAGTGATGATCCCCGGTGTGCCGCGCAAGGGATGGATCGCAGCCTTCCTGCTCGTCGTCTTTCCGGTGATCGCCTACTACCTGTTGACGGGTGGCATTTTCGGTCTCCCGATCGTGGAGACAGCGAGGTGGGGCGGCCTGCTCGTTACACTCGTCGTTGCCGTGGTCGGTATCGTCGCGTCGTTCCCGATCGCGATAGCGCTGGCACTGGGGCGCCGATCCAGGCTTCCGTTCGTGCGCTATGCATCGATCGGTTTTATCGAGCTCGTGCGGGGCGTACCACTCATTACGATGCTGTTCATGGCATCGGTGATGCTGCCGTTGTTCCTGCCCGACGGTGTCACCTTCGATAAGCTCCTGCGCGCACTGATCGGTGTGGCGCTGTTCGAAGGGGCCTATCTGGCGGAGGTGATCCGCGGCGGTCTGCAGGCCATTCCGCGCGGGCAGTATGAAGCCGCCGATGCGCTCGGCCTTTCCTATCCGCAAAAGATGGGTCTGATCGTGCTGCCTCAGGCATTGAAGCTCGTCATTCCCGGTATCGTCAACTCGTTCATCGCGCTGTTCAAGGACACGAGCCTCGTTCTCATCATTGGCCTGTTCGATTTGCTCGGTATCGTGCAGCAGGCGATCTCGTCGGATGCGACCTGGTTCTCACCGTCGACGCCGATGACCGGCTATGTGTTCGCGGGTTTCATATTCTGGCTCATTTGCTTCGGCATGTCGCGCTATGCGCTGTGGATGGAGCGACGGCTTGGCGGATACGATCGGCGCTGAGCTGCGCGCTGTGATGGGGGCGTGCGGCCGAGGCCGGCACCCGGTCAGACAACGAGGGCCGGAAGCAGTTTTCCGGCCCTCTTGCTTTTCGCGGCGGCTGAGGTGGCGCTTGACGGGCCACCTCAGTACAGGACAATTCCTCAGCGTATATTCGGCTTCTGGCCAGGCTTGAAGGTCGGCTTTCCTGGCTGCCTGGTGATCGGCTTGCAGTTGGGCTGGAACTTGCCGATCGTGCCGCGCGGGCAAGGCTTGCGCACTGTGATCTTGCGGCAGTTGGGCTGGAACTTGCCGATCGTGCCGGGCGGGCAAGGCTTGCGCACTGTGATCTTGCGGCAGTTGGGCTGGAACTTGCCGATCGTGCCGGGCGGGCAAGGCTTGCGTGCCGTGATTTTGCGGCAGTTGGGCTGGCCTGATCCAACCGTTCCCGGTGGGCACGGCTTCACGATCTTCTTGCAGTTTGGCTTGAAGCCGGTGAAGCCACGGCCGCAGGGCACGCGCTGCGGTGGGCACATCGACGGGCTCAGCACTTTCTTGCCGTTCCAGCACGTATGCAGCCGAGGCGGGCACTTCTTGCCGAGCGGCACGACCGAGCCATCAGGGCACTTATGCGTGCGGGGCGGGCACTGGCGCGGGCTCGATGCTGTCGAGCCATCCCAGCACTTGACGCCACGCTCGCAGCGCTTGCCAATCGGCACCCTGGTGCCATCGGGGCAGACCTTCCACTCCGGTTTGGAACCCGGCTTGCCGCACCACTTGCCGCGCGCTGCCCGTGTGATGATCCAGCCTCTGTTGCGCAGGATGTCGATGCGCGAACGCGGGACCTCCTCATAGCCGAGCGGGCACTCGGGTTCGCGGGGTGGCTTGACACACCACAGACCGTGGTAGCGATGCACTGTCCAGCCTTGACGACGCAGGTAGTGGGCGCGCATGGAGCTCACTTCCCTCATCCCGGCCGGGCATTCATCGACGACCCGCGGAGGCAGCACGGGCGGCGGCACGATAATGCCCGGGCCTGGCGGCTCCCGTCTGGGCACGCACACGCCGTCGTCATAGCGGTAGCCTGGCGGGCACTGCTGTGGCACCGGCGGTGGCTGGCAGACAGCCGTGTCGACGCTGGCGGCGGCTTGCGCGGTGTCATCCGAAGGATCGGTGTTCTTCGGCGTGTTGCCGGCAGGCTGCGCAATCTCGACCAGATTGACGAGGTTGCACTGAAGCTGCCTGACCTGTGCGGGCGAGAAGAGTGTCGACAGGTTCAGCTCAACGTGTCCGCCAGCGGGGATCGAGGCGTTGTTGTGCGTGCAGATCGCGCCACCGCCGCCACCGGCACCGACGCAATTCCACGGCGCATTCCATGACGCATCGACCGGTTCGCCAGGCAGCGTCTCGTTGAGGATGATGTTGCCGTTGAAGTCGCCGGGACCAGTGTTGCGGACATCGATCGTCCAGTCGCACCTGAATCCGCCGCCTTCGCGCGGGCAGGTTCCCGACGAACGCTTGGAGATCTGCAGATTGAGCTCTGGCTCCGGACGCTGGCAGACGTCGACGGGAATCGTCGAGACCGCATCATCCTCGTCGTCGGTCGGGTCGGTGTTCTTCGCCGTGCCGCCTGGCGCGACGAGAATTTTCGCGACGTTGCGGATGCGGCAGTTGTGCTGACGCGCGACCGCGGGCGAGACTTTGATCCAGACAGGGAACGAGCGGGCCGTATTCTTCGCCATCACGATGCCGTTAAGCTTGCACAGCCGCGTGTTGGCGACCTTCGGGTCGCACGTCCACGGACCAGGACCGAGCAGCAGTTCGGTACCAGCGGGGAATGTATCGCGAACGTGGAGGTTGCCATTATAGACACCGGGTCCCTCGTTGATCACGCGGATGGACGAGCGGCAGAAGAAGTTGCCGGCGTTGAACTGGCAGTGGTCGGGAGAGGGCGTCTTCTCCAGGCGCAGATTGGTCGTATCTTCCCTGCAAAGCTCGGGTGGCATCTGCGCTGTTGCGCTGTCGGCGTCGTCGGTCGGGTCCGTGTTCTTTGGAGCACCGAGCGGATCAACGATCCGGGCGCGGTTGTGCAGCTTGCAGTCAAGACTCCTGGCCCTGTCGATCGGCACGCGTGTGCTGAACCAGAGGTGCTCCTTGGCGTTCTTGGGCAGAAGCACGTTGACAGGTGCCTTGTGGTCGCACTGGAAGTTGCCACCACCGAGGTCGTTGCAGTTCCAGAAGGGCATCGGCGCCCATGAGAACGACGTGACCGCGTTAGGCAGCTTGTCGTGCACCGAGAGCGGGCCGAAGTAAGTATCCGGGCCGGTGTTCTCGATGGAGATGTGATAGCTGCACGAAACGTCGTTGCCGACGATGACGCAGCGGATTGCTTCCTTTTCGAGTTTCAGGTTCGAGCGTCGGCCGTGCGGCTCGCAACGCGGATCAGGGATGATCGCGGTGGCTGCGTCGAGATCGTCGGTGGGATCTGTGTTCCATTGCGTGCCACCAGGGGCCCACTCGATCTCGGCGACATTGGTGAGGCGGCAGCGACGCGGATTCTTCGGCACCCTCGCCCATACGGTCATGAACAGGGAGTGGCCGGCGGCCAGGAACACGTCGGGACGCCAGCAGCGCGTCTCGGCCGGGCTGCCACCGGGTTGCCAGCAGAACCAAGGCGGTTGCGGCTGGAACAGGGTCGCGAGGCCTGGCGGATTGGCCGGGAACCAGTCGCGGATCTGGATGTCGCCGAAGTAGTCGTCCGGACCCGTGTTGCGGATACGGATACGATAACGGCAGATCCAGTCGTTGCCCCAAGACCAGCAGGAGTTGGGGATGGCGCGCTTTTGCAGCTCGAGGTTGGTGTAGTAGGGATACTCGGGCGGCGGGAACTCCGGCGGGTAGTCCGGCGGCAACTCGGTCGTCGGCGGTGTCCACCATGGCGGCAATTCACCGAATGCCGGAGTGCCTGGAAAGCCTTCGCACGGCTGCCAGATTTCTACGTCACCCATATGACCGGCCCGTTCTGGATCGCCGAAGAAATTGTCATAGTCGGTGAAGTAGCTGGTCATCGGCGGGACGTTATCTGGCCGTACGGCTCCGATGTCGTTGCCTTGCAGGCCATGCACGTCGGCGTTGGCTGCGGGGTCGCCCTCGCCATCGCCCTGCGCGAACTCGCCGGCGCGCAGCCGCTCGCCCGTCGTCCAGAGGAACTCACCGCACGAGCCGATCTTGGCCATGCCGGTCTCGTCATAGGGAAAGCCGAGTGCGATGCCGCCGTTGGAATGGCGATGCTCGATCGGCAGGCCGATCGCATAGACCTCAGGGTCGGGCAGCCAGCGGCTCTCGGTCGCCGGGTCCTCGGGATCTTCGAGGCGATAGCGTTTCACTTCGGCCTTCTCGGCCTCGGCGAAAAGCGAATAATCGTAGCTGCCGCGTTGTGCGCCGCGCTCGGCGACGTACATGCGGCCGCTGCTATCGAACAACATGTCGGACAGTTGCGAGCCGGGCGTTGTCGTTTCGACATCGAGTTCCCAACGTGCGTCGCCGGCGAAGCTGCCATCGTCCTTGAGTCCGATGGACCAGACCTTGTGCCCGGCGGTGTAGTAGAGACGGCCCTGATGTACGCTCATGCCGTACACGCGGCGTTCAGCCTGGGTGTAACCCCACGTCTCGGGCTTCTCAACATCGAATGCGGGGTTGTCGATCTCGACCTTTTCTCCGTTGTCGGCAACAGGAGCAAGCCCCTTGGCGGGGCGGCCATCGACGCCGTGATCGAATGTGTCGATCAACTGGCCATTCTCGTCGAGTCGATGGATGAGGCCGGTATCCAGATCGGATACGAACACGGAGCGGGTCTTCCTGTCGTAGACGACATCGCCAAGTCCGGGACCGGAGTTGTCCGGAATCGTTGCGAACAGCGTGACGTCGCCGGTCTCGCCGTCGACACGCCAGATGGCGCCGGGAGAGCCTCCCTTGTCGTCGGCAAACATGCCGGGCATCCAGAACGCGCCGGGCTCGCCGGTCTTGATGCGCTCGGGCCGGCCATCGCCGTCGCTGTCGGGCTTGACGATGTGGAGACCGAACATCGAGCTTGCGCCAAGCAGGATCGACGGCGGGTTGCTCGCCGAGCGGCCTTCCATCAGCGCAATCGGAAACACCTGGCCAATGTCACGGGCGAAAATCTGCTTGCGAATGCCGGGCGATACGAGCTGGCCCTGCGGCGGCTCGCCGAAGACGTTCAGCGACTGGATCTGTGCCGACGGGCCGTCGAGGTTGATGACGAAACCGTCGAGAAGGTTGCCGCCGGGGATTACCGCGGCGCCGGATGGACGAAAGCCGGAAAAGCCGGTGACGACGGCGTCACCCGGCGACATGACGGCCTCGGCTGCCTGGGCTTCGCGCGCGGGTAGCAATCCCATGAGCACGAGCGCAGCGATGGCAAGCGCGATGACGTAACGACAGACGATATCCGCTCTCATCTGTCGAAGGCTGATCTGTGGTTCAAATGGCGGGTCAAGTCGGTGCGAGGTATGCGTGCAGCCGCCCGGGTCAGCAGGACGGGCCGCAAATCCAATGGCGAAACGCATTTTCAAGTCTCCTTCCAAGCCTTTTGCAAATCGGAGGGCCTAGGGGCCTCTGAGGCTTGGTCGCGAACAGTCGATTGCAGGTTCAATCGAGCTGAGTGAGACGGAAAATTTCGTGAATATGGAACTCAAGCGTAGCTCACGATGGCTCAACTGGAAAGCCAATTGAACCTCGGCATCAGCGCGCGGCGAGGTGCAATGCAACATAGCGGGCGATGGCGAGGGCGCAGGTGAGACCGGGGCTTTCGATGCCGAACAATGCAACGAGCCGGTCGAGGCCGTGCGTTTCAGAGCCGTGAATTGCGAAGTCTGCGGCGGGCTCGCCTGCTCGCGACAGCTTCGGTCGCATGCCGGTATAGCCTGGTTGCAGCGCATCGGAATTCAATGCGGGCCACCAGCGGCGGATTACTTCGATGAATGCGCTACGGCGCGCTCCATCGGGATCGTCGAAGCCGTATGAGATGTGATCGACCCAGGTGACGTCGGGGCCGAATTTGGCGTCGCCTGCGATGTCGAGTGTGAGGTGAACGCCGAGGCCGCCGTCGCGCGGTATGGGATAGATGAGATGCGAGAACGGCGCGCGGCCGGTGAGCGTGAAATAATGGCCCTTGGCGAGATAAGTTGCCGGCGGCACATAGTCCGCTCTTCGATCCGATGCCGGCAAACCGGAAAACAGTGGCGCTGCCAGTGCTGTCGTATGCAGTCCGGCAGCCAAGACGAGCATATCACAGGTGAGGGTTTCCAGAGCGTCATCCGTGGCGTTGGTCGAAGCGAGATAGATGCGATAGAGTCCGGAGTCGCGGGACACCCGTGCGACCGGAGTCGATAGCACCACCTCGCCGCCGTGCGCCTGAATATGTCCTTCGAGTGCCTGCATAAGGCCATGCGTGTCGATGACGCCGGTCGACGGAGACAGATAGGCAGCGTGGCAGACGAGTTCAGGTTCCAGTGCGCGCGCGTCTGGCGGCGACAGTTGAACGAGATCATCGACGCCGCTGGCTCTGGCGTTGGCTGCGATGGCCTCGAGCCTGGAAAGCTGCGAAGGCGAGGTGGCAACGAGCAGCTTGCCGAGACGCTTGGCGGTCACGCCATTTTCCGCGGCGAAGCGATAGAGAAGCTCCTTGCCCTCGATGCACAGGCGGGCCTTGAGACTGCCGGGAGGATAATAGAGGCCGGCGTGGATCACCTCGGAATTACGCGACGAAGTCTCTGCACCAACCTGCCCGTGCTGCTCGATCACCATCACCTGGCGTCCCGCCATGGCCAATTCGCGCGCGATGGCCAGACCGACGACCCCGGCGCCGATGACAATGCAATTGATGTCTGCTGCCATGTGCGGTGATTCCGTCATTGCTGTTGGCGGCTAGGGTCGGAGAGCAGCGAACCGCAGTCACCAACGACAAGCGTGCAAGGTGTGCGGATAATAGGGGAAAGGGTGCAGACGCGATTGACTTGCGGTTGGAACAAAGTAAGAACTGTGAGGTGCTGCGCGGGTCGCCGCACGCTGGATGCAGCATTCGACAGGGCAATTGCGGCAGGTCATGCGATTCACCTTCGTTCATACCGCTGACTGGCAGATCGGCAAGCGTTTTGGCGGCTTCGACGAGCGGCTGGCAGGGCGGCTCGAAGAAGCGCGGCTCGACGCCATCGATAGCATCGCCGAAGTGGCGATCGCGCATGGTGCGAGGCACGTGCTGGTGGCGGGCGATATCTACGATGCGCCCGATCTCAAAGAGAAAACCGTGCGACAGCCGCTGACGCGGATGGCCCAGCATCGCGGACTGACTTGGGTTCTGCTGCCGGGCAATCATGATCCGGCGGGTGCGGGCAGCATCTGGTCCCGTGTGCGGCGGTATTTCACGTCCGACAACATCATCCTGGCCGACCGGCCTGAGCCGATTGCCGTTGCAGCGGGCGTCACCCTGCTTCCCGCGCCGCTCACCGCCAAGGCGACGAGCCTCGATCCAACCGTCTGGATGAATGAGGCGGGGCTGGATGATGCGGGCCTTCGCATCGGTCTGGCGCACGGGTCGGTGCACGGGTTCGGTTCGCAGGGCGAGTGCCAGGTGCCGATCGATCCTGCGCGCGTCGCGGCTGCGCGGCTCGATTATCTGGCGCTGGGAGACTGGCATGGGACGAAGCGGATCACGGAGCGGTGCTGGTATAGTGGCACCCCTGAACCCGACAACACGACGGACAATGCGAAAGGGCAGGTGCTGGTCGTCACGCTCGAACATTCAGGCCATCATGAGGTGGGCGCAGCCATTGCGGTAACCCCGGTTGCGACCGGGCATTATGTGTGGGCGCGGATGGCACGGCAGATCGGTGGCGTCGCCGATCTCGTGTCGCTCGAGCGTGAAATCGCCGCGCTGGCACAACCGCAGAAGCGGTTGCTTCTGAGACTAACGCTGAGCGGGGGCTTGCCGCTTGCTGACCATGCAGCGCTGGAGCAATTGCGTGCCGAACTTGATGCCCGCGTGCAGCATCTGGACTGGCGCGATGCGGAAGTGACACTTGCTGGAGCTGTCGATGACGCTCAGCTCGATCAGCTCGCGGGCTCTGACGGCGAATTGCGATTGGTGATTGCCCGCCTCGCGCAATTGGCTCGCGCCGGCGGTGATCCTCGGGAGGACGGCGATGCGGGCGCACGCGCAGACGGCCAGACGGAGCCGGATCCGGCGGTCGCGCGAACGGCGTTGCTGAAGCTCCTGGCTTTTGCGCGCGAGGCCGGGGAGGTCACATGAAGATTCGCGCGCTGCGTCTTGCCGAGGTAGGTCCGTTCAGCGATCCCGTCGCGGTCGAGGACTTTTCCGGGGCGCTCGACGTGCTCGCCGGTCCGAACGAACTTGGCAAATCGACACTGTTCCGCGCCATACGTGCCGTGTTCCTTACCCGGCATACGACGACGGGGCGCGCAGTTGAGGAGATTTCGACCCGGGGTGGGACGCGGTCGCCGCGGATTGAGGCAGACTTCGAGGCGCAGGGACAACTTTGGCGTATCAGGAAGACGTTTGGGCGTGGCAAGTCCGCTGATCTCGTCGACCTGGGTGCGGGGCGTGTCCGTGCACGCGGCGCCGACGCAGAAGAAGCACTCGGCGGACTTATCGGTCTGACCGGCGGGGACGAAGCCGGCGGACGGTTCGGACTTCTCTGGGTGGGGCAGCAGAAGTCGCTCATCGTGCCGACGCCTGATTACGACCCGGAGCGCCGGAAGTTCTCAGGGCGCAGCGAACGCGCGACGCTGGAGGGCGCGATTGCCAGCGAGGTCGACACGGTGGCGGGCGGTGCGCTCGCACGACGGATCGCCGATCGCGTGACGGCCGAACTCGACGCATATCTGCAGCCGAAGCGCCGGCTGCCGAGGAAGGGATCGCGTTATGAGGCTGCCAGCCAGCAACGCTTTGCGCTGATCGCCAAGCGCGAGCATGCGCGCGCGGAGCAGGTCAGGGCAGCGGCACGGCTCGATAGGCTCGAAGAGCTGATGCGCCGTCAGGCTGCGCAAGCCGGCCCTGATCTGCTCGCCGGGCTTCGGCGGGCGAAGGACATGGCTGAAAAATCGCTCTCGGACGCGGAAAAACTGGCGAATGCGCTTGATCATGCTCTGAGCCGTGCGGATGCGGCGCATCTGGCGCATGAGAAGGCAGCAGAACGGCTGCAGAAATTCGGCAAGGCGCTGGACGATGTGCGTGCGGCGTCGGCTGAAACCGCCAGGCTGAACGAGGAGCAGGCGCGCAGCGAGGCAGCACGCCAGGAGCGAAGCGAAGAGCTTGCCGCCATCGACCGCCAGATCGGCACAGTCGAGGCGCGGATGGCACAGCTGGCGCGAGAAGCAGAGCGCGTGCGAGAGGCAGCGGCGCTCCGCAAGAGCATCGCGTTCCAGGAGGCCGCACAGTTGCGTGCCGACGAGCTTTGCCGTGAAATCGCGCGCATTGAAGCAGCGGTGTTGGAAAACGCCGCGACACCGGAGCGGATGCGGCAACTCGCAGAGGCGGTGCAGGCGGCAGCACTTGCTGCGGAGCGTGCGGCCCGCCCGGCGGCTGTCGATTTCGGGTTCGCGCTGGAGGCGGCAGCGTCTCATCGGGTGCAGATAAACGGCGAGCCGGTGTCCGGCGCAGGACGTATCGGCGTCGTTGAAACGGTAACGATTGAGATCGAAGGCATCGGTCGCTTCGAGATCACCCCGGCTGATGCAGCGGAGCGGATCGCGCGCCGCGCGGAAGCGGAAGCGGCGCAGTCCAGGCTTGCCAGCCTCGAAGCTGAGCTGGGCGCGCGTGCTGGCGAGGCCGCGCAGGCATTGGCCGATGACCGGCACGTGCTCGCAGAGGCGCTGATGCGGGCCAAGGCAGAGCTGCAAGCGGCTGCACCCGAAGGCGTGGCGGCGATCGGGAGAAAGCTGGAGGCGGATCGGCAGGCTCTGGTGGCGCTGGTGCATCCGGGGAATGGCGATGCGCCGCACGACGCCGGGGGCGGGCAAACGCCTGTCGAGAACGCCGGGCTGGCGGGCGCTGCGCTCGATGCCGAGGAACTACAACGTTTGCTCTCCGTCGAGGTGGGCGCGTTGCGCGCGAGGCGCGATGAGGTCATGAACGCGCTGCGCGAGTACGACTTCGCGTTACGTCGAATCGCAGACCGACGCACCGATATTGCCGAGCGGCTCGCGGTCTGCGACGCCATGCTTGGCCCCGAAGCAGGGCGGATGGGGGAGCGCGACCGGCTTGCTGCATTGAGCGATGCGGCAGCGGCGGCGTGGACATCGGCCGTGCAGGAGCGCACGCTTCTGTCGCAATCGGCGCCTTCTGGCGAACAGGTCAGTGCGTTGCGGGACGGAAAGGCAGCCGCGGAGGACGCATTGCGGCAGGCCGAGGCCTCGGCGACGCGTCTTGCACAAGAGATCGCCGCGCTGGAAGGCGAGATCCGGGTTGCGGGTGAGGCCGAGATCGGGCCGGAACTTACGAGTCTCGATGGCGAAATCGCCGCCCTCGACGCGGAAATCGCACACTACGAACGCGAGCTGGAGGCGCTCGAACTGCTGCAGCAGACGCTTGCCGCAGTGGCGGCCGAAAACCGTTCGCGTTTCCTGCTGCCGGTCATGAGCAGGCTGCGGCCTTATCTGGCACAGGTTTTCCCTGATGCGGACGTGGTGCTCGGTGATGACTTCGATCTGCAATCGTTGACGCGCGGCGGAACCGGCGAGCCGATCGACCTTTTGAGCGACGGTACGCGAGAGCAATTGGCGGTTCTGGTAAGGCTCGGTTTCGGCAGGCTAATTGCCGAGACGGGGACGCCGGCTCCCGTGATACTCGATGATGCACTCGTGTTCTCCGACGACCAACGCATCGTCCGCATGTTCGGAGCGCTGCAGTCTGCGTCACAGCATCACCAAGTCATTATTTTCACGTGTCGCGAAACGACATTCGGTCCGCTCGGTGGCACGCGACTGAAACTTACGCCTTGGGAACGCGACGCTTGAGCGGCGGTATCATCGGGCGCGTGCCGGTGCGCATCGAAACCTCATTGCGCGCATCGGATCGACCGGCGCTTCCATAAGAAGGCATGATCGGTTCACCAGACAGGTGCGCCAACAGATCTTTTGCGCAGGCGACAACGTCAGCCGACGTAAATTCTGCTGTTTGCGGCCAATGGCGTGGTGGAATGTGGCGCCGTGACACTTGAGGCGGGCGGCCTTGCCGGGCTAATCCGGTCGCATGAGCGAAAAACCGATTCTGCCGGGCCCTGGATCTCCCAATGGCGGCCCGATCGAGCCCGTCAACCTGCGCGAGGCGCTGGAAGAGCGCTATCTCGCATATGCGCTGTCGACCATCATGGGCCGGGCGCTGCCGGATGTGCGCGACGGCCTCAAGCCCGTGCACCGCCGCATTCTTTATGCGATGCGCGAGCTGAACCTCAATCCGCAGGCCGGCTACAAGAAGTGCGCAAAGGTGGTCGGCGAGGTGATGGGTAATTATCACCCCCACGGCGATCAGGCGATCTACGACGCCATGGTGCGTCTCGCTCAGGATTTTTCGGTCCGCTACCCGATGGTTGACGGGCAGGGCAACTTCGGCAACGTCGACGGCGATAATGCCGCCGCCATGCGCTACACCGAGAGCCGCATGACTGAGGTCGCGCAAGACTTGCTGGATGGTATCGACGAGGATACCGTCGACTTCCGCAAAACCTACGACGAAACCAACGAGGAGCCGGTGGTGCTGCCGGCCGCGTTCCCCAATCTGCTGGCGAACGGCTCGTCGGGCATCGCCGTGGGAATGGCGACCAACATCCCGCCTCACAACGCTGATGAGTTGTGCGCGGCGCTGCTGCACCTCATCAAGCACCCCAACGCGAGCTTGGAGAAGCTTGCTGACTTCGTGCCGGGCCCCGACTTCCCGACCGGCGGCGTCATCGTCGACAGTAGGGAGCAGATCGTCGAGGCCTACAAGACCGGCCGTGGCTCCTTCCGCATTCGTGCCAAGTGGGAGAAGGAGGACCTGGGCCGCGGCGGCTATCAGATCGTCATTACCGAAATCCCCTATCAGGTCCCCAAGTCGAAGTTGATCGAGAAGATCGCGGAGCTGCTGCAGGAGCGTAAGCTGCCGCAGTTGGGTGATGTCCGCGACGAGAGCGCGGAGGAGATCCGCATCGTCCTGGAACCCAAGACGCGCGCTGTCGATCCGGTCATCCTGATGGAGCAGCTTTTCCGACTGACCGATCTGGAGACCCGCTTTGGTCTCAACATGAACGTGCTTTCGGGCGGGCAGATCCCCAACGTGCTGTCGCTGCGCGAAGTGATGCAGCAATGGCTTGAGCACCGCATCGAAGTGCTGGTGCGCCGCTCCAGCCATCGCCTGAAGAAGATCGAGCATCGCCTGGAGGTGCTCGACGGCTACCTGATCGCATACCTCAACATCGATGAGGTGATCCGCATCGTCCGCTTTGAGGACGACCCCAAGGCCAAGCTGATCGCCAAGTTCAAGCTGACGGAGGTGCAGGCCGAGGCGATCCTGAACCTGCGCCTGAAGAGCCTGTCGAAGCTCGAGGAAATAGAGATCAAGGCCGAGCATGACAAGCTGTCGGGCGAGCGCCGCGATCTGCAACGGCTACTGAAATCGGACGATCTGCAATGGCAGCGGATCGCCGACGAGATCAAGGCGACGCGCGAGCGCTATTCCAAAAAGACGTTGCTTGGCCGTCGCCGTACCTCCTTCGCGGACGCACCGGAGATCGACGTCGACCTAGAAACCGCCCTGATCGAGAAGGAGCCCATCACCGTGATCCTGTCGGACAAGGGCTGGATCCGCGCTATGAAGGGCCACCAGGACGATCTGTCAAAGCTCGACTTCAAGCAGGGCGACGGGCTCAAACGTGCGCTGAAGGCATTCACGACCGATAAGATCCTGCTGTTCGCCACCAACGGGAAGTTCTACACGCTGGAAGCGAACGCGCTTCCCGGTGGCCGCGGTCATGGTGAACCGCTCCGCCTGATGGTCGATATCGAGCAGAATCACGACTTCGTGGAGGCGTTCGTGCATCAGCCCGATCGCAAGCTGCTCGTCGCATCCAGCTCTGGCTATGGCTTCATCGTGCCCGAGGCCGAGGTCGTCGCCGCGACCCGCAAAGGCAAGCAGGTTCTCAACGTATCCGAACCCGACGAAGCCCGGCTCGTGGTGCCGGTCGATGGCGATCACGTCGCCGTTGTCGGGGAAAACCGCAAGATGCTTATCTTCCGGCTTGCCGAACTCAACGAGATGACGCGCGGCAAGGGCGTCATTCTGTTCCGCGCCAAGGACGGGGGCGTTTCCGACGTGCGCGTATTTGCCAAGACAGCGGGCCTCACCTGGCTCGATTCGGCCGGCCGCACGTTCACGCTCGAATGGCGAGACCTGAAGGAGTGGGTGGGATTACGCGCCCAGTCCGGTCGCGTCGTCCCGCGTGGTTTCCCCAAGTCGAACCGCTTCGGACCAGCTTTCGGCTGACCAACCCCTCAGTCGGCCTTTGGCAGCGCAGCATTTCTCGAACCGCTTTTGGCCGCATTCCCGTGCCATCGCGGCATGGACGCGCGCCTTCTGTGATAGGTGTTGCGGCCCGTCGGCATCTGGGGCTTGCTTGTCTGGAGCGCCCGGTTCAGCTCGGCGTGCGGCGCGACAAGGGGCCTGGATCTACCCAGGGAAGGATATCGACCAATGGGGCGCTGGATCGGCTGCACCCTTGCCGGATTGACTGTGCTGCTGACGTTGCTGGCGCCGACACGCGCCTTGAGTTGCAGCCGTGCCGAGTTCGAGGCCGTCGTCGATGAGGCCGCCGCCGCATTGCGCGACCTCAATCTCAAGAACCGTCCTGTCTTTCAGGAGAAACTCCGCGAGCTCAAGGACAAGCGCGGCTGGTCGCACGACGAGTTCCTGAAAGCGGCTGTACCTTTCGTGAAAGACGACAAGATCGAGGTTTACGATCAATCAGGAGGTGAGCTGCTCGACCAGATCTCGCGCATGGGTCAGGAGGGCGCTGAAGCAACCAAACCCGACTGCGCGCTTTTGGAGGATTTGCGCACCCGCATGAAAAAACTGGTCGAAATCCAGACCGACAAGTGGGCCTACATGTTTGGTAAGCTCGAGTCGGAGATCGGCCAATAGGGCCTCAATTACGACCTCGATGGAAGCAGTCGTGCTTCCATGTCGGTTGATCAGGTGCAAATCCACAGTCAAGTCGCCGCTCTGGCAGCACCGGGCGAGGCACCACCGCGCAGACCACGCCAGCGCCACGAGCCTGACCCGGAAAGACGCGTTGGCAAAATCAGCTTCGCAGGTGGCTCAAGCGCGTCTCCAGCCACTCGACGTCAGATGCTCCTGAGGCTGGAACCGGGTCTTGTAGGCCATTTTGCGCGAGCCCGCGATCCAATAGCCCAAATAGAGATAGGGCAGGCCGAGGCTGCGTGCATACTCGATGTGCTCCAGGATCATATAGGTGCCGAGGCTGGCGTTTTCCAATTCTGGTTCATAGAAGCTGTAGACCATGGAGATGCCGTCGGAGAGCCGGTCGCACAGCGCCACCGCACGTAGCTTCCCCTTGGCGGCCGGTCCCGACTTGGCGAAGGGATCGGCAGGCGGATCGCGGTATTCCGACAGGAACGTCTCGACCGCGCTGTCCTCCACCATCATCGAGTAATCGAGCACCGTCATGTCGGCCATTCCGCCGTCGCCGTGGCGGGCATCGATATAGGACCGGAACAGGGCGTATTGCTCGCTCACCGCGCGCGGTGCCACGCGGGCCACCGACAGGCTTCTGTTGCGCGCGAAAATCCGCCGCATCGACCGGCCTTGCTCGAACTCGTCGACCAGCACACGCGCGGAGACACAGGCATGGCAGCCCTCGCAGTAGGGCATGTAGGCGATGTTCTGGCTGCGCCGGAAACCGCCACGCAGCAGGTTGTCCACAAGCAGCGCCGGCTTGTCTGGGGACAGGTGGGTGAAAAGCTTGCGTTCCAGCCGGCCGGGCAGATAGGGGCACGGCTGCGGCGCAGTCACGTAAAATTCCGGAAAGTGCTTTTGTTGCTCGCTCATGTATGCACAGCCCCGCACAGCTCCGCGCCGTCCAACGCGTATACAATATGATAGGGTCGTCGGGGTGACCGGATCAAGGCGTTGTTTCACAAGCAAAAGGAGGAAGACGTACGGTTAGGGTCGCGGCGCGGCCAGAAAATGGCGAACTTCATCCGTGTCCACGGGTAACCGTGTCGCCATGCCGTGCGTTCTCCTCCAGGAACATTATGATCTCCCCGGCCACGTTGACCCCTGTGGAGCTTTCTACGCCTTCGAGGCCGGGCGAGGAGTTAACCTCCATCACCATCGGGCCGCGCTTGGTCCGCAGCATATCGACGCCGCAGACGTTGAGGCCGATCGCGGCGGCCGCCCGGACCGCGACCTCGCCTTCCTCGCCGGTGATCGAGATTGCCTGTGCCTGGCCGCCGCGGTGCAGGTTCGAGCGGAATTCGCCCTCCCGTCCGACGCGCATGATTGCGGCCACGACGCGGCCGCCGACCACGAACGCGCGCACGTCCGAAGCTTCCGATTCCCGGATGAACTCCTGCACCATGATATTGACGTTTGCCGCCGAGAACGCCTCGATTACCGACTTGGCGGATGCATCAGTCTCGGCAAGGACAACGCCCATACCTTGCGTTCCCTCAAGGAGCTTGATGACGACTGGCGCGCCGCCCACTTCACGGATCACGTCCTCCGCCTTGCGCGGCCCATGCGCGAACGCGGTGGTTGGCATGCCCACGCCCGCGCGTGCCAGAATCTGAAGCGCTCTCAGCTTGTCGCGCGAGCGGCCAATGGCAACGCTCTCGTTCAGCGGATAGATGCCCTGCATTTCGAATTGCCTGAGGACCGCCAAGCCGTAATGAGTGATCGAGGCGCCGATCCGCGGAATGACCGCGTCGTAGCGCGGCAGGTCGTGGCCACCATAGCGCAGCCTTGGGCTGTTCGACGTGATGTTCATGTGAACGTGGAGCGTGTTGATGACGTCGATCGAATGCCCGGCCGCCGTCGCGGCCTCGACGATGCGTTTGTGCGAGTACAAGTTGGGGTTGCGGGCGAGCATGACGAAACGCATTGGCGGCTCTTTGAGCTGGTGACTGCCTGCGAGCGCCGGCCTCAATAGGCTAGGCGCGGGCCAAGTGGAAGGGGTCGGCACCGGAATAGCACATTCCCGCCCCTGGTTGGGCGCCGCGTGCTGCTCCGCAGGATAGATGCGCACGTCGGTGCCGCGCATCGGCGCACCGCTTGCGTCGTGCGGCTGCGCCGGCGATCGGCCCGTTTGCATTCTTGCCCGGTGGGGCAAGCAAAGCTGTGACGCGATCGGGTGTTGGCGGCCGGGCGTATTACTGACCGGCGGTAGGCAACGAGCCGGTCGGCATCTGGATGCCCTGACGTGCGATCTCGGGGCTTGCCTCCGCGCGATCCGGTTCGATGCCGGCATAGAGCAGCCACGCCGCAGCGGAAACAGCCACGAAGAGAATGGCGACACCCAGGGCCGCGCGCCTTAGCGCCCATCTCAGCGTCGGACCGGCAATAGAGTTCTCATTTGACACCGACGTATCGTGCGTGCCGCTCATTCTCGTTCCTTGAAGCTCAGAATCCGCAATTTCCGATCCCGCGAGAAGGACCCCGCGCGGTGCGCGAAACCTGATCTTGATCGATCATGACGCACCGGGGACGAGGTGTTGATGCCGGAGCGCCGAACCAGGGTCAAGGCGAGAGGATCGGCCGGACGATTTCGGTCGTGAGCCCGTGTTCAACCAGCAACGCAACGCTCCCGATGAGGTTCTCGAAGTCCGTATTTCCGCTTTTCGCTGGTGTCGGGCGATGGGCTTGCGGCTTGTGAACGCCACCTGCCGGGAGGGGCGGTACCGAAATGTGAAAAACAGGATGAACTTCTCGCCCCTTAGCCAACCGTTCTGCAAAGCTGCCGCGGTTCGGCCTGCAACTTTTCAGGCTGGTTGGGCCGAATCGCGACCAATGGGCGGCGCATCCGTGACATATTGCCCGGTGAACGGATTTGTATGCGCGTAGTGCTGCGAGGTGGGATCAGCGAACTTTGCGTCCGAACAGCAAGATCGCGGAGAGCGGTACCGCCACGCCGAGGATAACCACAGTGACAACCAGGGCGGGCAGCCATTGGTAGGCGCCGCGATCGACGATGTACAGCTCATTGAGATACTTCGTCTGGAGCTGCCCGGCGACCAGCGCCAGATTCATGAACGACGCCATCAGCGCGAACCAAAGCGCCCGCTTGGAGGGCGGCGCGTAAATGGCGATCAGCGTGAGCAGCGGGATCATGCTGAGCTGGGCAAGTGGCGATTGCGCTGCCGTGTCGATCAGCGCGATGGTGCGCGCGCCAAACCCGAGATGGGCTTGCGTCCACTCATAGCCGCCGAACACCAGCACTAGATCGGGTAATGACATCAATCCGCCCAGCACGGTCAATATCAGCAGCACGTTGGCGATGGGCCGTCGCGTGATCGAGTCCGACAACAGCCACGTCGCCACCAACCCGATTGCCGCACCGGTCTGGCCGAGCACTCCGAAGAACGCCTCGTCGAACCCGAGGATGTCGATCGTGAACCAGCGGTAGCCTTCGCCCACCGACGGCACCGCGCGGAATGCGAAGATGATTATCGCGGCATAGAAGATACGCAGGCGCGTCCGCTCGGAGATGTCGCGTGTGACGTGATAGAGCATTGCCGAGATCACGGTCATCGATATGACGAACACGATCTCCTGCGCGAAAGCGACGTCGGCTGCGAGCAGAGCCGTGACGACGGCGCCGAATGCCAGGCCGGCAGAGAGAATCCGCCAGTCGATCGGTCGGCTCTCGCTGGATTCCAGCCTGACCAGGGCGGCCCCGCTTGCCGACAGCGCCGGCACGATGAGGCCGATCAGGAAGACGTTCTCATAGCTTGTTATCTGCGCCAGCCATCCGGCAACACCGGCGGTGAGGAAGATGCCGAGCGAAAGCGCAAGCCGGCCCAGAACCTGGACCATGCCGAGGTCGCGATCGATGTCGGCCTGCGCGCGCGGCGTGCCGTCCTCGTTGATGCGCCGCACCACCTCGGTGCTCATGGCATCGGCCACCACGTCCTGCAGCACCGTGCCGGTCACCATCAGAAGTGAAGCGATGATGTAGATCCGGTCGAGCGTGGTGAATGTGACCCAGCCGCCCGCCGCGCCCGCCAGCATGACGAGCGCTCCAGCGATCATGCCTGCACCGATGAAGACGTAGATACGCCGTCGCGAACCCAGGATTGCGACCGTGTCCACAAGCTCGCCGAAAACCATCTTGATGGCCCACGGCAGTGTCAGCCAGACGCCGAGTTGTGCCAGAGCGGCCGGCGTGAGCGTCAAGGCCTTTTTCACCCAGAAGCTCTCGCCCACAGCGATGAGGCCGAGCGCACCATAGGCGAAATAGACCATCAGCAGCGGCAGGTAGGAAAGCCGCATCGCAAGTACTGGCGCCAAAACGGCAGCTTTCAGCTTGGCCAGCGGGCTGGTGTCGGGCACGGACTTCGATGGGGCCGAGGTCGGGGTGGTCATGGATCTTCACGTTGTCCGGGATCGTCGTCTGCTTAGAGCCTGATCGGCTGGCATGGAAGCGCATAAACAACCAAGTTTCACCTAAACCGGACCTGCTGTTACGTAATCCCACCAGGGAAGGAAGATAAAAAAGGACCGGAGCTAGGCTCCGGTCTCCGAGGTCGTCTGCAGGGTGTTATTTTTGTTTTGAGAGGTTTCAGCTTGCCGGATCGCCGTTGGCGGGGTCAGCGACGGCGAGCGCGGCACACTCAAGCCCGCTTTTGGCGCAAGCGGCGAGCATGAGCGTAGCCGACAGCGGGAGCGGGAGACTGAGCGTCCGCAAGGCGGTCACCGCGAGTGTCGCGGTGCTATCGAGGAAGGTTGCATGCGAATTCACATGCGAGCTGGACATGATAGACCCCTGGGGCGCATCGCGCGCAGGTCGCTTGCAAGCGCGCACGCGATGAGGCAACGCATCGATTGTATGGATGACGCAACTGGTAACCGGGAACGCGACGGACACATGACGCGATGGGTTTGCCATTGGCAGACCCGAGGCGCGTGACACCGCCCTCGCCAGGGCCGGTGACCACGCAACACAATGCGCCCGGCAGAGGCATGGAAGCCCCATGCAGGCCGGCCGCTGCTTCACAGTAATAATGCGATCGCGGCAAAGCCGGGGGAGCGCCGCCCGGGCTATCCCCGTTATCCCCAGGTCACTCTTGGCGCCCGACGATGCCGAGTGCGCTCGCCACGGACTTGAGCGTCCGATCAGGCGCGTGTCCGGCATCGATCCGCGTCCAGTTGAGCGGTCCCAGATCATAATGCAGTTGGCGCTCCACCACCTCGCGCGTTGCGTCCGACGCATCGCCTCGGCGGCCGCTCACGCGCTGGCGCAGGGCCTCCGGATCGGCTTCGAGCCACAGGCCCTCGAAGGGAACGCGGAGCGCGTGCGCGATCTCGGCGGCCCGGTCCCGCTCCTGCGACGTGGCGAAAACGGCGTCGACGATGACGCACTGGCCCGCCTTGAGCCCGGCAGCAGCGCGCTGCAGAACGCGTTCGTAGACGAGCTGCGCTGCCTCCCGCGTGTAGTGCTCGGCAGGAAGGCGTTGCGTCTCATCGATGCCCATCATTGCCTTGCGTTCCAGATCCGACCGGATATGCAACGCGCCGAGTGCTCCCCCCACGAGTGGCGCCAATTGAGCGGCAAGCGTCGATTTTCCCGAACCGGACAATCCACCCACCGCGATCAGCCGCGGTGGCGGCGGTGCGAGTGCTGCAATCGCCTCTGCAAGATAGCTGCACGCATCTTGCACTACGGTATGACGCTCCTTGCCCTCGAGGCGCACGGACGCCGCGCGTGTCGCGGCAACCATGGCCCGAATCCCTGCGCGGCAGGCAAGGTAAAGGGGCATCAGGGCCAGCGCCTCGACATCCTCCGTCGCGCCCGGGATGCCTCCCGACCGCCACATATATCGGTTGAGCACGATATTGGCTGCGGCACGCTGCCGGTGATGGACGAGATCCATCAGCAGGAACGCAAGGTCGTAGAGCGTATCGACCGTCGCCATTTCGTCGCTGAACTCGAGCGCATCGAATAGCGTCGGCCTTCCCTTCCAGATGACGATGTTGGCAAGGTGCAAGTCGCCGTGACATCGCCGGAACGCGCCATGCTGGACACGCGCCTGCAAGAGTCCTGATGAAGATGTGTTCGCCGCCTTTGCCGCGTGCACGAACGCATCGACGTCGCCAGTGACAAGCACATCCGGGTGTTGCCGGCAGATTTCGCCAACCTCATCGATGATGGCGCTCATCTTGGCTGGAGCATCCACCGTTCCAGCGCGCACGGAGCGTTGGTGCATTGCATGGATGGCATCCGCAGTCTGTCGCATCAGCGTGGCGTCGAGCGGGCCATGCAGTGCGCGTCGGGAGAGAAGGTCGCGATCTTCGAAAGCGGCCATCTCGACGGCCCACTCGACAGGCTCGCCGCGTCCGCCGATGGCGAGCGCACCGTTCGCCTCCCGCGTGATTGCAACGACTCCGCGATAGATCTCCGGTGCATTGTGCCGATTGACGGAGATCTCGCTGAGGCATGCCGCGTGTCGCGCTTCAAGCGTCGAGAAGTCGAGGAATGCGAGCTTCACTGGCCGCTTGATCTTGAGTGCCCGTCCGCCCGCGACAAAAACAAACGCGATGTGTGTCTGATAAACGCGAGGTTGATCCGGTCCGACAACGCCAGCCGTGGACAGAAAGGAGACGACCTCGTCATCCCTCGCCATATCGTCTCCCGCCTGTGTACCTGCTCGCGTGGCGCCCGTCAGCACACCGTCGGCTGGCAAAGGTGAATATCGAACTTCTCATGTGTCGAGGGTCGCGAGAAATCGAATTCGCGCCCGTCGAGGCAGCGTACCCGCCCCTCCTTGGAAACACGTCCACCAGCCTCGACGTCGTGCTCGAAGAGAACTTTGTCGAGATCGCAGCGCTGCTCGTCCTTGAGCTGAAGGGTGAGCACGCTCTGCCATGTCGGAACGCCCGATTTGGCCTCCTGGCCATGTGCACGAGGAGTCGCGACCACTGGCATGAGGAGCAACGCACTGACAAGGCCTGCGGCCACACGGAACCCGTTAATCTGAGCCACATGCATGATCAATCGGTGAACGTTCATATGCACTCCGTGCTTGCAGTTGACCCTGGCGCTATTGTGTCAGCGGCAGGATCGCTGCGACCTTGACGGCCGTCAAGGTCAGGTGCCACTCATGGATGCGAAGTATCCCGATGGTCCGCAGAATATGGCGAGGAAATGGCGATCCACACACTGCTCATTCACCTCAATGACCGGCGCCGGGCGTTCCGCCTAATCGGCGCGGCCAAGGCGTATGCTGCCGCCGGGAATGCAGAAATAATCGGACTTCATGTCTTTTCGGCGGTTCCGCCCGTGGCTCCCGCGGTCATTCCTTATGGTGACGACGTCGTCCAGGCGATTGAACAGGCCGAATCGCGCGAGGGGGCGGCGATCGAGGCGACGTTCCTGGAGTTGACGGCAGCTCAGGCGGACCGTGCGACTTGGATCTGCGAGCGCGCTTCGGGACCTGATTTGGCTTATCACGTCATGCAGCATGGCCGAGGCGCCGATCTTATCGTCGCTTCGGCTGCTGATGCCGATTGGGAGATGGCGCCCGTTCTTGATTTCCCAGAACGGCTTGCCATCGAAAGCGGGCGGCCCGTGCTGATGGTTCCGAACGAAGGGTCTTTCCAGTCGGCGCCATCTCACGCCGTCGTTGCCTGGAACGGCTCGCGCGAGGCGGCGCGCGCCGGGTTCGATGCCGTGGCGCTGCTTGGAAGCACGATCAAAATGACGGTGCTCGTGATCGAGGATGAGGACGCCGACGAGGAACCGATGGCGAGCGCGGAACGGTTTGCTGACACGGCCACCCGCCACGGCATTTCAGTCAGGCTGGCGCGCAGGGCCGCGGTCGGTCGCAGCGTCGGGGAGGCGATCTCGGCTGAGGTGGCAGCCCTGAACGGCGACCTACTGGTCATGGGCGCATACGGTCATTCGCGCGTTCGCGAGTTCGTTTTTGGCGGCGCAACCCGCCACGTTACGCATCACCTCAAATTACCGACCCTACTATCGCATTGACCGCCGCCGTGGCGAGGCGCGCGTCGCTGCCCGACCGCGTAACGCACTGGCCGCAGGAAACGTGGAGAGCATTGAGCCATGGATAAGCCCGTCATCGTCCCAATGAAGCGCGTGCGACTCGAACTCGCCCGTGACCACGATCATCCGGTCGGCAGCCGGCTTCATGGCTACGATTTCATCGCTCCAATCGACGAAAATGGTCACATAAGCCCGGACGATTGGAAGAGAAATCGCGAGCGCTGCCGTGTGAAGCGCTTCTGTGAAGGCGAAGCCGACGAGATCGGTCACATCATTCGAAAACCGGGTGGTTCCTGGGCGTTCCATTACGACATACATGGTAGCGGCGACGCCGACGAAGGCGGATATCGTTTCAATCAGCACGCGTTCAAGCCCGGCGAGTATGTTTCCATCCGCGAACATGACGGCGAGCTGCGCACGTTCAAGGTGATGAGCGTTATCGAGATCGATTGATCCTGTCCCGCTGTGCGCGCGTCAGACCACGAGCAGATCGCCCACCAGGAACGCCGCAGTTGCCACCAGCCCTGCGACGGGAACCCAGCGTGATGTGACGAAAACGTGGGGTGGGGGGGCGGTTTCGCGCGCCTTGATGGCGACGAGCGATGCGTTGATGGCGGCGAACATGATCAGCGTCAGCCGCGAGGACAATTCCGCAAGCCCCGTCAGCGGCACGGCAAGCGCCATCACCAGCACCAGAATTGTCGTGATCACTGTGGCGAGGAGCGGTGTGCGGGTGATCGGATTGACGCGCCCCAACACGCCGGAGATGTGGCCCCGTTTTGCCATTCCGTAGGCGACGCGCGCCGCCAGGATGATGCTGGCGATGATGCCGTTCAGCGTTGCGACGATGGCGATTGCCGCCATTGTTGCCGGCGGCCAACCGGTGAGATGAACGAAGACAGCAGCAAGTGGCGCCTCGGTTCTGCCGAGCGTGTCCTGTCCGAGTGTCACCAGCGAGATCCAGACCACCGCGAAATAGACCAGCGCCGTGATCGCCAGCGTCAACAGGATCGCTCGCGGCAGATCGCGTACCGGGTTCTTCATCTCCTCGGCGATATTGACGATGCCTTCAAAGCCGATGAAGGCGAACACGGCGAGCAGGCCAGCGGCCATCATCGATTGCAGCGTTGCCGCGTGCGTGAGGTTGTCGAACACTTCTGGCAGTCGTGCAACGGCTCCTGGCGCCGTAAGGAATCCGAGCGATGCGATCAGCACGAGCCCGCCCGTCTCGATAACGGTCATCAGTCCAGCGAACGTGATCGATTCTACGATTCCCCACGCTGCGATGCCGCCCATCGCCAGCACGACAAGCGTGACGATCAGCGGCTCGGGCCAGTCGAGGAATACGCGTATATATTCGGCGCTGCCCAGGCTGATCGTTGCCGACGTGGTGATTGCGATGGCGATGACGATGAGCCCGATGGCTGTACCTGCAAGGCGGCTTTGGAACCCTTTGGCGACATAGGCTGCCTCGCCGGCCGCGACCGGCATCCGCGTCGCGAGTTCAGCGAATGAGAGTGCCGACAGCGACATGAGCGCAGCGGCCAGCACGAAGGCGGCAGGAGCGGCCATGCCGGCGATCTTCGCAACTGGACCGATCAGCACGTAGATGCCAGCGCCGATCGTGATGCCCATTCCATAAAGAAGCGCGTGCCACAGCGACAGCGATTGCTTCAGGGTCGCCAGACCGGCCTCGGCGGCGGCAGGCGGAGCTGGCGGCGGCCTTGGCAAAAGGTGCTCCTGATGAAAATTGCAGCGAATAAGGGTCTCAGAATATCCTGCTATGCTGCCCGCCACCCGCGCGCAAGGGCAATGCTGGGCCTGTAACGCAAGCACGTGCGTCGTCTGGCACCGCGAATCGAGAGCTTCCCGTCCGCCTCGAACACCGGCATTCTGTGACATCGCAATGTTCTGATCTACGTCAGCGTCGCGAGTCGTTTGGCGGCGAATCTTGCGTCTGGCAGGCACTTGCGCAAGGGTAGCGCCCGGCGAGGCACAAAAGCGGGGGTCGTATGAGCGTCCTGGATTCAGTGATGTCGATGATGGGTGATACAAACGGAAAAGTGTCGCCGAACATCTCGGTCCGGCGCGTACCATTCGACCAACCCTGGGAATGGCTGGCGGCAGGCTGGCGCGATCTGTGGACGTATCCCGGCGTCAGCCTCACTTATGGTGTGGTCTTCGCCGTCGGCGCTGTGCTGATGGCGATCGGCACCACGCAAGCCGGCGTGCAGTCCATCATCCTCGCCTTGTTCGGCGGCTTTCTTCTGGTCGGCCCGCTGGTTGCTGTGGGCTTGTATGAGGTGAGCCGCCGGATCGAGGCGGGTGAGCCCGTGACCCTTGCTACCGCATTGAAAAAGAGCTTCCAGCCGGAGGGGCAACTCGGGTTCATGGGCGTCGTGCTGTTGCTGATCTTCATGGTCTGGATGCAGGTGGCCTTCCTTTTGTTCATGCTCTTTACGGGAGGCAGCGCCTTCCCGCCGCCGAGCCAGTTCATGCAAATGCTGTTCTTCACCGAACACGGGCTCGGCCTGCTCATCGTCGGCACCTTGGCAGGTGCGCTGCTGGCCTTCTTTACGTTCTCCGTATCGGTGGTTTCCGTGCCGCTGTTGATGGTCAGGGATGTCGACGTCGCGACTGCGATCTCGACGAGCTTTCACGCTGTCAGGCGTAATCCGCGGCCGATGCTGCTTTGGGCCGGGTTGATCGCCGGATTTGTTGTGTTGGGCGTTCTGACGATGTGTGCGGGTTTGGTGGTCGTATTCCCATTGATGGGCCATGCAACCTGGCACGCCTACAAGGATCTCGTCGCGTTCACGGACGACACCGCATCGACCTGATGCATCGAGTTTCGGTTCTCCGGTTGCCGGACCGGGACAGCAGCATCAGTCTGGCCGTGTTTCGGCGCGCGAGGCGTGGCGTGTCGATGTGGCGTTTGCTGAATTTTCGGCGCTGTGGTTATCGTCACGCGTTTGCGGTGGACGATCATCGAGCGCGCGCCATGCGGCACCCTCCAGATCGTCGTACTGTCCGCTTTTGAGCGACCAGAGAAATGCTGCAAGCCCCAGTCCGCCCAAGGCCAGAGCCGCGGGAATAAGCCAGGCAAGCGATGTCATAACTTGAGCTCCAGACGCTTCGTTTTAAGGCGTATGGCGTTGGCGGTAACGGCAATGGACGACGCCGACATGGCGATGGCCGCGATCAGTGGCGTGACGTAGCCGAGCATCGCCAGCGGCACGAACAAAATATTATAGCCGATCGCAATCGCGAAATTTTGCCGGGCCATGCGCTGGGCGGCGCGCGCAACCGCCAAGGCTTCGATGACCGGAGCCAGCCGACGGCCCTGGAAGATCGCATCGGCCGTCGTCTGCGCGATGTCGGATGCACCGGCCGGTGACATCGACGCGTGCCCGGCCGCGAGGGCGGGCGCGTCGTTCAGGCCATCGCCGATCATCAGCACCTTGCGCCCTGCATCCGTCAATGCCGCTAGGCGGGCAAGCTTGCCGGAGGGACTGGTCGCTGCGCGATAGTCGCTGATGCCGGCCTCTCGCGCTGCGGCGCCGACGGCGCCTTCGCGATCTCCCGACAATAACTCGATGCGGAAGCCTGCCTGCTGCAAGGCTTCGACCACATTGCGCGCGTCCACGCGCAGTTGATCTACGAAAGCATAGCGCACTGTTATGCCCTCTGCGGCACGGTAGACAAGCAGAGAGGCGTCGTCGTCGGCGCCAGCCGGTCCGGCGTGGCCGGCAAATGCTGGCGAACCGAGCCGTTCCACGCCGTGCGCCGTTACGATTTCGAGGCCGCATCCGGGCACTTCGATTACGTTCTCGGCAGGCTGCACGGCGATGCCCGCGGCCTCAGCGGCGCGCACCAGGGCGCGTGCGTAAGGGTGCCGGCTCGCCGCCGCGAGCCGGGCTGCGCGCGCCAGCAGCACACGGTCATGTTTTTGCCAATCGACGAGATGCGGTTCGCCCAGCGACAGTGTCCCCGTTTTGTCGAAAACGATCGTGTCCGTTTCTGACAGGCGCTCCAGTCCATCTGCGGATTTGATGAGCACTCCGGCTTTCATGAGCCGGCTGGTGGCAGCGACCTGTACGGCGGGGACTGCCAAGGCGAGCGCGCAAGGACAGGTAATGATGAGAACGGCGATGGCGGCGGTGAGGGCCAGCTCCCAGCCTGTGCCGAGCAGGATCCAGGCGCTGAAGGTCAAAGCTGCCAGCACATGCACGGCGGGTGAATAAATCCGCGCAGCCCTGTCGGCGAGCCGCACGTAGCGGCCGCGCCCCTGCTCGGCGACATCGACGAGGCGTGCAATCTCAGCCAGCAGTGTGTTCTGGTCCGTCGCCGTCGCTGTGACGATCAGTGCGCCTGCGCCATTCGTTGTGCCGGCATAGATCTGCGCACCCGATGCGACCGGCCGAGGCACGCTCTCGCCGGTGATCAGGCTTTCCTCGATCTCGCTGGTGCCGTCCGCCACGACGCCGTCGACGGGCACGCGCTCTCCGGCAGCGATCAGGATGCGGTGGCCAGGCTTCAAGGATCGCGCGGAGACCCGCTGGCTGGTGCCGTCATCGGCGAGCAGGATGGCGCTGGTTGCCTTCAGGCCGAGCAGATTGGCCGCCGCTCCTGCCGCTCTCGTCCGCATGCTCTGGTCGAGGTAGCGGCCGATCAGCAGGAAGAACAGCAGTGTTATCGCAGCGTCGAAATAGACGTGGTCGTTGCCTTGGACTGTCTGATAGAGGCTCATGGCGGTGGCCAGCATGACGCCGAGCGAGATCGGTACGTCCATATTGAGGCGATGGCCCTTGAGGGCCTGGCTGGCCGAACGGAAGAACGGCTGGCCCGCATAAGCGATGGCGGGAAGCGCGATCAACGCGGACAGCCAATGGAAGAGACCGCGCACGGCATCCGACATATCGCTGGCGAGGCCCGCCCAGACCGAAACCGAAAGCAGCATCACATTGGCTGCGGCAAAGCCGGCAACACCCAGCCGCTTGAGGAAATCGCGATCGCGCGCGTCGATCTCAGCTTCGCGACCGTTGATCAACTCGGCGGCAGGAAAGCCGGCATCCTCAAGTGCGGAGATGAGTGTTTCGACGTTGACGCGCTGCGCATCGTAGCGGACCGAAACGCGCTTGGTGGTCAGGTTGACGCGGGCGTTTTGTACGCCGGGAATACGGTTGAGCGCGTCCTCGATCGAGATCATGCACGTGCCGCAGTACATCGTGTCGGCGATGAGCGTCGATGTCTCGATAGGCGGCGTATTGTCATTGCCGGCCCCGCGGTCAGGGGCGGCATCCACCAGATCGTTGCCGGCGGGATCAGCGTCGTCGCGCGCTGTCGTTATTGCGCTGCTGTGGGAGTCTGCCATCTCACGCGTTTTCTTGCCCGCCAAACGATCTTGTCGCCCGCGCCGGTCAGCTCTCTGGCCGTAAGGTCGATCTGCCAGGCGCCGGGCCCAAGCGTCGCAAACGAAGCCCGGTAGTGGCCAGGAGCAGTCTCCTTGACGTCGAGGGCAACGTCCTCGGCGGCGGTCGCCGGGCGCCCCAGCCGTCCTTCGAAGCTCAGGCCGCCAATTGGATTTCCGTTACGGTCATTGATGTGGATGTCGAGCCCATTGCCCGTGCTCATGAGCGCAACATCGGTCATCCAGCCGCGTTCCAGCTGCGCTTTCTCATCAGCGATCCGCTCGTTGTAGTTGAGCCCTTTGCGATAAGGCTCGTTCGCAACGATGCCCGTATAGGTCGACAGCGACTCATAGAGAAACACGCCATTGACCGCCAGGACGACGCCGAAGAAGGCGATCACGCCGAAAAGGACATGCCGCCCTGTGATCACGCGCTCAGTCATGGTTGCTTCACTGCCTTGTGCTGATCTCATTTAGCAGGCTTCCGGAAGTTGGTGTGTCGTATCGTCCTCGTGCCGTCCTCGGTGTCTGTTACGACGAATGTGAAGGGCACCTTCTCGTCTGGATGCTTGGTGAGAGCCTCGGGAGGAAGGGTCACGTAAGAACGGATCTCACGCAGATCATCGGGTAGGACCGTGATCCTCGGCTCCGCCTCATTCTCCTTGCCCAGAACGGTCATCCGCGCGCCCTCGATACCCTCGATGGCGAGCGCAAAGGTGTGCGGTTCGTAGCGCTTGTTGAGAATCTTGACGGTGTAGGTATTGCGCACACCGCCATCGGACAACTGCACGAAAAGCGGGTTGCGCTCCGCGATCACGTTGAGTTCGAGCACCGTCTTGGACGCGAGAGCGTAGATCATGATCACGTCGACAAGCGAAATGAGGCCGCTGTAGAGCAGGGTGCGCGGCCGCAGCAGGCGGAGTTGCAGCCCACCGCCCTTCTTCTCCGATTGGATCGAGCGATAGGTGTCGTAGGCGATCAGACCATGAGGCTTATGTACCTTGTCCATGATGTCGTTGCACGCGTCGATGCACAGCGCGCACTGGATGCATTCGAGCTGCGGCCCATCGCGGATGTCTATGCCCATCGGGCAGACGGCGACACACGCATTGCAGTCGATGCAATCGCCGCGTCCCTCCCACCCCTGGCTCTTGCGCACCGGGCCACGCGGCTCGCCTCGAAAGTCGCGGTAGGTAACGAGCAGGCTGTCAGCATCGAACATTGCGCCCTGAATGCGCGGCCAAGGGCACATATAGATACAGACCTGCTCACGGGCGATACCGCCCAGAAGATAGGTGAAGCCCGTCAACATCGCGAAGAAGACGTATGAAGGCAGGGGCGCTTCGCCGCGAAAGAATTCGGCCGCAAGGCTTGGAGCGTCGCGGAAGTAGAGGATGAACGCGCCGCCGGTGGCAGCCGCGATCAAGATCCATGACACGTGCGTCATGGTCTTCTTGAAGATCTTGTTCGCCGACCACGGCTCCTTGTCGAGGCGGATACGCGTGTTCCGGTCTCCCTGCCAGAACCGTTCCACCGCGATCATCATATCGGTCCAGACCGTTTGCCAGCACAGATATCCGCACCACACACGACCGGCGATCGCAGAAAACAGGAACAGGGACAGTGCCGAGAGCACGAGCAACCCGGTGACGAGATAGAGTTCCTGTGGCCAGATGGCGAGCGAGAAAAAGAAGATACGCCCGTGCTCGATATCCAACAGTACGGCCTGGTTCGGCAGCCCTGGTCCGCGGTCCCAGCGGAGCCACGGCAGCAGGTAGTAGACCGCTGTCGTCGCAGCCATGACGATCCATTTGAGGTTACGGAAATAGCCTCGTGCCCGCTTGGGATAGACTTTGACACGGCTGGCGTATTCGATCCCCGAGGCGTGTTTCTCCTCGCGCGTCTTTTTTCGATTGACCGCCTTGACGTCGATCTTCTCGATGCCGTCGGCGGCTTCGGTCGGAGCTAGGGGGTGAATGTCTGTCGTGGCCATCGCGTGGAAGCGCCATTCTGCTGTAGTCGGACGTGAAGGGGCCCTGCCGCACGTGACGGACCCCGGTCGGCGTACCGAGGAACTTAAAGGATCGCAGCCTATGCCAGCATAGCTTATGTCAACTGCGCGCTGCGCAAATCACGACTTTGTCACAACGTGCGCTGATCGGCGGTGTGACGGAATCTGCAAGGCGCGTCCTAAGGTTAGTCCGAGCGTATCAGGCTATCGAAGCCTCGCAACACGATATTGTGCAGCGCATTCAAAAAATGAATGGGGTAGATCACCGCACCCGAGTCGTGGTCTGCGAAATTTGCTTGCCTGGATCGCGCTCATGTTTGAGGTAAACAGCGCGATCCAGAACCGTGTTTCGAGCATGTTTTTCACACTGAACCGCTGCACACTTCAGCTCAACATGCTCTAAGCGTTGTTAGCGGTGCCCGCCAACGCCTCTCCTCCGTGCGTGAGGGGGAGAGGGATTGACGATAGGGACACTGGCAGAACGCTTACTTGCCGCCGCCCAACGAGTGAACGTAGACCGCAAGCGACTTGATCGCCGACGTATCGAGGCGCCGTGCCCATGCCGGCATAGCGCCACCGCGGCCGGTCTTGATACTTTCCATGACGGACTGCTTGTCCTTGCCGTAAAGCCAGATTGCGTCCGTCAGGTTCGGTGCGCCGAGCTCCTGGTTGCCCTTGCCATCCTCGCCATGGCACGCAGCGCACTGCTCGGCAAAGATCGCTTTGCCGCTCTCGGCCGCCGCTGCGTCGCTCGATGCTCCAGATAGTGACAGAACGTATTCGGCCGTGTCGGAAATCTGCTTGGGCTCGAGCATGCCGTCGAGGCCGAACCGGGGCATGGCGCTGTCACGCGTATCCTTGTCGCCCGACCAGCGGATGCCATGCTGGATTGTCTGCTGAATCGCCTCCAGAGAGCCGCCCCAGATCCAGTCGTCGTCGTTGAGGTTGGGGTAGCCGGAGCCACCCTGTGCGCCGCGCCCGTGGCAGGGCGCACAGTTGTCGGCGAAAATCGCCTTGCCGCCGGTTGTTGCAAACTGCAGCAGGTCCGGCTTGGCCCGGATCTCATCGAGCGACGCCTGCTCGATCTGGCCACGCATGCCAGCCTGCGCCGCCTTTGCCGCGTCGAGCTGCTGCGTCACCGAGGCGCGCTGAGAGTATCCCAGGATGCCGCGCGTGTAGTCGTTGGCAAGCGGCCATGCCGGATAGACGATCCAATAGCCGATCGCCCAGACGATCGAGACGTAGAACGTGTAGAGCCACCACTTCGGCAGCGGTTTGTTGAGTTCCTTGAGGTCGCCGTCCCACACGTGTCCGGTGGTTTCGACGCCTGTTGCCTCATCGATTTCCTTGTGTCCAGCCATTACCGGCCCCCACTTGTCTTGTTCTCAGGATCGAGGTCGAGCGCCTTGCGCTGCGCCTCATCGAACTTCTTGCGGTTGCCCGGCCAGAAGACGTAGACGATGACGCCGATGAACATGGCGATGAAGAACAGCAGTGACGCGACCTGCGAGAAGGTTGCGACCGTGTCGTACGTCATGCTTGCGGTCCTCCCTTATCTGAGGTTGGGTCCCGATGCGTCGAACTTGGTGAAGTCGACCAGTGTTCCCAGCATCTGAAGATAGGCAATGAGGGCGTCGAGCTCGGTTATCTCGGCACTGTTTCCGTCGAAGTTTCCGACCTTGGCTTTCGGATAGCGCACGAGAAGTTCCTTGACGCCCTTGGAGTCCGGATCGACTTGCGCCTCCAGATCCAGTTTCGCCTTCTCGATCATCTCGTCCGTGTAGGGCACGCCGACCATCTTCAGGGTCGCCATGTTCTGTGCGATTTTCGCGTAGTTGAGCTTGGTGTTGGCCAGGAACGGATACCCCGGCATGATGCTTTCAGGCACGACTGCGCGCGGGTTCTTGAGATGCTCGCGCTGCCACGCATCGGAATACTTGCCTCCGACACGGGCAAGATCAGGACCGGTGCGCTTCGATCCCCACTGGAACGGATGATCGTACATCGACTCTGCGGCAAGGCTGTAATGGCCGTAGCGCTCGACTTCGTCGCGGAGCGTGCGGACCATCTGCGAGTGGCAGGTGTAGCAGCCCTCTCGCACGTAAATGTTGCGGCCTGCCTGCTCCAGTGGGCTGTAGGGACGCATGCCCTGCACCTTCTCGATGGTCGAGTCGACCCAGAACAGTGGAGCAATCTGCACGAGGCCGCCGATCGACACCACGATGAGGATGCCGATCAAGAGGATGATCGAGTTTTTCTCGAAGGTTTCGTGTGTCATCTTTTCCCCCTTTATTCGGCAGCCTGCGGACGCAGCTCAGGAGCCGCGGCAACGCGTGGCTGATCCTTCGCATCGACCGGCTCGTCGCCACGGATCGTGCGCCACATGTTGTAGGCCATGATCAACGCTCCCAGGACGAACAGGCCGCCGCCGATTGCGCGGATGATGTAGAAGGGGTGCATCGCCTCGACCGTCTCGACGAACGAGTAGGTCAGGAAACCCAGCTTGTCATAGGCGCGCCACATCAGACCCTGCAGGATGCCGCTGACCCACATCGCCGTGATGTAGAGCAGGATACCCAGCGTCGAGATCCAGAAGTGCCATTCGACGAGCTTGAGAGAATAGAGCGCCTTGCGCTTCCACAGCCAGGGAATAAGGCAGTAAATCGCGCCGAACGACACCATGGCGACCCAGCCGAGCGCGCCCGAGTGGACGTGGCCGATAGTCCAGTCCGTGTAGTGCGACAGTGAGTTGACCGCTTTGATCGACATGAGCGGACCTTCGAAGGTTGACATGCCGTAGAAGGCCACCGAGACGGCGAGCAAGCGCACGACGGGATCGGTTCTGAGCTTGTCCCAGGCGCCTGAGAGCGTCATCAGACCATTGATCATGCCGCCCCAGGACGGCATCCACAGCATGATGGAGAAGGTCATGCCGAGTGTCTGTGCCCAGTCGGGCAGCGCCGTGTAATGCAGATGGTGGGGACCAGCCCAGATGTAGAGGAAGATGAGTGTCCAGAAGTGGACGATCGACAAGCGGTACGAGTAGACCGGGCGTTCGACCCGCTTCGGCACGAAATAGTACATGATGCCGAGGAAGCCTGCGGTCAAAAAGAAGCCGACAGCGTTGTGGCCATACCACCATTGGGTCATCGCGTCTTGGACACCTGAGAACACGATGTAACTCTTGGGCTCGAACAGGCTGACGGGAATGGTCGCGTTGTTGACAAGGTGCAGCATCGCAATCGTCACGATGAACGCGAGATAGAACCAGTTGGCCACATAGATGTGTGGCTCCTTGCGCTTCCACAGCGTGCCGAGGAAAACCAGCAGATAGACCACCCAAACGATCGTCAGCCAGAGGTCGGCATACCATTCCGGCTCCGCGTATTCCTTGCTTTGCGTGACGCCGAGCAGGTAGCCCGTACCGGCGATAAGAATGAAAACGTTGTAACCCCAGACCACGAACCACGGAGCCCAGCGTCCTGCGAGCGGAGCCTGGCTCGTGCGCTGCACGACGTAGAACGACGTGGCGATCAGCACATTGCCTCCGAAGGCGAAGATCACAGCCGAGGTATGCAGGGGGCGCAGGCGTCCAAAGCTAGTCCAGGGCAGGTCGAGATTGAGAGCCGGGTACGCCAACTGCCAGGCGATTATGTCGCCGACCAGGAAGCCCGCGATGCCCCAAACCACCGCGGCGATCACCGCGACGCGTATCGGGCCGTCAATGTAGCCATTGGAGTCCGCGAGCTGCAGCGGATTTTCGCCGAACGCTTGCGTGAGAATGTAGACTGCAGCGATCACGCCAGCCAGCGCCAGCACGACGCCATGGAACGCCATTGCCATGTCGCTGGTTTTCAACGCGATCATTGCGCCGACGAATGCAACAAGACCGCCCCCCGCGACAGCAATCGCGTCGGAGAACGCGTGCCTCTCGACCGTTGTGTCTGTCATATCAATTCCTCGCCTTCTCGTAAGGTTTTGCCGCCAAATCGGTTTTATCGCTTTGGCAGCATTTCACGAAGTCGCCCGACCACCATCCAAAAGCCTTGATGTGAATCAACAGCCGTTCGAAAGGACAACCGTCAATGCGTCGAAAACCTGGAGCTACCAATGTCACGTGTGCCTGGTGCGCTCGTTCGCCGCATCATCCTGGACCTATCGGATGCGTTCAATACCGCCGCGTGCGGGCAGCGATCGTATCGCTGGTTCTTTTCAGGAATTAACTGGCCGCTTCCCTCTGGGCAAACGACCCGTGGCTGAAAGTATACGCGCTTGCGTGTGCGGGAGAAGCAGGAAACACGACGTGCGACGAACGGCTCGCGTGGTGCGGCTGGATTGGCGTGCGGCACGGTATTGAAAGCCGAGCTGAACCGCGCATCACATTTAATCTGATACTTCCGCATGGGGCGCATTCTACGAAAGTCGAATGCGCGACTTGTCGACGGCTTGACCGGATGTATCGAATTGCATGTCGTCGGCTTCCTCTTCAGGCGATGCGGATAGCGTTTGAGCCCTGCTCAGTTGATTTTGGGAGATGGGCTCTATTTCCGGATCCCGTCGTATCAGGCGCCCGCAACTGGTGTGTGAATACACCGCTGGCGACTCGCAACAATAGTCCTGCCACCGCGTGTTGCTGGGCCTGGTCGCAGAGCCCGACGACGAGCACGCCGCCGCCCGATTCCAGATGCTGCATCAAACGCTGGTTTCGCCGTGCAAGGATCGACGATGTCGTGTCGCAGGCACGTTCCTCCCGACGTGCGCCCATGGCACCCGCCTCCAGGGCCCTGGCGACGACGACCTCGGACCACGCCCGCTCTATGCTGAGGCCGCCCAGCGTGATGCGTTCGATAGGGACCTTGTTGGCGAGCTGCGCGAGTGCAGTGTCCGAAAAAACACCGGATTCTCTGGCAACGACGAAACGGCAGCGGGTCAGATCAAGGTTGCGTTGCCCAAGCTCGTGCAGGGCGATTCCCAGCGGCCCAACCTGATCAAACAGGCCGACGGCCACGTTCAAACGCTGGGCTGGACTGACAATATGACCTGCTGTTCGAGGCATCTGGTCCTCCGATTGCCGAAGAGGACGACAAATTCAACCGGCTGGTTTCACGCCACGCAATCGTGGCGCGAACAGTTTAGTTCTGGGCGAGATTGGCCAACGCCTCCACGTCACGGATGAGTACCGTGGTGGTGCGCGGCAACGCGATTACGCCACTGCGTTTGAGCTTGGAGAATGTCCGGCTCACGGTCTCGATGGTAAGGCCGAGATAGTCGCCGATATCGACGCGCGTCATCGGAAGGTCAATGCGGCTGGCATCTCCGCCGACGTCCCTGTTGCGCCGCGACAGGGCAAGCAGAAACACGGCCATCCGGGCCTCCGCAGACTTGGCGGCAAGGCAAAGCAGGTGTTCGCGCGTCATTCTCAGCTCGTCGGCCGCGAGCTTGAGCAGCCGTCGTGCGAAACCCGGGCGGTTCTCGACCATCTGGTTGATGAGATGGCGCGGGATGCGGCGGACGCGGACCTTGTTGAGTGCCTGTGCGCTGAAGGTATGGCTCCCCGAACAGCAGTAGCCTATGAGGTCGCCGGGGAAATAGAACGATACGACGTGCCGGTGTCCATCGGGCAGCAACCGGTAGGCACACACGACGCCCTCGACGACCTCAAGCAGATGAGAGGCTTCGTCGCCCTCCAGGAAAAGGTCCTCACGAGGCGCATAGACGGAAGCCATCGTTTGCGCGGGCGCCTCGAAGATGTCCTCGCTCGCGGCGCGTCCTTTGATGGGCAACGGTATCAAGCTGGGAGCGGCGTCGCGTCCAACGTCAAGTGTTGCTGTCATGGCCAACATGGGGCGGGCTCCAGATCCTTTGTTTCTGAGCTGGGGCCATGAAAGCAGCGTCATGTCGCGCTGATTTCCGTCAAATGTACTGTTTTGTAACGAATTGTAATAGGGCTGGTGCAGCGCTAGTGTCGTGCTCGTGAAATTCGTCGTATGCAGCGGATTTCTCTATCACCACACGGATGGTGCTCATCTTTGATGGAAGCACGTACACGATCCAGTTGTTTGTTTTTGAGCATGTTTTTCACGCTGAATCGCGGCCGCGTCAGTTGAACATGCTCCAGTCCTGACCGGCACCGGGGTGCAGTGTCGCCGATGAGTCTAGTGGTCCGGTCGCGGTCATGACTGCCTTTGAGCAGGATGCGAACCGGGCCTGGAATTTGCGCAAGGGCAGGTCCCGTGTGGGTAGGAGTGGATGGTCGAGGACAAGAACGCGCATATCTTGATCGTCGATGACGATCAGAAGGTCCGCCTGCTGCTGCGCCGCTGCTTCGAGGGCGAAGGCTTCCGCGTGACTGAGGCCGCCCGCGGCGCGGACGTTCAGCGCGCCATGAGCGGTAATGATATCGACCTCGTCACGCTCGATCTGACCTTGCCCGACATGGACGGTTTGAGCGTTGCACGACAGATCCGCGAACGCTCGCCTCTGCCGATCATCATGGTGACGGGCAAGGGCGACATGATCGACCGTGTCATCGGTCTTGAGGTCGGCGCTGACGACTACATCTCCAAACCGTTCCATCTGCGCGAGGTATTAGCCCGCGTCAGAGCGGTGTTGCGCCGCACGCGCGAAGGTAAGTCCGGGCATCTGTCAGCGAAGAACGGCGGCCAGCCCACCATCCGTTTCGATCGCTGGGTTCTCGACCGAGGTAGGCGTGAGTTGCATGACGTCGATGGCTCGGCGTGCGTCCTTACCGCCGCTGAGTTCGGATTGCTGGAAATCTTTGTCGATCATCCCAATCGCGTCCTGACACGAAACCAGATCATGGATCTGCTGAAAGGGCACGAATGGTCGCCACTCGACCGCAGCATAGATAATCTCGTTGCGCGCCTGCGCCGCAAGATTGAGCCCACGGATGCCACGCCAAGTCTCATCAAGACCGTGCGTGGTCTCGGCTACACATTCACCGCGCGTGTCGTTGCCACCGACAACACCGGCTGAGCAGATCCCGGCGACCACGCGCGCCGTGCGCTGCCTCATTTGTTCAACTGCGTGGCGGGACCCTCGCGCCCTTGCGCCAGTACATCGGCGATCGCATGGGCGAGTTCCGCCTGGCTGTAGGGCTTGCGCAGCAACGCAGATGTTGGCCAGCCCTCGTCGGGCGAATGCAGCATTTCTTCCGCATAGCCAGTCGTCAGCAGCACATGCACATGCGGGAAGTGGTGCGCAAGCTCGCGAGCAAGATCAAGACCGGAGAGCCCGCCGGGCATGACGACGTCAGAAAAGACAAGATCGAACGCGGGATCCGCTGTGAGGATCTCCAGGGCGGCGACGGCATTCGCTGCCTCTGCGACGAGGTAGCCCAGCTCCGTGAGCCGCCGGCAGGTGAGCCGCCTGACGCTGTCGTTATCCTCTACTACCACAACGCGCCGACCGTCGCCCTCGGGCACTTCGGTGCTGGTCCCTGCCGTGTTCGCAGCGGGCGTCTCGGGAGCGGGAACGGCCGGCAGGAATAGCTCGACCACGGTTCCCTCGCCCGGCGCGCTGGTGATCGTGGCATGGCCCCCCGACTGCTTGACGAACCCATAGATCGTGGCCAGCCCGAGACCTGTTCCCTTGCCCGCGCCGCCGCCGCTCTTGGTTGTGAAGAAGGGTTCGAAAGCACGTGCCTTCGCCTCCGGGCCCATGCCGTGCCCTGTATCGGACACCGATAGCACGACATAGCGTCCCGGTGACAGCTCCGGGGTTCCGTCAACGGCGGCTTCATCCATCTCGACATTGCGCGTCTCGATGACGAGGCGCCCGCCACGGGGCATCGCGTCGCGCGCATTGATGGCGAGATTGAGCAATGCGTTCTCGACCTCGCCAGGGTCGACCTCCGTCAGGTCGAGATCCGTACTGAGCGACGTGGACACATCGATATCCTCACCGATCGTGCGCTGCAGGATCTCCATGAGGCCGAGCACGAATTCGTTGAGATTGATCCGCCGCGTTTCCAGCATCTGTCGCCGCCCGAAGGTGAGCAGCCGGTCCGTCAGGCGGGCGCCGATCTCGGCGGCTTCGCGCGCCTCACGCGCCAACGCCAACGTGCCTTCATCCTCGCCCAGGCGCATCTCCAGGAGTTCGACATTGCCGATTACGACGGTGAGGATGTTGTTGAAGTCATGCGCAATGCCGCCGGTGAGCTGCCCGATCGCCTCCATCCGCTGCGCTTGCATCAACTGTGCCTCCTGCCGCCGCTCCACCGAGATGTCGCGAATGAGATCCAGGTGCCCGAGCACCCGCTTGCCCTCTGTCTCGATGGCCGTGGAGACGACGGCCGCCGGGAAGACCTCGCCGTTCGCACGCCGGAAATCGAGCACGCGGATGGGCGGCTCGGCGGCGGAATCGCTTTGCTCGTCAAGCCGCAGGCATGCGTTGATCCAATCTTCCCGCTGAGCGAACAGAGCGTCGGTTTGGTGGCCGTCCAGATCCTGAAGGCGGTAGCCGAAGACGCGCGTGAATGCCGGGTTGATCATGCGGATGCGATGCGCGGTGTCGGTGATCACGACTGGATCCGGCAGGCTTTCATACACGGCGCGGAAGAGGGCCTCCTGATGCGCCAAGCGTTCTTCGGCGGCCTTTTGTTTCGATAGATCGATCAGCACGCCGGTGAAGAATGTCTCGCCCTTGACCGCGAACTCGCCGATCGACAGGTGCAGCGGGAACAGTCCGCCATCCTTGCGCTCACCCGTCACCTCGCGACCGATACCGATGATCCGGCTTCGCCCTGTCCTCAGATAGCGCTTGATGTAGGCGTCGTGGTTCTCGCGATCCTCGCCGTGCGTAAGTACGCTGACGTTCTGTCCGATCAACTCGTCGGCCGTGTAGCCGAACATGGTGCAGGCTGCGCCATTGATGGTTCGAATGATGCCCTTGGATGTGATCGACAAGATGCCCGCCGCGGCCGACTCGAGTATGGCGTCGAGGATGAGTGCCTCGACGTTGGGGGGCACAGAATTTCTAGGTTTGAAGCTCATCTTCCGGGTTTTCCGGTTTGCTACAAAATTTCGATTGGTCATCGCGCCGTTCGTGCCCGGACGGTAGCCGTAGGGCGCCAAGCTGCGCTGCTGCCGCATCAGCCGCGCTAACGACGTCCGGCGCGCAGCCTGCTGTTCCCAGAGGCGCCATGGAATAGCGCGGGGCGCTTGAAAGCGTGGCGCATCGGCACCCCTGCGCTGCAATAGCGCATCTGATGCGTCAAAACTAACCCCTGTTCAACGGGTTGGTCGCTCCGTTGAAGGCAGAGATTGATGCCGGGTAGGAAATGCCGCAATTGCAATCCCTTGTCATCCTGATTCGCGCGCCAGGGTCGGCCGCCAGCCCTGTGGACAAGAAATGGGCGCCCAATAATTGGGCAGCAGTTCGCTCATACGTTGCACTTGAGCAGCGCGATTCGAGTCGCTTAGCTTCAAATCACAACAAGCAGGCAATATGGGACGAACGCCCTGGTGATGCTGATCCCGCTGCGAAGCGGCGGGGTGAACACGACTAGGAGATCGTCCGATGATTGAGATCGTCATGTCCGTCTGCATGATCCAGGAACCGTCACGGTGCCAGGACGTCCGCCTCAACTATATAGCCGAAGCCGTCACTCCGCATCAGTGCATGATGTATGGGCAGAGCGAAATCGCCAAATGGATGGAAGGCCATCCCAAGTGGCGCATTCAGCGTTGGCGTTGCGGCACGGCCAAGCAGATGGCGAAGGCGTGAGCGGCGGAACTGGCCGCCGCGATGCTCAACAGCGCCGTTCCTAACCGCACATTTGCGGGTGCGACTGTGGCTGATCAAGCCGCAGCACCACGTAACGCATTCCCGGATCGTCATCCGCCCAGTGAATGGCGAAGCCGAGCTCTGCGGCGAGTGCGAGCATGCCGGTGTTGCCGGCCAGCACGAAGCCGGACAGCTCCTTCAGTCCCTCGGCGCGGGCATAAGCAATAAGGTGTCGCATCAGCGCCGTGCCGAGCCCGCGCCCTTTGAGGTCGGACCGGACGAGAATTCCGAACTCGGCGTGCTCGTAGTCCGGGTCGGCTGCAAAGCGCGACACGCCGAGCAGCTCATTCACGTCGGATAGTGCCATGAAGGCGATCTCTCGCGCATAGTCCACTTGTGTCAGGCGGGCCACGAATTCATGATTGAGGTTGCGCACGGGCTGGAAGAACCGCAGCCGCGCATCCATCGGCTCAACCTTTTCGAAGAATGCTTTGTAGAGGTGCTCGTCCTCCGGTCGGATCGGCCGCAGCAGCACCGGCCCCAGCGATGGCAACCCGATCAACTTCTCCCACTGGATCGGATATGGCCGCAGCGCCATCGCCTTGCGCGGATGTTCCGTTTCGTCTGCGACGCGCACGCGCGCATCGAGCGCGATAACACCGTCGGTATCGGCGATCAGTGGATTGATATCCAACTCGCGGATCTCGGGATGGTCGGCAATGAGCTGACTGACCTTGACCAGCGTTTCGGCGATGAGGTCCACGGCCGCCGGCGACCGGTCGCGGTAGCCGGCAAGCCGTCTGGCAATGCGCGTCCGTCCGATCAGGTCGCGCGACAGATTGAGATCGAGCGGCGGCAGCGCCAGTGCCGTATCACGTTCGACCTCGACCGCCGTTCCGCCCGCACCGAACATCATGAGCGGGCCGAACGTCGGATCTTCAGACATGCCGATGATCAGCTCATAGGCGTTCTTGCGTGCGATCATCGGCTGCACGGTGAAGCCGTCGAGCCGCGCATCAGGTTGAAGGCGTGAAACACGGCGGACCATGGTCTCGGCCGCCTGTACGGCTTCTTCCTCCGAGCCAATGTCGAGCACCACGCCGCCAACGTCGGACTTGTGCGAGATGTCGTCGGAAAGGATCTTCACGACGACGTTCTTGGCGTCGGCCAGGACGTGGCGCGCTGCAGAACGCACCGCCTCCACGTCGCGGGCGATGTGGGTGACGACCGTCGGCACCCGGTAGGCCAGGAGCAGGGCCTTTGCTTCCGCTTCGCTCAGAATGGTGCGTTGCGCGGCGAGTGCGCTGTGGATGACCTGTCGCGCAGCGTCGCGATTGGGTGACAGACCCGCTGGCTGCGTCGGCGGGACGCGCATCAGCTGCACCTGGGCGCGCGCGTGCGCTACCAGCTTCATATAACCGTCGACGGCGTCGCCCGGCGTGCGGAAGTTTGCGATCGATGCTTCAGCGAGGAGACGATGCGCCTCCTTTGCCGAGTTTTCGCCGAGCCAGTTGGCAAGCACCGGCTTCTTGCGCCGGTAGACGCGGGAGCTGGCTGTCGCCTTGGCAATAACGGTCTTTGCCGCTTCGAGGCTCGAGGCGACGGCGGTCGGACAATTGATGACAAGAAGTGCGTCGGTGCCAGGGTCGGCCAGCAGCGCCTCCATCGCAGCCCCGTAGCGCTCAGGCCCTGCGTCACCGATGATGTCGATCGGATTTGCGCGCGACCACGTTGCCGGAAGTGCGTGATTGAGTGCGTCGATGGTCATTGGCGAGAGTTCGGCCAGCGTGCCTCCGAGATCGACCAGCCGGTCCACCGCCATCACACCCGCACCACCACCGTTGGTAAGGATCGCTAGGCGTTCGCCGGTCAGGCGCGGTAGGCGCGACAGCATCTCCGCAGCAGCAAATAACTCCGAGAGATCCTGCACCCGCAGGACGCCGGCGCGGCGGAACGCGGCCTCGTATGCGGCATCAAGCCCGGCCAGCGCACCGGTGTGCGAGCTGGCGGCCCGTGCACCCGCCGCATGTCTGCCCGACTTGATCACGACGACAGGTTTGGCACGTGCGGCACGGCGCGCTGCCGACATGAATTTGCGCGCGTGCGTCACCGCCTCCATGTACATAAGGATCGCGCGGCTCTTGGTGTCTCCGGCGAGGTAGTCGAGCAGGTCACCGAAGTCGACATCGGCCATATCGCCGATCGATACAACCTGCGAGAAGCCGATCGCACGCGAGGAGGCCCAATCAAGGATGCCGGTGATGAGGGCGCCCGATTGTGACAGGAACGCCAGATCGCCCTTCGGCGCGGCGATGTGGGAGAACGTTGCGTTGAGTCCGATGTGCGGCAGCGCCAGGCCGATGCAGTTGGGACCGAGGATACGCAGACAGCGGGGACGCGCTGCGTCGAGCATCGCCTGTTTCAGCTCGCCGTTGACGCCGGCCGAGATTACCACGGCAGCGTGTGTACCGGCGGCTCCTAGCTCCGCGATGATTCCCGGTAGCGTGGCGGCAGGCGTGACGATCACGCCGAGGTCGGCAGGTGCATCAAGCTCTGCAAGGCGACGGTGGCAGGTCTTGCCCTCGATCGTGCCACCCTTGAGGTTGACGAAATTGACCCTGCCGTCGAAGCCATTCGCTAGATTGCGGGCCAACCAGTTGCCGACGCTGCCTGGCTGTTGGCTGGCACCGATCAAAACCACTGACTTTGGTTCGAACATATACTGGAGATTGCGTATGGTCATGATCGATTGCCCCAAAGCAAACTGAAATGGCATGGCCATGACATTCCGAGCTGAGTGTTGGCCGAGCCCGAATGCCAGAGCCGCTGTTATCGATGATGTGTCGCGTCAATGTCCTGATGCATTACGTCAATGCCTTGAAGATCGCCTAGTCCCGCCTCGCTCAATGTCCGATTACTCAAGTTGTCGCATGTCCGTGCGCTGCGTTAAGGTCGCGCGAATTGCGCATGGCTGCGCAATAAGAGCCATTCCCAGAACAAGGAGAAAATTATATGGCCGAAAACACCGATGTCGGGTTTGCCACTTTGGCGGTCCATGCGGGTGGCGCGCCCGATCCATCCACGGGCGCGCGAGCGACGCCGATCTACCAGACGACGTCTTACGTCTTCAATGACGCGGATCATGCGGCGGCTCTTTTCGGTCTGGAAGTCTTTGGCAACATCTACACGCGAATGATGAACCCGACGCAGGCGGTTCTGGAAGGGCGCGTGGCGGCTCTCGAAGGCGGTACGGCAGCGCTTGCGCTGGCATCCGGGCATGCAGCGCAGTTCCTTGTCTTCCATACGCTGCTCGAATCTGGAGATGAGTTCGTTGCCGGTCGCCAGCTCTATGGCGGCTCGATCAACCAGTTCAATCATTCGTTCAAGAAGTTCAATTGGAATGTCGTGTGGGCCGATTCGACCGATCCGGCCTCGTTCGAGGCCGCGGTCACTGACAAGACGCGTGCGATCTTTATCGAATCGATTGCCAATCCTGGCGGCATCGTCGTCGACATTCCCGCAATAGCAGCCATTGCGAAGAAGGCAGGCGTGCCTCTTATCGTCGACAACACGCTGGCCACACCCTATCTGTGCCGGCCCAAGGAGCATGGCGCCGACATCGTCGTTCACTCCCTTACGAAATTTCTCGGTGGACATGGCAACTCCATCGGCGGCGCCCTGATCGATTGCGGAACCTTCGCTTGGCTCAGCGCCAGGCACCGCTACAAGACACTCGTGGAACCCAATGCGTCATATGGCGGTATGGTACTCGGCGAGACATTCGGCAACTTCGCCTTCGCTATCGCTGCTCGCGTGATGGGATTGCGCGATCTCGGCCCTGCCATATCTCCCTTCAACGCATTCCTCATTCTGAACGGTATCGAAACGTTGCCATTGCGCATGCAGCGGCACTGCGAGAACACTCTCGCGGTGGCCAGGTTCCTCGAGAGCCACCCCGCCGTTGCTTGGGTGAACTATGCAGGCCTCCCGGGTAATGCCTCAAACGAGCTGCAAAAGAAGCTCTGCTCGAATGGGGCTGGTGCGGTCTTCACGTTCGGTCTGAAGGGCGGATATGACGCCGGTGTGAAACTCGTCGCAAACCTGAAGCTTTTCTCGCATCTGGCCAACATTGGCGATACCAAAAGCCTGGTGATCCATCCCGCGTCGACGACGCACCGCCAGCTGACCGATGAGCAGCGCAAGGCAGCCGGAGCGGGCCCCGACGTCGTGCGGTTGTCAGTCGGCATCGAGGACAAGGACGACATCATTGCCGACCTCGTGCAGGCGTTGGAACACGTCGCCTGACAATGCCATGACTATGGTTCGGGGCTTGCGTGCCCCGGACCGGCCCGTCCGCGCAACCAGCCGGGAGCAGGAATGACCCACGAAACGGAATGGAAGTATCAGCTTGTCATCCAGTTCGATGACGAGATGGGACAGGCGCTCGATCACCTGATCAAATTCGAGGATGAATTGATCGAGCTGCTCGACGGCGTCGCCGAGGTCGAAGGTCACGATGTCGGATCGGGCACAGCCAATCTGTTCATACTGACCAACGCGCCCAAGAAGCTTTGGGAGCGGCTCGAGCCGTTGATCGAGGATACCGACCGTCACGGGCTGGAACCGCTCGTTGCCGCCTACAGCGAAGCGGATGATGACGACTACGCCGTGCTCTGGCCGTCCGACTATGAGGGCGAATTCGGGGTTGGCTGAGCGGGAGGCAACCATTGCCTCTGGGTGGGAGCCCGGCGCCGGAGGGCTCCCGCATCAATGCTTACGACTTACCCTTGACGTACGATCCCGGCGCATCCTCGATCGTGCCGAGCTTCTCGCCAGGATCGCGCGGCAGTGTCCAGGCCCCGGACTGACGGGCAAGCCACTCCGCCCAGTGCGGCCACCACGACCCCGGTGTCTCGCGCGCCATCGTGATCCACTCATCAAGCGTGTCGGCCGCGGCCTTCGGCGCTGTCCAGTACTGGTACTTGATCTTCTCGGGCGGATTGATCACGCCGGCGATGTGGCCAGAACCTGCAAGCACGTACTCGACCGGGCCACCGAACAATCTCGATCCGATGAATACCGACTTGGCCGGAGCGATATGATCTTCCTTGGCGGCCAGGTGGTAGACGGGCAAGCGTACCTTGCGCAGGTCGAGCGGCGTGCCGGCGATCTTCAGTTGCCCCTTGGCGAGCTTGTTCTCGTGATAGAACTCGCGCAGGTAGAAGTTGTGGTTGGCGGCCGGCATCCGCGTCGAGTCCTGGTTCCAGTAGAGCAGGTCAAACGGAAACGGCTTCTTGCCGAGCAGATAATTATTGACGACGTACGGCCAGATGAGGTCACGCGGCCGCATCATGTTGAACACGTTCGCCATGCGCGAGCCGTCGAGGTAGCCGCGTTCGGCCATCATTTCCTCGAGACTTTTGAGCTGCGTGTCATCGATGAAGATCAGAAGATCTCCGGCCTTCGAGAAGTCCACCTGCGTGGTGAGGAAGGTTGCGGAGATGTAGGGCTGCTCGCCACGCGCGGCCAGATAGGCAAGTGTCGTCGACACCAGCGTGCCGCCGACGCAGTAGCCGAGGATGTTGCACTTCGGCACCCCGGTCTCCCGGCGCACTGCGTCAGTCGCCGCCAGCACACCCTCCTTCATGTAGTCCTCAAAGGTCTTGTGCGAGAGGCGTTGGTCGGGGTTCACCCACGAGACGAGGAAGATCGTGAAGCCCTGCTCGACGGCCCAGCGGACGAAGCTCTTGGGCGACGTCAGGTCGAGAATGTAGAACTTGTTGATCCACGGCGGCACGATCAGCAGCGGCACCTCGCGCACCTTATCGGTGGTTGGAGAGTACTGGATCAACTGCATGATCTCGTTCTGGTAGACGATCTTGCCCGGCGTCACGGCGAGATTGCGGCCGACCTCGAACGCCGTTATGTCGGTCTGGCTGATCTTCAGCAGATCGCCTGACTTTTCCATGTCTTCGACGAAGTGCGTCATACCCTGTACGAGATTTTGCGCGTTCGTCTGGAATGTCTCGCGCACCACCTCGGGGTTGGTCATGGGGAAGTTGGAGGGCGACAGTGCGCTGGAAACCTGCCGGAAATAGAAGTCCGCTTTCTGCCTGGTGCGCTCGTCCAGTCCATCCGTGTTGTCAATGATCGATTCGGCCCAATGGGTGGTGACGAGGTAGGCCTGCTTCCAGAAGTCGAAATAGGGGTTGGACGACCACTCGGGATCCTTGAAGCGGTTGTCGCCGGACTCCGGCTCTGCCACCGGTTCGACATTCTCGCCAAGCATCCGCCTGAGCGTGTTGTTCCACAGCTCGGCATAAGAGCGCACTAAGTTGCCTTGCGCTTCCGCCAGCTTTATGGGCTCGGTCATCCAGTGCTGGGCGATCTCACCCATCGTCTTGGAGGCTTCAGCCAACTCGTTTGCCGCCGTGAACGGGCTCATCTGGGTATCGGCCCGTTCCAGGTAACTGGTCATTGCCCGGCCACCTTCCTCGAACAGTTTCAGAACGTTGCGAGCAAACTCCTCGGGATTGTTGATCCGGTAGGAGGTGAGATCGGGTGTCTCGGGTTTGGTTGGCTTCTGCATGGTTGCTTTCTTTGTCAAACGACAATGCGCCGACGGTATTTGCCATGTGGTCTCAATAGCCTGCCCGGTTTCGGAGCACCGAGTGCGTGGGCCTCGTGATCGCCCACGGGCGGTCGCAGTTGATAATTCCGTAGCGGCTATTCTAAGGGAATCAAGTAGGCATTCCGTAGAGCTTTGCCAAAGAAAGGTGGGAAAAGGATAAGTCGTGATGATCGGCGAGCAAGACAGTGAAGGGAAGGGATGGCATTGGATCTCGGCTTGGATCGTGCTGGTTTCTGCTTTGGTTCTAAGCGGTTGCGGTTCTGGATCGCAGACGCCATTGCCTGAGTTGACCCGACTGCCCACAAAACTTCTAAGCCCGCAGGAGCAAAAACAGGCTATTGGCGAGTTGGAGGCGGAGCGGGCCCGGTTGGACGCCGAGGCCGCCAAATCGCGCGCCGAGAAGCAATAGTCCTGCTCAATCGGTGTGGCCGGAAAGCACCCTTGACGACCCTGACAGATCAGGCTCTAGGGCATTTTGCTGCACAAGATCGGCCCGTAAGGCCGCTTTACCTGACGCCTTTCGGCGGCGTAAATTGGCGCACGAACTGGCAAAGGAAAAAGATCGTCAAGGCGGGGAGGACGTTGCGCTTCAATCCGGTATCCTGAACGGTAGAATGCGCAAACCCGCGTAACATTATAGCAAGAGTGGGCCGGCCGTACCGCGCATAGGATCAGCCGTGCCCCTGAGGCCACGGGTAAAGAAACCTGCAACCGAGAGATCTGTCGTGATCGAGGACTTCCACCGCATCAAGCGCCTGCCGCCCTACGTCTTCGCCGAGGTCAACCGCCTGAAGGGCGAGGCGCGAGCCCGTGGAGCTGACATCATCGATCTGGGCATGGGCAATCCTGACCTGCCGACGCCCCAGCACATCATCGACAAGCTGGTTGAGACGGTGGGCAAGCCGCGCACCAACCGTTATTCCGCGTCCAAGGGAATTCCCGGCCTGCGCCGTGCCCAGGCGGGCTATTACGAGCGCCGCTTCGGTGTGAGGCTCAACCCGGAGACCCAGATCGTCGCCACGCTGGGGTCCAAGGAAGGCTTCGCCAACATGGCCCAGGCGATCACTGCGCCGGGCGACGTGATCATTGTGCCGAACCCGACGTATCCGATTCACGAGTTCGGCTTTCTGATCTCGGGAGCTTCCGTCCGCCACATTCCGGCCAGCACGGGAGAGGATTTCCTGCGCGCGGTCGACCGCGCTTGCCGACACACCATCCCCAAGCCGATCGCAATGGTGCTGTCCTACCCCTCCAACCCGACTGCGATGGTTGCCGACCTCGACTTCTACAAAGGGGCCGTCGAGCTCGCCAAGAAGCTGGGCCTCATCATCCTGTCGGACCTTGCCTACTCGGAAGTCTACTTCGACGGCAATCCGCCGCCATCGGTGCTGCAGGTTCCCGGCGCGCTCGATGTGGCGGTCGAGTTTACCTCGCTCTCCAAGACCTACTCGATGCCCGGCTGGCGCATGGGCTTCGCTGTCGGCAACGAGCGCCTCATCAACGCGCTGGCCCGCGTGAAATCCTATCTCGATTACGGCGCCTTCACTCCGATCCAAGTGGCGGCTGCCGCCGCGCTCAACGGTCCACAAGACTGCATCGATGAAGTCCGCCAGGTTTACAAGCGCCGTCGCGATGTGCTGGTCGAAAGTTTTTCACGCGCGGGATGGGACATCCCGCCGCCGCCCGCCACCATGTTCGCCTGGGCACCGATGCCGGAGAAATTCAGGTCGCTGGGCTCGGTCGAGTTCTCCAAGCTGATGATCGAGAAGGCCGACGTCGCGGTTTCGCCCGGGCTCGGTTTCGGCGAGTACGGCGAAGGCTTCGTGCGGATCGCGCTGGTCGAGAACGAGCACCGCATCCGGCAGGCCGCGCGCAATCTCAAAAAGTTCCTCGCCCAGTCGCCGGAAACGTTGCATAACGTCATCCCCATTCCGCAAAAAGCTTCCCGTTAGACATCTTCGATTATGACAGCGCCTTTGAAACTCGGCATCGCCGGGCTCGGTACAGTCGGCGCCGGGCTCGTTCGGCTCGTCAGCGAGAACGGCGAGCATCTCGCTGCCGCCCTCGGTCGCCGCATTGAGGTTGCGGCTGTCAGTGCACGTGATTCGTCGAAACGGCGCGATTGTGATGTCTCCGCCGCGCGCTGGTTCGATGATCCCGTGGCACTTGCGACGTCCGATGGCATCGATGTCTTTGTCGAACTGATCGGCGGCGACGAAGGCCCTGCGCGTGACGCGGTGGAAGCGGCGCTGAAGTCGGGCAAGCACGTCGTTACCGCGAACAAGGCGCTGCTCGCGCGTCACGGCGTAGCGTTGGCGCGCATGGCCGAGGAAAGCCGCGTTGCGCTCGATTTCGAGGCAGCCGTCGCCGGCGGAATCCCGGTCATCAAGACATTGCGCGAGAGTCTGCTTGCGAACCGCGTTTCGCGCATCTACGGCATCCTGAACGGCACCTGCAATTTCATTCTGACCAAAATGCAGGAAGAGGCGCTGCCCTTTACCGATGTGCTCGCCGAGGCGCAGCGTCTGGGCTACGCCGAGGCGGACCCCACCTTCGATATCGGTGGTTTCGATACCGCCCATAAGCTCACCATCCTTACGAGTCTTGCATTCGGCACAGAGGTTGCGCTTGACGAGATCCATGTCGAAGGCATCGAGCAGATCACCGACTCCGACATCCAGGCTGCCGACGAGTTGGGCTATCGCATCAAGCTGTTGGGTGTAGCATTGCGCACGCCCTCCGGCGGCATCGAGGCGCGCGTCAACCCCGCAATGGTGCCCAAACACTCGGCGATCGCGGAGGTCTCTGGCGTTACCAACTGTCTGGCGATCGATGGCGACAGGGTCGGCAATCTGCTGCTCGTCGGGCCGGGTGCAGGCGGCAATGCGACGGCTTCGGCAGTTGCCAGCGACATTATCGACGTGGCGCGTGGTCTGGTCGTTCCACCATTCGTCGTGCCGGTCTCGCATCTCAAGGCGCACACGCGCGCCCGGCTTGGGGAGCACCAAGGCGCTTATTATGTCCGCCTGTCCGTCTTCGATAAGCCCGGCGCCATGGCGGCTATTGCAAAGCGGATGGGCGATCGCGGCGTGTCACTGGAATCGATCGTGCAGCGGCGCGCAAAGAGCGCATTGCCAGGCACGGGAAAGCGCGGCGCGCCGGGTGCTCCGGCAACCGTAACGCTGATCACGCACGACACCACGGAAGAAGCGATCCGCGGTGCCCTGGAAGCTATCGAGTCGGATGGCAATGTTTCGGAAAAGCCGCAGATGATCCGCATCGAGGCAATGTAGAAAATTGCGGCGCTTGGCGCGGATACCGCGCGCCGGCCGCAGACACAAACGAGGAGTGAGAGGATGGCGAACCCAAACGGTGGCCTTGATCGGGTCCTGGTGCTCGAGGTGGCGCGCGTGACGGAAGCCGCCGCCATCGCAGCGGCGCGTTTGTGCGGGCGCGGCAACGAGAAGGCGGCCGACAAGGCGGCGGTCGATGCCATGCGCCGCGAGTTGGCCCGCGTCGCCATCAAGGGCCGCGTCGTTATCGGCGAGGGCGAGATGGACGAAGCGCCGATGCTCTATATCGGCGAAGAGGTTGGCACCGGCGAAGGGCCGGACGTAGACATTGCCGTCGATCCGTTGGAGGGCACCACCATCTGCGCCAAGGCGATGCCGAATGCGCTTGCCGTTCTGGCCATTTCCGAGCGTGGTGGCCTCCTGCACGCGCCCGACATGTACATGGATAAGATCGCCATCGGCCCCGGATATCCGCCGGGCATCGTCGATCTCGACAAGTCGCCGGCTGAGAACCTGCAGGCGCTTGCCGATGCCAAGGGCGTTCCGATCGGGCAGATCACCGCCTGCATCCTCGATCGTGCACGTCATGCCGAGCTCATCAAGGCAGTTCGCGATGCCGGCGCCGCAATCCGGCTTATTCCCGACGGCGACATCGCGGGCGTCATCTGGACGACGGATTCGCGCGAGACTGGCATCGACATTTACATGGGGTCGGGCGGCGCACCTGAAGGTGTGCTGGCTGCTGCTGCGCTGCGCTGCATCGGCGGCCAGATCCAAGGCCGCTTGCTGCCGGCCAACAACGAGGAGCGCGAGCGCGCCGCCACTATGGGTATCACCGACATCAATCGAAAGTTCACGCTTGAGGAGATGGCGTCTTCCGACGTGATCTTTGCAGCGACTGGTGTCACCGATGGCTCGTTGCTCGACGGCGTTCATTTTCACGACGGAGCGGCCGAAACAGAGACGGTCGTGATGCGCTCGCTGACGCGTACCGTGCGCCACATACGGACCACGGTGCAGGATGTCGAGACGCGCTTCCCGGCCTGACGCGGGAGGGAGCGGCGAATATGGCGAATAGCGGCATCCGTTCGGCGCTACGGCCGGGCCGCTGTGGCGCCCACAAGTCCCTCGTCCCCAGCTAATTGCTCCCCGGGCAGAGCACCTATGCTCGAATCGGCCTAGAAACCGATCCGGAGGTACGATGCTTGCACAACCCAACGCAGAACGGGCCAATGCGTCGCTGAGCAGCGAAAGCGACGAAACGGGCGCCGCCTTTCTGGGCGTGAACCGGTCGGTGCGGGGCTACGTCTGGCGCGAGCGTTTGCAGCCATCTGCGCGGTTATTGGCCGATGCGATTTCGCAGCGCCACGGCCTGCCTGAAATCCTGGGCCGGATTCTTGCCGCGCGCGGGATCGGTCTCGACGAGGTTGAAACAGTCCTCGATCCCACGATCAAGGCATTGATGCCCGATCCCAGTATGTTGATGGGTATGGACGCTGCGGCGGCCCGTCTGGTCGATGCGGTTCAGCAGCGCCAGCCGGTGGCGATCTTCGGCGATTATGACGTCGATGGTGCGTGTTCTTCGGCACTGGTGAAGCGCTTCCTCGATCATCATGGTGCGCCCTCGCGCATCTATATTCCCGACCGCATCTTCGAGGGCTACGGGCCCAATCCCGCCGCCATCGAAGCGCTCGTGAAGGAAGGCGCCCGACTCATCGTTACGGTGGATTGCGGAACGACGAGCTTCGCGCCGCTTGAGGTCGCCCGCGGTCTTGGCACCGACGTGATCGTCATCGACCACCATCAGGCAGATGAGACGCTGCCTCCTGCGCTCGCGGTCGTTAATCCAAATCGTCAGGACTGCCTCTCGGGGCTCGGCTACCTGTGTGCGGCCGGTGTCGTCTTCATGGTGCTGGTGGCGACGCAGCGCGCATTGCGAGACCGCGGTCATTACACCGGCGGTGCGATGCCCCTGTCGCTGCTCGATCTGCTCGATCTCGTGGCGCTGGCAACTGTTGCAGATGTGGTTCCCCTGCAGGGTCTCAATCGCGCCTACGTCACGCAGGGCCTGAAGGTCATGCACGCGCGAAACAACACCGGCCTCAAAGCGCTGTTCGACGTTGCCGGTCTCGATACGGCGCCGCGCCCATATCATCTGGGTTTCATTCTGGGCCCGCGCATCAACGCCGGTGGGCGGATCGGCGATGCGGCGCTCGGTGCCCGCCTGCTCGCGACCGAGGACGACGTCGAGGCAGCCAGGATCGCGGCGCTGCTCGACAAGCTCAATCGCGAGCGCAAGGCTATCGAGACTGAGATGCTCGAGGAGGCGATGGCCGAGGCGGATCGCATGATCGATGCTGATCCCGGTCTGCCCATGCTGATTGTCGGCTCGCCCACCTGGCATAAGGGCGTTGTCGGTCTCGTCGCAAGCCGCTTGACGGAACGCTTCCGCCGGCCGTCGTGCGTCATTTCCTGGGAGCAGGAGGAGGGCTCGCAAGGGCAGGGGACAGGCTCGCTGCGCTCGATCGCCGGCGTCGATATCGGTACGGCGGTGCGCTCGGCGATGGCGACCGGGCTCCTTGTCAAAGGCGGGGGGCATGCGATGGCCGCGGGCCTGACCGTGACTCGCGCGCGCTTCGAAGAGCTGAAAACCTACATGACAGAGCGCCTGCGCTCCACCGCGACGAGTGCGCGCCAATCGGCCAGCCTGGAGATTGACGGTGCGCTGATGCCTGCTGCCGCCAACGATGCCTTGATCAGCCTGCTGGAACGCGCCGGCCCTTATGGCCAGGGCAACCCGCAGCCGAGGTTTGCTTTTCCCTCGCACCGTGTGCGCTTTGCCAAGGTGGTGGGCGAGTCACATGTGCGCTGCGTCTTGGAGGCAGCCGACAGCTCGCGTCTGGAAGCGATCGCATTTCGCGCCGCCGGTCAGCCTCTGGGCGATCTCCTGATCAACGCAGGCGGTGTGCCACTGCACGTGACGGGACAGCTGCGCAAGGACACCTGGGGCGGACGCAACCGCATCGAGCTGCAGATCGACGATGCCGCCGACCCGCGCCGGCAGGGGTGATCGCCGCCGGACAACGGGCCGTCCGACCGGTCTGGGCAGCCGCCACACGAGCGCAAAGGCGGGCCTTGTGGCTTTCTTTCAGCGATCCTTGCCATTCGCGGCAAATCTGGCTAAACCCTGCCGCGCCGGTCCCTTCGTCTATCGGTTAGGACGTCAGATTTTCAATCTGAAAAGACGGGT